>ENA-UOOE01001197-UOOE01001197.1-fermentation-metagenome-genome-assembly--contig:-NODE-1197-length-22556-cov-4.988800_pt1 | contig 22556 bp, 25 predicted proteins | sample MGYA00245776_ERZ724021 | MGnify/ENA primary metagenome ERZ724021 (study PRJEB28704, sample SAMN03018321) | fermentation metagenome | biome: anthropogenic terrestrial biome; feature: soil; material... | reverse complement strand
CAGAACGTCGTGAGACAGTTCGGTCCCTATCCGTCGCGGGCGTAGGAAATTTGAGAGGAGCTGTCCTTAGTACGAGAGGACCGGGATGGACTGACCTCTGGTGCACCAGTTGTCACGCCAGTGGCACAGCTGGGTAGCTATGTCGGGAAGGGATAAACGCTGAAAGCATCTAAGCGTGAAGCCCACCTCAAGATTAGATTTCCCATAGCGTAAGCTAGTAAGACCCCTTGAAGAACACAAGGTTGATAGGCTAGAGGTGTAAGTGTAGTAATACATTCAGCTGACTAGTACTAATAGGTCGAGGGCTTGATCTTAAATATTTACTTTGTGCAATTTTGAAAGAATAATTTCTTTCAAAAATTGATAGAAGCAAGCAATACAAGGAAACATGAGAAGCGAGGAGCGGAATTTAGTAAGCTAAATGAGCACCGCAACGAACTTGTTAACGAAGTAATGCGCAGCTTATAGCAATTTTTAGTTGAGAATTGAGAGTTATAGATGCTTTTGCAAAGCAAAAGCTAGAAATATAGTTTTAAAAATTCCCTAGGAATTTTATCATTAACTGTAAACTGTCCTCTGTCAATTGTCAACTGAATTAAATCTGGTGATTATGGCTCAAAGGTAACACCCGTTCCCATACCGAACACGATGGTTAAGCTTTGAAGCGCTGATGGTACTGCAAGGGAAGCTTTGTGGGAGAGTAAGTTGTCGCCAGGTCAAAAAAGCACATCAAGTGATTAACTTGATGTGCTTTTTTATATACTGCAGCAAAGTAATATTTGAGGCATAAGGTATATAATGATTATAAAAATAATTAATGGGGGTAAACGATATGGACAGTATGGAGAAGCTTAGAGATATTATAAAGAATAGCGATAACATAGTATTTTTTGGAGGAGCAGGAGTTTCCACCGAAAGTAATATACCGGATTTTAGATCAGAAGCTGGATTATATAATACAAAAAATAATTATTCCTATCCACCAGAAGTTATGTTAAGCCATAGTTTTTTCTGTGAACATCCTGAAGATTTTTTTGAATTTTATAAAGCTAAGATGATATATAAAGATGCAAAGCCTAATGAAGCTCATTATGCCCTTGCAAAATTAGAGAATATGGGAAAATTAAAGGCAGTTATAACTCAGAATATAGATGGGCTTCATCAAGAGGCTGGATCAAAAAGTGTAATTGAGCTTCATGGAAGTGTGCATAGGAATTATTGCATGAATTGTGGTAAGTTTTTCAATTTAGATTATGTATTAAATAGTAAAGATACCATTCCTAAATGTGATTATTGCGGAGGAAAGGTGAAGCCAGATGTGGTTTTATATGAAGAGGCTTTGGACATGGAGGCAATAAATAAAGCGGTTTATTATGTTAAAAATGCAGATGTATTAATAATAGGGGGAACATCTTTAGCAGTGTATCCTGCGGCAAATTTAGTTAATTATTATAGAGGGAATAGCTTAATTCTTATAAATAAATCCTTCACACCTTACGACAATAGAGCTTCTTTGGTTATTAATAACAAAATAGGAGAAGTGTTAGGAAGCATAGTAAAAGAATTAAAATAGAGTTAATGGTGATATCATTTAAAAATTGTTGACAAAATAATTTTTAAATGATATCATATTAAAGTGTCAAGGACATAATAGAATATGGCGCTATAGCCAAGTGGTAAGGCAAAGGTCTGCAACACCTCTATCCCCGGTTCAAATCCGGGTGGCGCCTCCAAATAGAAAAAGGATTTAGCAATAATGTTGAATCCTTTTATTTATTTACTTATAATAATTAGAACATATCTTTTTTATTTAATATTATTACTGCAATTACAGCAATTGTTATTACAATTCCAAATATTATCCAGAAGCCATAAGGAGAATTTGCAAAAGGAATTGCATTTACATTCATACCAAACATTCCTGAAATCATATTGGGTATAGCCATTACTATAGTTACGGAAGCTAAAAGCTTCATAACTATGTTTAGATTATTAGAAATTACAGAGGCGAAGGCATCCATTGTGCCACTTAATATATTACTATATATATTAGCCATTTCTATTGCTTGCTTATTTTCTATTATAACATCTTCTAATATATCTTGGTCCTCTGGATACTTTTGCATAATATCAAGTTTTAGCATTTTTTCAAGGGTTATTTCATTTGATTTAAGTGAGGTTGAAAAATAAACAAGTGATTTTTCTAAGGATAATAGCTGGATTAATTCTTTATTTTTCATAGATTTATGAAGTCGTTTTTCAATCATTAAGCTTTTTTTATCTATTTGTCTTAAATATATTAAATAATAACTGGCTATTCTATAAAGTATCTGAAGAGTAAATCTAGAACGTTTAAAGGTGAAAAATGATTTTATTTTGCCATCAATAAAATCTAAAAGTACTTTACTATTTTTCAAGCATACAGTGATTAATACACCTTCAGTGTGTATAATTCCAAGAGGATAAGTATCATAAGTTAATGAGTTATCCTCCATTTCGCTAAAGGGTATATCTACCAAAACCAATATATTATTATTTTCGTCAATATCTATACGAGAGGTCTCTTCATCGTCTAGAGATGCCCTTAAAAATTCTAAAGGAACATTGACCTTTTTTGAAATAAATAATAGTTCTTGATCCGATGGGGCTACTATATTTATCCAACAACCAGGTTCTATATTATCTATTTGCTGTAATACTGAGGTATTGTTTTCTTCCAATGTTTTATGTATTGTAATCATTATAAACCTCCTAGACCAATAGTAATACTTATATTATATCTTATATATTAATATTGTCTATAATCTATAATAAAATTGAAAGTAAAAATTCAAAAATTCTGCAAGAAGAAATGATAAACTTCAGTTTTTATATGATTATATTAGGAAAATGAAGATATATAGAGATAATATAAAGGTAAGTATGAAATGTTATAAAAATCAACCTAAATTAGAACTTATAGCACTATTTAAGCTTATAATTGGTCTGGATTAATATTTAAAAGCCTAGTATAATCTCTATGTTATGATAAATAGGGTAATTTGGAGGGTTATTATATGGGAAATATGTATAAAGAGACTATTACAAGAAGAAAGTTGCCTTCAATAGTAAAGTTGTTTACTATATTAGTAATTGCTTTGTTTTTTGCCGAGATTATTAAAGACATAACTATCAATGGACAAGGCATTGGAAGAATAGCTGTATTATTATGTACAACTTTAGTTATGGCAGCTTTAGTATTTGAGGTTTTTCGTTTTAGGGTAAAATACACTTATTCTATAATTGCAGATCAATTTATTATTCACAGAATAAAGGGATCAGAGGATAAAGTGGTGGAAGATATAAAATTAAGGAATATTCAATATATAGGCAAAAATGATATGCCTAATTTTAAGGAAAGTGTAACAAGTTCTAAGAAATATGTCTGCTCAATATTTAATTTTAATCCATACTGTTGTATCTATAGAGATGGAGATAAATTAAAAAGGTTCTATTTTGAACCAAGTAATAATTTCATTGAAAAGATAAAATTAAACAGAGAAAAAAGATTAGCTAGTTAAGAACTAAGCTAATCTTTTTTATTTACTATATTCAAATTTTTTTTATTTACTATATTCATGGACACTGTTAGTAACGCACATTTTCGGCTGAGGAGTTAATTATTATTAAACTGTTTATGGAATTCTAGTTTTATCTCTTGTAGAAGATGTTCTTTTTCGATTATATCTAAAGCTGTTAGAGCTAAAGCCTGAGCAGTTTTCATAACTCTATCTTGAGCAAAGCGAGAAATTGTTGCCATGGCAAATTCACCAGAGGAGTATTTTATAGAATCATCCTCTACAATAGAAATATAAGGATGTATACATGGAACTAAGTGACTTACTGTACCAAGGCTGAGACTAGACAAAGTATCTTTAGCAGACTCTATTTCTATAATACCAGTTTCTTTCAGGTTATGGGAGAATATCCTGGATAATGTTGTATTAGTAATAAGCTCTTCATAAGGGAGTTCATATATACTGGCTTCAGAATGTATCTCCATTAAATTACCTACAGTCTTTACTAATTCCCTTAATTTTTTTTCTAGTTCAATAACATAACACATTTTAGATCCTCTTAAATAAAATCTTGACTCACACTCTGAAGGTAATAAGGATGGAGAAGTCCCACCCTTCACTATTACGCCATCAATACCATTGTCATGTTTCAACCCTTTTGATAACATATTTATAGTATTGAAGGTAAAGAGACAAGCATCTAATGGAGAATAAGAACCTAATGATCTATACCTTAAGCCCATTTCACCTTTGTATACTATTTTTAATGGCAGTAAAGCCATAGATGTACCACTTTCAGCGGTTATAACATCAGGGTGAGCCATTAAAACTATATCTATATCATTAAATACACCTTGCTTTGCCATAGTTACTTTTGAACTACCTATAAATTCGCCAGGACAACCTATAACTATAACAGAACCATGTGATTTATCTATAACCCTAGAAAGAGATAAAGCTGCGCCAGTGGAGATAGAAGAAATTAAATTATGACCAGTTATATGGTTCCCATTTTCTACGGCATCATATTCACATATAAAACATATCTTAGGATGGCCATTGCCATACTGGGCATAGAATGCAGTAGGAATATTTATATAATTTTCTATTACATTAAAGTTATATTTCTTAAATATATTTATTAGGTAACTACAACATTTATATTCATGAAAACTAGACTCAGGATTATCATATATATATTTAGATAGATTAAATATGTCTTTGTCTATACTATGTAAAAATGTAACTATTTCTTGTTTCATAATATCAACTCCATAATTAAAAGATTGATGTTATTATAACCAAAATTTATTTAATATATTTATGTGGACAAAATAAATATTGGCACTATGCTGAATAAAATATAGTATAAGAGGCAAAAATTCAGATAATAGAAATGTCAAGGAGGATATTTATGAGAAAACAATGTTGCATCATATGTGGAAAGCCTCTAAATGGTGGTATAATTATTAATGGCAAAGGAATATGCAAATGTTGTGAGGAGAAAATAATAAAGGTTAGAATGGATACCGATTTTTATATGTATTATAAAAACTGTATAAAGAAATCTATAATATACCCTATGATAAGAGGAGAGGATAGTAAGTGTCAAAATTACCACTTGTAGAAGGGGTTTTAAAATATGTGAAGGAACATAATATTTCCTTCTCTATGCCAGGTCATAAGAATGGAAGAGGATTTCTCACTACTGCAGAAGGAAAGGAGTTAATGGATAACTTTATTAGCTGTGATATCACCGAAGTTCATGGTGTAGATAATCTTCACAAGGCTGAAGGTATTATAAAGGAATCAACTGAATTACTCTCAAAGTTTTATGGTAGTGAGAAATCATATTTTTTAGTTAATGGAAGCACCAGTGGAAATTTAATTATGATCTTTTCTTCATTTAATGAAGGTGAAAAAATAATAGTAGATAGAAATTGTCATAAATCCGTATTCAATGGTATTATAATGAGAAAATTAAAACCAGTATATGTAAAAAACATTATTGATGGTAAATATAATGCTCCTTTTTCTATTGATATGGAGCATTTTTTTAAAGTTATAAAAGAAAACAAAGATGCCAAAGGAATTATTTTAACATATCCTAATTACTATGGAGTGTGTTTCAATATAGAAGAGGTAATAAAAGAAGCGCGAAAAAATAATATGAAGGTTTTAATAGATTCTGCCCATGGGGCGCACTTTGGGGCCAATAGTAAGTTACCTAGCAGTGCAATAAAAATGGGGGCAGATATGGTAGTGGTAAGTGCTCATAAAACACTACCAAGTCTTACTCAAACTGCTTTTCTGCATATAAATAATAAAGAAGACATAGATAAAGTAAATTTTTATTTTAATTGTTTTTCTAGTACGAGTCCTTCTTACTTATTTATGTGTTCTATGGACTATTCAAGATATTATCTCCAAAATTATGGAGAGAAGGCTTATGATGATTTAATTGAGTTAGCAGATAAGTATAAGGCAGAAATTGAGAAAATAGATCATGTTAGTATAATAAGCAGAGAATATGTTAAAACAAAGTATCAATATGATCTAGATCCAACTAGATATATTTTAAATTTGGAAAAAGGGTACAACGGAAATTTATTATTGGATTACTTAAGAGAAAAAGGCATACAATGCGAAATGAGTGATACTTATAATTTGATCCTAATTTTTTCTCCATTTAATAATGAAGAAGAGTTTAAATACCTTTATAAAACCCTTCGAGAATGTGACTTATCTAAATTCAAGTTTAATAGCATAGATTTAGTAAGTAATTATCATATACCTCATGTGGAAATACCACCCTATGAAGCTGTAGAAAGCAAGAAAAAGAAAGTTAAAATATATGAGGCTATAGGGTGTATATGCGGAGAAAATGTTATACCATATCCTCCAGGTATACCAATAATTATGATGGGAGAAATAATAGATAAAGATATTGTACATATGTTAGAATATTATATAGAAAATCATACTGATATATTAGGTATATATGAAGATAAGATAACAATATTAGAATAATAGATAGAACGAAGGTTGGTATAGTATGAAGGAAATAAAAAAGGGTAAACTAATAGTATTAGAAGCTTGCGATGGAAGTGGAAAAGCAACACAGACTAAAAAGCTTTATGAAAGACTTATTCTTGAAGGATATGATGTACTAAAGGTAGAGTATCCTAATTATGAAAGTGATTCTTCGGCTTTAATAAAGATGTATCTAAATGGAGAATTTGGAGACAAGCCAGAAGATGTAAATGCATATACAGCATCTACCTTTTATGCTGTAGATAGGTATGCTTCTTTTAAAAAACACTGGGAAGGCTTTTATGATAAAGGAGGCATTGTTTTAGCTGATAGATATACTACATCAAATATGGTTCATCAAGCATCTAAAATAGACAATTTAGAAGAAAAAAATAAGTTTTTAAACTGGCTATGTGACTTGGAATTTAATTTAATGGGACTACCTATACCGGATGTGGTAGTATTTTTAAATATGCCTCCTAAGTATAGCAAAAAACTTATATCTAATAGAAAAAATAAATTTACTGGTGAAGAAGAAAAAGATATACATGAAAAAAATGAAGAATACCTAATACATTCTTATAAAAATGCTTGTAAAATTGCAGAAAAATATAATTGGAAACAGATAGATTGCATTTCAGCGGGTAATATAAAAACTATTGATGATATACATGAAGAGATATATGAAGCTATAATTAAAAAACTATAATATTTATGCTAGAATTTTTATAGAATATGGTAGAATGTAGGTATAGATCAATACATTAATGAATGAATAGGAGGGTATGCTATGAAGCTTATTGTTGCTGTTGTTCAAGATGACGATGCTCTTGATTTGATAGACTTGCTAATGGATGCGGGTTTTAGAGTAACTAAGCTTGCTACTACAGGAGGATTTCTGAAGGCAGGCAATACGACCCTTATGATAGGTGTTGAAGAAGAAAAGGTGGATAAAGCAATAAAAACAATTGAGGAAATTTGTAAGACAAGAAAGCAGGTTGTAACGGCGCCATCACCCATGACAGGATCCACTGGAATATATGTTCCATACCCTGTTGAGGTAGAAGTAGGGGGAGCCACAATATTTGTATTAGATGTAGATAAGTTTATAAAAATATAATGGAGGAATATGCATTGAGCTTTCAGGATATAATAGGGCATAATGATGTGAAAAATGAAATAATAAATTCAATTGGATGTGGAAGGTTTGCCCATGCGCATATAATTTCAGGAGAAGATGGTATAGGGAAAAGTTTAATAGCCAAAGAGGCAGCCTGTAAACTTTTAAATAAAGAACCTGGTAGGGAGTACGCTGATATTATAGAGTTTAGGTTATTAAAGAATAAAAAGTCCATAGGAGTAGATGAAATAAAATCCATTATTGAAGAAATAAATACAAAACCATATGAAGGGGATAAAAAAGTAATCATCATTCATAATGCAGATTCTATGACGGTAGAGGCTCAAAATGCGTTTTTAAAAACCGTAGAAGAACCGCCTAAAGGAATCTTTATATTATTATTATGTGAAAAGGTAGAAAACTTATTAGATACAATAAAATCTAGATGTCAGATATATAAACTTCATCATCTTCATAAAAAGGATATGGAGAAATTTCTATTAAAAAAATATTCAAATTTAAATAAAGATGAATTAAACTCTATAGCCATAATTAGTGACTGTATTCCGGGAAAGGCAGAAATGTTTATAGAGGACTCTAATTTAAAAGATATACGAAATTTAACTATGGATATATTAAAAAATATTATGAATAAAGATATAGATATATTTATTTATGAAGAGGCGTTGTTAAAATATAAATCATATTGGGAGGAAACCTTAACATGGTTTCTTTCGTATATAAGGGATACTTTAATATATAAGGAGACAGCAAATAATAATCTTATAATTAATGTAGATAAAATAGGTAATATAAAGAGTCTTTCAGAAATATTTTCATTTACACAGTTAAATGATATTATAGACATAATAAAGGATACGAGGCTTAAATTAGAAAGCAATGTAAATGCAGCACTAGTTTTTGACTCAATGTTGCTTAAAATGCAGGAGGTATAAATATAATATGGTAAAAGTAGTAGGGGTACGTTTTAAAAAGGCAGGAAAGATATATTATTTTGCGCCAGGCGACCTAAAAATAAGCAAAGGCGATAGTGTTATAGTTGAAACTGCTAGAGGTATAGAGTTTGGTGAGTGTGTTATAGGAGAAAAAGAAATAGAGCAAGAGGAAATAATAGTACCATTAAAAAGCGTTATAAGAAAAGCTACTGATGAAGATATACAAAAGCATTTAGAAAACAAGAGTAAAGAAAAAGAAGCTTTTTCAATTTGTTTAGATAAAATTCAGCAGCATAATCTGCAAATGAAGCTTATAGATGTGGAATATACGTTTGATAATAACAAAGTAATTTTCTATTTTACAGCTGATGGAAGGGTAGATTTTAGAGAATTAGTTAAGGATTTAGCGGCTATATTTAGAACCAGGATAGAATTAAGACAAATTGGTGTAAGAGATGAGGCTAAAATGATAGGGGGACTTGGTCCATGTGGAAGAACTATGTGCTGCTCAACTTACTTAGGTGATTTTGCACCAGTGTCAATAAAGATGGCAAAGGAACAAAACCTATCTTTAAATCCCACAAAAATATCAGGAATTTGTGGAAGACTTATGTGTTGCTTAAATTTTGAACAGGAAACCTATGAAGAAATAAGAAAAAGACTTCCTAAGATTGGGTCTATAGTTAGAACTGAATATGGAGATGGAGAGGTAATTTCCAATAGTGTAGTAAAAGAAAGTGTAAAAGCTAAGATTAAAGTTTTAAATGCAGAAGAAGTCATAAAGGAAATTCCAATAGATGAGTTAAGCCTAATTTCTGGAGCTTATGAAGGAATTGTAAATGAAGATGATATAAAAATGGAAATAGATGATGAAAATAGGGATTTGGCTAAAGAATTATTTAAGGAAAACTAGGAGGAATCTATGAAGTCGGTTTTGAAAGTGCTTAATATGAAAACCATGGCTGATGTAAGCAATATTAGAAAAGCTATTTCAAGTAACGAAGGAGTAATAGCTTGTCAGATAAACTCTGAAAAAGGAGAAGTTAATGTAGTATACGATGAGTATTTTGTAACTCTAGATAATTTAATGGAATCCATAGAAGATTTGGGATATACTATTTTATAAAAATCACTTTAAAAATTTTTATAAACGTGGTAAAATATAAGGCGGATATACTTGTCCAAAACGTTAAGGAGGTGTACATATTATGGCATATAAAATATTAGATACTTGTATAAGTTGTGGAGCATGCGCTTCAGAATGCCCAGTTAATGCTATAAGCCAGGGGGATACTCAGTTCGTTATAGATGCAAATGCTTGTATCGATTGCGGAAACTGTGCTAATGTTTGCCCAGTGGGAGCACCAGTTCAAGAATAATAGAAAAGGCCACTGTGAAAGTGGTCTTTTTTATGAATTAATATATTTATGGAGGGTTATTATGTTAAAATTCTTAAGAAAGAATTTTTCAATTATAGCCCCTGTAGATGGTAGAGTTATAGATTTAGAAAAAGTAGAAGATGGAGTTTTTTCAAAGAAAGTGGCCGGAGAAGGTGTAGCAATAGAACCTACAGGTGATATAGTTGTAGCTCCTGCAGATGGCAGATTGAGCTTATTATTTAATACTAATCATGCCTTTGGTATGATATTAGATAATGGAGTAGAAATTTTAGTTCACATAGGTATAGATACAGTAGGCTTAGACAGCCATGGATTTAAGCCTTTAGTTAAAGAAGGAGACCTTTTAAAAGCTGGAGATCCAGTAATAAAAATAGATAGAAATTTTATTTTAAGCAAAGGGTATTCCTTAATAACTCCAATAATAATAACTAATTCCCAAGATGTTAGAGAAATTACCTGTAATACAAATGTAGATGTAAAAGCAGCTGAAGATGTGATTTTAACCTATATTTTATAAACAAATATACTATTAATAATTATGAAGCAAATAATAGTAAAGATTATTTGTTTCTTTTTTTGTTATATAGATTATAATAAAATTGACATTCTAAGGTAATTAGCTAATAATATTAATGGAAGTTATATTAGAAAGGGAATATTTTTATGTTAGAAAATAAATTAGTTAGAGAAGATGAAACCTTAGACGATTTACAGTTAAAAGAAATTTGTGTAATACAGAAAAAAAGCGGGTTTAGATTTGGAGTAGATGCTGTGCTATTAGCTAACTTCGCTAAAGCAAAGAAAAAAGATTGCATTGTAGATTTATGCAGCGGTACAGGTATAATACCTTTTATAATAGCTGGGAAAAACGAAATAGATCATATAACTGGAATAGAGATACAAAGTGATATGGTGGAAATGAGTAATAGGAGTGTTTTATATAATAATCTTCAAGATAAAATAAACTTTATACATGGAGATTTAAAAAATGAAGAATTATTAAAAGCCATTGAGAAAGTGGATGTAGTAACAGTTAATCCACCATATAAGCTGCAAAATTCAGGTATAATAAATGAGAATAATAAAAATGCCATAGCTAGACATGAGATATGTTGTACATTAGATGATGTAATAAAGGCGTCAAGTATTCTTTTAAAAGATAATGGAAAGCTATTTATGATTCACAGACCTGAGAGAATAGCAGATGTATTATGTACAATGAGAAAGTATAAAATAGAACCTAAATTAATAAGAATGGTTCAGCCCAATATAAATAAGGTACCTAATTTACTACTAATTGAAGGACAAAAAAATGGAGGAAAGTTTTTAAAGTGGCAAAATACCTTATATGTATATGATGAAAATGGGAAATATACAGAAGAAATAAATATGATTTATGGTAAAATGGAGGATAGCCATGACTAATGGAAAACTTTTTGTAGTACCAACACCTATAGGAAATCTAAAGGATATAACTATAAGAGCTTTAGAAGTTTTGAATTCTGTGGATATAATAGCTGCAGAAGACACAAGACAAACTCTAAAACTTACAAATCATTATAATATAAAAAAAACATTGATAAGTTATCATCAACATAATGAACAAGGTAAAAGTGATAACTTAATAGAAATGCTTAAAGAAGGTAAAAATATAGCCTTGGTAAGTGATGCTGGTACACCTGGAATATCAGACCCTGGCAGTGTTATTATTTCAAAATGTATAGAAGAAAATTTAGATTTTGAGGTACTTCCAGGGGCCACTGCTGCTATTACTGCCCTTGTTTATTCAGGTATGGATACTACCAAATTTTTATTTATAGGTTTTCTTCCAAGGGATAATAAAGATAAAAAGGCAGTTATAGAGGAAGTAAAAGATAGAAAAGAAACTTTAATATTTTATGAAGCACCTCATAGATTAATAAATACTTTAGAATTTTTAAAGGAGAATATAGGAATACGTAGAATATCTATATGTAGAGAATTAACAAAACTTCATGAAGAAATCATAAGATTTACAATTGAGGATGCTATAGAACATTATAAAATTAATAATCCAAGGGGAGAATATGTACTTATTGTAGAAGGAAAAAGTGAAAAGGATATAGAACGAGAAAAAGCTTCAAAATGGGAAGGTCTTACTATAGAACAGCATATATTAAAATATATAGATGAAGGCTTAAGCAAAAAGGAAGCTATTAAAAAAACTGCTAAAGATAGAAAGCTATCAAAGTCTGAAGTGTATAAGTATTCTTTGGACATTTAGTATAGATTTTATAGAATATTTAAAAAGTAGATAATATTTTATAATAAATGCACATTTTTACATTGAGATTTTTCATGAAGAGATGTTATAATAAAATAGACATAAAAAATACATAATCTTAAAAAAAAATACAAAATTACTTGCTTTAAAAATTTCAGGGGGTGTTGAGGTGAATAAAAAACTAGTGTCTGTTATTACGGCGTTAACAATGGTTACAACATTAAATGCGTCAGTATTAGCAGAACCGCTATCTGAACAGATAAAGATTCAGCAGCAAAAAGTTCAGGATAATACTAAATCATTAAAGGATGTTCAGAAAAAGAGAGAAGATCTAGAGGTAAATATAGAAAAGACGGATAGCCAAATTGAAGGGCTTATGAATAACATAGGAGATACAAAAAAGAAAATTTCAAAAACTCAGGATGATATAAAACTTGTAGAAAAGGATATTGTGAAGGCTGAAAACGATATAAAAGATAAACAAGATTTATTTAATAAAAGAGTTAGAGCAATGTATATAAGTGGTACAGGAAGCTATTTAAATATACTACTAGATTCTAAAGGATTAAGTGATTTAATATCCAACGCAGAGGCAGTTAAAAAGATTATAGAATTAGATAATAAAATAATTACAGATCTTAACGATAAGAAAGTAGCTATAGAGAGAAAAAAAGAAGTTTTAAATAATGAAAATAATAAGTTATTAGCCCTTAAGGCAGATAATGAAAAAAAATTATCAGAAATAAATAGTAAAAAGCAAGAACAAGATAAATTGATAGCTGAGCTAAATAATCAAGAAAGGATGTATGCTTCAAAAATTGATGAATCACAATCATACATAAATTCAGCTATGTCACAAATTGAAAATGCAAGAAAGTCAGTACCTAAATATACTCCTTCAAGAGGATCTACAGCTATATCATCTAATGCTATAGTTGCATATGCATCAAACTTTTTGGGGACACCTTATGAATGGGGAGGAAATGGACCTAGCACCTTTGACTGTTCGGGTTATGTAAAATATGTGTACGGGCATTTTGGAGTGAATTTACCAAGGGTATCAGAAGACCAGCAGAATGTAGGCACAGCAGTATCAAGAGATGGATTACAACCAGGAGATTTAGTTTTCTTTGGATATCCTGCTGCACATCATGTAGGAATATACGTAGGAGATAACTGCTATATTCATGCTCCAAAAACAGGAGATGTAGTTAAAATATCTCCTTTGAATAGATCAGATTTTAGCGGAGGAAGAAGGGTAAGATAAATTCTATATAATTAGATAAATATATTTTCCAACATTTTCATAAGGTGTTGGATTTTTTTTATTTCACTGTTAATTTATAAAATATACTTAGCATAAGCATATGGAAAATAAAAAGACCCACATGAAAACATGTGGGAAACAAAGAATGATATATATTTTAATACTTAATTACTCGCTTTTTAATTCTTTTAAACAATTTTTACAAATGTTTTTACCTTTGTAATTAACAACATCTCTTGCATCTCCGCAGAAAATACAAGCAGGTTCATATTTCTTTAGTATGATTTGTTCTCCATCAACATAAATTTCCAAAGCATCTTTTTCAGCAATATCTAAAGTCCTTCTTAATTCTATTGGGATAACAATTCTACCAAGTTCATCTACTCTTCTTACAACTCCAGTTGATTTCATTATGAAGTTCCTCCTTATAATTTAAATTATTAAATTGCATAATTCGACATATTACTTATAAAACAATACCATAGGTGCCATTAAAAGTCAATATGTAAATTATGAATTATTTTATAATATTACAAATTTCTCATGTAATTCCATCTAATGTAACTATACTACCAATTTATACAAATGTCAATATGCTTTTGAAATAGAAATACATTTTTTTACTAATAGACCAAGCACTTATACACCAAAGCATATAGAGATTTAAAGAAGTATATGGCAAAATATATGCTATTATATAAAGAACAATATATTGGAGTATTATTAAAAAAATAGTAACTTAATGGGACTTATGCGAAAAATATCGAACTATAAAATGTTATATATAAATAAATATAAAAAGTAGTGCATATTAATTTTATAAAATATAAAAATTATTAATGTGATATAATGATTATATAAAAAACCTGAAAGGGGAGATTTATAAATGAAAATATTTATTGATACAGCCAATGTGGAAGAAATCAAAAGGGTAGCAGAATGGGGGATACTAGATGGAGTTACTACTAATCCTTCATTAATTGCAAAGGAAGGAAGAGATTTAAAAGAGGTTGTTGAAGAAATATGCTCTATAGTTGATGGACCTATTAGTGCAGAAGTTATAAGCTTAGAGGCAGAAGGTATGGTAAAAGAAGCAATGGAGCTTTCTAAAATACATAAAAATATAGTAATAAAAATACCTATGTGTGAAGAAGGGCTTAAAGCTGTAAATAGATTAAGTAAGAAGAATATAAAGACCAATGTTACTTTAATATTTTCAGCACAACAGGCATTACTTGCTGCAAAAGCAGGAGCAAGTTTTGTTAGTCCTTTTGTAGGGAGATTGGATGACATAGGAAATGGTGGAATTGAAGTTGTTAGCGATATAGCTGAAATATTTAGTATATACGGAATAGATACTGAGATTATAGCTGCTAGTATAAGAACTCCAATGCATGTATTAGAATGTGCAAAAGTTGGAGCAGATATTGCTACTATACCATATAAGGTATTAACTCAAATGTTGAAACACCCTTTAACAGATATAGGTATAGAAAAATTTTTAGAGGATTATAAAAGCATGAAATAAGATTTAAGATTAATGTATTAATTTAATTAATAAAATATTTCAATTAATTGTAAGTGAAAACATTGTTATAAAGTAAAAATAAATAAACAATTGAAAGAAATCAATTATATCTTGTCTAATTATTCCACAGTTTAGTAGACAAGTTATCAACAGCAAAAATGTGAGTAATGTGAATAATGTTGATAAGTACTTATAATTTAAGCAAATCAAAGACTAGTATTCATAATGTTATACACAAAAACTGTGGATAACATTATGAATTAAGTTAATGAGTGTGGACAGATATAATAAATTCAATTTTTTGATGCATAATTGATTAAAATTTGGTTTATTTCATATTGTCGAAAAATAATATTTTCTGTAAACTTAATATATAGAAAAGTCTTAAATAGAGGCTGGTTATTTATAATTTCTATTTGTTAGTCTTCTCTCGAATTCATTTATATCAAAATCAGCACTAACATATACTCTATCTAAAGTATATATACCATCACTTTTATCCGACCAGGTGCCGCTTGTAGAAAAAGCCATTTTATAGTTAGCATTTCTAACAGCTAATAGAGTATTTTTATTCCAATCCCCATAAGGATAAGCAATATAATCTATACTTTTATTTAAGAGATTTTCTAAAAATTCTTTTGAATTTTTTAAGGTTTCAAATTGTTTATCATAACCTAATGTAGAAAGCTTCTCGTGATTTACTGTATGGCTTTCAATTTCTACACCATTATTATCTAATTCTATAATTTGATCGGAGGTTAAATAATTTTTTACTTTATCTATATTATTTGTAATTACAAATACCACTGCATTAAAGTGGAATTCTTTTAATATAGGATAGGCATTGTAATAATTGTCTACATAACCATCATCAAAGGTTATTACTACAGATTTTTCTGGTATAGGGTTACCATTGATGAAAAATCCATACAATTCATTTAATGTAAGGGTAGTATAACCTTTTTCTTTAAGTAAAGACATTTGCTGTCTAAATTTTTCTTTTGGTACCCTTAATTCATTTCCTTTTTCATAATCTATTGAATGATACATTAATACAGGAATACCTTTAGTATTATATTTTAAATTAGATCCTGTAAAAGTTCTATTATTAGATCCACCTTCTTTGTTTATAGAAGGTTCCATGTTGTCGTTTACATAGCTATATTTATTATTTTCCTCAGCAATGTTAATTTCTTTGTTGATAACCTGTGTATTATTATTTTTCAAGCTATCTTCTGTAGTATTATTGAGTTTTTTAGAGCATGATGCAAATAGAAAAGAAAATATGAAGATAATAAGGAGTATTTGGTACTTTTTAGCTGGATTGGGTAACATTTTTTTCACCTCTCAATAAAAAGTGATGTACATATTGATTCTTAAGCATTTTCATAAGTTATTTTTTAATATATGGAAGTAATTTGTATGTGTAACAATACACTTATTAACATTGTCCACAATTTAGCTGTGCATAACTTGTGAAATTAATGTTGATTTTTAATATTGTAGAGCTAAATATAAGGAATATAGGTTATTATACATAAATTTTTATTACATATTTTATATAGATTTTACTATATAGAAAAATATTATACACATTATCCACAGAAATGTGGATAATATGTGGACAAACTATAGATTTATGATACAACTTATCATAAATTTCAATAAAGTATTTTTAATAATTATTATATCTAGGTTAAGTATCAAAATTCATAATATTTAAATATAATAAAGTATGTTACTGTATAGCCCATTGATGTAACAATATACTAGTATGATTACCAAAATTATATCATTTTAAATTGATATATGCACTTAAATAATTTTTTTAAGTGCATATTTTTCTAAGTTAATATTATATTTTAAGAATTTTCTTAACAATTTGTATATTTTATGATATTATTATAGTATAAAATAAATTGTTAAAGGGTGTGACAAAGATGAAAGATAATGTAATCTATGTTGATTTTTCAAAAATGCACAATAGCAAAAATAGAAATAAAAGTTTCTATAGAAGGATCATAAATAGAGTAAAAGCCATATTTCATTTAAATAAAAGAGTTTCCACACCTAAGAATGTAATCATTTACAGAAAAAATATATCCTAGAATATAAATTGCAGTATATGACAGCGCATAAAGTATAGTAAATAGATAAAGGCACATATATTTTATGTGTCTTTTTTTCTACGCCTTTCCTACTTGATTATCTTAATATATACTTATATAAATATAATATGTTAAAATAGAAGGGAGAATGAATATGAGAATTGGTACAGGATATGATGTTCATAGATTGGTTGAAGGAAAAAACCTTATTATAGGAGGAGTGCATATACCCTATGAAAAAGGACTATTAGGGCACTCTGATGCAGATGTATTGTTGCATGCAATAATGGATAGTTTATTAGGAGCTGCAGCTTTAGGTGATATAGGTAAGCATTTTCCTGATAGTGATGTAAAGTATAAGAACATAAATAGTATGAAGCTTTTAGAAGAAGTAAAGAATTTAATAGGACATAATGGATATAAAATTATAAATGTTGATGCTACAATAATAGCCCAAAATCCTAAAGTCTCCCCATATATTGAAAAAATGAGGGAAAATATAGCTGGAGTACTAGATATATCAATAGATATGATAAATGTAAAATCTACTACAGAGGAGGGATTAGGATTTACAGGGAAAGGTGAAGGTATAGCTGCCCAAGGTATTTGTCTTATAGACTAATAAGTAAAGGATAGATAACATTTTACCTATCCTTTATCATTGGCTGATATACTTAATAGATCTAATAAGAAAATAAATAAAGGTATTCCTATGAGCAATCCCCATACTCCTAGAAAGTGTTCAGATATTATAAGAACCAAAAATACAACAAATACAGGTAAATGAGTTTTAGCAGACATAAGTTTTGGATTTAATACATAACTTTCTAATGCATGTAACATGCCTACCATTACAGCTATAGACAATACTTTTGGAAATCCTCCAATATTAAAAGCTATTATGGACAGTGGTATAAAGGACATTATAGCTCCTGCTACAGGTATTAAACCAAATAAAAATACCATTAATCCTAGGCTGAGAAGTTGGGGGAAATTCAATATACTTAAGGTTATTACAGATAATGTAGTATTTATAATAGAAATTAAAATCTGAGCTTGAATTACCTTTCCAAAAGAGTTTAGGAAGTTTATACCGAAGTACTTGGTGTATTCATAAAAACCCTTTAGTTTGCTATCTTTAAATCTATCTAAAAATTTACCTATTTCCTTTTTCTCCAGCATAAAAAAAGTACTTAAAACAAAAGCTATTACAATATTAAATCCCCATTTTCCTATATTGGTAGCAAATTTTATTAAAAAATTAGTACTGCTTTTTAAGTAAGCATCAATATTTATTTGCTTAAATATAGGCGTTAGGTATTGTTCTATATTATATTTTTTAGTATTAGTTTTAAATTCACTGAATTCTTTTAAAATATCTACACTTTGATTTATTATTATAGGCACATACTTATAGATAAATAAAGAAAATGCTGTAAGCAAAAATAAATATAATAGTATAGTAACAAATTTTTCACTAATATGAATGTGATTATTTATTTTCATTACTATAAAATGCTGAAGGCTATATATAAGATAAGTTAATAAAAATGTTAATAATATTAAGTCTAGAAAATCTCTTAATAAGTAAAAAAACAAAACTATTGTTAGAAATACTAAAATCCTTTTTGTAAAGTCCTTTTTCATTAATCCTTTTAACGCTTCCATAGTGATTTTTCTCCTCTGTATATAAAATTGTATATAATTATAATTTGGATGCTTCTTCAGTTTTTACGGAGTTTTCCACCAACTTATTTATTTTATTCATTTCATCTTCCGTAATGTATCGCCATTTGCCTAGAGGGATATTTGAAAGGGTTACATTCATAATTCGTATTCTTCTTAGCTTAATAACTTTATAGCCTAGGGCTTCACTCATACGCCTAATTTGTCTATTTAGCCCTTGGGTAAGTATAATTCTAAACATATATTTACCTTCTTTGTATACTTTACAAGGATTTGTTACTGTATTAAGTATTTTCACACCAGAAGACATTTTTTTTATGAATTCATTTGTTATAGGTTTATTAACAGTCACTATATATTCTTTTTCATGGTTATTTCCTGCCCTTAAAATTTTATTTACTATGTCTCCATCATTTGTAAGAAATATTAAACCTTCAGAATCCTTATCCAGCCTTCCTATAGGAAATATTCTTTTAGGATAATTAACAAAGCCAATAATATTATCCTTTACTTTTCTTTCAGTAGTACAGGTTATCCCTGCAGGTTTATTTAATGCTATGTATACTAATTTAGGCCTTTTACTTATAATTTTACCATTTAATTTAACCTCATCTTTGGGATATACCTTTGATCCAGTAAGAGCAACTTCACCATTTATTGTGACTTTTCCATCAGCTATAAGTTTATCAGCTTCTCTTCTAGAACAAATACCTTTTTCACTAATAAATTTATTTATTCTTATTTGATTTTTATCATTATGTTGTATATTATCATTCATATAGTAATAAAACCTCATTTCCGGCTAAGGTTAGTTTTTATCATGACCTATACCATTATCTTTAATGGATATTATTATACCATATTTAATTTATAAGTACCTTCTTGAAGTTTAGATAATTCTAATATATCTATTACTAATAAATTAATCTTTATGGTAAAAATGTAGAATATTTCGTATAATTATTATATAGAATATTTTTGCATAGGGAGGTAAGTTTTGATGAAAATCTTAAGAGATATTATATTAACATTAACATTTACAAGTATGATATTTACAGGCAGGGTATTTGCTGCGGACAGTTCTATTAAAGAATTAGAAACAAAAACAAATATTTCTATGGATAAAAAGTGGACAATTAAATTTAACTTTAGCTTAAATAAGGAAACCATTAATAATGATAATGTAACTGTAACAGATTCAAAAGGAAATAAAATAAACACTTGTATAATGCCTGGAGGGACTGATGATAGCGTTATAGTAATTCCAAAAACAGAAGGATATATTCCAGCTAACACTTATTACTTGAATTTAGGTACAGGAGTTCAATCCTTGGGAGGAAAGAATTTAGTACAACCTGCTAGAATGAGGTTTACAATAGTAGATAGATATTCAGATATGTCAAATTATGAAAGTCTTCCTAAGATCACAGGAGTAAAAATGCAATATGAGCCAATATTGCCTAATCAAAATCAAACTTTTTATTTAAATTCTTCTGTAGACTCTCCAGTGCAATATAGGATATATGTTAGTAAATATACATATAAGACCGATAACTATGCACCTTATGAAGAGATAACTAATGGATATACATATGCTGCCAATAGTAAGATAGCTTCTAATAAACTATTCGATGCAGGGGAAGATGGAGAAAAGTATAAGGTTTTAATATATGTGAAAAGAGCTAATATAAAAGGGGCATATTCGGATGACAATACAGATTTTGATAATTATTATATAGATTACTTTAGATGTGTTAAAGATATAAGTAATGAAGGTGTAACCAAAGTAAATTATGATAAAAGTTTAGAGGATGTTTTAAGTAACCAAGCAAAACCGGGGGTCTCAGTAACAGATGAAGGGCCTTCTTCTTGGGTAGGAGCAAGTAATAATCAAATTAGATATTATTTAAATCCTAATAATTTTACAGACGATGATGGTAAATATATATTTTTAAAGTTAAATTATGTGGATGACAGCATAACAGAGGAGGATGTAAATAATATACTTAAAGGCAAGGGCATATTGGAAAACACAGGTAAGGCATTTTTGGAAGCAGGTAAAGAAAATAATATAAGTTCAGTGTATTTAGTTTCTCATGTTTTGCATGAAACTGGAAATGGGACTTCTAAACTTGCTAATGGTATTGAAGTGGACGGGCCTCAAGGTAAAAAGATAGTTTATAATATGTATGGAGTTAAGGCTTACGATTCAGATCCAGAAAAATACGGTTCAGAATATGCCTATAATGAAGGATGGTTTACTCCAGAAGCTGCCATAATAGGTGGAGCTAAATATATAGCAGAAAAATATATCAATAATCCTACAGAAAAAAGGGATACTTTATATAAAATGAAATGGAATCCAGTTGCACCCGGTACCTATCAATACGCAGCAGATATAGGCTGGGCATATAAACAAGTGAAAAATATTAAAGCTTTACTTAACCAATGTAAAAATCCCACTTTAATATTTGAAGTACCTAAGTATAAAGAATAATATAAATGGCTTATCCTTATAAGGATAAGCCAATATTTTTAATTAAGAGCATTTTTTAATTTTTTTTTGTCTTTCTCATCTACAAAAGGTGCATAGAATTCAAATGTCTTTTCGTGACCACAGTGTGAACACACACAGCTGCATACATCATAAGGTATTCCATCTATAAGATCTATTTGTAAATTATCTGCAAAATACTCTCCCCCACAAACCTCACAAGGGGTACTATTTATAATATTATATTCACTTTCAATATATTTCATTATCTCCTTTATGGTCATAGGAATCCTCCAATACAACAAATTTATATACATCATATATGGTAACACTATTAAAAATTAATTGCAATACAAAGGCGGCATTGTACATATACATTAAATGAGTAATAATTACAAGGTTTATAAATATTTAGCAGGAGGGGTAAATGATAAATTATATTTGGTTTTGTATCTTAAGTTTTGGCATTATTATAGGATTAGCTACTGGAAGGGGAGACATTATCTCTAAAGCCATACTAACTTCCGCCAATTCTACTGTTGAATTAACAATTAAGCTTTTAGGGACAATGTGTCTATGGTGTGGAGTTATGAAAATAGCTGAAAAAAGCGGTTTGACTGATAAAATAGCTAAGGTGCTGAAGCCTGTCTTAAGATTAATATTTAAAAAAGAAGGTAGAGATGAGGAGGCTTTAGGGGCCATAGTTATGAATATTACAGCTAATATGATGGGATTATCTAATGCGGCCACACCCTTTGGAATTAAAGCTATGGAAAATATGCAAAAGCTAAATAGTAATAAAGACACTTCTACCAATGATATGGCCTTATTCTTAGTATTAAATGGTGCCTGCATACAATTTATACCTACAACTGTAATATCCATAAGAGCAGCCTCAGGATCTAATAGCCCAGCAGAGATAATATTACCTGCTATATTAACTACAGGAACTGCTGCATTAGTTGGGGTTATAAGCTGTAAAATATTACAGAAGTATTCTTAGCAGGAGGAATGTGTCAATTACACCCCACTTTAGAAATGGGGGCTTGTAACTCTACTACACATGGTGCTAACGATACAAAATATCTCCCATCTCAAACGTAGGTTACGATACGGTGATTGACACCACCGCAACATAGCAAGT
>ENA-UOOE01001195-UOOE01001195.1-fermentation-metagenome-genome-assembly--contig:-NODE-1195-length-22558-cov-4.457539_pt1 | contig 22558 bp, 17 predicted proteins | sample MGYA00245776_ERZ724021 | MGnify/ENA primary metagenome ERZ724021 (study PRJEB28704, sample SAMN03018321) | fermentation metagenome | biome: anthropogenic terrestrial biome; feature: soil; material... | reverse complement strand
AATAGATATTGTAATCCATTAGGCAGGAGCGTTACAAGTTCACTATACCATTACAGACCAGTACAGTCTTGAAATGGAGACTAATACAGACTAATTTCGTCAAAAGCTCCCGATTCTCCGCTCTGGACTTCTGGATTGCCAGCGGGGAAGGAATTACAGTGCTTCCGTATACTTTTGAATATTGGAAGCATTGGCAAACCGGGAAACATTGCCGGCGCGGTCAACAATCAGAGTGGGAGCTTGGCGGACCCCATAGCTTTCCACAAGACTTTGGTGCTCTTCCGCATCGACCACCTGATAGGTAATGCCTGCCCGGTCAAGAATTGATTTTGCAAGGCGGCAGTTTGGGCATGTCTTAGTTGTGAAGAGATAGAGTTTTTCGACATCCCCGGCCGGCTTCACCCCGGCATCTGATTTTTTGGTTTTCGCCGTATCCGGATGGGAATGGCAGACCTTCAGGTGGGAGTTTGTCATATCATATAGTTTACGTTCCCGATATTCTTCCACCTTGCCATCATTCCAGTTCTGCACCGGACGGTAGTAACCGGTAATGCGGCTGTAAACCTCGGCCGGTCCGCCGCATTTGGGGCAGGTAAAATGCTCACCGGCAAGATAGCCGTCGTTTTTGCAGACCGAATATGTTGGGGAAAGTGTGTAATATGGCAGTTTGTAATTCTCAGCAATTTTCCGCACCAGGTTGGCGGCCGCCTTCCAGTTCGGCAGCTTCTCACCGAGAAATGTGTGAAATACGGTGCCGGAAGTGTACAGAGTTTGCAGGTCGTCCTGCAAATCCAGTGCCTCAAAGATATCGGAGGTATAGCCGACCGGCAAATTGGAGGAATTGGTGTAATAAGGGCTTTTCCCTTTTTTGGCTGCCGTAATGATATCAGGATAGCGCTCCACGTCATGCTTTGCAAGCCGGTAGGAAGTCGATTCCGCCGGAGTCGCCTCCAGATTGTACAGGTCGCCGTACTGCTCTTGGTAATCAGAAAGGCGTTCCCGCATATGGTTCAGTACATCCTTCGTGAACTGGTGGGCTTTCGGATGCGTGAGGTCTTCCCGAATCCATTTGGCATTCAGGCAGGCTTCGTTCATGCCAATCAGGCCGATTGTGGAGAAGTGGTTGTCGAAAGAGCCAAGGTAGCGCCTGGTGTAAGGGTAAAGCCCTTCCTTCAGCAGACGCGTGATAACGTTGCGCTTAATCTTGAGGGATCGCGCTGCAATATCCATCATCCTGTCAAGCCTGCGGTAGAAATCCGCTTCATCCTTTGCAAGGTAAGCGATGCGGGGCATATTAATGGTTACTACGCCAACGGAGCCGGTGCTTTCGCCGCTGCCGAAATAGCCGCCGGACTTTTTCCGCAGCTCGCGCAGGTCAAGGCGCAGGCGGCAGCACATGCTGCGCACGTCGCTTGGGTTCATGTCGCTGTTGATATAGTTGGAAAAATAGGGGGTGCCATACTTGGAGGCCATTTCAAAAAGCAGCCTGTTGTTTTCCGTGTCGGACCAGTCAAAATCCTTGGTAATGGAGTAGGTGGGGATAGGATACTGGAAGCCGCGCCCATTTGCATCCCCTTCAATCATTGTTTCAATGAATGCCTTGTTAATCATGTCCATTTCTTTTTTGCAGTCTTTATACTTGAAGTTCATTTCCTTACCGCCTACGATGGCAGGCAGCTCGGCAAGGTCATCCGGGACGGTCCAGTCCAGCGTGATGTTGGAGAACGGCGCCTGTGTGCCCCAGCGGCTTGGGGTATTGACGCCATAGATGAAGGACTGGATACAGTTCTTCACATCATAATAGGAAAGATGGTCAGCTTTGACAAACGGGGCGAGGTAGGTGTCAAATGACGAAAAAGCCTGTGCACCTGCCCATTCGTTCTGCATGATTCCGAGAAAATTAACCATCTGGTTACACAGAGACACAAGATGCTTCGCAGGGGCGGAAGTGATTTTTCCGGGGACGCCGCCGAGCCCTTCCTGAATAAGCTGCTTCAGGCTCCAGCCTGCACAGTACCCGGTCAGCATGGAGAGATCGTGAATATGCATATCGGCATTGCGGTGCGCATTGGCAATTTCCTCATCATAGATTTCCGAAAGCCAGTAGTTTGCGGTGATTGCTCCGGAATTACTGAGAATCAGGCCGCCGACCGAATAGGTGACCGTTGAATTTTCCTTGACACGCCAGTCGGTCAGCTTTACATAGCTGTCCACAAGCTGTTTGTAGTCGAGAATCGTAGATTTTACATTGCGCATTTTTTCATGCTGCTTGCGGTAAAGGATATAGCATTTGGCAACATCCGCATAGCCTGCACGGCTCAGCACGGATTCCACACTGTCCTGAATTGACTCGACGCCAATCAGGCCGTCTTTGATTTTTGGCTCATAATCAGAGGTTACTTTCAGAGCAAGCAAGTCGATGATATCGCGGGTATACTGCTTGTTCAGTGCATCAAATGCCTTGTTGATTGCGGCACTGATTTTTGAAAGGTCAAAAGCCACCACTGTCCCATCGCGCTTTACCACCTGATACATATTCTTTTCCTCTCTTCCGGATTTTGTTTTATATGGATACGCCGCGCAATGCGGCGCTCTTTACATAAGGGGAGACAACTTCCAGAAATTTCTGCATCTCCTCGTCGGAGAATGCAGACAGCCCGCCCCCGCTGACTAAATCGCCGGAGTCCACAAATTTCTGGAGGAAATAGCGCTTGGCCCCCCGGATGGATTCCGCCGTCTCACGGAGGATTTCCGCACTGTGCAGCCCTTTGACGACGGTTGTGCGGAATTCGTAATCCACGCGGCCCTCCAGCAGAAAATCCATACTCTGCCGGACTGCGGAGCCAGAAAACCCTGAAATCCCAACAGCTTCTGCATAATGCTCCGGGGAACTTTTGACATCCATTGCCACATAATCAGTAAGGCCAAGGCGGACTATATTTTTCAGCCGGTCTGGAAAGCATCCGTTTGTATCCAGCTTGATGCAGTAACCAAGTGCCCGCAGGCGCCCCAGAAAATCGGGGAGATCCGACTGAAGCAGCGGTTCCCCGCCGGTGACGCAGACACCATCCAGGAGGCCGCGCCGCTTTTTCAGGTAGGAAAACAGCTCGTCAGCAGAGAACTCCACGGCATCTTCCGCCCTTGTGACAAGCGAGGCATTATGACAGAAAGGGCACCGGAGATTGCACCCGCCGGTAAAAACCGTACAGGCGACTTTCTCCGGATAATCCAGCAGTGTAAGCTTCTGCAGCCCGTAAACTTTCATGCTCGGCAGCCTCCTTTTATATAGATTGAAGGATAAGACACTACATAACGCATTTATTATACTCTCATACCCCTATATCTTGCAATAGCTTTTTATAATTATTTTAAATAACAATATGAGTTGCCCGATAAAATAGGAAGAGCATGGTGCATCAGAATCAATGTTTTTTCTATATAGAATTTATGGCCCGTTTAAAATAACATTTAACAATAGTATCTTCCTTAAGCCAGCCGGACCGGTGTTGACAAATCTTGTCCTGTGAGATATTCTGAAAAATAAAGGGGAAGCTTACTCCAAACAGGCTGAGAATAAGTTGCATTGCTAAGGCCATTCGCCTGATTTGGTTAATGCCAATGTAAGGAACATCACAGCCTTGGGAAGCAGTGCCTTGCATGCACTGCTTTTTCTTTACACTTTATGTTCCTTCCCACTCTGCAGAGAAAGGAATGAAACAGTCATGAGCATAACAATGGCGGCCATGCTGGATCATGTTAGAAAAAAGGCACCGCTGATTCACAGCATTACGAACTATGTCACTATAAATGGTGTGGCCAATATCATCCTTGCGTGCGGCGGTTCCCCGATTATGTCGGACAATGAAGCCGAAGTGGAAGAAATTACCGCGCGCTGCAGCGGGCTGGACCTCAATATTGGGACGCTCAGCCAGCGTATTATTCATTCAATGATCCTTGCGGGAAGGAAAGCCAACGCGCTTTGCCACCCTGTACTGCTGGACCCGGTGGGAGCCGGAGCCAGCAGCCTGCGTACAGAGACGGCGGAGTACCTGATGCGGGAAGTCCACTTTGAAGCGATTCGCGGCAGCATTTCCGAAATTAAGGCGCTGGCTTCCGCCAGAGGATGCACCGGGGGTATGGAAGCGGTGGATGCCGTGACGGATAATAGCCTGAATACGGCCGTTCAGTTTGTCAAGGCATTTTCCGCAGAGACCGGCAGCATCATTGCCATAACGGGGGCGGTTGACCTTGTCGGCAGCGCAGAAGAGTGTTACATGATCCGCAATGGACGGCCGGAAATGGGGCGGATTACCGGAACCGGCTGCCAACTTTCCGGCATGATGACCACATTCCTGGCTGCAAATCCGGAAGACAGACTTGAGGCGGCAGCGGCGGCGGCCTGTGCGATGGGGCTTGCCGGGGAAATTGGCTGGCGCAGAATGCAGCCGGGCGACGGCAATGCAGCTTATTGCAGCCGGATTATTGATGCTGTCTGCAATATGACGAGTGAGCAGCTTGAAGAGGGGGCAAATTATGAAGTCCGATAAAAAAGACCTGCAGCTCTATAAGGTAAAGGGCAGCGGGAAACGGTGCACAAAGGCTGAGAAAGCCCTCTGCGGCGGTTCGGATTTTCTGTGGGGAAAGGGACGGGATGGAACGGGTTTCCGCAGTCAGTTCCATTTTTGTTCAGCCGGATATCAGAAATGCGAAAAGAGAGAGGGGGCAGCAGGCCTGTGATCCGCGGAGCAATTTTCGATTTGGACGGTACGCTGCTGGATTCCATGCCGATGTGGAACCATGCCGGGGAAGTTTATCTTGCAGGACTTGGTGTCCGGGCGAAGCCGGGGCTTGCAAAAGTCATGTTTCCCATGACGATTCAGCAAAGTGCAGTTTACCTTAGGCGGGAGTATGCCCTGCCTTTGACGGAAGAGGAGATTATTGCGGGCGTCAACCGCACCATAGAAGGATTCTACCGGTATCAAGCGCCTTTTAAAAAAGGCGTGCCGGAGTTTCTAAACGGCCTGAAGTCTGCCGGGATTGTGATGGCAGTGGCAACGGTGACAGACCGACCGTATGTGGAGGCTGCCCTGCACCATTTGAATGCCCGGCCATATTTTCGCGCCGTGCTGACGGCTACGGAAGTCGGGGCCGGGAAAGACCGTCCCGATATTTATCTGAAAACGGCGGCAGTGCTGGGGACGGCGACGGGGGAGACACTGGTCTTTGAGGATGCGCTCCATGCTGCCAGGACAGCCAAAGCTGCCGGTTTCCAAACGGTTGGAGTCTATGACGCATCCAGTAAAGACCGCCAGGTTGCACTGCGGGAAGAATGCGACTATTACCTTACGGATTTCCACGATTTTCCTTCTTTCGCAGCAGAAGCCCTGACATAAAGCTTTTGCCGCTGTAGGCTGTGGGCAGCTTTTCCCTTATTTGGAGGCCATAAAATTTTACGCTGCCACGGTGGCTTTTCGTTTTTAAATATGATATAATCTGTCGGTGAAGCTGGCACCGGCCGGAATAGCAGGAAGAAAGGCACTTTTATAACGGCCTGCCGGTGTCCAAAGTGCGGCAGGGCCTTTATACCCCCAAAGCACAGCTGACGGTTCGCTCCTTTGGAAAGTTCCTGCTGAGATGCCCTTCTTGCGGACAGCAGAGCGTGATGGGTCCGGCAGGGAAAAATAAAGTATATGGGAAAAGGAGAAGCTGACAATTATGATTGAATTTTCGGATGTGAGCAAAAGTTTCGGGCCGTCGAAGATTGCGGTTGACCACCTTTCGCTGACAGTAAATGACGGGGAGATTTTCGGTTTCCTTGGGCCGAATGGCGCAGGTAAGACGACTTCCATCAAAATGATGACCGGCATTCTGAAGCCGGATTCCGGCCGGATTAAAATTAACGGGATTGATATTGCAGAGAATCCCATTGAGGCAAAGAAGCAGTTTGGTTATGTTCCGGACAGCCCGGATCAGTTCCTACGCCTCAAGGGGATTGAATATCTGGACTTTATGGCGGATATGTATGATGTTCCTTTGGAGCTGCGGGAAGAGCGCATAAAAAAATTTTCGGATGAATTTGAAATGAGCACGGCGCTTGGCAATACAATCCAAAGCTATTCCCACGGGATGCGCCAGAAAATTGTCATTATCGGTGCGCTGCTCCACGACCCTGCGGTCTGGATTCTGGATGAGCCGCTGACCGGTCTTGACCCGAAGTCTGCTTATACCCTCAAGCAGCGGATGCGGCAGCACGCGGATGCTCATAAGACGGTCTTTTTCTCCACCCATGTGCTGGAGGTTGTAGAAAACCTGTGCGACCATGTCGCTATTATTGACCACGGGCATATCCTGTTTGCAGGCAGCCTGGAGGAGCTGAAAGAACAGCATAAGGGCGATGAGTCGCTTGAAAAGATTTTCCTGGAGATGACCGACCATGAATAAATACCTGACACTGGCACGCGTTTTAATCCGGAATGGTGCTATGCCCGGCCGGTCGGAGAACAGACGGGAAAAGACAGTTGTGCTGGTTGTCATTCTTGCCTTCCTGCCTGTCCTCTGTATGGAAGCGGCTTCCCTCTGGAATGCTTACGGCACCATTGCTGCCAGCCATCTGACAGGTGCTGTCCTCGCAGGGCAGATGGCGGCTTGCTGTATCGCTATGATTTTGCTTGGTATCCTGTATGTTATCAGCACTTACTATTTTTCCGATGACACCTTGTCGCTTCTGACCATGCCGATTCCCTCCCACCGCATCCTTGCCGCAAAATTTACTGTGGTTTTACTGTTCCAGTATTGGCTTGAGGCTTTGATTGTACTGCCTGCTTTTCTTGTCTTTGGAATTCGGGGCGGAGGCTTTTTTTACTGGATCAGTGCCATCCTTGTCATGGTGGCGCTTCCCTTGATTCCAACGGCAATATGCTCGATTGTCAGCGTCCTTATTATGGCTTTCAGCCATTTTTTCCGGAATAAAGACCGGGTTAAATTCTTTGCCGGCCTGATTGCAATCCTTGTTGCCGTTGGGATTACCATACCACTGGAAAAGCTCAGCGACCACTCTGGCTCTGCTGCCCAGGCGCTTTCGAGCAGTGGCAGTGCGATGAAGAAAGCAGCTATGCTGTTTCCGTCAGACTACCTTGCGGTTAAGGCAGTCTTTGGCGGCACAGCGGTATCTCTGCTCTGGCTGGCAGCTTTTTTACTTCTCAGTGCAGCCGCAGTTGCAGTTTTTCTGTTCCTTGGCAACAAGCTCTATCTGAGAGGTGTTATAGGGCTGTCCCAAAGCAATGTGAAAGCAAAGAGCAGGGGCGGACATTTTCAACTGAAGAAGCGCCGTCCGGCTTTTGCTGTTGCCCGCAAGGACTGGCGCCTGATTTGCCGGACACCTGCCTATTCCCTAAACTGCCTGTTGGGCGCTTTCCTTGTGCCGGTGATTTTAATTGTGGTTCTTGCATTTACACTTCATGGCGGCGTGACAATTCCGCGGGGCAATATAATGGTTATCTCCCTGAGCGTTTTGTTCCTGGCGCTCATTTCCACGACAAACGTTGTTTCCCCGACGGCTATTTCGCGCGATGGGCGGGATGCCACCCTTGCCTGCATGGTTCCGGTACGTCCGGCAGACCAGATTTTTGGAAAGCTGCTTCCCGGCCTCGGGCTGAGTTTTGCCAGCCTGCTTATCATGGTGATCCCCCTGTGCATCCTGCTGAGGCCGGATTCTTTTACGGCTGTCTCGGTTTGCATTCTCAGCGCTGTGGCAGTTGTAACTTTTAACATGTTTGGCCTTTTCCTGGACCTTGTTTCCCCAAAACTGGACTGGGACGATGAAACGATTGCCGTCAAGCAGAATTTTAATATTGCCATTGCAATGTTTGTTATGATTGTTGCCCTCGGCCTGCCTGCATTTCTGGTCTACAAACTTCAGCTGGACCTGTGGGGCGGCGTCATTTTTCTCCTGATTTACAACCTTGTCCTTCTGGCTGTTGCTGCATGGCTTCTGTCCTGGAAAGGTTCCATGGTATACGGCAGCGCCGGCCTTGCAAAAAAGCAAGTGGAAAAAACTGCTGACCGGCAGAAAACCATCCGTATCGTGATAAGTGTTGTCGTAGTGGCCGCCATTTTTGGGATGATCGGCTGGGAGATGTTGTTTGTTCACACGGATGTAAAGATTACCGCTTCGGAAGTTTCTGTTTCCGCAGGGATTGGGGAATCTTCATCCTTTGAGCTTTCCCAAATTCATTCCGTCTACCTGAAAGACTCCCTGCCGCAGGTCGACCAGAAAATCGTCGGGTTTGCATCAGGGGCGAAGATGCGCGGAAGCTTCAGCGTTAAGGGCTTGGGGCGCGGCCATCTGTATACGCAGAATGTGAAAGGGCCGTTCCTCTATATTATCCTGAAAGACGGTAGCTTTACTGTTTTTAACTTTGATGACAGCGGGAAAACGGAAAACCTTTATAAAACGCTTAAGCAATACGCAAAATAAAATGCCAGAATAAAATGCCAAATGGACTGGCCCGCTGCGGTTAGAAGCAGCGGGCCAGTCCATTTTAAAAAGACGGAGCAGGGAGCCTGCATGGGCTTTGCCCCAAACTGCTTCTCCCCTTCGGGAAGGTGTTATCCTGCGCCGAGAATGACAATGCCGATTACTGCTATGAAAATAGCGGCGTACTGTTTTACTGTAAGCTTTTCCTTTAAAATCAGCCTTGCCCACAGAACAGAAAAAATACAGTAAGAGGAAATCAGCGGGGCTGCAACGATTGCATTGTCGCCCAGCGCGTAAATATATGCGAACTGCCCTGCGGTCTCACAAAGGCCTGCCACAATTTTGGGCTTCTCTTTGGAAAGCCTGATCTTCTGTTTCCTGACAACAACAAGATACAGGTAAGACAGGACTGCCAGGAACAGGAAGGTCAGCTCATATGCAATGTTTGCGGTCCCTTCCTGTATGTATTGATTCAGCACGAGGGCGTCCCCAAAAGTCCCGAGGCCATCAATGAGGCAATATAGGATGGGGAAAAGTATGGCGATTAAGCTGTTAGTATATTTCTTTTCGGGCACGTCCCCTTCCTGGAGCCGCTTTGCGTCGTCCTGTTCCTTTTCAAAGAAAGACAGCGCAAAAATCCCGGCTGTAATTAAGGCAACAGCGGTCAGTTGCAGCCAGCTCATCCTTTGGTTCAGAAAGAAAAAGCAGAGCAGGGCGGCAACCGCTCCGGACGAATTGCAGACAGGTGTCGAAACGGAAAGGGTTACGTACCGGAGGCCCGCATACCCCAGCACCATGGCGGAGATATAGAGCAGGGACACCGGCAAATAGAGGATAAGGTCCTCTATTTTGAATGGGACGCCTTGGAGAAGCTCAATTCCGGCGTGGATGCCCATAATCAGCCCGACTGCTATGACCATTTTCCAGTGGCTGTATTTGTCGTCGGGCTTTGAGCCGATTTTCGAGAAGAGATCAGAGCCGCTCCAGAAAAGGATTGCAATGAGCGAGAGCCAAAACCACATATTCTTCTTCCTCACGTTAAAAATAATAGCCGGCCCGAGCTTCAGGAGGAAATTCTCTGTGCCGGTGCAAAGAATCCATGGCGCTTGGGTATCCCTTGGCTTTAGGCCCGGCTTGGCTTTGAAACCGGATGCAAGTTTATTTTGGCACAGTCCGCTTTTTCCTTGACTATCCTGTAAAAAGAGGTATAATTTACCTGTAAGGCATAAAATAAAAGATGCAATGCAGAAGCAGGTGTGAAGAGCGCCTGCCTTCTGCATATGGAGCCACTACCTCCATATGCAACCGATTCATCGGCACATTGCAGCTCTTATTATACCTCCTGTTTCTGTTTTTGTACAGGGGATAGTTTTAAGTTCTACAGGTGTGTTGGGCGTTGGATATGGACAGGGAATTCATACTCAGCGCTTTTTTTGTGTCTTGCATAATCGGGGGACCGGCAGGGTTTGACAAAATCCCCTTAGCCCCTTATTTTGTTTGTGAAAAAAGTTTACGATAGAAAAATGAAGGCAGCACCAGCCGGACTGGAGCAGGGGATTTTTGCACCGCCTGCGCCGAGGCCTTCCGACTGATGCTGCCTCCTCCTTTATTTCATTATTGACATTTTTATTTTACGGTGATACAGTTTATTATGGATGAAAGAAAAAAGGAAAAGTCGGCTGAAAAAATGACGGCGCCGAAGAGTTTTTCCTTAATTCACAATCGACTTTTCCCGGTGCCCCTCTGAGGTGCTGCCCCCTTGCCAACAGGTATTCCTGCTGCACTTTTGAAAGGAAGAATTGTGGATGGAAAAGTATGCAAATCTTTTTGACACGGTGTCAATCGGAAAGTGCAAACTCAAAAACCGTTTTGCAATGGCCCCAATGGGCCCGCTGGGCTTAGGGGATTCCGAGGGCGGGTTTAACCAGAGGGGCATTGACTATTATGTGGAACGGGCAAAGGGCGGAACCGGCCTGATTATTACCGGTGTTACCTTTGTGGACAACACAGTCGAAAAGCATGACATGCCCAACACGCCCTGCTCGACATACAATCCGGTGCATTTTACACGCACGGCAAGAGAAATGACGGAAAGAATCCATGCGTATGATGCGAAGGTTTTTCTTCAGCTTTCAGGGGGTTTCGGCCGTGTTACCATCCCTACCAACCTCGGTGAGCACCCGCCTGTAGCCCCTTCAGCAATTCCCCACCGCTGGCTGGACAAGACTTGCCGGCCGCTGAAAAAAGATGAGATAAGGGAAATTGAAAAGCAGTTTGGGGAAGGCGCCTATCATGCAAAACGTGCCGGATTCGACGGGATAGAAGTCCACGCCGTCCATGAGGGGTACTTGATTGATCAGTTCGCAATTTCGTTTTTTAATCACCGGACGGATGAGTATGGCGGAAGCCTTGAAAACAGGCTCCGCTTTGCAAAGGAAATCCTCGAGGAAATCAAGGGTAAATGCGGCAGCGATTATCCTGTAGCAATGCGGTTCAGCGTTAAGAGCTTTATTAAAGACTGGCGTGTTGGCGGCCTGCCGGGCGAAAAGTTCCAGGAGAAGGGCCGCGATGTTGAAGAAGGGCTGGAAGCCGCTAAGCTGCTCGTACAGTACGGCTACGATGCCCTGGATGTTGATGTGGGCTGCTATGATGCCTGGTGGTGGAACCATCCGCCAATGTATCAGAAAAAGGGGCTGTATATCCCGTACTGCAAAATGGTGCGCGATGTGGTTCATGTCCCCATTCTCTGTGCCGGCAGAATGGACAACCCCGATTTGTCGTCAAAGGCGGTAAGCGATGGGGCCTGTGACATTGTTTCCCTTGGCCGGCCGCTGCTGGCTGACCCGGATTATGTCAATAAGCTTGCGGCTGGTGAAGAAAAATATATTCGGCCCTGCCTGTCCTGCCAGGAAGGCTGCATGGGCCGTATAGCGTCATATTCTGCAATTAACTGTGCCGTCAACCCTCAGGCCGCAAGGGAACGTGTGGAGCGCCTTACGCCGGCTCTCAGCCCGAAAAAGGTGGCGGTTATTGGCGGCGGTGTGGCAGGCTGCGAAGCGGCGCGCGTCCTTGCCCTGCGTGGGCATAAGCCTGTCATTTTCGAGAAATCCGGAAAACTGGGCGGCAACCTGATTGCCGGCGGTATGCCGTCATTTAAGGAAGATGACCATGCCCTGATCCGCTATTATGAAAATCAGCTTGAAAGGCTCAGGGTGCCTGTTTATTTTAACCGGCAGATGACCGCACAGCAGGTCATTGATGAAAAAGCAGACGAAGTGATTGTTGCAACCGGCTCCAATCCAAAGCTTTTCAGGCTTGGCAGTTCCCCCGTGTTCCCGGCTGCCGATGTGCTCCTCGGCAAAGTGAAAGCCGGCCCGAAAGTAGCCATTATCGGCGGCGGCCTTGTCGGCTGCGAGACAGCTCTGCATCTGCGTGAGCAGGGCAGGGAAGTCACCATTGTCGAGGCCTTGCCGAAGCTCCTGTCCGTCAATGCGCCTCTCTGCAGTGCCAACAAAGACATGCTGCTGGCGCTGATTCCATTTAAGGGGATTAAGAGCATAACCGGCGCAAAAGCCACGGGCTACAGTGCAGGCCGCTTAACGGTCGAGAAGAACCAGGGTGGGACTGATACCATTGATGCGGATACGGTAATCCTTGCGGTTGGCTATTCTTCGGAGAACACACTTTACAGCGAGATTCAGCGTAAACTTCCGCGTGTGCATTTAATTGGTGATGCGCGTTCGGTCGCAAATATCATGTATGCGATTTGGGATGCCTATGAAGTAGCCAGAACGCTTGAATAAAAATCTTTTTTCGCAGGATGCCTTCTGCTGAAAGGAGCAGGTTTACTCTTCAGCAGGAGGTTGTTTCCTTTTCTATAGATGTGGTGAAAATGAACTGAAACGGCTTCATTTTCTCCGCATCTTTGTTTTATGCTTAGCCAGAGCTGCGATTTACCCGAAAACCCAGTTGCAGCGGTAAGCCCAAACATCAGCCGAAAGTCAAAAGCAGTTTTCCCTCAGGAAGGGCTTGAAATTTTCAGGCAATATTCTGCGGTGCCGGAGCTTGGAACTTTGGAAAACATTTTACTTTTCTGTCATTATCGAATCTAAATGCAGTCATAAAATGATAAAAAAGTTTATGCCATATATATAATAGATAAATGCTGGAAATGCTTGGGCATGTCATAGAACATTCCCGGCATACTTATTGGCAATTTGGGATAAGCAGGGAGCAAAGGGTAAAAAGCAGTCGCTTTTGGCAACGGGCTGTGTCAGCAGCCGCGCTGAGGCTAGAAAAGCCTCCCGCACAGAGACGTTCCAAATGCGAGAATGGAGTGGTTAAAAAATGGCTCAAAGCATCCCCAGACAGGACTATCCACGGCCTCAGTTCGTCCGGAATGAATGGCTTAACTTAAATGGAATGTGGGAATTTGAGATTGACAACAGCAAAAGCGGCAGGGAGCGCGGACTGTCCCAGGCCCCTCATCTGTCGGGAAAGATATTGGTTCCGTTTTGCCCCGAAAGCTCATTATCCGGTGTTAAAAATACCGATTTTATGGACGCTGTTTGGTATAAACGCCGTTTCCTTGTGCCGGGAAAATGGGGAGCGGATAAGCGCCGTATCTTTTTGCATATTGGTGCCTGTGATTACATGACGGAAGTATGGGTAAACGGCAAACCGGCAGGCCGGCATGAAGGCGGCTACTCGCCTATTTCACTTGAAATAACGGATCTGGTCATGCAGGGTGAAGAGAATGTGGTGACCATCTGTGCTTCAGATGACCTCCGCTCGCAGAACCAGCCGTCCGGCAAACAGAGCTATGGCTATCTTTCAGGCGGCTGCATGTACACCCGTACAACCGGAATATGGCAGACGGTTTGGCTGGAAAGCGTGCCGTTTACTTATATTGCCGGAGTTCAGTGCACGCCTTGCCTGGAAAGGCAGAGCGTTGTGGTCGAGGCTGACTGCCGGGAAGCAGACGGCGAAGTCCTTACGGTTTTAGCCGGGTTTGCCGGGAAGCCGGTTGGCCGCGCAACCTGTCGGGTTGCCGGTAAGGCAGTCCGGTTGGAGCTGCCTTTAAAAGAGCTGCATCTGTGGGAGCCCGGTTCGCCGAAGCTGTATGATTTAACCCTGACGCTTGGTGATGATGAGGTCAAAAGCTATTTTGGTATGCGGGAGATTACATGGGTTGACGGAAAGATGTTCTTAAACCGGAAACCGGTGTTCCAGCGTCTGGTCCTTGACCAGGGCTATTATCCGGATGGCATCTACACAGCCCCGTCTGATAAGGACCTGAAGGCCGATATTGAGCGGTCTATGGCAATGGGCTTTAACGGTGCACGGCTACACCAGAAAGTGTTTGAACCGAGATTCTTGTATTACTGCGATATCCTGGGATATCTGGTATGGGGGGAATATCCAAATTGGGGGCTTGACATATCGCGGGCAGATGCGTGGCAGGGCTACCTGCCGGAATGGCTGGAAATCCTGAAGCGGGACTATAGTCATCCATCCATTATTGGCTGGTGCCCGCTCAATGAAACACAGGACAACCAAAACCCGCAGTTTGTAAAGATGCTGGTAGACATGACTCATGCCTTTGACAGAACCCGTCCTGTAATTGATGCTTCCGGCTGGAAACATGTCCAGGGCCTTACAGATATTATGGATGTGCATGACTATGAACAGGACAGCCGGGTTTTCCGGAAACGGTATGACCGTCTGAAAAAGGGTTCTCCGGTACCAATCCGTTTGCTTGGAGAGGGATACCCGTCATTTGTGAGTGAATTCGGTGGAATTTGGTGGAGCGAAACTGACAACAGCGGATGGGGCTATGGAAGCCACCCTGCCAGCAGAGAAGAAGCAGTTGAACGTTTCCGGGGACTGGTGGATGCCCTTTTGGATAATCCGCAAATCTGTGCGTTTTGCTACACTCAGTTAACGGATGTGGAACAGGAGCAAAATGGGCTGTACACTTATAAGCGCATCCCGAAATATGATCCGGCAGTAATTTCGGCCATTGTTTCGCGTAAAGCTGCCTTTGAACAAAATATTCCTGGTTGAATTCCATAAAGAGCAATCCGGTTTTGGCGGTATCCATGAAAGGCAACTGCTGTCTGTCCCTTCTCACCTACCGGGGCAGGATAAATAATTTTATGAATCATGGTAAAGAATCATGGTAAAACAATAAGGATGAGAGACTGTTGAGCCGGTTATCTATGATAACCGGCCCTTTCCGTGCTATTTTCTTGCCCCTTTTCATCCTGAGCAAGTGCAGGAAAAGAAATTTATTGAATAAAACTCAAATCAGAAAGAATGTGCAGAAAATATTTAAAGCAATGCCGCATGATGACATAAAAAATCCACACGGACTGGCAAAACTTGTAGGCCTCTTGATTTACCGGAAAGTTTCCAGGTGTACTAAGAAGGAAAGGTGGGAGACACTCTTAATAAACCGTGAACCCTGAAAGAATTTAAAATGAAACAGATTCGTAACTTTTTAAGTCAAAACCATATTATTGATACCGCATTGCAGCATCCTGTCGTGAATATACATAGTGCCGGAATGCCGTTCCGTGAAGCCGGGAAGGGACGTTTATTCATTATGGAATCCTTTACCGATAATTTCACTTGTGTTGGTAATCAGGATAAAAGCGTCAGGCTCTTCCTGGCGGATGAACCGGCGTAACTGGAGCGCCTGAACACGTTTCATCGCTGTGAGCACAACAAATTTTTTAGAATGGGAGTAGGCGCCTTTTGCCTCGCAGACTGTAGCGCTGCGGTCCAGCCTCTTTGTGATAAATTCACAGACCGGCACGGGATCATTGCAGATTACGCTGATATATTTCCGGAGATTGATGTTCTCAATCGCGCTGTCAATGACGACCGTTTTCATCATGAGGCCAAGGCAGGAAAAAAGGGCTGTTTTCACGCTGAAAACCAGGAACGCAGAGAGGGTAATCAGCACGTCGGAAATAAACAGCGCCCGGCCAACGTCAGTACCCGTATGCTTCTGCACAATCATTGCAATGATGTCCGTCCCACCTGAAGAAGCCCCCATATTGAACAGGATGGCAGAGCCGAACGAAGGAAGGACGACTGCGAAAATCAAGTCCAGCATTGGCTCGTCGGTAACCGGATGGCTCATCGGGAAGAATTTTTCCAGAGCGGAGACAAAAACAGAAAGTGCTACACTGGCGTAGACAGTTTTTACAGCGAAGCTACGCCCAAGAAACAGAAAGCCCAGCACAACAAGGGCAATGTTCAAAATAAAATTTGCGGTAGCCGGTGTAATAGGTGTGACTTTTCCAAGCACGACAGAGAGACCCGAAACACCGCCAAATGTAAAATTATTAGGGAATCTGAAAAAATAAATACCAACGGCAATCAATAATATGCTTGCCGTGATGATAATGTAATCACGTAGGACACCGAGAAATTTTTTTCTCATACAGCTCTTTCTGCCCTTTAGGGACGGCCGCCGATTTACCGGACAGGCTGAATCGTTTAGATTATAGTATTTTCATATAAGAAATAAAAAGATTTTAAATAAATCATAAAATACCGTAGAAAAATCAGCCATACTTTAAATTTCCCCTGAAACTATAGAAAATATAGAAAAACCTTTACAAAAAAAGAAAGTGGTGGTATGATAAAAATAAAATAAAGAAGGATTATCATTATTGGTTTTATGACAGGCGGTGCAGTATGGAAACGACAGAAAAGAAACACAACTACAGCAGAAAGCGCGAGGCAATCCTGAGAGCTGTCCGCTCTACAACATGCCACCCGACTGCCGAATGGGTTTACCGGACTTTGAAGCCGGAATACCCGGATCTTTCTTTTGGAACGGTGTACCGCAACCTGCTACAGTTTAAGACAGAGGGGACTATTGTCAGTGTAGGGACAGTAAACGGCCAGGAACGCTACGACGGCAACATAAAGCCGCATACACACTTTATCTGCTCGCGCTGCGGGGCCGTCTTGGATGTACCAGGCGATTTCCTCAACAGCCGCGCAGCGGGGGAAACTGCTGCAAAAATGGGACTTACAGTTACTTCGTGTGAAGTTTTTCTCCGCGGGATCTGCGACAAATGCTGCCAGAAGGACGGCTGAGCAGGTTCTAAAAGCACAACAGGGGCGGATATTGCCTTAATATCCCATAAATTAAAAATGAAGCCTGCCATGGGAAGGGCCTTGGGAAGCTTACTCAAGAAATATTTTGGGGAATAATCCTCCGAAAGGAAGGTGCCTGGACCACAGCAGAGGCTGCGGCCTTTTATGGGATACTGAGAAAAAAATAAAAATGCTTTTGAGTAGGACATGTTTCGTAATACTGTACGGAATTTGGAATAGCCTCCGGCACTTATTTGGAGAAAAAATAAAATATTTTTCAAATAATCCAAAAATTTTGCTTGACAAAACGGCTGATTTGATATAAGCTATGGGCGTGTTCATTTTCCTGTATGCCCCAGTAGCTTAACGAAAGAGCATTTGGGTTACTCCAAAGGTTGTCGGTTCAACTCCGTCCCAGGGCAAAAAATATTCACACAGAGTGAGGTATAAAATTATGTATGAAGACAAAACGTTAGTCTGCCAGGAATGCGGGAAGGAGTTCATTTGGACTGCCGGCGAGCAGGAATTCTATGCTGCAAAGGGCTTTACCAATGAACCAAAGAGATGCCCTGACTGCCGCAAAAAGCGCAGGATGAGCCAGAAGCCACAGCGTGAAATGTATGACGCTGTCTGTGCAAACTGCGGTGCTCCCTGTAAAGTTCCGTTCCAGCCAACAGAAGGCCGTCCGGTCTATTGCAGTGAGTGCTTTGCAAAGATGAAGGGCCAGCAGGGCTAATCTTTTAACGTTAACCGTGATTCCCTGTACGCCGGGTGCAGTTTATGCACCCGGCGTATTTTTTTCTTTTGACTTGTAAAAATATAAAGCAGGCTTGACAGCCGGGCAGGACGGGAATATACTAGATACCCCACCCGGGGTATGGAGATGATCACTTGAAGCAGAAGTTTAATGTTACGGGGATGTCCTGCGCTGCCTGCTCGGCGGCAGTTGAGCGCAGCGTGAAAAAGGTTGCGGGCGTCCAATCCGCAGAAGTAAGCCTGCTTACCAACAGCATGGTAGTGGACTGCGACGGGACATCTGCCAAAGATGCGGAGATTATCAGAGCAGTGGAAGACGCAGGCTATGGCGCCTCCGTTTCCGGCGGCAGGGTTTCTGCACCCGGGAAAAATCCGGCGGAAGAACGACGGAAATCTGTAAAAGCCAGACTAACTGTTTCGTTCCTTTTCTGGATTCCGCTGATGTACCTTGCAATGCACCAGATGCTCCAGAAGACAATCGGGCTGCCTGTGCCTCCGTTTTTCGTGAGCGCTTTTCATGGGCCGGAAAACGGGGTTGTATTTGCCTTTACACAGTTCCTTCTCCTTTTGCCGATTTTGTATGTCAACCGTGAATATTACCGCGTTGGCTTCCGGGCGCTCTGGAAACGTGCGCCCAATATGGATTCCCTGATTGCTGTCGGCTCATCTGCCGCAGTGGCCTACGGCGTATATGCAATCTTCCGCATTGGATATGCCCTTGGGCATGGTGATGCGGCAACAGCGCAGCACTTTGTTTCCAATCTTTATTTTGAATCCGCAGGGACAATCCTGACCTTAATTACGCTCGGAAAATATCTGGAAGCAAAATCAAAAGGCCGGACAACAGATGCCATCAGGAAACTGATGGACCTTGCGCCGAGAACGGCGACAGTGGAACGGGACGGGCGTGAGGTGGAAATCCCTGCAGAAGAGGTTGCCGTTGGGGAAACGGTTCTCGTCCGTCCGGGACAGAGAATTCCGGTTGACGGGACGGTAACGGAAGGCTCATCCTCCGTAGACCAGTCTGCAATTACCGGCGAGAGCATCCCGGCGGAGAAAAATCCGGGCGATTATGTGACCGCTGCGACCATTAACAAGAATGGCTTTTTTAAATTCCGTGCGGAAAAAGTCGGGAATGATACGACTCTGGCACAGATTATCCGGCTGGTGGAGGAAGCCGGTTCCTCAAAAGCACCGATCGCCCGCCTTGCAGACCGCGTCAGCGGCGTTTTCGTCCCGGTTGTTATTGCCATAGCGGTTATTTCGGCGGTTGTGTGGCTGCTGGCGGGACAGACCTTTGAATTTGCACTGAACATCGGAATTTCCGTGCTTGTGATTTCCTGCCCGTGTGCGCTGGGCCTGGCAACACCGGTTGCCATCATGGTTGGGACTGGCCGCGGCGCTGCGGAAGGGATTCTGATTAAATCCGGTGAAGCGCTGGAGACCGCACAGGCTGTGCAGACGGTTGTGCTTGACAAGACCGGTACCATTACAGAAGGGACTCCCCGTGTGACAGATGTGCTTCCTTCGGAGGGCGTGAGCCGGGAAGAACTCCTCCGCACGGCGGCAGCGCTGGAAAAGCCCTCTGAACACCCGCTTGCTGAAGCCGTCCTTGCTGAAGCCGGGGAAGAGAAAATTACCCCGCCGGAAGCAGAGTCATTCCAAGCTGTCTCCGGCCGCGGCGTAACAGCAGTGGTTGAAGGCAGGAAATGCCTTGCCGGAAACCTTGCATTTCTGCGGGAACAGAATGTTGCCCCCGGGAAAATGGAACAGGCCGCCGGGGAACTGGCGGAGGCTGGGAAAACACCGCTTTTCTTCGCAGAAGGGAAACGCTTACTTGGCGTGATTGCTGCGGCGGATGTCGTAAAACCGACAAGCCGTGAAGCAGTCAGGCGCTTCCGGGGAATGGGCCTGGATGTTGTGATGCTGACAGGCGATAACCGGAAAACAGCGGAAGCAATCCGCAGGGAGCTCGGCATCAGCAGAGCGGTTGCGGAAGTGCTGCCGCAGGATAAGGAGCATGAAGTCCGGCGTATCCAGGAAAGTGGGCGCCGGGTTGCCATGATTGGAGACGGCATCAATGATGCACCGGCACTCGTCCGCGCTGATGTCGGCATGGCGATTGGTGCGGGGACAGATGTGGCGATTGAATCCGCGGATATTGTCCTGATGAAGAGCAACCTGCTCGATGCGGTTACGGCGATCCGCCTGAGCCGCGCGACCATCCGCAATATTAAGGAAAACCTGTTCTGGGCGTTCTTTTATAATGCCCTTGGCATCCCGCTGGCAGCCGGTGTCTTTTACCGCTGGATTGGCTGGACTCTGAACCCGATGTTTGCAGCGTTGGCGATGAGCTTCAGCTCCGTCTTTGTTGTCACAAATGCACTGCGGCTGCGCTTTTTTAAAGCAGAGCATACTTCCCCTGCACATCTAGTGCGGGAGGCTCAAAAAAATAAAACGGAGAAAGGGACGAGCAATATGAAAAAAGTAATTCAGGTGAAAGGCATGATGTGTGAGCACTGCAAAATGCATGTTGAAAAAGCACTGAATGCAATTCCGGGTGTCAGGGCGGAAGTTGACCTTGCGGCGGGGAAGGCGGAAGTTGTGCTTGCTTTGCCGGTCAGCGACGAGACGCTGAAAAGGGCGGTTGCCGATGCGGGCTACGAAGCGGTCTCAGTAACGGAAGAAAAATAACGCGCCGGAGAGAAAGGGGGGAAAGGGCTTGGTTGCAGATAAAACCAAAGTGACACGCCAGCTCAAGACCGTCCGCGGCCAGATTGACGGGCTGATTAAGATGGTCGAAGACGACCGCTACTGCATTGATATTTCCAATCAGCTTATGGCGTCCCAGGCAATCCTGCGGAGCATAAACCGGGAAGTGCTTCACGCCCACCTGAACTGCTGTGTCAAAGAGGCTTTCCTGAGCGGCAATGCACAGCAGGCCCAGCAGAAACTGGATGAGATTGTTGAAGTCGTCGATAAGCTCTCAAAGTAACGGAGACAAACAAAAGCTCCGTCCCGGTTTTCCCGGGGCGGGGCAGCTTTTTGGGAGAATGTTCAGTCCTTCAGGCCCATTTTTTCTTTATGAAAAATACGTGCGTCCATGAGTTTGAAATCCGGAGAAACGAGCGGCTTCTGCGGCATATGTGCGAAGATATCCCGCTCCAAATCAATACCAGGTGCGGCTTCGCAGAGCATAATACCTTTTTCTGTCAGACGGAAAAGTGCGCGCTCTGTAAGGTACATGACCTGAAGCCCATTGCGCAGGGCAGTTCCTGCGCTGAAAGTAATTTGCTGCACCTGTTTGACAAATTTGTTTACTTTGCCTTCCTGTAGGATATGCAGCTCACCATCTCCGGCTTCCGCTTTCAGGCCTTCTGCGGTAAAAGTCCCGCAGAAGTAGACCTGCTTTGTGTTCTGGGTGATGTCGATAAAACCGCCGCAGCCGATAATCCGATCCCCGAACCGTGAGACGTTTACGTTTCCGCTCATGTCACCTTCCGCAAATCCGACAAACGTCTGGTCAAGCCCGCCGCCGTCGTAAAAGTCAAAGATTTCAGGCATTGTCACAATGCAGGTGGGATTCAGGCTCAACCCAAAGTTCAGGCCGCCTTGCGGATTTCCGCCAAAAATGCCGTCCTCCACAGTAAGAGTGAACTTTTTCGTGATGCCTTCCTCTGCGGCCACTTTAGATATATATTCCGGAACGCCGATTCCGAGGTTGACGGTGCCGCCGCTTTTCAGCTCCATGGCAGCGCGGCGCGCAATGATTTTTTTTGCGTTCAGCTCGCATGGCTGCACGCCTGCAAGGCTGATACGGTGCTCGCCCGAAAAACCGGGATTGTACTGTACCCCAAAATTCTGCATACAGTATTTTTTATCGCTTGCGACGACAACGTAGTCTACCAGCGCACCTGGGATTTCAACGAAGCGGGGATGAAGCGAGCCGGACTTTACAACGCCCTGCACCTGGACAAAAACTTTGCCGCCGGAATTCTTGCAGGCCATTGCCATGGCAATGGCTTCCGCGCGGACACCTTCACGCTCAAAGGAGATATTCCCGTCCTCATCCGCATAAGTACCGGCGATCAGGGCGCAGTCGATAGGAACCGACCGATAAAACAGATAGTCTTTGCCGTCAACTTTCACAAGACGGACCAGATCCTCGGCAGACTTAGTCTTTTCGTTCATTTTGCCGCCGGACTGGCGCGGATCGGCAAATGTGCCGAGGCCAACCTGAGTCAGCACGCCCGGCTGATGGGCTGCTGTTTCGCAGAGCAGATGGGTGACTACACCCTGAGGAAAATTATAGGCTTCAATCTGGTTCTGGCACACAAGCTCGCCGAGTTTCCTTGCCAGGCCATAATGCCCGCCGATTGTGCGCCGGATCAGCCCCGGATAAGCGAGGTGCTGAAGGCCTTTCGTCTTGTTGTCGCCCTGGGCGGCGCAAAAGTAAAGGGTAAGGCCGTTCGGCCGTCCGCTTGCAAGGTAGGAATTCTCAATCTCCTGGGCTATTTCCTCCGGGAAAATTGCCCCCAAAAAACCATTTGTTCCAACCGTAACACCGTTTGGAATCAATGACGCAGCTTCCTTGGCCGTAATAAATTTAGCCATGTCCAAAATGCCTCCGTGTTCAGATTCAAAACGAGGCCGCGCTTCTGCGCGGTGGTTGCAGGCAGCTCCGCTTTTCCCAATAGAGAGCGGCGGCAAACCTAAAAAGATATTTTTTTAACAATCTCAATTATATCAAAAAAAGGGACCGGATACAAGACCGTTGAAAAAAAGAATGGGTGCCCCCACCTGCTGAGGCTGCGCTAAGGAGGCCGGGTACGGTTGAAAACATGCCGCATCTGGATTATAATGGACTAAATCCCCCGAAGGCTGTGGTGATTTTCGCGCCCGAGAGGACAACCTAAGTGACAGAGGGAGGGAATACAATGGAAAAAATTACAAAAGATATGCTGATTGGGGACATCCTGAATGTGTTCCCGGATGCTGTGAAGTATCTGCTCGAAATGGGAATGTTCTGCGTCGGCTGCCCGGCATCCCAGGGTGAAACGCTGGAGCAGGCCTGCATGGTTCACGGCATTGATGCCGATGATATGGTGCAGAAGCTGAATGAGGAATTTACGGCGGCTTCTAAAAAGAGCGACTGAAAAAGCCCCGGCAGCAGCCAGGCATATGCCTGGCTGCTGCCGGGGCTTTTTC
>ENA-UOOE01001193-UOOE01001193.1-fermentation-metagenome-genome-assembly--contig:-NODE-1193-length-22586-cov-3.557099_pt1 | contig 22586 bp, 29 predicted proteins | sample MGYA00245776_ERZ724021 | MGnify/ENA primary metagenome ERZ724021 (study PRJEB28704, sample SAMN03018321) | fermentation metagenome | biome: anthropogenic terrestrial biome; feature: soil; material... | reverse complement strand
CGATACGGTACAAATACTCTTCAATACGGATTTGCTTGGCTTGTTCTGAATTCATTGTTGTAAGGTTTATAAATTGTGGATATTTTTTCTTTTCGTCAGCGAAAAGTTTTTATATTGGTTCAGTATGGTACAGGAATATAGTACCTGAACCGTACCGAACTGATTTTCTCTGTGGTTCGGTATGGGTCGTTACCATAGACACCCGACTTCCGCTCAATCTCTCGAAGACATGAGAGAGAAAAACGAGGATAATAGCTTTCCAGTCAATAGATTGGGAAGCTGTTTTTTTGATACTTACTCCATTTAACAGACTAAGAAAAGCCATTAACAGACAACAAATCGGTACTAAATCGGTACCGATTTGAATTTACCCTAAACTGGTACCGATTCGTTTACTTAAGTCATTGATTTGTCGCATTATGTCCGTCAATCTGTCCTTCTTTCGAGACAAGTTGAGACTATTTTTGTGATTTTAAAATTAATGAGTATGAGACGAAGCACTTTTAGAATTCTCTTTTATATCAAAAGAGGCAATCCAAAGAAAAACGGTAATGTTGTAATTATGGGACGCATCACCGTAGATGGCGAACGATCCCAATTTAGTACGAAACTAGAAGTTAATCCTACCGTTTGGGATAATAAGTCGGGTAGGGTAAAAGGTAATAGTGCAAAAGCTGCAAATATTAACCATGCACTGGATAACTACCGGGGCAAAGCAACGATGCATTATAACAAATTAATGGACGTAAATGGATACGTCAGTCCGGAAAAAATCAAAAATGCCCTGTTCGGTTTTGAAGAGAAGAGTAAAACGATTATGTATTATTTCGGCAAGTTCAATGAACAATACAAATCGAAAGTCGGAACAGTAGTTACAAGGACAACTTATTTGAGATACGAATTGGCTCAAAAACGCCTGGGTGAATTTATGGAAGAAACCCGTAAGGTAAAAGATATGCCTTACCGTGAAATCTCTACTGTTTTCCTTCAGGAGTTTTATTTATTCTTACGAAATAAATATAAATCCGGGAATAATAACGCAATGAAGACCATGCAACATGTCAGGGCGGTATTCTGTTACATAAAAAATACTGGTGAATATTTCTCCGACCCGTTTGCCAACTTTAAAATCAGCTTTGAAAAAATAGAGCGTTCATACCTGACCAAAGAAGAACTGGAAATATTGTATAATAGGAAATTCGGGGCGGAACGGTTGGAAAAAGTCAGGGATGTTTTCCTCTTTTGTTGCTACAGCGGTTTATCGTATTCCGACCTGTATAATTTGACCAAAGAACAAATCAGGACAGGTATTGACGGTAATTTATGGATTATGGATACAAGGAATAAAACCGGAGTACCTTATAAAGTACCCTTACTGGATATACCTGTAGCCATACTAAAAAAGTACGAATATTTACAGGATGAAGGAAAGTTGCTCCCCGTAATTAGTAATCAAAAGATGAATGAGTATTTACTGGAAATAGCCAATCTTTGCGGCATTAATAAAAAGATTACCTGTCTTGTCGCCCGGCATTCTTTTGCCACCCTCTGCCTGACAGAGGGAATGTCGATTGAAACCGTATCGAAGTTATTAGGTCATACCAAAATAAAAACAACTCAGATATATGCCCGTATAATTGATAAGAAACTAAGCGAAGATATGGATAAGTTAGCCCAAAGGCTAAAACAGTCCGACCATTTGACTATTGCAATTTAAGAGATGAAGTTAGTAGAGAATCAATCTAAAATTAAAAACTATGGATTTAGATACAATTAAAGACAAGATTATTTTTATCCAGGGACAGCAGGTCATCTTGGATACAGATGTTGCGGAGTTGTATGGCATAGAGACAAGGCGGGTCAACGAAGCTGTAAAGAATAACCCGGATAAATTTCCTGAAGGATACATTGTTCATTTGACAAATAGTGAATTTGAAGATTTGCGGTCGAAATTTTCGACCGCAAAATTCAGTAAAGTCCGTGTAGCCCCCAAAGGGTTCTCCGAGAGAGGGCTTTATATGATTGCGACAATCCTCAAATCACCTAAAGCTACTGAAACAACTATCGCCATCATTGAGACTTTTGCAAAAGTCCGGGAACTCTCAAGAAATATCGCAGGTTTACAGCGGCAGGAAGATAAGGGTATCCGCCAATCAATGTTGCAGAAAAGCGGGGAGATCATTGCAGATATTATCTCCAATGATTTTGAAACGACAGGTACGGAAACAACCGTAGAACTAAACTTTGCGCTACTCTCTGTAAAGCATACTGTAAAGAGAAAGCCTAAGCCTAAGAAATGAAAGATCATTCAATTAATAATAAAAAATGTCATGAATAGAAGCATAATAAAAATAAAAGAAAATCCTGATGCAGGGACTTCCATCGAAATAGTGCCTGCAGGTGGAGCAGTTTGGATGACAAAGTCTGAAATAGCACGTCTACTTGTAGTCTATCAAAATACTATAAGTAACAATATACGGACAATCTTTAAAGCTGGGATTCTAAAGGAAAAAGATGTTGTTCGAGAGCATAAATACAAAATGCAAGGTATAGAACGAATTACAGTTTATTATAGTCTTGAAGTCATTATTGCATTATGCTATCGGATACAGTCTCGGGATGCAAAAATTTTTCGTGAGCACATGCTCACGAGGTTCTGTAATGATATGGGAAACAGAATCGAATATGATATTCGAAATAAACTCATTTTTTCGTTAAATTGAAGTATTGTCATAATGATGATTTATATGTAAGTTTCTGGATTAAGGGTCTGGACTTTCAACCCTTAATCCAGAAACTTACAACTTACACAGTTAGTGGGATGCTCCCGAAAATTGAGTTATCCAATCAATAATTGTATTGCTTGTCATAGAATTTTATTATCTCTATATTTTGAGGGTCTACATTTACACTCTGATAGCCATCCTGGTCATCTTGGTGAGCTTCGGAATTTACCAGTCGGTGATATGTTGAAACAGCAATATTACCCCACGGATTTTCGCAAAAAGTATTCAAATCTTTTGGATTCAACTTGCATTTTAGAATCAATGGGATCCCTATATTTTTTATTTTTTGACTGATGCAATCTATTGATTCTATAGGCATATAGACTTGTTCCCCTCCATAATTCTGCAATAATCTTTGTGCTCCACCATTATATAATGCATACGTAGTAAAATTAAAGAACAAAATATTATCTCTACCTTGTTGAGAATGCATACTAAAATAACTATCCCATGTATTTGTTATTTTAATTTTTTCCTCGTCTGTGAATAGATACCCCCAGTTTGACATAAAAGTACGGCGTATCTCCTTTCCTGTTCTACAAATTAAGCCTTTCTTGGATATTTCCTCTGGAATAACTCTTGTGTAATGAAATCCTATAATTGTATTACTCTCACAAAATTCGTTGATTTTTACAATGATATCATTAATAGAGTCTACATCCAGAAGGTTTTCAAGAAATTCATTCTGATAAAAAAGATAATCCTGTTTTTCTAATTCTTGCAAAAACTTTATTGGAATACCATTTAAATTACTAAGGTTGATAACACTCATAAGTCTATTATTTTCAAACAGTTTTATTTCTTTGCGATTTCTCTATTGTTTTTAGGTTTTGAGTATACGAAGCATATGGAAATATTAAAGGCATCTCACTTTCTACTAAATGATTGTCTACATTAAAGAAGCATTGGGCGACTGTTCCATCAAATAAATCAGGATCTAAAGGGTGTATTGCATTTGGGTTATGATAAATAATTACTCCTTCACTCCATGTTTCATTTGAATTTTCATCAACAAAATAACTTACAAAGTTTGGTTTATCTGCATTTTTTTCATGGTTATATATTATCATGTGGCGAATTAATATACTACTCATAGATCCCATACCTGCTTGCCTTCCCATTCTATTGAATTTAGATAATGTTGCTGTCGAAGAAAAGAGTACAGCACTTATATTTTTATTTTTTTCATCTAAAAAAAATCCAGCAGGTATTTTTGTTCCATTTTTTTTCTTAAAATAATTTATCCTTTTAGGATTGATAACCAACTCTCCATCTTCTGTATGTTTATAATCATCATATCTGTATCCATACAAGTACTCAAGGAGCGAATTATAAGTCCATGTCATAGACATAGTATCATGGAAATCAGCGACGGCGATTATGAAAGGTTTTCCCCGTACATTTTCTTTCTCCCAATACTTCTTTTTAGCTTTATCAAATAAAACACTTCCAAACATTAAAGGAACATTGTCTTCTAAATCAGATGTAATTTCTTCAAATGCTTTAGGTTGATAATTTGTTATATTTTTCATGTTTTCAATTTTTCTGCTTATTGTGACGGCTTCAACCGCAATTTCATCTCCAAATTTATTTATAATAAAGTCAGGGACTTCAAATTCTCTTTTAAATGAAAATAATTGTTCTCTGAAAAAACAAAAAAGATATAATTCAAAAATGCGTGAATCAAAACCATTTAAAGATTGAAATTGTTCTATGAAATTTCCGTCAATATCTTTATAATGATATGAAATTTCCTTGACTGTCTCTTTTGCGCTCGAAAAAAAATCAGACTCTTGTAGAAGTTTATAATGGGGATGTATATGTTCGTCGTCATTTTTCAATTCCTCAAATAAATCGAAATATTCACTCTGGTTGTCATGTATAATAATATCATTTTCGTTAAAGGAAGTACTAATCCATTCTCTGGCATCCTCTATGGAAAGGAAATCAACAGCTACATTTACAGCCCGATATTGCATTGATTTATCTCTGGATAAGATTCCTGCGGAAAAATTATTGTCAATCAAATCCAAACAGATAAAACCTATTAAGCTACCTCCATCGGTATAAAATTCTAATTCTTTTATGTATAATCTTACAAATGGTTCTCTTGTAAATAGAGCTATTAGATCAAAATACTTTTGGGATAAAGGAACTAATTCTTTCATTTTCTTATTTAAAAATTGCTATACAAAGATAACATCATTTCATAATCTCTTCTAAAGCGGTTTGCAGAATATCTAAATTGAGATAATATTGACGGTAATACTTTTCATTGTCTTACCTTCATTTTTATCTATCCTTCTCTCTAATAATCATCTCCTCATTAGCATAGGAACAGCCCAATGGAGATTTCTATTTTTCATAGGCAAAGGTATTTCAGATTCCCGGAATGACGTAAATTCTGAAGCCCTGAAGGGTTTTGGAAAAAATCTTCCTCTTTCCGCAAGCGGCGAGCGTATTTTTCCCAAAAAATTTGTCATACCGCCAATCTGACCTTTTGCCGCCTATAAAACAATAGAAACCTCACTGGCTCCGTCCCGGCATATAAAAAAAAGTCGATGATTATGAGAAGAACAGAAAAAAATAAAGAAAACAATATTTCCTACTTTCCTTCTAGCATCAAATTGGTGTTGGCAGGTGCCCTTGTGTGGGTTTTAGCTTCCATTACAGCGTCTTTCGGGTGGGTGGTGACCTTGTTTGCCTTTTATCTCCTTACCCGTCTGATATGGCGTATAGTTAAGCTGATTGTCAAACTGTTATTCTCTATTTTGCTTCTGTTCCTCCTTATTTCATTGATCGCATTATTCATCCTCTAAAATTAACAGTTATGACAAAATTATATTCATTATTCGGGGGTACAACCACCGACACAGAAGTAAGAGCAGTAGAAGTAAACCAAATCATTCAGATGGAAGGATACCATGTAAACGCAGATAACCTCTCTTTTGAGATTGTCGATTATTCGGAGAAAGCAATCGCACTTTTCGGAGATACCAAAGAAATCAAAGACCTGCTTAAAGCAATGGGAGGAAAATTCAATCCGAGACTGACCCACAACGGCGAGAAACAGGCAGGTTGGGTATTCTCGAAGACTAAGCGGGAGGAACTGCAATATATGACAATCTGGAAAAAGAATAATACGAATTAGTGTATAACAAGGGGTAGTTATGCTACCCCACAAATACCAACAATATGAAATCAACAAATCATTTCAAAAATACCATACAAGCCTATTTAGAACAACGTGCAGCCAGCGATCCGCAATTTGAATGGGCATATACCACTAAAGAAAACAAGAACATAGACGACTGTATAACCTATATCCTGAACACAGTTAAGAATTCAGGTTGTAACGGCTTTGAGGACGACGAAATCTTTGGTATTGCGGTTCACTATTACGATGAAGTCAACCTCGAAATAGGAAAATCAATGAACGCCCATGTAGTAGTAAACCATATGGTGCAACTGACCGAAGAAGAAAAAGAACAGGCACGCAAAGAAGCCATACAGAAAGTACATGATGAAACATACAGGAAGATGACACAGCCTGTTAAGAAAGCCAGGAAAATGCTCCTAACACCCCAACCCAGTTTATTTGACTTCTAAAATTGTAATCACATGAAACCAAAGAATAAATTCCAACAACGGGTAGTGGAAGCAAGCAAGAAGCTGCCCAAACTTACTAAAGAACAGATTCAGTGGGGATATGACAACACTATCGAACATATCGGACACCGAACCGAAAAAGGTAAGATGACCTGTACCAAATGCGGTCATTCGTGGCAGGGAGCAGGGTATTTAGTCTCTATCCTGACAGATTGCAACTGTCCCGAATGCAATACGAAACTAAAGGTTGAAACCACTAAGAAACGGGTATTTAGCGGAAGCTACTACATGACCATTATAACCTCCTGTGAGAGATATCAGGTATTGCGTACCATAATCGTAAACTATACCGCTAAGGTCGGAGAATTGCCGAGATACACCCATTCAGAAGTGATGCAACGGTGGATTGCTCCTGATGGCAAGTATTGCACATTTGCCCGTTTGCGCCAGACATTGGGAACGTGTTATTACGATTCGTGGATAGTTCATACCCCGTTGGAACTGCGGAGCGAGAACAGCAGCAACAAGTTTTGCATAAACGTATATGACAAGATTGGTATCGGGGAGGTTTACCCAAGACAAAAACTGATCCCCGAACTCAAACGGACAGGCTATAAAAAAGAGTTTTACGGACAAAAACCTTTAAACCTGTTCCGTACCCTAATGACCGACAACAGAGCCGAAACATTGATAAAAACAGGCTATGCCAAGTTATTGGAGCGAATAATGGATAGTAGTTGGAAACTGCATATTGACAACTATTGGGCATCCATCCGTATCTGCATCCGGAATGACTATAAAATCAAGGATGCAACCCTTTGGTGCGACTATATCGACTTACTCCGATTCTTCAGGAAAGACCTGCATAATGCCAAATATGTATGTCCTGCCGACCTGAAAGCAGAACACGACCGATATGTAATCAAAAAAGCGAAAGCCGATGCACAAGAGGAAATTGAAAAACAACTCGAAAAAGAAGCCGAATTCAGGCAAGTCAAAGAAAGGTTTTTCGGACTTGTTTTCACCGATGGAAAAATCAGCGTACATGTCCTTGAAAGCGTGGCAGAGATTATAAAGGAGGGCAAGCTGATGCACCATTGTGTAGGCAGTTATCATTCAAAATCAAATTCCCTCATTCTATCCGCTTGTGTCGATGGGGAAAAGGTTGAAACAATAGAAGTATCATTGACTAAACTGCAGGTCGTCCAGTCGAGAGGATTATGCAATAAGAATACCAAATACCACGATAGGATTGTTAACCTTGTAAACAATAATATATCACTTATTGAACAGAGATTAACAGCATAACAGTAATAGAGCAATATGTACAAACTATTTGTGGGGTTTAGGAAATTGGGTGAATTCCCATCCATATCGGAAGCCAAGAAATTTGCCGACCAGAGTGGATATTCAGGAGTTTTTAATTTAGTTGGAGAGGATTATAGAGATAGTTGGTTTATTTTTAGATACCAAAAACAAAAAAGGGAATAGATAAGGCGGGCGATTTTTCGCCCGTTACTTTTTCCATGAGCATATAAAAAGTGCGGAGAAAAAGTAACAAAAAGCCATTGAATGACAATTGCAATCTATATGCCAGCAATTGGAATATAGTATCGTTTCTCCACTAATTTTTTAGCAAAGTTACAGGAAATTTCTCACAAGTAGCAAGGTCAAGCCTTATGGTTTGACGAACAATCTTCCTTTTTTCTTTTTATCGGCAAGCCGAAAGAAAAAAGAGTATTCTTCGTCAAAACCTTGCATGAAGTGAGCATATTTCCTGTGGTTGTGAAAGCAAAAAATTATTGTTTCACAATTAAAACTTTGTTATTATGCAAGTAGATTATTTCATCATTCCGGAAATTAAAGTGTCTTATTCTGATAAAGTTAAAGCAAGTGATCGCCCTAGAATTACTTGTTCAAGAGATGCTTCCAAAATATTCAGGGAAGCACATAAGGATTGCATGCAGCATCACGAAGAGTGTCATGTGATGTTTTTAAATAGAGCCAACCGTGTTTTAGGCATCATGTTGGTTAGTTCGGGAGGAATGAGCGGTACGGTAGTTGATATCCGGATTATTCTGCAAACCGCACTTAAAGTTAATTGTTCAGGGATTTGCCTGGCCCATAACCATCCGAGTGGGGCCTTGAGTCCGAGTCCGCAGGATGTTTTTCTTACCAAGAAACTGAAAGAAGCCTGTGGTTTGATGGATATTCAGCTTTTAGATCATATCATTGTTACAGAAGAAAACTATTTAAGTTTAGCAGATGAGGGGCTCTTTTGAGCCTCTTTTTTGGTCGAAATTTTCAATTGTGCATATTGATTTTAATTAATTTTCGGATGTGTAAATACAGATAACCAAAACAGATAATGATTGTCATATATTTCGTGAACAATTGGATTGAATCTTAATTTTTAATTTATAACTTTGTTTCAATAAAATAAGGATCATGCTTGAACGTTTTTACGACATAAGCCATTTATCGACCAGGCAACTTCAGGAACTATATGCCACCTACATCAAAAAAGGTTGGAAAGATTTTGACTATTATGAATTAACCCCGGAAGGAGCACCTCCGCCGGAATTATCGGATGCGGAAGTAATCCTTAATTTGAATGCTGGACATCCACATAATTACTGCGTCTTTATGATTGATTGTGAGGATGAAAAAGACGGGGTGATGTTCGGCTTCGGGTTAGTCTACCATCCTGACTTTGCAGTATATTTGCATCTTCCCGTTAGCCTGTTGGATGAAATCACGGAAGAATATTCCTTGGTTCCCGATCCTTCAGTCGCCCCATGATTTAAATTCCAGATAAGAAAAAGGGCTGTACTAGAAATTTTCTGGTACAGCCCCTTCCATGTTCTAATTTATAAACTGTTTTCAATTTAATATAAATTCATCTGAAAGAGTAATACGGATGTTATTTGGACTTCTTTTGATTGTTGGAATCACAATACTAAACTCTTTCTCTATCCGATATCTCCCCGGTTTTAAATTCCTAATGAACAGAATAGCATCAGAACCTCTACTGCTTTGGGGGCCCACAGGTATTTCTACATCCGCCCAAATCGTGTTCTCTAATTGTGAAATACTTTTCCAAATTCCAGATTCGAAGTATTTCATGGAATACCTACTCCCTGTAAGAAGTTTATAATCAGAATTATTTATTATATTCATGTGTAGGGTATCCGGATACATACTGAATATAGAATCTTCTAACTCCATACGAATATCTAAAGAATTAATGTAAGTTTCCAACATATTATCCTTTACTGAATCATTTTTTACAGATTCAGTTCTATTTTTCGATAAAGAATCCGTACCCTCTGTCCCACTTGGTTTAAATGTGCAACTAATAAAAAGAACAACACAAAGAAAAAATAATCCTTTCATATTAATAGCGTGTAGCACCAAACACATTTTGAATATTTTGGAATTTTGTGTAATAAGAGTAGTTAGTATTTGGTAATCTGCCAATATGGGTACCTGTCGTATAATTCGTGAAGCCATTAGACGAATATACGAGCCCACCACTATCGCCAGGGCTTGAGTTTGAGGTATAATTTACTTCAACTATGTCATTCATAAATTGATTCTCCACATATCCTGCAAAATTAGTATTTGTAACTGTCCCGTATAAGTTCCCTGATGTCTTTCCATATAAATTTACATATCCCCCGACTGGAACTGCTTGGACAGATGGTGAGACAGTCATTCCTGTATAAGAAATATTATTTGTTGGTTCATAAGTTGAATAAACCTCTACAATTGCAGCATCAACACTCCCATAGAACTCTTTGTCTACACATATACCATATAAACTTGAAGGCAAGTAAACATAATCTCCCACATTAAAGCTATGTCCAGCCAGTGTTTGACATTTCTTTCCATTATACATCACTCTATAACCTAAAGTTGAAGTATATCCCATTGGATTGCGGATTTCTATACCAGAATTTACACTGGTCTGTTCTGTCTTTATTTCTTCTCCTTGAGTAAAGAAAAACATGTTTGATGATCTTGTTTTAGTTTGGAGTTCTTTTACTGTTTTTTCATTCAAATCTTTTAATCGTATTTCAATCATGTTTTTATCCTCTTTGATGCCAAACCCCACGATGCCATCAATATTTCCATTCATCAAATATTCGTGTATTTTATCAGTTTGAGCCAATAAAGATACATAAGAATATCCACATTTTTCCAATAAAATATTTTCAGAACCACATCTTTTGACAAATTCTTCCCTATATAACTCTGGATTTCCAGCAATTAATATTACAAGCTTCGTATCTTTTACATAAGCTCCCCCATAGTAAGTAGGATAGATTAATGGCGCTCCAGAGGGTATAGGAGATGGTTCAAAGGATTTTAAGAGATTATTGTACTCTTCTAATCCATAACACACAGCAGGTTCAAAGTCTGATGCTGATCTTGTAATTTGCTCAGTTGTATCTACCGTTTCAACATCCACATTTTCTAGAGAGTTGCAGGCGGATAAAATCCCTAGAAATACTACAAACAAATAAATAGATAAATTTTTCATAATCTAAAAAATTTAAATTGTTAATTATTAAAGTGATTTACATAGCTTGATTTATGAGCTATTTTATCTTTAGATAAGACTTCTTTAAAAGTAATAATGCTTGAATATATATATCCCATATTGCATGCTATTGAATTTTTATTTTAGAAAAATCGTACAGCTATTTATATAACAATTATACTATATGTACGGTTCAAAAAAATGTAGATAAATTATGAAAAAATATTTTAACTAATTTATTATATGAGTTATATGATTATTTTTTTAACAATATGATTGTATCTTTTTTTAATGAAAAAGATATTGATCAATGCATATTTGAAGGAAATAGCAAAAGTATTTGTCGTATAAAACAGGTAAAAAAATCAGGTCAAACCATGCTCATCACGGCGTGTTATAATAAGAATAATTCTTGCGTCCGCTACATTTTGGACAGTCTCTATATATTGGAAAATCATGGGATTTGACCGTCTATCTCCGTTCTAAACTTTAAAGGATTGGCCACATAACGGTAACTATTTGTAGCGCCTCCTGTCGTCACGATAAGCGTACCAAAACCAGCTGTTCGCCCCCAAATACCCTGACTGATCCTGATACCTTCGCACTTGTTCAACATTAGTTCCAATGCATCCCTTTTTATAATTCCCGATTTAAGGATCAGCCTTTTGTTAGTTACTACATATAGGGAACCTATTTTCATGAATAATCTTTCAAACAATGAGAATGTACCAAGGACAAGTAGTATGATTCCGCCCCAGTGAATAAACCCTGTTTCAAGGGCCGAGTAAAACAAGTACCCAAAAAGAAGAAGTAATGCAGGACGGACAAAGATAAACCAGTGTATGTTCGCTTGATATACGATATTTTCTCCCGATGATAGATTGTTACGTAAATAGCCCATAATAATTAAATCTATAGTATTTATTCTTTCGAAATGCAAATATACAATATATGCATATCGTTTTTTGCAATTAAAGAAAAAAATTAGCCCCTGATTTTAATAATCAGAGACTAATCTTTATTATTCTATATCTTCATCCCAAAGTGCTATATCGGTTATTTTATAAATGATGATACCCTAAGTGATTATTTAACAGATTATAAGTCCGAGTTCCATACTCTTTTTTCAAAAGCTTGGATTGTTCGTATTTTATACTTATTGCACCATCTGTACTGTTCCCGCTTTCTTTTGATTTATTCGTAAACGAGAATGTCTTTTGAATAATCTGATTGAAGGAATTGACGATATAAATATCAAGCACCTGATTATCCGCACTCAAGGATGTATAATAAAGCCGGAACGTCTTTTTTGTGAGAGGATAAAGGTCATTCGGGGTAAATAATGTTCCTTCATCATCCATTAAAATCCCGGCCCCGTCACTTTGAAAATACCGGATAAAGTACCCCGCCCCGGAATAATCTCCTTCCGTAACTAATTGGCACCTGATTTCGGCCGTTTCATTTACCGCTATTGTTTTCTGAACCGGAAGCGTCTTCAGATCAAATGCATAATCCTGTTTAATATCCAACTTGTCATTACAGGCACAGGCTATTGCTGATAATCCCATGACATACACAATGTATAGACTGTTTCTTATTAATTTTTTCATTTTAATTTACTTGCTTAGTGATAAAAATTTCCCTTTTATATGATTCTTGAAGAGTATTTCCGCATTGTCCGGACCATAGGCGACCAGCATCGAAGCATTACGAGGCTGCATGCCTCTTATCCCGTCTGCTCTTAAAAATTGAATACGGTCATAAAGTAGTTTAATAGCGGTTGCCCTGTTCAAAACGATATCATGGAACCATTTGGCTTCTATTTTGGAGAACACTAATGCAATCCCATTAGAGTGTGTTGCCATTTTCAACAAAAATTCTTGAAGCAAAGGGCTGGAATAGGGTGGGTTAAGCCACACTCGTCCATCCCATTCTCTGGATAATCCATTTTCTTGTTTAGTATAAATTTTCTTTGCGGAATGATTGAGTCTGAAGGCTTCCAGGGAGCTGGCAGGATCAAGGTCGAACTCTCCCAGTGAAGCGATAATCTCTTTTGGAGTGTACCATTCATTATTTTCAACCATGACTAATTGATTATAAATTTTACACTCGCCCCCACTTGCGTATGGAACTTTCCGACAGAACTCCCCATTAATACACGCTCCCGTGCATTAAGAACCAAAACGACCTTATCCGACAGGTATGTTTCTACTTCCAGCGTTCCGGCTCCGCCATAAACGAATGAATCTTCATTGGCCAGCGTAGAGCCGTCATACAGCAGGTCCTCTCCCCAATTGCACGTTTCATACCCGGCAAGAGCTGATAATCCCAAAGAAAGGAAGACGGTCTTACTTCCATCGGATAAGAAATTGTAATAGTAACCGCCTTCTGCCGTAAAAACCGAAACGGGGATGGATGTTTCCTTATAATTGTAATTCTTATGTAGATATTCAGTACCGAATACCCACTTACTACTTCCCGAAGCATATCTGCTAATGGCAGCCCCGAAATAAAAAGCCTCTTTATTTTTTTCCTGCTTAAATCCGTCTACAGTCCCTGCCCTGAGTTCTATCCCCCTCATACCCGGCAAGCATCGTTGAGCCTGTACTTGATCGACAAAAAGCAGGCCCATCGATATAGCGAATGATATAATGAATACTGTTCTGTTCATATTCCTTTGTTATTAAAAGATCTGAAACTTTTATTTTACCTCCAGTTCGTTAATCACCCTGGCCCTGACCAGATCGCTGTTCTCAACGACAAAGGACTGGTGGCGTCCACCTTCTTTTTCGTTGAGTTCAATGATGAGTTGTTTGTCGTCAGGTATCGTAAACTGGGGAAGTGTGAACACGGTCCTTTGATCACGTCTTCCACTGATCTGCATAGCGAAATTGTGTGCCCTGAGCGGAGTAACTACCGCCTCCTGGATAGCTGTACGTTTGGCTATTTTCTTATCCACAATCTTAAATGTGATATAATCCACATTGAATGGGACGTTTGACGAGTTTTTAACCTGCGTATGGAAATAGAGCAAGCCGTTGTGAGAATAAATACCCTTCAGGATAAATTGCACGCCGAAACGTTTCGAACCGATATGCTTTATTTCCCGCTTGTCGTTTTTATAGATTGATTTCATGATTAATCTTACTAATAAAGGGGATTCTCTTCCCAGTTCGGTTAGATAGATCTCCTGTGAATTGTTGGGACGGTTTACCGTTTCCCCGTCATGGATGAAATCTTTCATCTCTATATTGAGTTTCAAAGGTTCATCAGCATACTTGACATTAAAAGTAAAATAGCTTCCGTCATCGGTAATGACTGCCATATTTGTCTCGGTGCTAAAATCACGCAAAGCGGCTTTTACCCGGAGTACATTTTCTACCCCGTCCGCTTTTCCGGCTATCAGGTCGGCAGATCCCAGGTCAACGTAACGTATGGCATCGGGGAAAATAATATGTACCGTCTTGCCAAAAGTGATTTCCAATCCGTAAGGAGGAATCATCCGGTCGAAAGCCACGGGGCGTGTCAATCCCTGATACAGATCACCCGAAGATGGATTTTTCTGTGCCTGAATACATGTAGACCCTGCAACAAGGGCAAGTATCAAAAATAAATGTTTCATAACTACAATTGTTTTTTTAAGTTTATAGAATGGATTTTTAATGGTTGTTATTTATCGGAGAGAAGTAAGACCTTATGCCCGGCTTTCAGGGTCACCTTCTCTGTGCGGAGTTTTTTCGACAGATACTGTGATGCCCCCTGTATCACGCCTTTGGACAGGTCGGAAGCGATCTGTGATCCTGCATTGTCCGTAATGGAAATGCTGGTTCCCATATTCTGCCCCATATTGGCGGCCATCTCTTTTACCGCATTCATTTCGGCAGACCCCGGCACGGATATTCCTTTTCTTCCGTCCAGGTCATATGCAGCCAACTCCACAGGAATAATGTTCCCGTCCAGAAGAATTGACGGAATAAAAACTTCAGTCCTTTCCCCTCCGATTTTGATGGTTCCGCTGACGACCGTCCCTTTGGGAACCAGATGATTCCCAGCCCGTATTTCTTCCATCAACCGGAGCTGTACGTCTTGCCCGTCGGATAAGGTTACCGTCTTGTAAACAGAAGCAAATATCCCGTTTCTTTGCTCACTGCCCTTATTCGCTGTAACCGACGATATAAAGTCCATATTACGGGGCTTACTGTATTCAGATACAAAAGCCGAGTCACTCATTTGTACAGGAAGGGAGGATACAACCTGTTCCTGTACCTGGCTCACAATAATTGTACTCTTGCTATTGCCTGAAGACACCGGAGCCGATTCACGCTCTTCTGTCCGTTGTATTGCTTCTGTCACTTGCCCCTGTCCGGTTGGAGGCATGTATTTTGCCGCCATCTGATAGGATTTCTCCATCAGTGCCAACTGGTCTTCCGCAATCTTCCGGGTTTCCTTGCGTTCCTCTTCCTTACGCTCCAATTCCTGTAAACGCCATTCGAGTTCCAGTTGCCGTTGTTCGGCTTCCTCGTCTTTTTCAGAAACCGGCTCGTAAAAACTCCCCAACTGACGGTTCACATCCTGATAAGCATATACGGAAGATTGAATTCTGGAAGACGGCGTTTCATCCTGATTCCGATTGTGGAACTGTCCTTGGGATGCGGGCTGTTCTCTTTCATCTTCAAAAGCAAAGGCAAGGTCTTGCAGGGTGCGCCTCTTTTCCTGTTGTTTCCGCTCAAAGTCTTCCTTCTCATAAGCATCTTTCTTATCGGAGATAATAGCTTCCTCTTTCGGCATAGGTAGTTCCGTATTATATCCCAGCCCGGCTTTCTGTTTCTCTTTGTCTTTACCCGAAGGGGCGAAGATGAGATACATTGCCCCGGTAAAAACAAGAAAGAACAAAGGCAACACCAAAAGCTGTTTGCGCTTTCGCAGTTGCTCAGGTGTCAATTCTTTTTTTGCTTCATCCGCCTCTTTTTTATTCCCGTTCTTGTTGTTCATAATTAAAATCATTTAGTTCTTTGTTAATACTGTCTTTGCGTAATTCCAACCGCTTGATGTGTTCCATTTGCAGTTGTCCATTGCGTTCACTCTCTTTTCCCCAATTGTGAATGGACGAAACCGTAAAATAAATATTCCCGGCGGTAAAGATCAGAAGCATGGTCAGGATGACCGCCAACCGTTTCTCCGGTATGATCTTCCCGCATATTCTTTTCAGAAAATCTTCTATGCCATACCCTAATTCTTTTATTATATTTTTCATATTCCATTTTTTTAGCGTTCCTGAAGGCGTATATCCCTGTTCTCAAGGATCTCGAATCTTTCCATCGTAAAACCGTGGGGATTATTGTCACTCCTTACGGAATTGATCAACTCACAAGAAGTAACCAGGCTACGCTCCGTGATGTTGCTTTCCCTGACAATTACCTGCCGGGCATACGTCACCGCCTTGTAGGGATACGTATCAAAATTGCAGTTGATACTGTCTACCCGCACCATCTGGTTGATGTTTCCCGACACCACACGGTTATAGTATCCTTTCTCGGATAAATCCTTATAGTAGCGGAAGGCGCTTTTATCCACCAGAAACAAAGCCCGCTGTATATTGCCCTCTATGGCATTCTTATCCGGGGACAACGTGAAAAACAACTCATGAAAACGACGTATATGCTCTTTCGCTTCGACCGGACGGTTTTGTGATAAGTCCTGCGAAAGCGCCAGCATCAGCGATTTGCCGCCATCCAACACGTATATTTTTTGCCGCTGTTTCTCTGCAAAGCTGTATGAACTCCATACCGAATACCCGGTAACGGCGGCACACAGGCAGAGGAACACAATGGAAAATAGACGTATCTGCCGGAAGCTTGTCTCGATATTTTTTAATGCTTTAAATTCCATATTGTAATGAATACTCTATTATTTCAAGGAAAGTATCGTTACCGGTTACCGAGCCATAGTAACGGATCAGGGACAACGATACTCCCTTTGGATGAATAAGCGGCTCAAACTATTTCCATTATGATTATTTCCCTTTCCCCATCAGGCGGCCTGCAATATTCCCGGCGACCGCCCCGGCTCCCCCTGCAACAGCAGTTGCACCGCCTTTTGCCATTTTTCCGGCATTCTGTGTCTGGGAATTTACATTCTTCCCCAGATTGCCCATACCTCCGGATTGGATGATCCAGTTGGCAACGGATGGAATAGTGAAATATCCCACAATTCCTATAAGCATGAATATGATATACACGGCATCCGTACTATCAGGGATAAAGCTCGTATCAGATAAGTTCTGAATATCCTTTTCTAACATGGAAGCCTGTATGCGGGCCAGTATGGAACTGAACAGGTCCGATACAGGAAGCCACAGATAGACCGATATATACCGTGTAATCCACTGGGTGAGTGTAGCCTGAAATCCATCATAGACACTAATGGCAAAAGCGATGGGCCCCAATATGGACAAGACGATCAGGAAAAATGTACGAATGACGTCTATTACCAAAGCCGCCGCCTGAAACATAAGTTCGACAATATTCCTGAAAAACTCCCGGACAGCCTGTTCAGCCTTGTATGCAGTACGGGAAACATACATACCTCCCATTGTGGCTATATCTTTAGGGCTCCAGCCAAGTTCATCGATCTGCCTGTCAAACTCGGCGTCATCCACCAGATAAGCCGTTTCAGGGTTTCTCATTTTTGCCTCATATTCCAACCTGTCTTTTTTTTCCTGATAGGCGTTCAGGTCAAATGTCTGTGTTTCCAGAATCCCGTGTGTGCCCGTTACTATCGGGCTCATCACGGAGTTGATCGTTCCTAAAACCACAGTAGGGAAGAACATGATACAAAAACCTATGACAAACGGGCGGAGTAACGGATAGACATCTACCGGTTCTGCCCTGGCCAATGCCTGCCAGACCCGGGAGGCTACATAGAACAGTGCGCCGAATCCCGCCAGACCTTTTGCCACACCGGTCATATTACCGCACAGGGGCATCATATCCGTGTATAAATTGCGGAGTATCTGGTGCAGGCTTTCAAATTCTATCGACAATAGCATGGTTACCAGTACTTTTCATTTGCATTTCCATATAAAGCAAGCACCCTGTCAGTCTGATTTTTCTCTCTTGCCCTCAAGTAGGAAACGGATATGTTCTTCCTCGTGTAGTAAACCGTCAGGTTACGATAGTTCTTGATCTCATTATATACCTTGTCGATGGTATCCATACGTTCCTTATCGCTCATGGAAAGACCGTTTGACGACGTGACGATATTTTTGAGTTCTTTCAGCCTGTCGGCTCCCTCTTCCAGCAGTTTGGTGTAACCAAAGGAGATGGCTGCCAATTCATCCACACTGTAGTTCGTATCAGTCATCATCTTTTGAAAATTTTCGATGTAGATGTCGGATATTTCCCCGATAAGAAGCACCGTTTGTTGTACTTTTCGGGCATCTTTCACCAGATCGTGAACGTTTTTGAGCTTATCGTAATACTCCTTTCCCTGATTGTAGATCTTTACTGTCTCCTGAAAATTTGAAATCATGTTTTTCGCAGTCGAGGAAGTCTGGACAATCTGGTTGGCCGAGTTTACAATCCCTTGAACCAGATTCGTGGGATCGGTTACCACCCATTGGGCTTTTATATGTGCTGTGAAGAGCAAAAGGCCCATCCACAACAAGATGATCTTTGTTTTCATATTGAATAAGTTTTTTAATTGTTTGAAATTAATTTTTCGTTATAAACCGGATCAGTAGAACCACTTGCCAATCCGGATATATCAGAGGTGTTCAATAGAAGGGTCATTCGGGCGTTTCCCTTGTATAAGCACCTTCCGATGCGACAAGCAATAACTCATTTTCCTCGTCATAAGCCAGTTCGATACGACCGAACAAGTCAAAGTACATTTTATCCTGAACGACTGTTATCCGGGTATCCACTTTTATCCCGTCCCGGTATTCAAACTCGATATGATAAGAATGCCTGTCCTTGTATATACGCACTGGTGGAGATCCCGAGTTATTTATCCAGCGGCCTGTCAAATAAACCAGGGGACATTGTGCAAACGGTTGTTTGCGGGTTTTATAATTCTTTTCCATAAAGCACGTCTTTAGCCTTCAGGGCGTTTGTAATTCCTTTATCAGCGGCGATCTGCTTAATCGCCAGTTCTATATCTCCCCCTAATTTTTCGGTGAACCTCTGCACTTCCAGTTTTTCTGTTTCTTCCGTGGTGTAGGTGTAGTATTCGGGGAGACTGACTTCCGTTGCATACACGGCAGACTGTACACCTCCCAAGCCAACCCAGACCTCTTTATACTTGCGTCCCGGATGGTTGGACATATTGATGGAAAGTATCTGTGCTTTTTCCTTATCGGTCAAGCCTAACAGGGCTTGAATGGCTTCAAACTTGTTCATGTACTTCCGCTGATCAAGCAGTATCTTACAATCCGAATTATTGATAATGGACTCCTTGACTACAGGGCTGGAAATAATATCATCCACTTCCTGGGTGACGACAATCGCCTCACCAAAATATTTACGGACTGTTTTATACATGTAGCGCAGATATTCAGCCATATTTGCCGAAGAAAGTGCCTTCCATGCCTCTTCCACGATCAATTGTTTACGGACACCTTTCAGGCGGCGCATCTTATTGATAAAAGCCTCCATGATGATGATGGTCACAACGGGGAAAAGTTCCTTATTCTCCTTTATTTGATCAATTTCGAAGACAATAAAGCGTTTGGAAAGCAAGTCGATATTTTCCTTTGAGTTGAGCAGAAAGTCAAAGCGTCCACCTTTGTAATACTGGCGCAGGGTAGTCAGCATATTATCAATATTGAAATCTTCCCGGCTCACCTTGATCTCCCTTTCTTCCAGTTCCCGGCGGTAATCATCCCGCATGTATTCATAGAATGTGTTGAAACAAGGAACAATATGCCGATCCTGCCGGATACGCTCGATATATGCCGATACCGCACTGCCCAACTCACCGGACTCTGTTTTCGTTACTTTGTCATCTTCACTTTTCCAGAGAGTAAGCAATAGGGTTTTGATGCTATCTTTCTTTTCAACATCGAACACATAATCGTCTGTAAAAAAAGGATTGAAACTGATCGGATGCTCTTCGGTATAAGTGTAATAAATTCCGTCTTGGCCTTTTGTTTTCCGGTGGATCATTTCACATAATCCCTGATAGCTGTTACCCGTGTCCACCAGGACGACATGTGTTCCCTGTTCGTAATACTGCCTGACAAGGTGGTTCATGAAAAAGGATTTACCCGATCCTGAAGGTCCTAACACGAATTTGTTCCGATTCGTGATGATCCCTTTTCGCATCGGCAAGTCAGATATATCCAGATGAAGCGGTTTACCGCTTACCCTGTCGCACACCTTAATCCCGAACGGACTTGGAGATGAACGGTAGTTTGTTTCTTCTACAAAAAAACAAAGGGCGGGTTCTATGAAGGTATAAAACGACTCTTCCGAAGGAAAATCCCCGGCATTGCCCGGTATGGCGGCCCAGTACAAAGTGGCGGCATCCACTGTATTGTGTCGTGGTTTACACTCCATGAGCGCCAGTTGGCTACCCACATCATTCTTGATATGTTTCAATTCCTCTTCATCATCACTCCAGGCAATCACATTAAAGTGTGCCCGTATCGAAGTCAAACCAAAAGAATGTGCTTCATTCAGGTAGAGATCAACCCACTCTTTATTGATCTGATTGCCCCGGGAGTAACGGGATAGCGACTGCATATTGCGTGCGGACTTCTCAAATTTACGAAGGTTCTCTGCACTGTCATCCAGAAATAAATATTGATTGTAGATATGGTCACAGCCAAGGAGTAGCCCTACCGGGGCAGCGAAAGACAATCTGCAATCGCTCCTGTCAGTGGATAACTTTTCATACCGCATATCGGTCCCTACCTTTCCCGGCAGGTCTTCCGCATCGGACAGGGTATGCAGGCAAACCCGTTTATCCCCGATCCTCAAGCTATCATCTCCCAATTCTATATCCTGCAAGCAGGTCGTATCATCGAGCGACAGCGAAAAGTATTTCTCCACCAGTCCCGCTTCTTTTTCCGTTCCGGTTATTTCATCCGAGCTCAGGCGTGTAAGGGTGACAAAACCGCTGTCATTGATGATTTGTTCGAACTGCCCGACCGCTTCAAGAAATTTGACTGCCGTATCCTTATTCACTTCTTTCGGAATAATAGTGCCCCGGCAAAGACTCGAGAAATTACTTTGCATCCGCATCCGTTCCTTTGTTGTTTTGGTCAGGAACAGAAAACAGGTGTGCCTTAAGTACGGACGTTCATTAAAATGAAGTTCGTACGCACGGGAAAGGTAACTCAAGTCTTCTCTATCCGTATCAGGACGGTATTTTTCTTTCGTGAACCAATCCTGCTTTTGGATGATGCTGTAATCGGGCAATACCTTGACCGCTTTAGCCCAGGATGAATGGATTGCTTCGTACTCGGAAGAGGTGACGGTAAAGAGTTCAGGCAGATCCACCCTGTAGGCTACGGTTATGTCCGCGTCCTTACTGATAATGCAATCATGTTCCACCGAAAGAAGTGGAAACTTGCTTTCAATCGTTGCAGCTTTCAACATATTTCTCATATGATCTTATTTTTTAGGCGATTCAACTCTTTTCTTCTTCTGGGATCTTTTGAAGAGCCTGCGTGGAATTTTCCTGTTGATCAGGTAGCGGGGATGATTGCGCTTTGCCAGTATCTTCATCAGGCCGTGTTCCCCGTATTTTTCATTGAGCCGGAATGTAAACCCTACCAGCATGGTGGCGGAGATGACTCCGAAGCCGATGCAGACCCATTGGTCTGCACCTGCCATATACATGACGACAAAAACAATGAATACGGCCAGCAGCCCGGCGGCAAAGATGAACAGGTATTGTGCTTTCAAGCCTTTGAATTCTACACTTTTTCCAATCCCTTTATTGATATTGAACTCCATCTTACAGGAAGAAAGAGCGAAGGATAGTTGCCGCCACGATGAGAAATATGCAGGCTCCGAACCAACTGGCTGCGGTTTTAGAAGTGTCGGGATCGCCGGAGCTGAACTTGTTGTAGACCTTGATGCCGCCGATCAGGCCCACGACTGCCCCAATCGCGTAGATGAGTTTTGTTCCGGGGTCGAAGTAGGAGGTTACCATATTGGTGGCTTCGGTAATACCCGCCTGGCCGTTACCTTGTGCAAAAGCGGATGAGATTGCCATCAGGATGGCTAATGAAAAGATTATTCTTTTTTTTGTCATCGTAAATTGTTTTTAATTTGGTGCAGGAAAACCGTTTCTCCTGGACCGGTTAATGAATTGTGTAAAAATGGATTTTTAGTGGTGCTTTTTTAAGGCAAAGCTATCCGTACTCTTTTTCCTTCATAATCTCAATTATTAATTTGTTGAACCAGATCATTAATGTCAAAGCCGTCGGGAACCTCCTTTGGTTGGCGGCTCTTCCTGTCTGTCACACCCGCCAGGTAATCTTTCAAATGAAAGTCCATCAATTCGGAAATGATGTCCCGGCGTCCCGGCTCGCTCGAAGCCAGTTTTTCAAACAACTCGGTGTTTTCCAAACGGCTGAGCGTCTTCCCTGCTTGCAAACACTCTTCAGGGGTTGCCTCTGGACGGTGGATTACCAC
>ENA-UOOE01001188-UOOE01001188.1-fermentation-metagenome-genome-assembly--contig:-NODE-1188-length-22636-cov-41.194677_pt1 | contig 22636 bp, 17 predicted proteins | sample MGYA00245776_ERZ724021 | MGnify/ENA primary metagenome ERZ724021 (study PRJEB28704, sample SAMN03018321) | fermentation metagenome | biome: anthropogenic terrestrial biome; feature: soil... | reverse complement strand
CCAAATGGTGGTTGATCTCTTCTATCTCGCCCCTGAACCTGGCAATATTCTCTTCGGCCTTGTCGGAATTGAATTTCAGGATTCGTGCCATTTTTATCTCCATCAGCCTCAGGATATCCTCCGAAGTTATTTCACGGATAAATGACGACTTGTACGGTTCTAGGCGCTTATCGATATGGGCGACGGCAATCTCCATACTCCGCGCATTCTCAAATTCCTTGTCCTTGTAAATGCGCTCTTCTATAAAAATTTTCTCGAGCGATGCAAAAAGGAGGGCTTCCTGTTTTTCCTGTTTTTCGATTTCCAGTTCCAAACGGAGAAGCTCTTTAGTGCGATCGGTGGAGATGCGGAGCACATCGCTGACGGTAAGAAAATGCGGTTTGTCGTCCTCAATGATACAGCAATTGGGTGAAATATTGATCTCACAATCCGTAAATGCGTATAGGGCGTCGATGGTCCTGTCGGACGAAACCCCGGGGGCAAGCTGCACATGAATCTCCACATTTGCAGCCGTAATATCGTCCACTTTTCGGATCTTTATCTTTCCCCGGTCGTTTGCTTTGATGATCGATTCTACAACAGAAGCCGTTGTTTTTCCATACGGCAGGCTAGTGATAACCAATGTCTTGTTATCGAGTTTTTTTATCGAGGCACGTACTTTTACCGACCCGCCCCGTTCGCCATCGTTGTATTTCTCCACATCGATATATCCACCGGTTTGGAAGTCGGGAAACAGGCTGAACTTCTTCCCCTGCAGGTATGCAACAGATGCATCGCACAGTTCGTTGAAGTTGTGCGGTAAAATTTTAGAGGTCAGGCCCACAGCAATACCCTCCGTGCCTTGCGCCAGCAGCAGCGGGAACTTAGCCGGTAGTGTTACGGGCTCTTTGTTTCGCCCGTCGTACGACGGTTTCCATTCGGTAGTTTTGGCATTAAAAAGAACCTCGAGAGCAAATTTTGTCAAGCGTGCTTCTATATACCTGGGTGCAGCAGCTCCATCTCCGGTATGTACGTTTCCCCAGTTACCCTGACAGTCGATTAGCATGTCTTTCTGGCCAAGCTGAACCAGTGCATCGCCGATGGAGGCATCACCGTGCGGGTGAAACTGCATGGTAAAACCGATAATGTTCGCCACCTTGTTGTACCTCCCGTCATCCATTCGCTTCATAGCGTGAAGAATACGGCGCTGTACCGGCTTCAGTCCGTCAGTAACATGCGGAACCGCACGCTCCAGAATCACATACGACGCATAGTCCAGAAACCAGTCCTGATACATCCGGGAAAGGTTCATGGGGGAGTCTTCGGCTAGCCGGGTAATAATTCGGGGATTGGAGTGTTGCGAAGAATCGGAAAGAAGAATATCGTCCTCTTCCGGATTCATTTGCATATCTTTATCTTCAAAATCTTCTTCGTTGCTATCTTTTAATGACATATACTGTTTCAGGTTGAAAAAACATTCAAAGTTACCTTTTTTTTGCGTGATTTACAAACGAAAGCCAAGGGCATTTCTATTTTCCGTCATGTGGACAATTCTCGGAAAAATTACAGTGGATGTGTGTTTTTTTGATGCCGGGTAAACTACTTCCCCAAAAATGTGTTATTAGTAAAAGGAAATACTAGTTGTTTTAGTCTCGCATACATTAATGATTAATATACGGCTAAAGTAAAACTCAAAAATTAACAACAAAACAAAAACTATGGAAAGAAAAAAATTAAATCAACCGGTGAAATTTTCTTTAGTAATGGTCATCGCCCTCGCTCTTTTACAAGGCTGTGGAAGCGTTCCCTTCACTGGAAGAAGACAATTAAGCCTGGTTTCGAACGAACAGGTGGTTGCACTTAGCTTGCAGCAGTACCAGGATTTTATGCGTTCTGCGCCTCTTGAAAGGAGTACGACCAACGCCGAGATGGTAAAAAGGGTGGGCTCCCGGATTGCCAACGCCGTGGAAACATTTTACAAGAATAACGGTTATGAATCTGAGCTGCAGTATTATCAGTGGGAGTTTAACTTGGTTAAAGACAAAAGCGTGAATGCATTTGCCATGCCCGGTGGAAAAATTGTTATCTACGATGGATTACTTCCGGTGACACAAACGGAGGAAGCTTTAGCAGTGGTGGTCGGACACGAAGTTGCCCATGTCATTGCCCGGCATGCTCAGGAAAGAATCAGCCAGCAGATGGCCCTGCAATACGGGGGAGCTGTTGCCGGCGGCCTTTTAGGCAATTCGGTAGGGGCACAAATCGGTCAACAGGTATTCGGTCTTGGCGCTCAATTTGGAGTGATGATGCCGTATGCCCGTAAACAAGAATACGAAGCCGATGAAATAGGGCTCATTGTCATGGCCCTGGCAGGATACAATCCTCAGGCAGCAGTTCCCTTCTGGACGAGAATGGCACAAAGTTCTCAAGGTGGTGCTCCACCCGAATTTCTTAGCACTCACCCGACGGACGAAAAGCGTATTGCACGTATTCAACAAATTATGCCCAACGTACTTCAGTACTATAAAGGGATTGGCGTTCAGAACACGACGAGTGAGCCCATTAAAACCCAGGCTCCTGTTCCCACAAAAACGGAAGAAGCAAAAACTTCGAAAGAGTGGACGTTTTAGTCCGGATAATACCTCAATGACAAATTTAGTTAAGGGGTCGCTATGCGATCCCTTTTTTTGGGACTGTCACCAGCGAGGGGAAATCATGTTTTAAAGATCGATAAAGTAGCTTTAATACAAAATAATGGCTAACTTTGGCCAATGTGAAAAAACCAATAGACCATTCACCTTGGATTACTTTAAATATTCGATTTATTATGAACAAGACAACCTCTAAGTTTAGCAGAGACACACGCACCGAGCACGATCTTATCGGAGCTATGGAAATCCCCACAGCAAGTTATTTCGGTATTCAAACCCTCCGGGCAGTAGAAAACTTTGACATTAGCCGTTCAAAACTTCATCATTACCCCCAGCTCATCCGGGGTTTGGCAGATGTGAAAGCAGCTGCAGCACTGGCCAACAAAGAACTTGAATTGTTAAACCCCGCCATTGCCGATGCCATTGTGGAAGCCTGCAGGGAAATTAAACACGGCAAACTCCACGATCAGTTTGTGGTGGATATGGTACAAGGTGGTGCAGGCACCTCAACCAACATGAATGCCAACGAAGTAATTGCCAACCGGGCATTGGAAATTCTAGGGTTCGAGAAGGGAGATTACACCCATTGTCACCCCAACAACCACGTAAATCTTTCTCAATCTACCAACGATGCTTATCCCACAGCGCTAAAAATAGCCTTATACCGAAGTATCGGCGAATTGATTAACGCATTGGAGAAATTGATTGTCGTTTTCCGGGAAAAAGGGAAAGAGTTTGCAGAAGTCATAAAAATGGGACGCACGCAGTTACAAGACGCCGTTCCTATGACACTTGGGCAAGAGTTTGATGCATTTGCCACAACTTTAGAGGAAGAAGTATCACGATTGAGCCAAAACCGCCAATTACTTCTCGAAACCAATATGGGAGCAACGGCTATTGGGACAGGAATCAACTCCGACCCGGAATACACGGTAATCTGCACCCGTTACCTGGCAGAAATATCGGATATTGCCGTCGTTGCTGCCGATAACCTGATCGAAGCCACCAGCGACACGGGGGTTTTCATCATGAACTCATCGGTTATTAAACGGTTAGCCGTAAAACTATCAAAAATCTGCAACGACCTGCGATTACTTTCCTCTGGACCAAGAACAGGACTGAACGAGATTAACTTACCCCCCATGCAGCCTGGTTCTTCCATTATGCCCGGCAAAGTAAATCCGGTTATTCCCGAAGTGGTCAATCAAATTGCCTACAAGGTCATTGGCAATGATTTAACCGTGACCATGGCATCGGAAGCCGGACAACTCCAGCTGAATGTTATGGAACCCATAATCGCCTATTCGCTGATGGAGAACATCGAAATGCTTATCAACGGCATCAATACACTGAGAAGCAAATGTATTTCCGGAATCACGGCAAACCAAGATCGCTGCAGGGATATGGTGTTAAATAGTATTGGCTTGGTTACGGCATTAAATCCGTACCTGGGATATGAAGACTCTACCCGGGTAGCTGCCGAAGCATTAAGAACAGGAAAGGGCGTTTATGATATCGTACTGGAAAACAAACTGATTGCCCAAGAGGAGTTGGATGAAATACTGAAGCCGGAAAATATGATCCGGCCTCGAAGAATAAACAAGTTAAAATAAAAGTTATTTCCGCAGCCGATGGAATGATCTGACTAAAATCTCGTCGGCACCGATCCTACGGATGGCGAGATAGGTCAAGATAATGGCAATAACCGGCATAATTGCACCAATACCGATCTTTTGAAACTGTAATCCGGCTTCGGGATTGATATTGAAAATCAAAAACCCAAAATAAAGGTAAAATCCGACCATCAGAAAGATATTAAAAATAGATATCCGGATTTGTAAAATTCGGGTTTTGTACAGGAAAACTGTCACAATCGGCAAAAGAGCGCTGATGGCACCAATAGCAAAAAGTGCCCAAGTGGAACTTTCAAGGTCTCCGCTCCTGTACATTCCCATCGCTTCAAAAACAACAGGATCACCGTTATAGAAAAAAGAAGCCAGAGGGGTTACCGTAGCCACCAGCATACAAACTGAGGCAAGCAGTAAAAACAGGGTTTGAATTCTCTGAAGCATACCGTTCTGTTAAAACTGCTCTTTTTCTTTGGCAGGATTGCGGTAATAAATTTCCCCTTCCTTCCAGTCTTGCAGGGCTATCAGTGAAGGTTTCGGGAGTTTTTCGTAAAAACGCGAAATTTCTATCTGTTCGTGATTTTCAAAAACTTCCTCCAGATTGTCTGTATATGAAGCAAACTCCTGTAATTTGGTATCCAGGTCCTGCTTCATCTCGACAGAAAGCTGATTAGCTCTTTTACTGATTATGCGGACCATCTCATAGACATTCCCCACCGGCTCGGCAAGTTTCATCACATCACGGGTTTCGGTGTTCTGAGGTGCATTTGTTCTTCTGTAATCCATTTTATATGCTAATTCTTAGTTATATTCCTTGTGTTCAATTAATTGATTTATGACGGCAGCACGTCTATTTTACTTTGCGCCTTCTTGTAGTATCTGTCAGCTTCCGGCATGTATTTTCCGTTTGGGAAAGTATTTTTGTAATTGAAATACTCATCAAGCACCATACGGTATCGTTCGGGCTGGGTCCCTAATGTACTGCGTTCGGCATACTCAAAACGGGCACGGAGGATAATCATCTGATACTCCTCGTTGTATTTCGAAAACGGGTAGCTTTTCATTGCTTCACGAGCAGTTATGACTGCCGATTCGTAATTGTTACCCATATAATTTCCCAGGTTCAAGTATAACTGCGCAGCCAACAGCTCTTTATGAGCCAACTTCTCCTGCAACTCAAACATATAGTTCTTGGCTTGTTCCGATCGCTCACTTTGAGGATATTCTTCCATGTAGCGCTGAAACTCGGCAATGGCCTTATATGTTTTAGATTGATCCAGCTTGGAATCGGGAGAATCGAGATATAAACCGTAAGCTGCATAAAACAAGGCCGGCTCAGCATACTCTCCCTTGGGGTATGTATTATAGTAAGTAGTAAACATCTCCGTTGCAGACAGGTAGTCCTTTGAATTATAATAACTTTGTCCCAACAGATATAACGACTCCTCTGCCCTGGCAGTTCCTTTGAAAAAAGGCACCAGTTCCTCGAGCAAGGTAATAGAGCGACTGTATTTACCTTCTTCGAAATACTTCTTTGCGTATGTGTATTTCACATCCTTATCGGTACTTTTCAAAATCTTGTTGTATTCGCCGCACGAAGTCAGCAACACAGCAAGCAATAAAAAATATACAGGTTTTACTCTCATTTCGTAAAATCGATTTTAGCGCACAAATTTACGGAAACTTTCTCAGTTTTAGTTCATCGAAAGCCAATTTTATTCTATTTTAGGATTTTATACCCAACACGGACAAAATACTTTCAACATACTTTCTGTCGTTCGATAGTTTGGGAACTTTATTTTGCCCACCCGTTTTCTCCCTGAATTTCATCCATTTATAAAAATCTCCCGGTTCCAGCATACGCACTACAGGCTTACCAAGAGACAGGTTGTATGAGCGTTTGGCCTCGTAATCGGAGTTCAGCTTTTTCAGGTTTTCATCCAAAACAGATTCAAATTGCTTCAAATCAGACGGTTTATCTTCAAACTCGATAAGCCATTCGTGTGCTCCCCCGTGATTATCGCTGAAGTAGATAGGGGCTACCGTGTATTCGGTCACCTTAGCTCCGGTAATCCGGCAGGCCTCTGTCAAAGCACGATCGGCATTATCCACAATCAGTTCTTCACCAAAAGCGTTAATAAACTGCTTGGTGCGACCCGTAATCCTGAATAAATACGGATTGGTGGAGGTAAATTCGATGGTGTCGCCTATTTTGTAACGCCACAAGCCCCCGCTAGTTGAAATCACCAACGCGTACTGCTTCCCAATCTCCACATCAGCCAGCGTCAGAGCCTGAGAACACTCTTTGTCCCACTCTTCCGCGGGAAGAAATTCGTAGAAAACCTCATTATCCAGCAACAGCAACATATCGTTGGATTTGCTCGAATACTGAACGCCAAAGAACCCTTCAGAGGCATTGTATGTTTCCCAGTAACGCATTTTCTTCGTAGGAATCAGTTTTTCATATTGCTCGCGAAACGGGCCGAAACTCACTCCCCCGTGAAAGAATACCTCTAAATTTTTCCACAGGTCGGGAAGTGGCTTGCCGGTATCCTCCACAATTTTTTTCAACAACACCATCATCCACGACGGGACTCCCAAAAATGCCCGGATATCTTCCTTTACTGCGTAATCCGACAGTTTCTTCAATTTTTCCTCCCAATCGGGAAGTAAGGCAATCTCTTCGGGTGTTCGTGCCAGCTTGGCTATAAAAGGGAGGTTTTTCATCAAGATAGCAGAAATATCACCGGTGAACGTACTGTCACCAATATTGTTAATTTGCTGACTTCCTCCCAACACCAGCGTTTTGCCAAGAAAAAACTCCGTATCGGGATAGTTGTTTGTGTACAGGCCAAGCATATGATATCCGCACCTGTAATGACAATGCTCCAACGACTCCTGTGTTACGGGAATATATTTGCTCTTGTCTTCAGTGGTTCCGCTCGACATGGCAAACCACTTTACAGGCGAGTCCCAAAGCACATTTTGCTGCCTGTCTCTAATTATTTTATCAAGATAAGGCCGTAAATCTTCATAAGAAGTAACAGGAACTTTTTTCTGAAAATCGGAAACCGTAAGAATATCCCCAAACTGATTTTCTGCACCGTAAAGCGTATTTCGTCCGTGCTCCAACAGGTATGAAAATATTTTCTCTTGCGTAGCGACGGGATGGTCGATGAATTTTTCGACTGACTTATAATAGGATTTAAAAACGGCTCTTGTAATTTGCTTGATCATCCACAATGATGTTTATGATTTGACGGCACAAAGGTAAGAAGGACTTTTTGAAAATTGACCATTAAAAAATTTTGAAAACATAAAAAAAGTAAAAAGAAGGTCAAGGCTGTTTTTTCATCTCCAAGTCAAAACCCAACAACATACCATCGTAGAGATCAGCCATGGCAGCCAGAATTTCAACGGAATTATTCTTGGTGAACATGCTCAGGGTTTTCATCATTTGAAGAAAACTATCGGCATCAAACAGCAGTTTTAACCCCGAACCCGACCGGTGAACATGGGCCGTCATACGTCCCAAACCACGCATATAACTCATGGAAAGGACTTTCTTTTCTTCGTCTAATCTAAACTTACCCGAAAGCTTCAATAAACCCAGTTTCGCAGAGTAAGTGCTGTCCTCCTTAAAAGTAAAATCGCACTTCTCCTCGCTGATCCCGATCTTCATACAGTATTCGTTAAACGTTTTCTCTACTTGTGAGGCTACTACTGCACCGCCGGCTTTTTTCAACAGGTTCTCGGTTTCGAACGTACAGGCAGTACCCTTATATCCCCAGTCACCTATCAGGTCTTTATCCGACAATGATGAATTTGCAAACAGGCTCCATACTTGCTGAAACACGTTCTTCGATTCCACTTTTTCCTGAGCCGAAACGCTGAAAAAGAGGGTAGACAATGAGAAAATAAAAACGACAACTTGTGGTTTTTTAATCAGGGGTATGTTAAAGGCATTCATCAGCGCCACTATCCTATTTTGCTTATTTTCAGTAATTTATCCTCATCGATTATTTTTATCTTTCTCCCGTCGAGAGAAATGATGCGCTCGTTCACAAAGTTGGCGAGCGTTCTGATAGCATTGGCTGTGGTCATGTTGGAAAGATTGGCCAGATCTTCGCGAGCCAGATAAATATTTATGGTTGCACCGTCTTCTTCCAGGCCGTAGCTTTCTTTCAGGAAGATAAGCGATTCAGCAAGCCTTCCCCTGACGTGTTTTTGGGTAAGATTGACCACCCGGTTATCGGCGACCCCCAGATCACAAGACAGCATCTGGATGAAAAACAGTGCCAGGTTACCGTTTTCTCTCAACATATCTTCGATCAGCTCCATCGAAATAAAACAAACGGTTGAAGATTCAAACGCCGAAGCGGCGGTCACATAAGGTTCCCGTGCAAAAAAAGCGCGGTAGCCGAAATACTGGATGGGGCGGATCATCCGGATAATCTGCGTCCTTCCACCTACGCCGCTCTTATAAATTTTCACTTTCCCCTTAAGCAGACACATCAAATCGAGGGGTTGTTCCTCTTCAATGTATATAGTTTCATTTTTCTTATAATGAACAAACCGGGCATTTTTCTTGATCTGTTCACGTTCCTCTTCCGAGAGCACACGCCAGATATCTGCCAAAGTGGATGATAAATCAATTATTTCCTTTGCTTTTCTGCCCATCACATGTTACAAAACTATGTTATAAAGCACAAAAATAAGAAATTATTCACTCAAAAAATAAATAAACCGTCAAAAACTTGAGAATTAAGGGATGAAAGGTGTCATTTTTGACATTATTTACACCTTGAGCACAATTAAACCGGGTGCTTTGTAAAAAAATTTACCCCGATTAAAATCATTCTGTTTTCAAAATTAAGTAGATTTGCAACTTAGAAATGAGAATAAGATCGGGCATATTGATTTTGTCGATTTTTATAACTTCAAGCATGTTTAGCCAGACTGCGATTCCGCTTGATACCGTTTTGAAAAGATCGATGAGTGCGGCAGAAAAATACAACGGATTGGTTGAAAATTACACGGCCGATGTTTATATGCGTACTTATGTGGAAACATTGAAAAAAAATTTCCTCTTTAAGTACACTCACCTTGTGCCCCGATTCGTACTTCACGATCCGAAATCAGACGAAGCCTTGATTGAAACCCTAAGCACACTGAGCTTCACCTATCCGAATAATTACCTGCAGGATATCAAAAACGTGACCGGGACGCTGACAGGCAAAAAAGACATCGACATGATTCCCTTTTACCTGCTGAACATCAACGTCTACGGAGAAACAACAAACACCGAAAGTTTCTTTATGCCCGTCCGGTTTTCTACTGCCAGGTACTATACCTACCACCTGAGGCAAATGCAGTTTGAAAATAACAAGACTTATTACACCGTAGAATTTAATCCGATATACAGCAATCAAAAACTGCTAAAGGGCCATTTTGTAATTGAAAGCGGCACCTGGCGCATTGTGCATTTCAGCGCCGAAGGCGTGGAATCTTTCTCTAATTTCTCGTTTGAAATAACAATGGGCAACACATGGATAACCAATTACTTACCAGTACATTTCGTGATTTATCATACAGCAAACTACCTGGGAAATGTAGTGGCAAGCCGACACCTTGCCTCCATGAATTACAACAATGTTGTTCTGCGGGTAAATGAGAAAAAAGAAAAGATACTAAACATCAGCGATTTCTTCAGGGTAAGATTAGACTCCGTTCCGGTCAACAACGATTCGGTTTTTTGGGCACAAAACAGGGCTATACCCCTACAAGCCAGGGAGGTGGAAGTTATCAGGAATTATGAAAAAACGAATCAGCAAAAACCGGCCGAAGAGAAGGTCGACATTTCACAGCAAAACGGCAAAAGGGTACAACAGTTTGCACAGCGGATGGTTATGGATTCGCGGTATAAAATAAAATCCACCATGATCGGGTATAGCGGACTGTTGAACCCGTTGATGCTGGGATATTCATCGATCGACGGAGTGACGTACAGGCAAAAACTCTCTTTCAATTTCGATTTGAAAAGGAGCAGGACATTCAAAGTAAATGCATTTGCCGGTTATATGTTCAGACGTAAAGAGTTTTTCACCGACGTAACCAGCACTTGGAATTACGAACCGTTTTATCACGGCAACGTTTCCTTATCGGCAGGGATAGGAAACCCCACCTACAGTTCATTATTCATCCATGAAATACAAAAAAACCTGCAAAACAGCGGTATCAAGTTCGAAGATATTTCCGTAAATTACTTCAAGGATTATTACGTGAAATTATTCAACGACTATGAACTATTCAACGGTTTTGTATCTACGATCGGCATTGAATACCACATCCGACAACCCAAAAAAAACGGTCAACCGTTATTATCCCCTGTCACCCTAGAAAGTAATCCGATAGAAAATATCCTTGTCACAAAGAAGGCGTTTGCGCCTTACCTGAGGCTCAGCTGGACTCCGGAACAATATTACCGTTATGAAGGACGCCAAAAAATTTACGTCCGCTCCCGGTTTCCCACTTTCAAGATAGAACTCTCAAGAAGCTACCGGAATGTTTTTGGTAGCACATCACAATACAACCGGGTGGAGTTCGACATGAGCCAGAATATTCCTCTCGGGCCGATGAGTTCATTTAAGTATCGAGTGGGTGCAGGACGGTTTGTTAACCAGAGCACTGAATATTTTGCCGATTTTACCTTCTTTGCCAAAAATAACTTTCCCGACAACTGGCAAGACGGCATAGGTGGGACATTCAGTTTGCTGAACCGCCACCTGTACAACGCTTCCGACTCTTATGTGCAGGGACATATTATGCTTGAGACCCCTTTTCTTATCATCCGGAACATTCCTTTAATCTCTGATTACATCAACCGGGAACGTTTGTACATAAGCCAGCTTTATACCCCCTACATTGTTTCGTACACTGAATTTGGATACGGTGTCGGCAACCGGTTTTTCAAAACTGCAAATGCTGCGATTTTCTGCTCGTTTCATAAAACCAAATTCAGGGAAATCGGCGTCAAGGCATCTTTCGAGCTGTAACCTACTGCTTACGAGTGGCCTCCTGCTACTATACGCATCACTTTAAAGCCTATGACAAAAAACCGCACTGTCTGATACAAAATGCAGGTTCGCCAGAATTTTGTCCAGCCTGTGGGAACCGTGGCAAACGATTCCAGGCTATAGGGTATTGTATTTTTATTATCCATATCCGTGTTTTCTAATGGTTATCGAAATCATTCAGGAATCAGCCACCAAAAAGGGTTTGCCTTTGCCTTGTATAAAAACATATAGTGCATAATCAGCTTAAACCAATGTCCAGCAAGTCCTATTTCGCCTAAGGTATAACGGAGGTTCCTGCCCCATTTCGGATATTTTTCCCAATCGGGGACAATAGGAAAAACCGTCATTGATGCGGCCTTCCCTTTCTTTATTCCAAATCCGGCAGAGATAACGCAGGCAGCCCCCATACGTGCCATGGAAGCCTTGTGTTTGTACTCGCGTCTGCCTGTTTTAATCCTGTCGGCAATATTTTCAGCAACCACTTTTCCGATAACCCCCGAAGGCATTCCTGTACGGGGAGCAGTGGCTGAGATTGCCGTTCCTTTCGTGCTCACCATGGGTTTAGAAATAGCATGCGGAGGAGCAAACGCAATCCCAGTAGCAAAAACATTGTTGTAAGTGGGGTTCTCGTAGATAGAAGGCCAATCCGATGGTTTCCATTCACTGTAGGGTTTTAACGTATAATCGGCATCCACCTTGAGAAACCCGTTTGCGGCAAACAGAACTGTTGTTATATCGTCTCCACTTTTGTTATAAGCCTTTAAACCAACTCCTGCAAAACCGGGGATGAGCATGGCAAAATCAAACTCTTTGGTCAATTCTTCTCCCGCCAGTGTCTCGTAATGGATTATTCCCGGTTCAATTTTCTTGACTCCCGCGCCCACAGTCCAGGTAATGCCATACTCAGTGAAGAGCGACTCGGCAAGAATCTTGGTAGGGGTAATGTAACCGCTTCGTTTTATAAAAGCCCCTCCCATACCGAAATCGCCTAATTCATATTCGTTGGAGATCCAACTTATTTCTGCCAGATGATCGAGTTTCCTCCGGGCTACCTCAAATGCGATGTTTAACGCAAATTCAAAAGCCGCTCCCTGACAAGTGGCCAGAGGATGTCCCGTTCCGACAACTATCCGCTGCCTTTCGCCTTTTTCCATTTTGGCAAAACAGGCTTGTAGGTGCTCCCACGTCAAGGCCGCATGTTGATAAGTACATACGGAATCGGTGTGAAATTCCGGCCCCAGACCCTCGGTGGCTCCAAAATTAAGCTTGGGTCCGGTAGCGTTAATCAGGTAATCGTATTCCAGGATTTCCTCCCGGTCTTTTCTATCTTCAGAAACATACCTGATTTTCACAAATCCCTTATCGGTTTCCGCATTTCCTTCGGGATGAATGGAGAGCGCCAGCGCCTGCTTAAAAACAATGTGGTTCTTTTTATAAACCGGAGCCAGTTCGAAAATAACTTGTTTTACTTTCATTAAACCGATTCCAACCCAGATATTGGAAGGAACCCACTGGTAGTAGGCATTTGGGCTGACAACCACTACTTCGTGTTCTTTTCCCAATTTCCGTCTTGCCGACAATGCCGCTGTGTGGCCGGATATACCGGCGCCTAAGATGAGTAATCTTGCCATAGTATTTCTTGGATTAGTTAAACATTGAAGATTAAGACATATTGCTGCAAATGTAGCAATAAAACTTTTGTTTATAACGACTTAAGTACTCTTTTTTTCGTTTATCGTATTTCATCGTAATAGGTAAGCACTTCCGGTTTCTCCAACCGGCTTTTGAGCCATTCCCCTATCTTGTTCTTATCGGCAGTACGCAATGTGTTTCGGGACACGGTAAAAATAACAAGCGGGGTTCTGTTGCTGCGAAGAATACTGTCTTTTCGCATAAAGTAAGAAAAAGTTTCCGTATAAGAACAACCGTTTATCTGCGGATACAACGGTTGTATTTCCGATAACAGCTTTTCTCCCAAAGCAGGAATATTCCGAATGCTGTCTATTCTGTTTTCAGCTTGCCTTAAGGCAAACGTCGTAGCATTCAGCCTGTTGTTAAGGATTTCGGTCTCCGACTGGTACCTTCTTGTATTTTCCTGTACGAAGGAAGCCTCAAAACCCTGGCTGATGCTTAATTTTGCTGTATCGATTTTGTTAAAAAAAGCCACCAGTTTAATGGAATCGATGTGTTTCGGGGAAAGTCCGTAGCCATTATACACCAGATCCACATTTTTATTTGATGGATTAATGTTGCTTTTTTGGAGGTAATTCCCCTCCACTACAGAAACCTGACTGATAAAATATTCGGCATGCTGGCTAAAATTTTCATTCTGCACGAGTTGATATCCGAAATAGACACTCGGAACTAACGTGATAAGAATTACGGCTGTAAGGGCTCGATTTACCCGCTTCTTTCTGTCGGGATCGACAATGCTTCTGATGGGAAACTTCAGGTATTGACACACAATCAATGCCGCAAAGGCAATAAAAACCGTATTGATCGTGAAGAGGTACAGGGCTCCGAAGAAAAAGTTGAATTGTAGCGTGGCCAATCCGTACCCGGCAGTACAGATAGGCGGCATAAGTGCTGTAGCTATAGCTACTCCGGGAATAACATTACCTTTAAGCTTACTGCTGATGGCCACAATACCGGCTAACCCACCGAAAAGAGCAATCAAAACATCGTAGATAGTGGGGCTGGTCCGGGCCAACAATTCCGAATGAGCTTCATTTATCGGAGAAAGGAAAAAATAGAGTGCGGAGGTGAGCAGGCTTACCCCTACAGCATAGATAAAGTTTTTAAGCGACCGCCTGAAAAGATAAAAATCGTAAGTTGCCAAACTATACCCCATCCCGTTTATTGGACCCATCAACGGAGAGATAAGCATAGCGCCGATAATTACAGCCGTAGAATTCATGTTCAATCCCACCGATGCTACCACAATGGCAAACATCAAGATCCAGAGGTTGGTCCCCCTGAACTGAATCCCTTTTTCTATTTCTGCATGAATGGTTTCGTAATCCTCCAACTCTGAACGAAGATTAAAAATTGTAACGATTTTCCGGACTTGTTTCTCCATAGCTATGCGGTTGTTTTTACAAAACTACAAAAAAAGGAAAATCCCTCCTCTTTTTCAACAAAAAAACAGCCGGAAAAAACGTCCGGCTGCTTTTGAACACATGAAGTTATTAATGCAAAAGTAAAACTTATATAGAATCCGTAAGTATGACCGTCTTGTTTAAACCTCCGTTTTCGAGAATATATTCTTCCCCATAATCCCAATCGAAAGTCTTGTTGTTGCGGCTTTTTTTCAATTTTCGGCGAACAGACGAATTTGAGGTAAAATTATCGTAATCGTCCAACCGTTCGTCGATCTCAATTTTTTTGCCAAGCGGCACAGCTATTTCCACGATCATCCCCTGCAAGCGGAAACCTTGTGAAATTGGTGCCGAGAAAAACTCGGGCAAAAACAACAGGGAATCTTGTTGTTGTAAGGGATAAGTAAACTCTCCGGCATTCTTTCTGGCAATCTTCAGGTCTCTTTCCGAACTTGACGAAATGGTTCTCACGTAATACAAAGAATCCTGGCTTTGAACAATCTGTAGCTTAATGTTTGAAAACAGCAGGGAGTCCTCATTTATGGTATAATAGGGAAAATTATCCAAATCTGAACCCGGTCCGAAGTTACGGCTGAAAGAGTAGTAGTCTGACGGATAAACCGCCATATCCACGTATAACTTGTCGCCGCTAAAAGCAGAAAGAGCCTGTACATTTTCAGCAGATGACTCCACACTAAATTTTTCGGCCACTTTAAATCCGAGCATAGTAGCAGAAAAGATTCCGACGACCCACAAGATAATCGACACGACTCCGATAACCGGACGTGATTTTGCTTTCATTGACCGACGAACGATCCACACGATAATGGATATAATGGGAACTGCAAACAGTAATCCTGCAGACAACCACAACAGGGTATTTTCGTAACCCTGGTCAATAAATAACGACTTTAGAGGGACAAATTTTGTGCCGGCTACAAGAAAAGCGATCATCATTCCCGTCGTAACTACAGCAAAAATTCCGGCGAACGCAAAGAATATAATTTTGAAAAGGATTCCCAATGCATTCAGACAACCCGTATTACCGGAACCAGCCGTTGCGTTTGCTGACGCTTTCGCGGCATGGAACCGTGGAGGCTCGGGCGGCATGGCATCCAGAGACACTTTTTCCGGATCACCGGCAACAGCAGCTGTTGCAGCGTACGGCTTGGTATAATTATCACCGTCGTCAGTTTTGCTTTTCACACTTGCCACGTTATCGCTTACAGTTTCACGTATGGATTTGATATATTCCTCCTCTCCCATCATTTCGAGTTTCTGCTTTACGGTAGTGGCCCTCGGAATAATTACCCATAGAACGGCATAGATCACGACAACCGACATATTGATGTTCCAGTTGAAATCCACGTTGTCAAAAAAACGGTTCCACGGGAAAAAAGGTATGGAGATCATCCCCATCAAATTCAGAAATAACGGAGCTGCAAAGAGCAAACGCGGAATCCACGTGTCAATTTTGAAGTACGCTGCAATTCCTCCGCAAACCCCTCCCAGGAAACGGTCATTGGGATTCCGATAAAGCCTTCTGGCAACATTTGTCTCCAGCGCTTTGGGCTTTAAGACAATCCATAAAATGAGGTATACCCAAAACAACACACTGAAAAGCACAACAAAAACAATACGCATCCACACCGGATCTATTTTGAAGTAATGAGCGAGGCCGCTGCACACACCAGCAATTATTTTATCGTTTGCATTGCGGTAAAGGGTCTGCCGCCTTTCGCTTCCGTCAGGTTCCGATTTCGGCTGCTCCGAAGTTGAGGCAAACTGTTCAAAAGGTGTTTCACCATAGGCGTAAACCGACTCCTGATATTCCGTGTCAAAATCTTCCGGTCTTCCTATGCTGGAGATAATGGACTGAACATCTTCATCAGTAATGCAATTGATACCCAGCTTCAGCCGGTTTCCAAACAATTCGGCAATACGGTTTTCTATATCGTTTACAATCTCTTCTCCGCCCTCTTCCCGCGAAAAATATTTTTTCAGACTGTCTATGTATTGCTTCAAAAGTTCATAAGCAGTTTCTTCGATAGCGATGACCTGCCCCTGGAAATTGATATTAATCACTTTTTTCATTGTTCTGTGGTGTTAGGTTCATTTAAATTGTCATTGACAACAGTGTCTTCTTTAGAATAATTGCCGTTGACAACGACGTTTACTCCGGTGGATAATTCTATCCATGTCGATTCTAAAAGATCATAAAATTTTTCACCTTTCTCTGTCAGGATAAAATATTTTCGAGGAGGGCCCGAAGTACTTTCCACCCAGCGATAAGTGAGTATTTCGGCGTTCTTCAACCGATTGAGCAAAGGATATAGCGTTCCTTCAAGAAGCTGCAGGCCTGCATTTTTCATTTCGTCGATTATATCACCCGGATATGCTTCGTTCCGCCTGATAATCGCCAAAATGCAGTACTCCAGTACTCCTTTCCTCATTTGACTTTGGGTATTTTCAATATTCATTTTTCAATAAATTTTTATTTACACCACAAAGATAAATTAAACAAGGTAATATGCAATGCAAAGTACCAATGAATTTCTTTATTTTAATTTTATTTAACAAAATAACCCTACCTGACGCTATCCTCGCCTACTCCTCGTAAAAATGCGGCATTTAGAGTGTATGCTCCGTTCTTCAAAACGGATTATGAATCGATTGTATGCGGAATTCCTATTGTTGTTTTACTCTTTTATACCTATGTTTGCAAATCAAACAAGGATTTATGAAGTTCAATATACTATTTTCATGCGTTTTTCTTTTCTTTTCCATGGCTCGTTTCTCGGCTTATACACAACATCCCTATACCAACCCGCTTGATATTCCTCCGGCACTCAGTGCCAACTTCGGGGAGTTGCGAAGCAACCACTTTCATTCAGGCATTGATTTCAAAACACAACAAACGGTAAACAAACCGGTTGTGGCCATCGAAGACGGCTATATTTCGCGCATAAGTGTTTCCCCTGGAGGATATGGGTTGGCACTCTACATCGACCATCCCAGCGGACATACCAGCGTTTATGCGCACCTGAACAGTTTTTCCAGCCCTATTGCCGATTTTGTGAAAGAAAAGCAATACGAGCAAGAAAGTTACCGGGTGGAGCTTTACCCCGAACCGGGTTTGCTGATCGTAAAAAAAGGTCAGCAAATAGGATTGAGTGGAAATACAGGCAGTTCCGGTGGCCCACACCTGCACTTTGAAGTACGCGATACCCAGACGCAGGACCCACTGGATCCGCTTTCTTTTTTCAGCCGGGCCATCCTCGACACTCAAAAGCCCGAGATTCGTGGCATTGCGTTTTATACTATTGAGGGGAAAGGAATCGTGAACGGAAGCAGCAATCCCCTACGGATGAATATTCTGAAAAACGAGTCCGGGGTACCCCTGGCACCGCCTCAAGCGATAAACGCATGGGGTAGAATCGGTGTAGCCGTAAAAGCATACGATCGGATGAACGGTCAATCCAACATCTACGGTGTCAAACACGTCAGGTTATTTGTAGACGAAAAGCAGGTTTTCAGTAGTTCCATCGACAGGTTTTCTTTCAGTAAGACGCGCATGTTGAATTCATTTATCGACTTTGAAGAATGGCGGGAACGAAGTTCTTTTTACATGAAGTCATTTATAGAGCCGGGAAACACGCTCAAGTTCTACGACGCAGTCAATAACGGATTTATCGATATCAACGAAGAGCGAGATTACCGCATGCGCTATGAACTTGAAGATCATAACGGAAATACCCTTGTATACTCTTTTGTGGTCGTAGGACAGCAACAACCCGTCGCAAAAACGGATTCCTGCAAAAACTTTATGCCGTGGACACTACACAATACATTTGTAGACTTTGATTTTATGCTCGACATACCTTCTGGAAATCTATACAACAGCTTTTGTTTTTCACACCGTAAAACTGGCTCAACGGTCTATTACTCCGATATACACCGGGTGAATGACTCACCGGTACCGCTACACCAAAACGCTACCGTATGGATAAAATTAAACGCGGACACCCTGGATAACAAGCAGCAATACGGTATTGTAGAAATCACGGAAACAGGTAACGACAACTGGATAGGCGGTACTTACAAACGGAACGGCATGGAGGTTTCCATCCGCGAGCTGGGCAGGATGTATGCCGTTGATTCAGACACCTTCCCACCGAATATCGTCCCCGTAAATCCGGAAAAATGGGTGGCTTCACGCAGGATCCAAATCCGGCTATCGGATAACAAAAGCGGAATATCCGCCTTTAAAGGAACCATTAACGGGAAATTCGTCCTCTTTTCACACGATATGAAATCCTCCCTATATACTTACCGGTTCGACGATTCAAGGCTGGAAAAAGGCAAAACACAGGAACTTGTTTTTGTGGCTACCGACGGAGCGGGAAATACAACGGAATACAGGTATGCCTTCGAGTACTAAATTCAGTTATTGAGAGCTTATCACCTGGCCCAAAACGCGTTTCAGAGTCCCAGCGTTTCCTGTGCCAGGCGGATTTCTTTTTCGCTTCCGGTATGCTTCCCTTCCACATCCGACAGTTTCACACATTCGTGCCATTGTTCTTTGGCAGTCATTTTACATCGGAACAGTTTCATCACAATATTCATCCCCTTGATGTTGTTGCCCACATCATTGGTCAGGTTCGTTCCTATACCGAAAGTAGCCCCTATACGTTCTCCGCAATAGTTCTTGATAAGGATCGCCTTGTCTACATTCAAGCTGTCCGAAAAAACAATGTATTTCAACTTGGGGTCTATCCGCAGTTCTTCATACCGTCGAATGACTTTATCGGTAAAAACAAAAGCATCGCCACTGTCATGCCGGAGGCTGGTAAACAACGCCGCATGCTTTTTGCTGAAGTTCCGAAGAAAAACATCGGTGGTATAGGTATCGGTGAGTACGGTTCCCAGATCACCGTCGTACACGTTAATCCAGTTCTCCATCGACATGTAATTGGCCATTTTATATCCGTAAATTGATCCGTGAAACTGTACCCATTCATGCGGATGTGTTCCCGACACATTCACGTTGTGTCTATATGCCAGGTATACATTGCTGGTACCGAACAGGGAATCTCCTGCGTATTGCTTCAACAATCCGGTAACCCGGTCCTCCACTTCGAAACTAAACCGGCGTCGCATGCCGAAAAGTGAAAACGTGATACCGTTTTCTTTCAGGCTAAGTGCTTTCTCTATGGCCGCCTTTTCCATGTATTGCGTGTCGGGATACTGCTTCGTTTCCCGGAAATAAAGTTCAGATACCGTAGCGAGGATAGGCGTTTCCCAAAGCGTAATGCGATAAAGCAACCCCGTGGCACGGATTTTTAATTTACGGCCTTCGAGAGAAACCTCCACTTCCGACGGATCAAAACGGAACCCTTTCAAAAAATCGATATAAATTGGTGGTAGATACGGCATCTTTTTTCTCACAAACTCCTCCTCCCCTATCGTTAGGCTCAGTTCCGACATCTTGTCCAATTCTTGCCGTACCCGTTCATCAAATCCGTCGGGATAATCGCCATTACTTCTGTCCACAAATACAAACTCTCCAAAGGCACGGGGAAAAAGCTTGCTGTATGCATAGCTGGTGGTAAACTTATACAAATCCGTATCAAGAATACTTTTGATAATTGCCATTTTTCGCAGATAATTAGTTTTAGTTCTAAAACACTTAAAAGAGTAATCGGTTCACACCTGTAAAAAAAGCATTTCTTCCAAACTATATGTATCTCGTTTGTTCCCTTCCGGGGACAAGAAATTATGGTAATTTTGAATTTTGGCAGTTAAGCCCTATCTTTGGGAAAAACAATTTAGAACAACATGACTCAAACTCCCCATTGTACAATATGCCAAAGTGCGGTTACTTATTTCGACGGCACGTTATTCCATTGTACGGAATGTTTTCACGCATGGACGCAAGAAGACATGACAGCAGCCGAAAATTCGAAAAAGGTACTGGATAGCAACGGAAACGAACTTTTTGACGGTGACGATGTTACCGTAATAAAAGACTTAAAGGTGAAAGGTTCGTCCATGGTAGTAAAACGGGGAACCCGGGCACGTGGAATCCGTCTTTCAGCAGACGATCCTACGCACGTGCAGGCCAAAGTTGACGGACAAACTATTTTTATCCTCACCGATTTTTTAAAGAAATAAACAAACAAGCGGGGAGGGCACAGTGGGCTTTTACAGCTCCGCCCTCTCTTTTCCCTGGAGCGCTTTAATGGTTTCCTCCATCAGGTAATCAAGCTCCCAGCCGAGGAGATCGGCTCCTTTGCGGATGACCTCACGCGAACACCCTGCAGCGAACTTTTTATCCTTGAACTTCTTTTTTAACGACTGTACCGTCAAATCGAGCGTACTCTTGCTGGGGCGCATCAAAACGGCAGCGCCGATTAACCCGGTTAATTCGTCGGCGGCGTAAAGCACTTTCTCCATCTGATGTACAGGCTTTACATCGTGTTGCGTAAACCCGTAAGCATGGGAAACCACAGCACGCTTTAGCTGAGGATCAATGCCCTCGTCATCGAATATTTCGCGGACTTTGATGCAATGCTCATCCGGAAACTGTTCGAAATCCAAGTCGTGCAACAAACCCACCAACCCCCAAAAATCCACCTCACCAACATACCCCAGATTAGTGGCGAAGTAACGCATCACGGCTTCAACCGTCTCCGCGTGCTGAATATGAAACGACTCCTTGTTGTATTTTTCCACCAGCGCAAAAGCTTCCCGGCGGGTGATTCCAGGGGCTAAACGACCGGTATTGTCCTCAGGTAAATGTTCAAACACCATACGTTTTACATTTTTTTCGCGTAAAGATAACCATTTTCTGCAAAATTACCGTCCGAACAAAAAATCAGTTGTGTTGTTTAAAAGTCTGTTCTCCGGGATACACGAATGAAACGATTTCTCCATGTGCTCATCAACATAGCCGTAGCCAACACCTCCACTTTCTTTCTGTGGAGTGCATTGTCTTTCTGGCTTTACCTGGAAACGCATTCGGTACTTATTCTCTCTATCCTCAGCGGGACTTTCATGACACTCGTCACCCTTTCGGGAATGTTTTTCGGCACGATTGTGGACAAACACCGGAAAAAGGAGGTCATTGCTGTTTCATCTATTGTAGCCCTTATTTTTCTGCTACTTGCCGGTTCTGTCTTCTTGTTTTTCGACCGGAAAGAAATTGCCGATATATCGTCATCCGCCTTCTGGATTTTCTCCCTTTCCATCTTATTGAGCGCGCTTGTCAGCAACCTTCGTTCGATAGCGCTTTCAACCACCGTATCCATCCTGGTACCGAAAGAGGATTATGCCCGAGCCAATGGGATGGTGGGAATGGTTCAGGGTGTTGGAATGATAGCCAACACGGTTTTCAGCGGACTGGTGATCGGCCGGCTGGGGCTTGAATGGGCCATGTATATCACGATTATTTTATCGGGACTGGCTCTGTCGCACCTGCTTTTCGTCCCGATACCGGAAGACCACCTGCATCACGATCCCGAAGTCCTCAATAAACAAGTGGATTTTAGAGGCGCCATAAAGGCCATACGTTCCGTTCCCGGGTTAATGGCCCTTATCTTTTTCACAACGTTCAACAACTTTATCGGCGGAGTGATCATGGTTCTTCTCGATCCCTACGGGCTGGAAATGTTCTCGGTAGAGATGTGGGGCATTGTTCTCGGCATCACCGGAACAGGCTTTATTTTTGGGGGGATGGCCATTACGAAAAAAGGGTTGGGCAAACAACCGTTACGGACGTTGCTCTACGGCTATGTTATTGGAAGCCTTATCTGTTTACTTTTTACCGTTCGCGAATGGGCATGGCTGTTTCTGGCGGGAATTTTTTTGTATATGTTTTTCGTTCCGTTCATCGAGGCTGCAGAACAAACCATCATTCAAACCGTCGTACCGAAGATCAAACAAGGTCGGGTTTTTGGCTTTGCACAGACCGTGGAGTCTGCAGCCACTCCAGTTTCAAGCTACCTGATCGGACCGATCGCGCAATTCTCCATTATTCCTTTTATGGAAAGCGATGCCGGAAAACAAACCTTCGGCTGGCTGCTGGGAGAGGGAAACGCCCGGGGTATAGCGCTTACGTTTGTGTTAGCGGGTCTCTTTATGCTTCTTCTTTCACTGCTAGCTTTCCGCACCAGGGCATATCACCGCCTCTCCGAATCGTTCAA
>ENA-UOOE01001186-UOOE01001186.1-fermentation-metagenome-genome-assembly--contig:-NODE-1186-length-22675-cov-4.487268_pt1 | contig 22675 bp, 25 predicted proteins | sample MGYA00245776_ERZ724021 | MGnify/ENA primary metagenome ERZ724021 (study PRJEB28704, sample SAMN03018321) | fermentation metagenome | biome: anthropogenic terrestrial biome; feature: soil; material... | reverse complement strand
ATTATACCACTGCTGTATTTTTTTAGAAGAGGTATTACATAGTTTTTAAACATGGGTTTTGTTTCTCTTGGGGGACCTGGCAGAACTATTAAAATTTTACCTTTATCTTCAATGGCACATCCTGGAGCAGTACCATTGGGATTTGGAAATATTGTAGAACCTTCGGGAAAGTAAGCTTGCTTTATATTATTGCCATCTGAATAGGATTTTCCCATTCTATTGAAATGTTCTTTTAATTCATTTAAAGATTTTTCATCTAACACAAGCTTTTTATTGAAAAATTTAGCACCGGTTTCTTTGGTTAAATCATCTTGGGTAGGGCCAAGTCCTCCTGTAGTAATTATAATATCGGATCTTTCAAATCCAAGCTTCAATTCGTCTAGAAGTCTTTGGGGATTATCTCCTACTACAGATTGATGGTACACTTCTATGCCTAAGTTTGCTAGTTCCTTGGAAATGAATTGGGAGTTAGTATTTACTATATCTCCCAATAAAATTTCAGTGCCTACACATAATATTTCAGATTTCATGGCTTAACTACCTCCGTATTTTAAGTATTTAAATAATTTGCAGTTGAATTATTATGATTTTATAATATCATAAAATTACATCTGTTTTCAGGGAATAATACAATTTAAATAATACTTTTTACATACCCAAAATTATAACTGTATAGTATAATAATTATGTAAAAATAAAGAGGTGGTCAAAATGAGTAGAAAAGATGAAACTAATAAGTCAAAACAATTACTAAAAAAAAGATTATCGGTAGCAATTGTGTGTGCTCTAGCTGTCTTTGTAAGTATAAGTTGTGGATTTATAGTGTATCACTATAATGATATAAAATACTGGGATAATTTAATTTATCCTAAGGTTTCTATAAACAATATAGATCTTTCTGGAAAAACCAAGACAGAAGCTGAAAATATAGTAAAAGCCGCCTATTCAGACGAGATACAAAATAAGAAAATTATTGTAATTGCTGAAGATAAAGAATATGAATTATCTTATTCAAATCTCAGCGCAAAGTATAATGTAAGTGAAGTGGTAAATCAGGCTTATTCCTATGGAAAGGATACTAACATATTTAAAAAATATAAAATTTTAAATTCACCTGACCCTGTAAATTACACATTAAAATTTACTTATAATGAAAAACCTGTAGAAACATTTATAGATGATATTGAAAAACAGATTAACTTAGATCCTATAAATGCATCTTTGAAAATGGGAAGTGTAGGTTTTATAATAAATCCTGATCAAAATGGAATTGAATTAAATAAAGAGGCACTGAAAAAGGAGTTGACTTCTAAAATAGATGGTAGTGTAGGTAAAAATTTAAGTGTGAAGGCAGAGCTTAAGTCTATAGAAGCCTCAATAAAGGCAGAAGAGTTAGAAAGTGTTGATACATTAATATCAAGCTTTAGTACAAACTATGGAAGTATATCTTCTTCTGAGAGAGCAAATAACATAGGGCTTGCTACGGGAAGTATAAATGGATATATAGTAATGCCTGGAGACACTTTTAGTTTTAATGGAGTTGTGGGGGAAAGAACTGCGGCTAAAGGGTATCAAGCAGCTCCTGTTATTATTGGAGATAAGCTGGAGGCAGGATTAGGAGGGGGAATATGTCAGGTGTCTTCTACGCTTTATAATGCAGTCAATAATGCAGGACTTCCTTCTGTGGAAAGAACACATCACACCCTTCCAGTACACTATGTAAAAGAAGGTATGGATGCTACTGTAGATTATGGAAACATAGATTATAAGTTTAGAAATGACTTTAAATATCCTATATATATAGAAGGATATACTTCAGGAGGAAATATAGTATTTAATTTGTATTCAAATTCTGATGTAGTAAATTGATAAATGGATTTATATATTTTAATAAAAATAGAACTTATATATTAACTTAATTAAAAAAGTATGATATAATATCTAAGTAATTTTGCGGATATGGCGGAATTGGCAGACGCGCTAGATTCAGGTTCTAGTGAGGGTAACTTCATGCAGGTTCAAGTCCTGTTATCCGCACCATAATCCTCGTGAATTCAATACTTCATGGGGTTTTATTTTTTTATAATTTATTAAAAATATCAAGAAACCCCCTATAAGATTCTTTGAAAATTTTTAATAGAATTAGTGAGGGGTTTTTATTTTGTATATTTGTAAATTTGAAAGTAAAAGGTGAAGATATGCAAAATAAAATTGAGTTAAAAAAGAATGGTATTGATAAAGGATTTGATAAATTTATTTTTTATTGTAAAGTAAGGAATTTAAGATCAACTACTATAAAATATTATAATGATGTAATTAATACTAATGTTACAGTGAATTAAGATTGGGGAAGTTTAATTATGATTTCATTAATAGTGGCAGTGTCAGAAAATAATGTTATAGGTAATAATGGAATAATACCCTGGAAGGTAAAAGGCGAACAGAAGAGATTTAAAGAGCTAACTACTAGAAAAACAATAATTATGGGTAGAAAATCTTTTCAAGAGATAGGAAAACCATTGCCAAATAGAAAGACAATTATTATTTCAAATACTGTAAATATAATAGCTGATAATTGTACAACTGTAAAATCTTTGTCTGAAGCATTTGATTTAGTTAAAGGCGAAGATGAAGTATTTGTTGCTGGCGGAGGGCAAGTATACAAAGAGGCGTTGCCTTATTCAGATAAAATATACCTTACTGTAATTGATAAAATAATAGATGGTAATATCTATTTCCCTCAAATTGATAAAGATGATTTTGTAAAAACCTATGAAGAAAGAATTGAGGGTGAAATACCATATACATATTATACTTATGAGAGAAAAAGAAAGTAGGGTAGGGTTTATTAATTGTAAATCTAAGATATTTGAACAATGGTAATTTACAATATTATTTGTGTAAATAGAAGGATATTTAATTATTCTGTGGAATATTACAATAATAGATAAAATAAAAATATACACTTAAGGAAAAATCTTAGATAATCACAATAACTTTATAACATATAAATTGTTAATAATTAAGGGGTGATTTTATGAAATATGATGATTTTCCATATTATGTAAAATACAATGATGAAGAAATTCAATGTCATGTTTTTAGGTGGGATAATACTTTAAGAGTAAAATGTAAATACAAAAATACTTCAGTAGAATGTACTTGTTCCTATAAAAAATATTTAGAAGATATGTCTATAATTGAAACTATGGTTAATAAACATTTAAAAATAATTGATAAAAAAGGAAAAGAGTTTTATCAGTATTATAAACTAAAAGAGATAATGGAAATTTTAAAAGATTAAATATAATTATGCTATATGAAAGAGGATCGTAATTTAATGAAAAATATAAACTTAAAATTGAAAGAATTAAAAAAATATGTTTTCGAAAGAAAAATGAAATTAATGATTTGTATAATAATTTAATAAATTCTATATTAAAAAGAGATATGGAATTACTTTCAAAAAAATACAAGGTAATGAAAATGGTAAAACCTAGCTTTTGTAAAACGGACTATTTCAGATGTCATATAGATAGAAATGTACTTGATATAATTGATGTTCGAGGAGAATATTTTGGATGTTTTTTTTATCATATAAATAACTTGCATTTCTTTGTTTTATGGTAGTAAGATAATTTTATACAAAAAATTACCTATTACATTTTTTAAAAAAATTATGTTATAATTTATATAGCTCAACGTGTAGTTTGCTTAGCGGAACGTAAGTCCGGTTGCAGCAAACTGCACGTTTTTTATATCTGGCAATAGCCAATTAGCTAACATTTTTATCTTATCCAAAGTGGAAGATAAACAGAGAAAAAATTGATATATTTTATAATAACAAGAAAATACTGTAGAAAGAATAGAATGGAAGGGGGAGAAATTCGTGTACAGAATAAATGATATCATACTGTATGGAATACAGGGTGTATGTAAAATTATAGATATTACAGAAAAAGAAATTGAAGGAAAACGCCGTGAATATTATGTATTAAAGCCTGTTTATGATAGTAACTCTACTATATTTATTCCAGTTCATAGTGAGAAATTAGTCGCCAAAATGCGCCGTATTCTTTCCACCGAGGAGATTTATGCACTTATCAAAGCCATCCCTAGCGAAAGCACAGTCTGGATTGACAACGAAACCCTTCGCAGGGAAAAATACAGTGCGATCCTCACCAGCGGAGATAGAACGGCACTTGTAAGACTGATTAAAACTTTGTATCTACATCAGAAGATGCAAAGGGAAAAAGGGAGAAAACTGCACGTTTCCGATGAACGTTTTATGAAGGACGCGGAAAGGATGATTTATGATGAGTTTGCCTATGTGCTTCACATAAAGTGTGAACAGGTTCTCCCATTTATCTTAGAACAATTAAGGTTGATGAGAAAAGGGCAGGGACAAGGTTCGCAGGGAGTCATATGAAGACTTGACTAAGTATGATGAAATAGAATGGGTCAAAGTAATTTAAGTTTGGTATATCTTTGCAAACAGGAGAGGCGCTCATACCATCAGGAATGGCATATGGCAAAAAGGCGAAAGACTTTTTGTATAGTGAAATATTGGTGATTTTGGAAGTCTCCATGGGTAAAGTCGAGGACTATTCAACGCTTATGGTGCAGTTACTTCTATGTTCTGAAATTTTAATAATGATAAGGAAACTCGAAAAACTGCAAAAAGTCAATTAAAATCCGTACTAAAAAAAGATTATAAGGGAAATAATGGTACGAGGGAGAGTATGCTATTGATTTGCTGACCTTTGCACAGTTAATAGCCGTATTATATTAACTTATATTAAAGGCTTGTTTATTAAATCATTCAAACTAATCTTACCTTCTTCTACTATTAAAAGTTTAAGAGAAAAGAATACAGTTAGAAAAGATGTAAAGGTAAGTGACTTGTTAGATAAAAGTTATTTGGATGGTGCCGGAATCAAATGATTTTAGGGTTCAGGTGGAGTTTGTCATACTCTATCTGAACCTTATTTTATTTCCCCTTAAGTTATATAGATAAAAATAGTCACAGTATGGTTTTTGGTTGTAAACCCAACAAAGAAATGATATACTATTTTTTGTCGAAATAATGTAAATGTATTCTGTTTTTTGCCTGAAATGTTTATTTAAAGTCAAATGTATACATATATCAATCAGGCAGGAAAGGCTCTGTGATTTCAGTAGTTATAGAATTTTTTAAGTTATTCATTAAATTCTTATGAGGGATATTTGAGGACAAGTATAAGCCATATAAACTTTGACCTCAATTTCAGCAATTATTTATCCAAAGGCTGAAGTTAGTTGACACCCCAAGTTTCTTCAAAGTGGGGGATAAGCTCTTCTAAGATTCAGATGGAGAAAAGCATTCTCCATGAGAAAATTCCACCTGAATTTTAGAATTATTTAATAATGATTAAGAGAAAATTATAAGGGGATTGAAAAAATGGAAATGGGATTGAAAAAGAAATATGGATTATTTACAGCAGTTGCCATGGTAGTGGGCATCGTTATAGGAAGTGGAGTTTTTTTCAAGGCAGAGGCGGTACTTAAAGCTACTGGAGGAAATATGCCCCTTGGAATTGCGGCATGGGGTATTGTAGGTCTAATTATGATTGTATGTTCTTATTCTTTTGCTACAATGGCTACAAAATATGAAAAGGTTAACGGTGTGGTAGATTATGCCGAGGCGGCGGTAGGTAAAAAATATGGATATTATGTAGGTTGGTTTATAGCAGTTATTTATCAACCCACCATTACATCTGTATTGGCTTGGGTATCTGCAAGATATACCTGTGTGCTTATTGGATGGGATATTACAGGGGGAGCCTGTATGACTATTGCGTGTTTTTATCTTGTTGCCAGTTTTGCAATGAACGCACTATCTCCTGTTGTTGCGGGAAAATTTCAGGTGGCTACTACGGTTATTAAACTTATACCCCTTTTGTTGATGGCGGTTATAGGTACTATAATTGGATTATCAAATGGTATGACTGTGAGTAATTTTTCTCATGCAGTGGATTCTAGTGTCAGTGTAGGAGGAGGCTTGTTTGCTTCTGTGGTAGCAGTTGCTTTTGCCTATGAAGGATGGATTATTGCCACTTCAATAAACTCGGAGATTAAAGATTCTAAAAAAAATTTGCCAAAAGCACTTATGATAGGAGCCTTTATAGTGGTGGCGGTGTATATTTTTTATTATATAGGACTTGCGGGTGTGGTTACTACAGAAACACTGATGAAAAGCGGTGAAGCAGGTGCAAAACTAGCTTTTCAGAATATTTTTGGTTCAGCAGGGGGAGCTTTAGTCTTTGTATTTGTTATTATATCCTGTCTTGGCACGTTAAATGGGCTTATGCTGGGATGTAGCAGGGGATTGTATTCACTGGCTATTAGAAATGCAGGTCCAAGGCCTGATATTTTTAAACAGGTAGATTCAATTACTGATATGCCAACTAACTCTTCTGTATTTGGATTACTCCTCTGTGGATTTTGGCTGCTTTATTTTTATGGTGCAAATCTCACTACACCTTGGTTTGGAGTATTTTGTTTTGATACATCGGAACTTCCTATAATAACTCTCTATGCTGCATATATTCCAATCTTTTTCATGTTAATGAAGAAAGAAAAAGATTTAAGTACATTTAAGCGATTTATAATGCCTGCACTTTCTATTATAGGTTGTGTATTCATGGTGGTAGCCGCTTATCTGGCTCATGGTATGTCTGTGGTTTATTATCTTATTGTTTTTGCAGTTATTATGATTATAGGAAGTAATTTCTCTGAAAAAAGTTCCAAAGGTCAATTGATATAGCAGGATTTAAGTTTAATAAATAAATTTAAAAGTTTTATATCAAGTTTTAAAATAGCAGGGAGTAAATATTTAAGCTTCAATCTTTACTCCCGTTGTTTTTAGAATATGCCCTGGCAGATGCCTATAATATCTGCAATGTATTCTTTTTTAAAAATAATAAGTACTAATTTTGAGCATAGTATACCAAGTATGGTTCCGGATATAATATCCGTAGGATAATGAACGTATAGATATACTCTTGATAAGGCTATCAAAAGTGCTATTGCAATAAATATAAATTTATACTGCAGAAAATATACAGACAGGGTATGTGCTGCAGCGAAAGATGATAAAGTGTGTCCTGAAGGAAAAGAGTAAGATTTAGGTTTTGTTATGAGCAAGTTTAAATTAGGTCTCCTGTAAAAAGGTCTGTTTCGTTTTACTATATTTTTTATAATCCCTTCTCCCAAAATGGTACTTGCAATTAGAGTTAATATTACTAAAATACCAATTTCCCTGTAAGGTTTATTTACTATTAATAAAAGGGCCATTATTATCCAAATTGTACCTAAATTACCTGTAGTAGTTATCACACGCATTACAGCATCTAAATATTTATTCTGCATATATTTTTTTATAAGAAATAAAATATAATTATCAAATACATATATTGCTTTTAATATGTTGAAACCCATAGAAAGATACCCCTTTGTAAAAGTTAATTAAATTCTCATTATTATCCTATCATATATTGGAGATTTAAACATTAGAATTGGATTAAGAAGCGTTTATAATTATGTAAAAAATGAAACTGGGAATAGAATTTAATCTAATCCCCAGTTTTTTATAGTATAAAAATTTAATTTACAGTATTTTTATTTAATTCATAATTCGGTTGTTTTACCCCTATACAAGGAATGTTTGATTTTATAAATCCATACCATCCTATAAGTGCTATAGCTGAAAATAATGTAACCAAACCTCCTAATCCCACAACTATATTTTTATAGGAAATAGAAGCTAATAACATTCCTGCACTGCCAAATACAGTAAACAAGGTATTGATTAGTGAAGAGGCGGATCCTGTATCTCCATTCTGCTGTTCCAATAAAATGTTGGTACTGAAGGGACGAATAGCAGTACCTATTAAAGATATAATCATAAAAGATAAAAGGAAAAATACAGGAGATAGTTTTCCTACAGTTATTATTAAAATACCGCTTAGAACACTCAATCCAAAACAACCTGAAGCAAAGATTTTTTTATCAATAGTATTTAAATATTTTACATATATAATTGGACCTATAATAGATATTAATGCGTTAGCTGCAAAAAAATAGCTGTAAACTTGTTCGCTGAGACCAAAATAATCAACATAAATATAAGATGAAATAGCTATATACCCCATAAATGGCAGTGCGCTTAGTGAAAATATAATGGCCGGGATTAAAAAAGCTTTATTTTTTCCTACTACTAATAAACGTTTTATGGATTCTGCCAATGTTCCCATGTATCTTTCATTGTCTTTCAGAGTTTCTTCATATAAAAAAGTCAGTAATAAATTTAAAATACTAATTGCAGTCAGAATCCAGAAGGAACCCCTCCAGGTGGAAATTTTTAAAATCCAGGCACCTATAATTGGTGCCACCATAGGTGCTATACCTGATAGTGATTGTACTATTGCCAGGATGGATTCTCGTTCTTTTCCTGAAAAGTAGTCTTTAATTATGGCAATAGAAACTGAAGTAATGCCTCCTGCTCCTATGCCTTGTGCAATTCTCGAAAAAATAAGAAAATAAACATTTGAAGATAGGGCACAAAAACTGCTGCTTATAATGTATATAATACTTCCCACTATAAGAACGGGTTTGCGACCATACTTATCACTTATAGGACCCCAGATTAAAATGCCCAGTGCATAAAAGAAGAAAAAAGCAGTTAGTGTCAAATTAGTTACTGAAATACTGCTTCCAAAATATGAACTCATTTTGGGTAAAGCAGGCAGATATAAATCCGTAGAGAGAGGAATAAACATATTCATTAATGCTATAAAGGCAATAAGACCTTTTTTCCCTAAATACTTTTGATTATTTGTCTGGTTTGTATTTTCATACCCTTTTTCACTCATTTTTTCCCTCCTGATAATATTTTAAATAACATTTAAATGTGTATAAATACACTTCAGACCCTTTATAGATATTGAAAAGGGTCTGTGATATACTAGTTGGTGTACTAATTATGTAGAGTTTATAAATTATTAATATATATATATATTTAATAAATATTAACTATTTTATTATACTGACTTATATGGGAATTGTCAATGATTATAGATATTTAGGAGGTTACTCAAATGAAAGAAGTTGATATAAATCAGGTGGCAAAAAATTTATCTACTTTATTACCTACCCTTGACAGAAAACTTATAAGACCCTTTGAACAGCAAGCACGACATTTAGTAAGTCCTCTAGCAATTCATGTCATGTCTATTTTATCTGAAAAACATTCATTTACAATGACAGAACTTGCGGAGGAAATTAGAATTGCAAAACCCCAGTTAACACCTATTATTGATAAGCTTATTGCCAGTAACTGGGTCTGTAGGGAACATGATTGTAAAGACAGAAGAATAGTAAAGATAAAAATTACTTCCTCTGGTATTGAGTTTCTTGATAATCTGCAAAAAGATATAATCAGCAGCATTAAAACAAAAATAGAAGGCCTTGATAAAGAAGATCTGTTTCTCCTAAATAAGGCTTTAAATCAGCTTTATACAGTAATAAATAAGATTTTCTAGTAATTATTTATGGCAGCAGATTATTTAGATATTTAAAATATAAAAATAGCTGTAATATGATAATAGCAGGAATACCTATAATAAATTTTGGATGCTTGGTCTTATGCCTGAAAGCATACATACCTAAAAATATACCCAAGCTTCCAAATAAAATAGCTGTAATAAAAAGCTTGTTTTCAGGTATTCTCCATTTGCCTTTTTTGGATTTGTTTTTATCAATATACATTAATACAAAGCCATATATATTTATAAGTAGAATATAATATAAAAATATTTTCATAACTTAAAGCCCTCTTGTCCTTTCTTAAGTGGTAAATATATTATATGAGTAAATAATGGGAGTACAATTTCTGTAAAAATAAAATAGGTTTAATCTTTTATTTCTTTAAATAATTCGTATGCTTTTGCTTTGGCTTCTTTAAGAACCTCTTCTCCAAACTCAGTGATTGAATAATATTTTCTTATCTTTCCCTCAACATTTTTATCTTCAACTTTCAAAACACCATTTTTCTCCAGGGTGTGAAGTATAGGATATAGTGTACCCGCACTGATTTCATATCCGTGTTCCTTGAGTTCTTCTATCATCCACGCCCCATAAAAAGGTTCTTCTTTGGCATGATGTAATATATGAACATGAATAAATCCCAAAAATAATTTTCTCATAATTTGATCTTGCATTTAAATTCCTCCTGTGATATCCTTAATTTATAATTCAGATATCGTAGTTCGATATCTAATCCAGATATCTGATTCAGATATTAATTTTCGTTATCTATGATATTATTTTATCAATTAGATATACTGCAGTCAAGGATGGGACTTAGCTTGAAAGAGATATAAGTATTCCTGGCATCCGTGACTTGTATATGTAAATAAAGGAAGGAAATATAATGAATAAACCATTATTTCAGGCCAGTAACCTTATTTATAAAGCTAATTTAACTTATGATAGTGTTAAAATTGAAAAGAATAAAATTAATTTTATTGTTGGGGAGAGCGGCAGTGGTAAAAGTACTTTTTTAAAGCTGCTGAATCATTCCATAAGTCCGGTATCTGGAGAATTATTGTATAACGGTAAGACAATAGAAGAATATGACCCCATTGCTTTAAGACGTGAGGTAAGTCTGGTTTCTCAAGAAGTTTTTCTCTTTGATGAGAGTATTTTAGATAATTTTAAAATCTTTTACTCCATGAGGCAATTACCTGTGCCTGAGAAAGATTATGTCAGTTATATTACCAGACTTTGCTCTGTAAATATTTCTTTAGATCAAAATGCATCTAGCCTTTCTGGTGGAGAGCGTCAAAGAATCTATATATCCATTTTTTTATCATTATATCCAAAGGTTATATTGTTGGACGAGCCGACTTCAGCACTAGATGAAAAAAATAGCTATAAAATAATGAAAAATGTAATAAATTTTTGTAAGGAAAAAAATATTGATATTGTAATTGTAAGTCATGATAAAAATATTGTTGGGGAGTTTTGTGAAAATAAAATTGAAATAGTTAAGGAGGACAAAATTTGGAAGGAGTAGTTTCACTGGGTATTTTTCAGTTTTTGTTTATTTATTTGCTACTAATTATAGTGCTATTAATAATGAAAAAATCGAAAGTTAATCAAACAAAACTTCTTTTAGCTGCAAGTTTAAGAATGTCAGTTCAACTGGTAATTGTAGGGTATATACTTCAATATATATTTAGTAATCCAAAGCCTTTGTTTACTGTTATTTTTCTTATACTTATGATAGCATTTGCTGTTAATAGAGTAATTAAAAGCAGAAAGGACCTAAATTATAATTTTAAGATTGCAATAGGAATTTCTTTAACATTTTCAGGGATTTTTATTTTGTTTTTCTTTATGACTGTAGTGGTTAACGAATCTATATTTAATCCTCAATACAGCATACCTTTAGCTGGTATGATAATTGGAAATGCTATGACTGGAATAAATATTGGAATAAAAACCTTTATGGATTCTGTAAATAAAGAAAAAAATAGAATTAATACTCTACTTAATTTAGGAGTAGAGCCTAAAGATATTTTGAAACCCTTTGCTAATAATGCTTTAGAAACCGCATTGATTCCCACACTAAATTCCATGGTAGGAATGGGAATAATATTTTTGCCTGGAATGATGACAGGACAAATATTATCTGGCACGTTACCTACCACAGCAATTATGTACCAAATAGCTATTATGATTGCAATCTGTACTTCTGTTTGCATAACAGTGTTTTTATCATTAAATTTAGGCTATAAATCTTTATATAATAATAGAAAACAATTGTTATAATAAAAAAGTAAGCAATCCCGTATATGTCTTTAATATGGAAACTAAATTTGCTTACCATGCTGCAGGAAGACTTCTCTATTAACTTTTATAATGAATGGTGAAAGGTTGAAAGGAATTTTAAATCAATTATATTAAATTACTATGTAAAGAAATATAAAGGCTTTAGCTTATAGGATAATAACCCTGATATATACTTTAAACAAATATGAGTTTCCCTAAAGATACAATATCATTGATAGACATTATGACCTGTTTTGCTGAATATATAGAAAACCAAGGCTTTAGCTCCCTTGGTTTAATAATTTTCTAGTTTTGTTTTTACTAAAATTAAATTCAGTCCATGAATTTTGCTTATCAAGCACTTCTTTTCTATATTTCAAATTTTTATCAATAACCATTTTTATATGGCTGTCGCCCTTATCCCTCAGTTCAATCAAATAAGGAACGGCTTCAAAAGACAATGAAGTCAAATAATAAGCATCCAGCTTGCCAGTTTCATTATAGCGCTCTATATTTTTTCTCGCTATAAACCCATCTATATTAAGATAATTTATTATTGTATACATAATTATTGTTATCACAATTATGCTTTTTACTATAGGAATTTTTCTGTACCAAATACCAGCAGCCACAACCAGGCACAGTATGAAAAGCAGCAGCATAAATAAATGCACCGATACCCTTAAAAAAGTATACCCAAAGGCAGCCTCATACAAAGTAAGTTTAAAGTTAGCAGAAAAAAGCATATTTAAGGTAAATACTACAAGCACAGTTAAAAGAAGATTTGCTACATTTAAAAGCTTTTTATTATCTTTTTTTATATATTTCTGGCAGCCCAGCACTATTATAAAATTGATAAAGGTAACTGCGGTTAGCTCAAAAAAGCCTTTTCTAGCATATTCTGCATAGGTAAAATCAGCTGGTAGTGTTATATTATCTCCACCATAAAGATAAGAAAATTGAATTATTGTGAAAATCAGATACAGTATATTTAAAGCAGCCAATACGGTTATTATTGTAACCGCCTCCCAGCTCACAGCAGGGGCATCCAAGTCCTTCTCAATTGCTTTTTCCTCACTTTTAAAGCCCCAAACATAACCAAATAAATAGAAGGCTATAACTAAAATGATTATGGCATGTGGTACAAACTCTTCTATATTTATATTATTAAAAATTTCTGTCAGGTTAGCAAAGTAGTAGCCAAAAACCATATCTGCAGAGCTTAAAAGTATCATTAAAATCACAAGTAAAGGCAAGGAAATAAGTATGCCAATCAATATCTGCTTTTTTCCTTCCTCCATTTGAACAGTTCTTCCCATTTTTATTGAAGCCTTTAAAATTGTAAAGGGTTTGGTGATATTATTAAGCACATTTGCTATTCCTTTTCTTAACATTTCAGCTACAAAGCTAGCTTTATCCCATTTAAGCCTTGGATTCACTATTAAAATTGAGCTTGCAATCATAAGAATTGGAACCGCTAAAAAATTTAATAAATAAAATATGTTCTCTGTATGAACTGCAAAGCCGAGGGACAGCAGGGCTATTGGTATAAGTAAAAACCAGCCAAAGCTTTTTTTCATTATTATCCTATCTCTTATGGACCATAGGAAAAATCCAATACACAGTCCTATAAATATGGGGTAGGATATGCCAGGGGCCTTGTCAAAAAATAATTTGTCAAATGTAATTCCAAGCAGCAGTGAAAATAGCATACGGTATAGTTCATCCTTAGTTTTAGTTTCTAAAGTTTTATTAACTTCCATTTTGCCTCCTCCTTTTATTCCTCATATTTTCTATTTACTGCCCCAATATCCCCTGAAGTTAATGTACTTATAATTAAACTTATAAAGGTTAATACCCCAAAGGCAATAAGCACATTTAATACAATTATTAAAAATCTGGCCATAGAATTATATTTGTTCTCTTTCATAAATCACTGCCTCCATTTACAATTTTGTAATTTCATCATACTACATCCTCTTAATAATTTCAATAATTATTTATTGTTTTTCAATAAATAATTATTGAAATTTACAAAGGAAACCTTATTGACTTTTTATTTATATTGGATACAATTTCATTTATACTAAATATATATTCTTACTGGAGGTAGTTTCTATGAACATAATAAATTTTTATAAATCAAGTAAATGTCGTATTATTGTGGTAATAGTGGGCTTTGCAGGAAGTATTATCCTGCCATATATATTACTATTATTTTTACCTGCTGTAGTAATATATTATCTTATTAAAAGGTAGAAAGTTATGTTAAAGAATAATCCTACTTTTCTACTGAAACAAATTGGGCATGACTGTTTACCAACTTTGATGTATAATTGAAAATTTCATAAAAACGTTTTTTGAAAAAGAAATATTAAACTTAAGCACAATATTATGGTTTGACAGTAAAATTAATTAAGGTTACTATGTGTTTAAAAGATTTATCCAAGAGGAGTGATTTTAGTGAAGCGAATCCTTGTTGTTGAAGATGATATTATGCTAAATTCTGGGCTGTGTTATAACCTTCAATTAGATAACTATGAAGCCATTCCTGCATATAATATGCCCTCTGCAGAGGAGGATATAAGAGATACGGACTTTGATTTAATTGTATTAGATATAAATTTGCCTGAAGGCAGTGGCTTTAATTTTTGCAAAAAAATAAAATCTCGAAGAGATGTTCCTGTGATATTTTTAACTGCCCGTGATATGGAAGAAGATGTTATGAAAGGTTTTGAACTAGGTGCTGAGGATTATATTACAAAGCCTTTTAATATCAATATCTTCAGAAAAAAAGTAGCAGCTATTTTAAGGCGGTGTGATAAACAATGGGGAGAAAATATTTATACACAGGGCAGTTTTATTCTGGATTTTAATAGGTTTACAGCAACTCTGGAAGGAAAATATATTACATTGACCCCTACGGAATATAAAATGTTGAAGGTATTCATAGAAAATCCTAATAAAGTACTTACAAGACAAGTATTGCTTGAAAAGTTATGGGACTGTCATGGAAATTTTGTTGATGAACATGCCCTTACTGTTAATATTAATCGTCTCCGAGGGAAAATTGAAAGTGAAAATAGAAAATACATAAAAACAGTTTATGGTATGGGGTATATGTGGATAAACGAAAAATGCTGAAAGAGAAAGTGTCTATAGATAATATCTATAGGGGAATTGGCATTTCATTTTTTACACTGGGAGTATGTTTTATTACAGCTGTATTTTTCTATTTTCAACACTGGATTATGAGGCTTATTGCATTTTTATTTATTATATCTTTTGTTATATTGGCGTTTATATTTATTTTACTTGTGAGAAAAAAAGTAGTTGATTTTTCTGATTCAATAAGTGAATGTATTGACGATGTAATGAATGGAAAAGAAGAAATTGCCTTCCATATGGAATCTGAAGATTTAATTGCTAAAATTCATGTAAAGTTAAGACGCCTTTATAAGATTATGAGGGAAAACAGCAGTAGAAATAAAAATGAAAAACAAGCCATACAGGAAATGGTTTCAGATATTTCACATCAAGTAAAAACCCCTGTGGCAAACCTTAAAATGTATAATTCTACCCTGCTTCAGTCACAGCTTCCCGCTGAAAAGCGAAGGGAATTTTTGTTGGTTATGGAAACCCAAATTAATAAGTTGGATTTTTTAATGCAGTCTTTGGTGAAAATGTCTAGATTGGAAACAGGAGCTATCACACTTTATATTAAATCTATACCATTGTATGATACCCTGGCTCTGGCTTTAAGCAGTATTGTCCTTCCGGCAGAAAAGAAAAATATTGAAGTAACAATAAATTGTGATCCTCATATTAAAGTATTTCATGATAGAAAATGGACAGCCGAAGCTCTCTTTAATATTTTAGACAATGCAGTAAAGTATACAGAAAAAGGAGGAAAGATTTCTGTTGAAGTAACTCGGTGGGAGATGTATACAAAAATTGATATTAGTGATACGGGAAAAGGCATTGCAAAACAGAATGTAACTAATATATTTAAGAGGTTTTACCGTGAAGAGGAAGTCCACCATATATATGGGGTTGGCATAGGGCTTTATCTTTCCCGCCAGATTATTTCACGACAAGGAGGATATATAAAGGTAACTTCTAAAGTAGGAAAAGGCTCAACTTTTTCTGTATTTCTTCCTAATGAAGGGCAGTTTTAAGAGCTGCTTTTTTCTTTTTACAAATATCTCAATACTGTGATATTTTATTTTAAAATTGAGAGATTCATGAGATATTTCCACTGTAATATATAAGTATAGTACTACTAAAAATATTGAACTTAATTGTATTTTGGAAGGAGGAAATATGAATATATTAAAAACAAATGAACTGAAAAAATATTATGGCTCGGGAGATACTATTGTAAAAGCTTTAGATGGAGTGAGCATAACTGTAGAAGATGGCCAGTTTGTTGCTATTGTAGGTACCTCCGGCAGTGGAAAATCCACATTGTTGCATATGCTTGGAGGACTAGATAAGCCCACTTCCGGCAGTGTAATAGTAGATGGAAAAGAGTTATCTTTCATGGATGATGAATCACTTACTGTTTTTAGGCGCAGAAATATTGGATTTGTCTTTCAAAATTATAATTTGGTGCCTATACTGAATGTTTATGAAAATATTGTTCTTCCCATTGAGCTCGACGGTAACAAAGTGGATGAAAATTTTGTGGATAAAATTGTGAAGATGTTGAAACTGGGGGAGAAACTCAATGTACTGCCAAACAATCTGTCCGGTGGACAGCGGCAGCGGGTAGCTATTACAAGGGCATTAGCTGCAAAGCCTGCTATCATACTGGCAGATGAACCTACAGGAAATTTAGACAGCAGAACAAGTCAGGATGTAATTGGACTCTTAAAAGCCACAAGCATGGAATTTCATCAAACTATAGTAATGATTACCCATAATGAAGAAATAGCACAACTGTCAGATAAAATTATTCATATTGAAGATGGCAAAATTGTAGGGTAGGGAGGGGAGAATTTGTTTCAAAATAATAACAATGCAGTGGTAAAAAAACTTACAAAAAGAATGGTGCACACAAATAAGTCCCGAAATATCTATGTAATTGCTGCAATTACCCTTACTGCACTTTTGATTACTTTTGTATTTAGTATAGGCATGAGTTTTTTAAAATCCTATAAAATTCAACAGGTACGACTTATGGGAACTAAAGCCCATGCTGCAGTCACAAGGGTCACTAACAACCAGATTAAAAAATTAAAATCTTTGGACTATGTAAAAATTGTAGGACTTCAAAGCTATGTGGCAGGAGTGAAAAATACCTCTAAAATGAAAAATATATCTGCCAGCCTATACTGGTATGACAAAACTGAGTGGGAACAGTTTAGAGTCCCTACAAATACCAATGTGGTAGGAAATTATCCTAAAAAGTACAATGAAATCATGGTTCCACTGTGGATGCTTGAAAATATGGGTGTTAAAAATCTTGCAGTAGGAATGAAGATTCCACTTGATTTTTTCATAGAAACTGAAGGTAATAACAAATTGAAAAGCCAGACTTTTGTATTGTCTGGGTACTTTAAAGACTATGTAAATATTCGTTCTGGAAATATAGATGTAATGCTTGTATCTAAGGAATTTGCAGAGAAAAATGGAATGTCAGTTAAAGAAGATGGTGCTGCATCTGTAATTTATAAAGACAGCAAAAATATTAATAAATACAATAAACAGCTGGCTAAAGATTTATCTATCACTGGAAATCAAAAAATTAAAATCTCACCTATATATGATGAAACAAGTAATGAGGATTTACCCTATACTATACTTGCCTTTGGAATTATTATATGTTTTATTATGTTTACTGGTTATTTGCTTATTTACAATGTGCTCTATATTTCAATTTCAAAGGATACCAGATTTTATGGGCTTCTAAAAACCATTGGCACTACCCCTAGACAATTAAGCAATATAGTAAAAGGTCAGGCACTTAGATTATCTGCAGTGGGAATTCCTTTAGGACTTATATTTGGAGCTATTCTATCTTTTCTGGCAGTTCCTATGGCCTTAAGTACAGTTAATCTGGATACAGGAGTTGAAATATCTTTTAATCCTTTAATTTTTATAGGAGGAGCATTTTTTGCACTGATTACTACACTGATTGGAGCATATAAGCCTGCAAAAATAGCAGGAAAAATAACTCCTATTGAATCTATGAACTATACCGGGATAAATTTAAAAGGAAAGATAAAGCGTTCTGTAAATGGAGGAAAATTATACAAAATGGCATGGCGTAATGTCTTTCGTAATAGAAAGCGTGCTCTCATAGTGTTTATATCACTATTTCTAGGTATCACTACTTTCATGACAGTTACCTGTTTAATCTCCAGTATGAATATGGATAATTTTATTGCATCTTATGTGGAAAATGATTTTACCCTTGAAAATAACACCTTAGGTATTGGTACTACTGGTGAAAAGAAGCAAAAATTCAATAAAGATTTTCTGAAAAAAATCAAATCCATAGAAGGGATAACTGCTTTGCATACTACCTCTCTTGAAGGAATGCATATGAAATATAGTCCAGAGCAGTTTGGAAAACATGTAAAATGGTTCATGAAGAGATTTAATATTAAAGAAAATACCACAGAAAAGAATATACAACAGACGTTTTGGGGATATGTCATAGGGATCGACAGCAGTTATATTGAAGAATTTAATAAAAGCAGAAAAAAGCCTATAGATGTTGAAGCATTTGAAAAAGGGCAATTGGCACTGATTGGAACAGATAATCCGGAAAATTATTCAAATGTGGATAAAATGGATGTCACTATTGAATCTACAAAGACCAATTTTGAAGTACATTTAGGTGGATTCATTCCCTGGGGATTTCAGTATGCAGGAGGAGGAATGGCTCCTAATATTTATATGTCCAATAAAGCTCTTGAAAAATTAGTAGATAATCCTTTTGTATATAAAGTAAACATTGATGTGGAGGACAATTTTGAAAAACAGGCTCTGGAGAAAATAAAGTCTCTTACAGATAATGATCATGAAATTACTCGTATTTCTAAAATAGAGCAGCAGGAAATGATGCATTATGCTAAGATGACCATGTATATTTTAGGAGGGGGAGTTGCTTTAATACTGGCACTTATTGGAATGCTTAATTTTGTCAATGTTATGTCAACTGGTATTATGGTACGCAGGCATGAATTTGCTATAATGGAAAGCATGGGTATGACTAAAAAGCAGATGAGAAAAATGTTGAGGTTTGAAGGAGTGGTATATGCAGGTATTACCACAGTTTTAGTTGGATCATTTGGAAACGTTATTACCTTTGGCTTATTTAAATTATTTCAGCAGCAGGCGGATTATGCAGTTTTCTCATATCCCTATCTACAGTTGTTGTGCAGCATTATAATAATATTTTTTATATGTGTTATTACCCCCGAAATTCAATATAGGGTATCTACCAGATCCAGTGTTGTAGAGAGGCTTAGAGAAATAGAGTAATGATGGATTTTGTAGCATTTACCAGATAAATATATTTTGATAAAGAAATTATTGCATTAAAATATGTGTAAAATTTAACGATAAATAAGGAGAAGAAAGTTGATTAGAGTATATAAAAAATGTATATGCTCTAATCTATATTTTTTTATTCTTATAATATATTTATGGTAAATAAAAGCAGGAAATTCAGGCTATATTTAGATATAAAGCCAATTGATATAATTTAAAATAAAATATCAAGATTTTATAAATAAATTATAAATTAAGTGGACATATGCATATTATAGTAGTATAATTAAATTAAAGAATGACAATAATTTAACAAACTCATGGGCTATTGAAAGTAAGAATATTAAAAAATATAAAAGAAATAATTTATCAAAACAAATTTTAATAAGGAGGAAATTTTTATGAGTAATTCTTTAACAAAGTACAAGGATTTTGATACAGTAGATGAAATTTTAGGAAAATGGTTTGGTGAGCCGCACAATTTAATGGATAATTGCAATAATAAAGATATCTCTCCTGGTCGTTGGGAAGAAGTCCCAAATGGTTACAAAGCTGTTTGCAAAACTGTAGGAATAAGGCCCGAAGATATTAAAGTTGTTTTAAAAAATGATTATATAGAAGTAAGTGGCAAAAGTGTTGTAGATAATCATGATTACTCTGTTAGTTGCAATTTACCTGTAGGTTTAAAAATGAGAGATAAAGTTGAGAGTATAGACTATAGAGCGCAGGATGGAATAACCATTATTTATCTTAATGTTAAAAAAGAATTTAAAAAAGGCATTGACATAAGAAGAATTTAGAGCATGAGGAGAAATGCCTGTATTTGATTACATGCCTAAAAACTTATAATTTATCATATGAGAGCTTATAGAAATATAAGTTCTTTTTTTATCTGAAGAAAATTTTTAAAAGGCTTGACTTTTATTTGTTTAACGCAATATTATTATATAAATAATAAAAATATAATTAAAAATCTAATGATTTAACAATCTGATTTCAAGGGGGCTTTTAATATGTATTATTTAAATTTGTTTGAAAATGATCAACCATCCGTCTATTCTTAATCTGGGATGAGGATGGACAGTTATTATAACATGGCACCTCATTTTAGATATTGTATCAATACTATTAAATGAAAAGACGGAGGATATTTAAAATGAAGGAAAAATTGATTGGATCGTTGTGTTTATTCCTAGCAGCTTCTATATGGGGATCAATGTATGTACTAAGTAAATACATTTTAGAATTTGTGTCTCCCATTACACTGTTGTGGATTAGATATGCCATTGCATTTGTAGTGTTATTTATAATACTTATGGTTTTTCAACATAAAAAAAGGTGTAAAGTGGCTATAAAAAAGAGGGACTGGCTCCTAATAGCCTGGATAGGTTTTATAGGTTATTTTATATCCATTTTTATGCAGTTTCTGGGAACAAAACTATCCGATGCACATACAGGGGCTTTAATTACAGCATCTACACCGGTTTTTGTTGTTTTGTTTGCTAGGTTTATATTAAGGGAAGCCTTTACAAGAAAAAAAATAATTTCCTTAGTGCTGGCTACTTTAGGTGTTGTTACAGTTATAGGGCTTGATACAATGTTTTTAAAACATCTTATAGGTAATATAGTGTTGGTTGGGGCAGCTGTAACCTGGGCACTGTTATCTGTTTATGTTAAAGTGGCATCAAGGCGTTTTGATTCTTTAATTATAACCACCTATGCAATGTTGTTTGCATTAATATTTACTACTCCTTTAATGCTTTTGCAGCATGAAAATATTTCTTTTTTGTTATATAATAGACAGTTTTTGCTTGGAATATTATATCTTGGAGTTATATCCACTGCAGTAGCATTTTTTCTTTGGAATAAAGGTATTGAATTAATGGATACAGGAATAGGCTCTTTATTTTTGTCATTTCAGCCTGTTACAGGTTCAATTTTAGGCTGGATTTGTCTTGGTGAACAATTAAACATCGGTTTTTTTATAGGGGGAATATTAATAATAGTTGCCATGTTTATAGCTTCAAAGGATGAAGCACAATAAAATTTAATTTGTAAAAAATGCTATTATATGACTTTTTTCTGTAATAGCATTTTTTCTAAAATATCATATATTTCATTCCAATCAAAAACCCTTGTTATATTTTTATTTAAGGGCATACGGTTGTAGTTAGTATCTATTAGCAAGGTTTTGAATCCATTTTGAGATAGTTCCAGGGCATTTTCATAACAGTCTTCTATAAACACGTCACAGTTTAAATTTATGGCGGTATCTACCTTGTAAGAAGTGCCTAATACAAAAACTCCGTCATAGGGTATGTTATGTTTATTTAAATAGTGATAAGTGAGAATTTCCAGGTCTTTTTCTCTGGCAGTTACAAAGTAGATATTATTTGTTTCTATAAGTTTTTGAATGATTTTTTTTGCATCTTTTCTCATAGGTTCTTTTCCACTGTGAAGTTCAAATTTGTTTTTATTGTAAAAATCTACATATTCCTTTCTGGTTACTCCCATGGCTTTATCAACTCTGTACTGGGTTATTTCCTGAATGGATACATTCTTTTTAAAATATTTATTAGCACTATCCAGCCAGAAATAAGGGTCTGTAATTGTTCCGTCAATGTCTATACATATATTAAGATATTTCATATTATCAACTCCTCTGATAAATATATTAGTATATAAATGTTAATAGCATATTAAAATAAGATAAAATATAATTTACTGAAAGTATGATGGAATTGTAATATTAAAGCAAGTAGTGCTATAGAATATAAAAGATTAGATATTAAATATAGAAAGAAAAAAACATAATGTATATTATAAGGGGAAAGAAGAGGAGGTAGTGGTAATGAGAGAAGCTTTGGGAATGATGGAGACAAAAGGTTTAATAGGAGCTATGGAAGCAGCAGATGAGATGTTGAAAAATGGTGATGTTAAGTTATTGGGATATGAAAAGGTAAGTGCAGGACTTGTAACAGTAAAGATAAAAGGAGATGTGGGAGCAGTAAAGGCAGCTACCCAGGCAGGGGCGGAAGCTGCTAAAAGAGTAGGGCAGTTATTGGCTGTACATGTAATTCCCGCACCCCAAATAGATGCAGATAAAATTAAGTAATTTTTAGATTGAGGTGGAGTTTGATGTGAGAAATATCTTTCTCCACCCTAAATCTAACTAAATAAAATTTAAATTTATATGGAAATTTAAGGTAATAAATGGTATACTTGTTATAAATTATAAAAACAAAAAAGAGAGTAGTGATAGTATGTTATTTAATAGCAAGAAAAAAGTCATGTTTTC
>ENA-UOOE01001184-UOOE01001184.1-fermentation-metagenome-genome-assembly--contig:-NODE-1184-length-22692-cov-11.178115_pt1 | contig 22692 bp, 17 predicted proteins | sample MGYA00245776_ERZ724021 | MGnify/ENA primary metagenome ERZ724021 (study PRJEB28704, sample SAMN03018321) | fermentation metagenome | biome: anthropogenic terrestrial biome; feature: soil... | reverse complement strand
GAAGAAATCAACTTGTTTATCCTTTTTAACTGCATTTCTCAAAAACTCAATACAATGTTGAGGAACAACAGTATTATCCTGGTAGCCTTGAATAATTAGTAGTTTCCCCTTTAGACTGTCAATATGATTAATTAAACTTGCATTTTCATAACCTTTTGGATTATTTTGTGGTGTTCCCATATATCTTTCTCCATACATAACTTCATACCATTTCCAATCAATCACTGGCCCTCCAGCTGAAGCAGCTTTGAAAACATTAGGTTGTTTTAACATAAGAGAAATTGTCATAAAACCTCCATAGCTCCAACCATCAACTCCTATTCTTTCACTGTCAACATAAGGTAGAGTCTTTAAATAATTAACCCCTACCATTTGATCTTTAACTTCAATATCTCCACAATTATGCCAAATTGCACTTTCAAATTCATATCCTCTATTAGCAGAACCCCTATTGTCCAAAGTCCAAACTATGAAACCTTGTTGAGCTAAGAACATAAAGAAATTATTTGCTCCTCCAAGCCATGAATTAGTTACTAATTGTGCATGAGGTCCTCCATAAACATAAACCAAAACAGGATATTTTTTATTTGGATCAAAGTCTTTAGGCTTAATCATTCTATAATATAAATCAGTTCCATCATTTGCCTTAAGAGTAGAAATTTCAATAATTGGTTTATCTAAATCCTTCCAAGCATCTTCACTCTCATTCAAAACTCTAATTACTTTTCCTTTTTTATCTACTAATTGACTTTTAGATGGAGTATCGTTGTAGTTGGTATAGGTGTCAATAAATAGAGTACCTTTTGAATTGAACGCAACATTATGTGTTCCACTACCAAGAGAATATCTTGTAATCTTTCCACTCTTTAGACTTACTCCATAGAAGTTGTTTTCTATTGGAGAATCTTTTGTTGCATAGAAAAATACCTCATCAGCCTTATCATTAAATCCTTCAATTGATGTTACCATCCAATCACCTTTAGTTAGTTGCTTAATTAGATTACCATAATTATCATATAAATATATATGATTGAAGCCATCTCTTTCACTCAACCAAAGAAATTGATTTGAATTTGGAATAAATACCATTGGAGATTCTGGTTCAACATATTTTATGGCGGTTTCTTCAAAAAGTGTTATAAGTTTATTTCCAGTGTTTGCATCATAGCTTTCAAACCAAAGATGATTTTGCAAACGGTTTAGTTTAGCAACATAAACTATTTTCCCATCTGGAGAAAAAGAAATATTAGTCAAATACATTTCTCTTTCTTGAGTTGACTCATTTTCTCTTGTTTTTAAATAAATCGTTTTCTCCGTATTAACATCATAAACTCCAACCAAAACTTCATGTGATTTCTCTCCAGCCATAGGATATTTTATAGGAGTGTACTTTGCAATTCTTTCTTGAGTATTAACTAAAGGATAGTCTGCAACCATTGATTGATCCATTTTGTAAAATGCAAGCTTTTGTCCATCTTTACTCCAAAACAAACCCTTTTCAATTCCAAATTCATTTCTATGAACAGCTTCTCCATAAACAATATCTCTTGAGCCATCATTAGTAATTTGTTTTATCCTTGAATCTATATTAACATATAGGTTATCATCTCGTTTAAAAGCAATATTATTATTTTCACTTATTTCAACAAAATTCCACTCCTTTTCAATTGAATATAGTTTTTTAGTTGATTTGGTTTTAAGGTTATAAACATACTTATCATTATTCTCAGTTGAATAAACAAACTCATTGTCTGATATATATTTTAACCCCATAAAGATAGATGGTTTTGGACTAATATCTTCCAAGCGCAATGATTCTTTAGGTTCTTGCTTAAGGTTTCCAATCCAAAGAGTTTTTCCATCCTTAGTATAGGAATAAGAATCACTCTTGCCCATAAACTGAACATCGTAAATCTCTTTTATGTAGTATTTTCTATTTTGAACATCCTCAATCTTTATCATTTTGCCTTGAGCAAAAGAAAAACCTGAGAGACTAATTAATAGTAGTAATAAACAAAATCTTCTTTTCATCTTTCTAATTATTCTTTATCAAAAATATTCTAATTTTTATTGTACTTCTTCCAATTTCTAAATTTTAAATTCCAAACTCCAAAGAAAGCCTCCTTAAATATTTTCATACTCATTTTTGATTGTCCCAAAACTCTGTCAGTGAAAATAATTGGAACTTCTTCAAGTTTAAAACCAAGTTTATATGCAGTAAATTTCATTTCAATTTGAAAAGCATATCCAACAAACTTTACTTTATTAAAATTCATTTTACTTAGCAATTCCCTTCTGTAACAAACAAAACCAGCAGTTGCATCAGAAATTTGCATTCCCAAAACAAAACGAACATAATAAGAAGCATAATAGGACATAATAACTCTACCTATAGGCCAGTTTACAACAGAAATTTTTCCTCCAACATAACGTGAACCAATTGCAAGGTCAGCTCCATTACTACAAGCTTTGTGAAGTCGAATTAAATCTTGTGGATTATGTGAGAAATCAGCATCCATTTCAAAGATAAAATTATAATCTTTATTTAGTGCCCATTTAAAACCATGTAAATAAGCAGTGCCTAAACCCAATTTACCTTTTCTTTGTTCAAGAAATAGTCTTTGAGGGAATTCTTCAGTTAACTCTATGACAATTTGAGCTGTTCCGTCGGGAGAACCATCATCAATAATTAATATATCAAAGTCTTTTTCTAACGAAAACACTGTACGAATAATATTCTCTATATTCTCTTTTTCGTTGTAGGTTGGGATTATTACTATACTATCAGACATCTGCGTTTGATTTTATTTTTTAAAAGGCAAATTTACATACTTTATTATAAAACTCCAAAATTAGCTTTATTTTGGATCAAGGAAAAATTTCTCTTTAACAACTTCCTTTCTTGGAACAAAAGGCATTAAACTTCCTTCAGAAGGTTTTCTCATTGGATTTTGAATAATTGTTCCCTTTGAGTCAATTAAGATAAAGGTTGGGAAAACAGCAACATTATAAGCTTTCAACAAATCCCAATCTCCTCCAAAATGAGCAAAATCCCATTTATATCTTACTCCAACATTAGAATTTACCAAGAAATTAAACAAGGCATCTAAGCTATTATCACAAGCAATGGTTAAAAAATTAAAATTATCTTTTAATGTATCCACAAAACTATACATCATGTTTAACTCTCTAAGGTTTGAAGGCTCGTGAAGCTTAACAAAACTCAAAATAAGAGGTTTACCCTTATATTTATCTAAGTTTATATAGTTATTATGAATATCTTGTAATGAAAACTCTTTAGCATTAGATCCATAATATGATTTTTGAGAAAAAAGCTCTAATAGATTCTTTGCGATTTTAACATGTTCCTTGAATTTGGTTTGATAAATAAAGTTCTCGAGCATGCTTACAATATTAAGACTATTATATTGAGTTGAGAAATATGCCTCTTTCATTCCCCTTAGGAAAACTAATTCTCTGAAAACTTCATTCTTCAATAATGTATCAACCCCTAAAGAATCTATTAAAGAAAAGTAATTATTATTCTCAAACCAGCGAATAAGATTTTGCTTGGTAATTACCTTGTTCCCTTCAGTAAAATAATGCCCGTAAACAACTTCAAAGCATTCCATATAACCTATATTATCATAAAGTATAGGTTTATCATAGAAAAGTTGAGCCTTAAGCTTTTTGTCATTTATTGTTTTTGATGAAAATTCTATTTTACCAAGAGAATATTTTGCATAATCTTTAACATAATTGCTTTGAGAAGAATCAATTAATGAATTAACCATTAGTTTTAGAGAATCAACCTTCTTTTTGTCTCTATAAAATAGAATTTCCTTTTTATTATCAATTAAATAGTTTTCAATTGTTGTGTCAATAGAATAAATAGTTCTATTAAGATTATTATCAGTTGTATTTTCAATAATTATTGGCAGTTCAAATTTGTAGAAAAGAGTATTGATTGAATCCTTAATATTGAAATCAAAAGGTAATAATCTCATATTGTATGATGCTCCCTTTTGAGCAATAAAACCATAATCGAAGGTTTCAATCCTAATTTTCATAAAGGAAGTGTTTTCAATCAAAACAGAAAAGTTAACCAAAGTATCTGTTTGATTTAATTGCTTACTTGCAATTTCAGTCTCCAAATTGGAAAGATTATCCATTATGGAAATTAACTTAATTGTTTTCCCTCCAATATTTTCTCCCTTAAGCTCAATTCTTAAATTTTGAGCATTACTCACTAACGCAATAAACAGAAAAAACAAGAAAGAAAAAACTTTTAAACCCCAATCCTTATTATTCATTTGACAATTATTTATTGATTATTCTTAAAGGTTATTTATTTAAAATGTAGTCCTTTAATTTATCTTCCCCCCAAATATTCTTCATAATCTCAACACTTTCCTCAACCTTTAAAGAACCTCTTTTTTCAAGATTACGTTGCATAAAAACGCAATCAGTCATATTTGCTCTGTCGAAAGCTACATCCTCAGCCAAAGCATGACAAGAAGGTGCTCCACAAACATTACAATCGGTGTGAGGAAGTTTTGATTCAATTTCCTTTATCCTTGTAAGCTTTTGGAAAGCAACACTCCTATCCTCATCCAAAACCATCATACTTCTTGGTTTTATTTTTCCAACATGAGAGTTTTGAGTTAAGTACTCCCTTTCGTTCATAATAGCTTTCCTTCTTGAAGTTTCTCCGTTGCGCTCTCTTTCAGCCAATTTCTTAGCTCTTTGCATCATCCTATCATTAATCAAAAACCTGTTTCCACAAGTCAATATTCCTCCAGCACAGCTCTCATCACATGCCCTAAGTTCCAAAAAGTCCAAATCTTCAATATCATCATCCTCCACCCTTTCTAAAAACTCTATTACATTATGTATTTCATCAATTGCAAAGCTCTTCTTAAAATTATTCAAACGTCTTTCACCATTGGTTAAAGAAAATATAACGCAATCGGAAGTTACATCATTATTTGCAGTAATTTTTTTATTAAAATCTTTCTTTTGTTTGATTTCTTTTAAAACAATATTATACATGGTGTCCATATTCAAAACACCATCAACAGTTGAAATATCCTCTCCCACTGGAGATTTAGTTGCAGCAATTTTTGCAGCACATGGAGTTATGTAGAATATTCCTATATCTTCTGGATTAGCTCCTTCTTCAATTAGTTTCTTTCTAATATAAATTGCAGTGAAGTCAACGGGAGCTTTAATAGGGATAAGATTATCAACCAAAGCAGGGAACTTAACTTGAATCAAACGAACAATGGCTGGGCAAAAGGTTGAGATAAGAGGTTTTTTGGTTTCATGCTCACGAATATACTTATTTGAAAGTATAGTATGCAAAAAAGCTGAAGCCTCAACTTCAAAAACATGATTAAAACCAATTTCAGTTATTACAGAATAGACTTGTGAAGCCTTAATATCTTCAGGAAACTGACCCAAAAAGACTGAAGGCATCAAAACAACCCTATGTTTAAAATTGTAAATACTTTGAAAATCATCCTCTGCAACATAAACCGCTCCAGAAGGACAAACCTTGTAGCATTCTCCACAGTCCACACATTTATTTTCATAAATTGTAGCCTTACCATTGCGAACCCTAATAGCCTCAGTTGGACAATTACGCATACAAAGAGTGCAACCAAAGCAAATCTTATGGTCAATCCTTAAAGCATGATAGAAATAGTTTTCATTCATTGTTCAATAATCTTAAAAAATTAAGAGTTAAAATTAACAATCATCTTAATCTCAGTTCCAACTCCTACCTCTGTTTGAATATCTAACTCATCAACATTATTTTTAATATTTGGCAATCCCATTCCTGCACCAAAACCCATTTCCCTAACCTTAGCTGAAGCAGTAGAAAAACCTTTTTCCATAGCTCGAGCAATATCAGGGATGCCAGGTCCTTTATCCTTAATCAAAACACATATCTTTTCCTCATCCAAATCAACATAAATTGTACCTCCATAAGCATGAGCAATAGCGTTAACCTCAGCTTCGTAAACAGCAACAACAATTTTCTTTATTTTTTGATTATCTATGTTTAGTTGCTTTAGAGTTTTCTTTATCTCACTCGAGGCCTTACCAGCATTTGCAAAATCGCCCTCAACAACAGTAAATTCCGTATGCATCATATTTCTCCTAAACAAAAATTAATAAACAGGCTCAAGCCCATTTTCATATAATAATCCAACTGTCTTAAACATTGAATACTTACAAGAAAGAATTATAATGTCATTTTCCAAAGCAAGTTCAATCATATCTTCCGAAACCTGTTTATTTCTAACGAACAAAATAACAGAAATATTAGCCATTTCTGCAGTACGAATAGTTTGATTATTACATAATCCAGTTATAAGAATTAAATGTTCCTCTTCCAAAGTCAAAACATCCGACATCAAATCGGAAGCAAAACCATGATTAATGCTATAATTCATATCCTCTCCCCCAACAACAACTTGGGCATCCAAAATCTTTACAATATCAGTAATTTTCATACAAACAGATAAATATTATATATTATTTAAGCCACAAAGATAGTAAAAAACTTTAAAGAATAAAGTTTGAGTCTTAAATATTGCTTAGCAGGATAAGAGAGAGTAAAGATATTAAAAAAAAGAAAAGAGGGAAAAGTAGAAAATCCTTATTCCAATCTAATTAAACCTTACTTAAAACTATTTTAATAAGGAGTTGATCTCATTTCATGGCATGATGTTTTTGGAATCATGGCATGAATTACTCCATTTCATGGCATGAATTGACTGGAATCATGCCATGAAATCAAAAGAATCATGGCATGAATTGGAGTAATTCATGCCATGATTTCGAGATTGAAATAAGACAAAAAAAGTTTAAAAGCTTATTTAGGTAGTTATTTACTTTGTTTTGACAGATTTAAACTTTAATTATTTTGGTTTATTTCAGAGATAATAAGGAGCTTAAGGTCTTTAAGGACATTAAAGTCTTTAAGTTCTTTAAACTCCTTAGATTTTATAAATGAATTAAGAGGAAAAAGACTTATGAAACGTAAGTTGGAATTAGATAAACAATAAAAAAAGGCCTAAGAAACTTTATTTGAATCTTAGGCCCTAAGTATTTATGTTTTCAGAATTCTAATTCATTGTTGGCAAGAAAGAGTATTTCTTTCCATATTGAAGATGTTGTTTTAGGAAGTCTGTTGGGTAGGTAATTTCAAACTTAATATATTTACCATCTTTGTCAGCAATTGGAGTTATTTCAGGATTTACAAAACCTCCATAAGGTTTAATATTTAATTTCTTGTAACGGTCAATAACTTCCTGGTGTAATACTGGGTCGATATTAACAGCGTATTTTTCAATTAAATTCTTTCCTTCTTCATAATTACCAGTAGACTTAATATCTTGAATCATTGCAAGCAATTCTCCAAATATTTTTCTTACAGCTTCATGATCTTTTATTTGGAAATAGGTTTTATTGTCTTTTTCAAACTTAACTACAGCTCCAATCTTTTCACCTTGTTCAAAAGCATAAGTAGAAATTAGCTTGCGAGCTTGCATATGTGCTTGGGTTACTGTTTTACCAAATTCAATTCTTGCATATTGAGAAAGAAGTCCATTACGAAGATAACTGTCATATTCTGCTTCTCCAACAGCAAGGTCAGGAATTAGTCCAATTTCAATTAAATATGGATCCATCATATAATAAAGAGCAAATAAATCAGCTCTTGCTTCTTCCAATGAAGAAGAATAGTCAGCTAATGCTCCTGCTGAAGTGCCAGGAAGAAGTTGACCTGAGCCATGTCCTAAACATTCGTGTAAGTCAGTGTGTAAATCACCTGCCATTGAACCATATTTCTTTGCCTTTTCAATTTCTTCTTCACTTGCAGCAAATTCTTGTAATGCTCCTTTTGGAGATTCAAGTGCAGCTAAATCATAAGCTGAAGTTAAATTTGCAATAGTTACTGATTTACTACCAAATTCTTTTCTAATCCAGTCAGCATTTGGAAGGTTAATTCCAATTGGTGGAGTTGGGAAACAATCACCTCCAAGCATAACAGCATTAATAACTTTTGCACTTACTCCCTTAACTTCTTTCTTTTTGTATTGAGGAGCAACAGGTGAATTATTTTCAAACCACTGAGCATTTGCACTTATTACTTCTGTTCTTTTGGTTGCTTCCAAGTCTTTGAAGTTTACAACAGATTCCCATGTTGCTTTCATTCCCAATGGATCGCCATAGTCTTCAATAAAACCATTTACATAATCGCATTGTGATTCAATATCTGAAACCCATTTAACATTGTATTTATCCCAAATTTCCAAATCTCCAGTTTTGTAGTATTTAATTAAAAGATCTGTATATTCTCTTTGAGCATCATTTTCTGCAACTTTATTTGCTTTTTCAAGCCAATAGATTATTTCTTTAATAGCATTGGAATATAATCCGTCAAGTTTATACACTTTCTCAACAACTTTATTGTTTTCTTTTACAACTTTAGAGTTTAAACCAAAAGAAAGAGGACGTTCACTATCTGGACTTTGTTTTTGTTTGTAAAAATCTTCAACTTCTTTGCGAGTAACTCCTTCGTAGAAATTAACAGCTGAAGATGCAACAATATCTTTTGATTTATCATTTTCTTTTCTATTAGGAGCAATGTTTTTATTGAAAATTATATCAGTTACTCTTGTAAAGAAAGCATCAACTTTTTCTCCTTTATTTGTTGGGAAATTCTTTTGGCTTGATTGTTTCAAAAGAGTTGAGAAATAGTTTTTGGAGAAAGTAGGCATAATTTTGTCTTCAGCATAGTGATGATGAATACCATTGGAGAAGAATACTCTTTTAGCATAAACCAAAAAATCTTCCCATTCATTGCCTTGACGTTTTCCATTATAAGAAGAAAGAATGTTTTCCAAAGTTCTTCTTACAGTTAAATTGTATTTATAGTTTTGATCCCACAATATATCTCTTCCACTATTTGCTGCTTGAGAAAGATAGTAAAGATATTCTTGTTGCTTCAAACTTAGGTTGTCCCATGATGGAACTTGGTAACGCATAACTTTAATATCAGCGAATTCATCAATTACATACTTAAATTGTTCTTTGTCTTTAGTTTTGTTTTGAGCCTTAATTCCCTCAGGCATTACAAGTAAACATGATAAAAGGGCTGAAATCATAATCAACTTTTTCATATTGTATTCAATTAATTTGTTTTATTTGGAAGCAAAATTACTAATAAAAGATTAAATCTTTGTATTTTTGTTGCTTTAATTGTAAAGTTTTGTTGTGAAGAAACTTGATATACTTATAATAAAATCATTTTTAGGTCCCCTTTTACTTACATTTTCCATATCGGAATTTGTTCTGCTTTTACAATTCATCTGGAAGATTTTAGAAAAGATGATTGGTAAAGGATTAGACACTCTGGTTATACTTCAATTGTTTTGGTATATATTGGTTACTTTGGTTCCTATGGCCTTGCCTTTAGCAATTTTGTTAGCTTCCATAATGACACTTGGTAATTTTGGAGAACGCTACGAATTGGTGGCTATGAAGTCTGCAGGTATTTCTCTTTGGAGAATTCTCAGACCAATGATTGCTGTTGTTTCTTTGCTATCTGTTTTTGCATTCTTTTTCTCAAATAACTTTATGCCTATTGCAGAAAAGAAAATGAGAACATTGATGTATGAGATTAATACTAAAAAGCCTACTGTTAATATACGTCCTAATGAGTTTTATGCTGAAATTGAAAAATACGTTATTCGTATTGGAGCAAAGGATAAGGAAGGAAAGAATTTGAGTGATGTTGTGATTTATGATCATAGCAAGAGTATGGGAAACATTAGCGTAACTGCTGCAAAGAAAGGACAAATGTATACAGAGGATAATGGGAATACACTTGTTTTTAATTTAATTGACGGATATACTTACGATGAAAGCGTTGATGACCAATCTTTCTACACTCGCCCTTTAATCAGACTTAACTTTAAGGAACAATTAATTAGATTTGATGTTTCTGATTTTGCTTTTAAGGAAACAGATGAAGACAGATATTCAGGCCACTACAAGATGCTTAACATTACTCAATTAAACAAAAATATAAATGAACTAAGAAAAGAGAATTTGGATTTTAATCATTCAATTGTACAAGGAATTAAAAATCAAATTACAACTCCAATAATTAGAGATTCAAATATTTTTAAGATGGATTCATCTTATGACTTCTCATTTTATAAAGACTATTCTTTACTTACTAATCAAGATAAGCAAAAGGTAATTGAACAAGCTTCTCAAAGGGCAACTTATCTTAAAAGTGATTTGAAGATGTTGGACTCAAAACGAAATGGGGACAGTGAATTAATTATTAGACACAGAAACGAACTGCATAGAAAGTTTACTCTTTCAGCAGCATGCTTAATACTATTCTTTATTGGAGCTCCATTAGGAGCAATTATCCGTAAGGGTGGATTGGGAATGCCTGTGGTGGTTTCGGTTTTGAGTTTTATATTATATTATGTTGTAGGAATGATTGGAGAAAAAGCTTCTGTTGAAGGTGCTGTTTCATCATTCTTAGGTATGTGGAGTTCAACATTGGTATTCTTGCCAATTGGACTTTTCCTTACCATTAAAGCCACATCCGATTCTTCACTTTTAAATTCTGAAAGTTGGATTAAGGCTTTAAACAAGATTAAAGATTTTTTAACTGGACATAAATTTGAAAATAAATAATGAAGATTTTACAGCTTTGCTATAAGCCTCCTTTCCCTGTTGTTGACGGTGGTTCAATGGGAATGCATACTTTAACAATGGGACTTTTGAATAATGAACATAAGGTGAAGGTTCTTGCTTTTAACACTTTCAAGCATCCAGTTAAAATTTCAGAGCTTCCAAAAGAATATATTGAAAAGACTCAGTTTGAAACCATATTTGTCAATTTAAAACTTAATGTGTTTTCTGCTCTTTGCAGTTTCATAAAAAACGAAAGCTATCATGTTAAGCGTTTCTATTGCCAGGAAATGGAAGGAAGGCTTGACTCTCTTTTAAAAGAGGAAGAGTTTGATGTAATTCAACTTGAAAGCATTTTTCTTTCTCACTATATTTCTGTAATAAGAAAAAACTCTAAAGCAAAGATTGTTCTTAGAGCTCCTAATATTGAACATTTAATTTGGGAAAAGACTGCTCAAAGCACAAAGAATCCTTTAAAAAAAATATACCTCAACCAATTGGCTTTTAGCCTTAAGAAGTATGAACTTGAAATGGTTAATCACTACGATGGAGTTTATCCTGTTACCAAGGTTGATGCTAATTATTTTATTGAGAATGGATGTAAGGTTCCTTGTAAGAATGTTCCTGTAGGGATTGAGACTCCAGACTTTATTGACAAGGATATTGAAGAAAAGGACAGTTTATTTCATATTGGCTCCATGAATTGGATTCCTAACCAGCAAGCAATTGAATGGTTTTTGGATAATGTTTGGGATATGGTTCATGAAAAGCTTCCTAATATTAAAGCTTATTTTGCTGGAAGAGCAATGCCTCAATGGCTTTTGAATTTAAACAGAGAAGGAGTTGTTATTTATGGAGAAGTTCCTGATAGTGCAAGGTTTATTTGTTCTAAAGAAATTATGATTGTACCTTTGCTTTCTGGAAGTGGAATAAGAATTAAAATTCTTGAGGCGATGTCACTTAGAAAATGTATAATTGCTACTTCTCAAGCTGCTGAAGGTATTTTATATGAAAATAATGTAAATATTGTAATTGCCAACACTCCAGAAGAATTTGCAGAAAGTATTTATAAATGTGTTACAGACAAGGAGTTCTCTCATAATATTGCTCAAAATGCTGAAAAACTAATTAGTGAAAAATATAATATTAATGCTATCGCAAGAGAATTGGTTGACTTATATGGTCAATTAGAAGTTAAGTAAATTAACCGCAAATCAAATACTAATCATTAAAAGCTGTCATTAATGAAGATATTAGTTGTCCTATCACGTATTCCCTACCCTTTAGACAAAGGAGATAAGCTTAGAGCATTTTATCAAATTAAAGAACTTGCTAAGAATAATGATGTGTATTTGTTTTGTTTAAACAACTCAACAATCAACCCTAAAGCTGAAACCATTCTCTTGTCTTTCGTTAAGAAAATATGTATTGGCCAATTTAATAAATTTGATTCCATTTTGGGAATGACCAAGTCACTGTTTGATGGCACTCCTTTCCAAACTGGTTATTTCTCTCACAGGAAAAACATTAAAAAGCTCAATTCCTTCTGCGAAAAAGTTAATCCTGATGTTGTATACTATCAATTTGTAAGAACAGCTAAATATTCAAATATTGATTATCCAAAGGTATTAGACTTCCAGGATGCTCTTTCAACCAACATGAAACGAAGAGCTTCCAAAAGTAGTTTTTTACTGAAATGTTTATTCAACATTGAAGCAAAAAGACTTCAAAAATATGAAGCCAAGATGTTTGATATCTTTAATAAGCTCACAATTATTGTTGAGACAGATAAGAAAGAAATCAAACACCCTTCTCAAAATGAAATTACTGTTATTTCAAATGGAGTTGATGATTCCTATTTCAACTATAAAAGCAATAAAAATAAGGAATTCGATATAATATTTTCAGGAGGCATGTCCTATGCCCCTAATTCTGTTGCAGCAATATTTCTTGCCACAGAAATTATGCCTTTGGTTTGGGAAAAACTACCAAATACCAAATTAGTTATTGCAGGAGCTAACCCTACAACTTCTGTTCAAAGTCTCAATTCTGAGAATATTAAAGTAACAGGTTGGGTTGATGATATGAAAGAATATTATGCTAATAGTAAGATTTTTGTTGCACCAATGCAAATAGGTACAGGACTTCAAAACAAACTACTTGAAGCAATGGCAATGAACCTTCCTTGTATAAGTTCACCACTTGCCAACGAAGCTTTGGGAGCAACTCACAATGAAAATATACTTATTGCCTCCTCTCCACAAGAATATGCCGATTCAATCATCAATCTCCTTAAAAACCCTTCCCTTGCAGACCAGATAGCCCAGAAAGGCAATGAATTTGTAAAAGAAAACTACCGCTGGGAAACCTACGGCAGTCAATTAGAAAGCATATTAAAACAAGTTGCAGGAAAAGAATAATAATGTATAAGAAATCCAAAGAAGTAGATATTTATATTAATAGTTTTGATGGAGATGTTAAGGCTAAGCTGATTGAGATTAGGGAGCTGATTATTGAAAATGCTCCTTTATCTATTGAATGTATTAGCTATCAAATGCCAACCTATAAGGGAAATGGGCCAATAGTTTATTTTGGAGGATTTAAAAATCATGTAAGCCTTTTCCCAACTAATTATGGCATTGATGCGTTTGAAGAAGAATTAAAAGAATATAAACATTCAAAAGGAACAATTCAATTCCCAGTTTCCAAACCACTTCCAATAGATTTAATTAGAAGAATCGTCTTGTTTAGAGTTAATGAAGATTTAGAAAAAGGAGCTTTAAATTGTTATTCAAAGAAAAAGAAACTCCAGTAACACTATAATAAACATTTTTCATAAGGATATTTTTGTCCAAGATAACTATCTCAAAAGCTCACGATAACTATACCAAACTCAAAAAGTCGCACTTTCCAACCAAAAAAGTCGCACTTTTTAATCAAAAAGTCGCACTTTTCAGACGAAAAGTCGCACTTTTTTAATCCGAGATAACTATCGCAGAGCCCCCAGATAACTATCTTGGAAAAACGAGATAGTTATCGGAAATGAAAATAACATTATATAAACAAGGAGAAATAAAACAAAAAAGGACGCCGAGCTTATGCAAGACGTCCTTTTGTTTATAAGATAAACTGGGTTAGGTTTATGAACGGTATTCGTTTAGAATATCCTTAACTCCGTCTGGAGTTAAACGTCCGTAAACTTTTTCTCCAATAAGTACTACTGGTGCTAATCCACAAGCTCCTACACAACGAAGACAATTCAATGAGAATTTTCCATCAGAAGTTGTTTCTCCAACGCCAATTTTCAATTCTCTTTTAAATTCATCCAACACTTTTTCTGCACCACGAACATAGCAAGCTGTTCCCATGCATACTGAAATTGGAAATTCTCCTTTTGGAGTCATTGTGAAGAAAGAGTAGAAGGTTACAATTCCATATATTTGTGCAACTGAAACATTAAGTTCTTGTGCTATTACTTCTTGTACTTCTGCTGGTAAATAACCAAACTCTCCCTGTACTTTATGAAGGACATTAATTGCTTCACCTGGCTTGTTGCCAAAGCTTGCACAAATTTCCTTTATCTTGTTTATTTTGCTTTCTGCTAATTTTACCTTTGCCATAGTTGTTATGTTTTTATCCTTCTATTTCTATATGTTTTGATTTATCAAAATAGTGAGTATGTAGCAAATGATGTGAAATTTCTCCACAAGGTGCTCCCAACCACTCTTTGTATAGGGCTTGAATGTAAGGGTTTTCGTGTGATTTACGAATTGGTTTTCCAGCATCTTCACGGTAAATTGCTTCTTGACGTTTTCTGATTATGTCAAAATTACCATGATGGAATGGTTGACCTGCTCCTCCAATACATCCTCCTGGACATGCCATAACTTCTATTGCATGGAATCCTGAATTACCTTTTTTAACTTCGTCTAATAGTTGACGAGCATTTGATAATCCATGTGCAATTCCAATCTTAATTGGTGTTCCGTTAAAGTCAACAGTAGCTTCTCTAACACCTTCCAAACCTCTTAATTCAGTGAAGTCAACTTTTTCAAGTTTCTTCCCTGTAAATAGTTCGTAAGCTGTACGAGTTGCTGCTTCAATAACTCCTCCTGTAGCACCAAAGATAACTGCTGCTCCTGTTGATTCTCCAAGTGGATTATCAAAGTCTTCTACTGGAAGTGTTTTGAAATCTATATTGAATTGACGGATAAGTTCTGCTAATTCACGAGTTGTTAAAGAGTAGTCAACATCTGGGTTTCCGTTTTCTTTAAACTCTTCTCTTTGACTTTCAAATTTCTTAGCAACGCAAGGCATAATTGAAACAACAACCATATCTTCACGTTTAATACCAAGTTTGTTTGCTAAATAGTTCTTAGCAACAGCTCCAAACATTTGTTGTGGACTCTTTGCTGTTGAAGGAACGTCTAACATATCTGGATAATTTGTTTCAAAGAAGTTTACCCAACCTGGACAACAAGAAGTTAAGATAGGTAATTTAACGTTTTTGTCTCCTTTCATAAACTTATCTATACGAGTAAGAAGTTCTGTTCCTTCTTCCATAATGGTAAGGTCAGCCGCAAAGTCTGTATCAAAAATATAGTCAAATCCAATTCTTCTTAAAGCTGATGCCATTTGACCAGTAACAATGCTTCCTGGTTCCATTCCAAACTCTTCTCCTAATGCTACACGCACTGCTGGAGCTGTTTGAACAACAACTGTTTTCTTAGGATCTGATATTGCTGTAATAACTTGACGAGTTAAGTCAACTTCGCTAAGTGCTCCAACTGGACAAGCCATAACACATTGGCCACACATTGTACAAGGACTCTTTGCAAGATCTTGTTCAAATGCAGGAGCAACAACTGCTTGGAATCCTCTGTTTACTGCTGAAAGAGCTCCAACTGTTTGCCATACGTTACAAACAGTTTCGCATCTACGACACATAACGCATTTATCAACATCACGAATGATTGCTGGAGACATATCTTTTCTATAAGTTGATTGTTCTCCTTGATAAGGAATTTCTCTTACTCCCAAACGTTGTGCTAAATCTTGCAATTCACATTTTCCACTCTTAGGACAAATCAAACAATCTGCAGGGTGGTCAGAAAGAATTAATTCCAAAACTGTTCTACGAGCATTAACAACTCTTAAAGAACAAGTATGAATAACCATTCCTTCCATTACTTCTGTTGCACAAGCAGGTGCTAAATTCTTTCTTCCTTCAATCTCAACAACGCACATACGACAACCTCCTGGACGATTTTCTAATTTAACTCCATCCAATTCGTAATAACATAGAGTAGGTATATCAATGCCTGCTGCACGTGCCGCTTTCAATACAGTTTGACCTTTCTCAACCTGCAACGGCTTATTATCTATAATTATGTTTATTTTTTCCATTTCTTTTTCTTAACATTTTTTGAGTTTAACAAATGCTAATTGCATTGAATTTACATTTCTCAATACATGCTCCGCACTTAATACATAATTCTGTATTGATAAAGTGAGGCATTTTCTTTTCGCCAGAGATTGCATTAACAGGACAATTTCTTGCACAAGCAGTACATCCAACGCATTGTTCTTGATCAATAACATATTGCATTAATGATTTACAAACTCCTGCTCTACATTTTTTGTCTTTAATGTGTTCTACGTATTCATCATAGAAGTTTTCAATGGTAGAAAGAACTGGGTTTGGAGATGTTTGTCCTAATCCACAAAGAGCAGTATCTTTAATAACTCTTGCAAGATTAGTTAGAGTGTCTAAATCTTCCATTGTTCCATTACCCTTAGATATTTTTTCTAAGATTTCATGTAAACGTTTGTTACCAATACGGCATGGGCTACATTTTCCGCAAGATTCTTCAACAGTAAATTCTAAGTAGAATTTAGCAATTGCAACCATACAAGAAGTTTCGTCCATAACAACCATACCTCCAGAACCCATCATTGAGCCAGCAGCAATAAGGTTATCATAATCAATTGGTGTGTCTAAGTGTTTTTGAGTTAAACAACCTCCTGAAGGACCTCCTGTTTGAACAGCTTTAAATTCTCTTCCTCCCTTGATGCCACCACCAATTTCGTAGATAATTTCTCTTAAAGTTATTCCCATTGGAACTTCAATAAGTCCAACGTTGTTGATTTGACCAGCAAGAGCGAAAACTTTAGTTCCTTTACTCTTTTCTGTTCCTATTTGGTTAAACCAATTAGCTCCTTTTGAAATAATGATTGGAATATTTGCATATGTTTCAACATTATTTACGTTGGTTGGTTTTTTGTTATATCCTGATTGAGCTGGGAATGGTGGTTTGAATGTTGGTTCTCCACGTTGTCCTTCCATTGAGTGAATAAGAGCTGTTTCTTCTCCACAAACGAAAGCACCTGCTCCATAACGTAATTCAATATCAAAGTTAAATCCTGAACCCAAAATATCTTCTCCTAAAAGACCATATTCGTGAGCTTGATCAATTGCTACTAAAAGACGGTTAATTGCAAGTGGGTATTCAGCACGGATATAAATAAGTCCTTTTGTTGCACCTATAGCATATCCATTAATTGCCATTGCTTCCAAAACAGTGTGAGGGTCTCCTTCCAAAATTGAACGGTCCATAAATGCACCTGGGTCTCCTTCGTCAGCATTACAAACTACATATTTTTGATCTGCATGATTTTTTGATGCAATTTCCCATTTCAATCCTGTTGGGAAACCACCACCTCCACGACCACGAAGACCAGAAAGTTTAATTTCGTTAATAACTTGTTCAGGAGTCATTTCTCCCAAACATTTTGCCAAAGCTGTGTAACCATCAGCTCCGATGTACTCTTCAATATTTTGAGGATCTATATAACCACAGTTACGTAAAGCAATACGCATTTGTTTTTTATAGAATCCCATATGTTTTGAGTCTGCAACGTGTTGTTTGTTTTCAGGGTCAGTGTAAAGTAAACGAGTTACTTTTCTTCCCTTAACAACATGTTCCATAATAATTTCAGTTGCATCTTCTGGTTTTACTTCCGTATAGAAAGTATTGTCAGGCATAACCTTAACAATTGGACCTTTTTCGCAAAAACCGAAACATCCTGTTAAGATAACCTGAACTTCATTTTCTAAACCATTGTCCTTAAGAGAGCTCTTTAAATTAGCAGCTATCTCTTGGCTCCTTGATGCATTACAGCCCGTACCTCCACAGACCAATAAGTGCATTTTGAATTTAGCCATATATTTTTCCTCCTAAAAGTTGAATAAATTTGTTAGGTATTAATTATTAATTTTTTCGTAGTTTACAGGTATAATTCCTTCTACTAATTCACCATCTTTGATATATTTATCGATGATTTCATCAGCTTTTTTAAGGTCAACATAGCCAAAAACAATTGGCTCTTTACCTGGTAGAGTTACTTCAATTGTTGGTTCTGCATGGCAATATCCCATACATCCAGTTTGAGTAAAAACAACATCCATTCCTCTTTTTTCTGTTTCAGACATCATGTAGTCCATAACATTTTTAGCTCCAGCAGCAATACCACAAGTAGCCATTGCTATTTTAACTTGTACTAAGCCTTCAGCTTTTCCTTTAGCTCGCGTATCAATTTTTTCTTGAACGCTTTGTTTCATAGCTTTTAAGTCAGCTAACGATTTGATTTTAGTCATATTAATTATTCTCCTTATTTTGATTTATAACGAATTTGTTCTCTACCAAATATTGAAATTATTGCTTGAATTTCAATTTGCAAAGATATATTATATTTCTCAAATGCTCAAACAATTAGATAAAAAAATAAAAAATAAAAAACTCTAACTCTAATTGTCAGGCTACTTATAAGAAAAACCCAATTAAATTAGCAAAAACAATAGGAAAATTGGAAATTATTTTGCAAACAATAATTCTCTATATTTTGGCAATGGCCAAATCTCATTATCAATCTCCATTTCCAAATTATCAACACATTCTCTAATTGATTCTAAGTAAGGCTTAACATTATTGGAATAAGCAAATGCTTTTTCTTGCATATTTGTTATCCTGTTGGCTATTTTTCTTTGATTGGTCATTTCCTTTACCTGCAATTTTATCTCAGAAACATATTTTGATATTTCTTTAACTAATTGCTTTCTTGCAAAAGACAATTCTTCATATTCTTCCTTATCGAATATTTGTTTTAATCCAATCAGGTTTTCAAGTAAACGATTTTGATAAGTAACCGCAATAGGCACTATATGATTTATGGTCAAATCACCCAAAACCCTACTTTCAATTTGAATTTTCTTAACAAATTTCTCAAGCTCTACTTCCACCCTGCTTAATAACTCTGTTTCATTAAAAACTCCTTCTCCAACAAAAACTTCTTTAGCCGATTCTGATTCATATTTTAGTAATGCTTCTGGCACAGATTCAATATTGGTTAAACCTCTTTTCTTTGCTTCTTTTGACCAGTTATCAGAATATCCATCACCTTCAAAACAAATTGGTTTGGATTCCTTTATCATTTTTTTAAGCACCTTAAAAATTGCTTCATCCTTACCAACTCCCTTATCCATCAACAAATCTACATCCTTTTTAAATTGATTTAACTGATGAGCCATAGCAGCATTAATTGCAATCATTGGAGCGGCACAATTGGAAGAAGAGCCTGCTGCACGGAACTCAAATCTATTACCTGTAAATGCAAAAGGCGATGTTCTATTTCTATCAGTATTATCCAAAAGTATTTCTGGAATACGTCCAATACCCAATTTTAATGCAGTCTTTTGCTCAGCAGTCATTTTCTTTTCACCAACTTTTTCTTCTAAGGATTCCAACATATTGGTTAAGTATTTACCCAAGAAAACCGAAAGAATCAATGGAGGAGCCTCATTTGCTCCTAACCTATAGGAATTGGATGCACTAACTATTGAAGCCCTTAAAATATCTTGATTCTTATACACCATCATTACAGTATTGACAATAAAAGTAAGAAACAGCATATTTGCTTTTGGGTTCTTTCCTGGCGCAAAAAGATTTACTCCAGTGTCTGTTTGCAAAGACCAGTTATTATGTTTTCCTGAGCCATTAATCCCGCTAAAAGGTTTTTCGTGGAAAAGAACATTAAAATTATGTTTGTTGGCAATCCTTTTCATCAAATCCATCACCAACTGATTATGGTCATTTGACAGGTTAGCATCTTCAAAAATTGGAGCTATTTCAAATTGATTTGGAGCAACCTCATTATGGCAAGTCTTAACAGGTATTCCAAGTTTATGACATTCTATTTCCAAATCCTTCATAAAACATATTACCCTTTGAGGTATTGAACCAAAATAATGGTCATCCAACTGTTGATCCTTTGCAGAAGAATGCCCCATAAGAGTTCTCCCTGTCAAACAAAGATCAGGTCTTGCATTATACAAAGCACTATCAACCAAAAAATACTCTTGTTCCCATCCTAAATTAACAGAAACCTTATTAACATTCTTATCGAACAATCTTGCTACCTCAGTTGCGGCCTTATCAACAGCATTCAAGGCCTTCAAAAGAGGGGTTTTGTAGTCAAGAGCATCACCGGTATAAGAAACAAATATTGTTGGAATACAAAGAGTGTCATCCACAATAAAAGCAGGAGAAGAAACATCCCAAGCAGTATATCCTCTTGCCTCAAAAGTATTTCTTATTCCACCATTTGGGAAAGAAGAAGCGTCAGGTTCTTGTTGTACTAACAACTTCCCTGAAAACCTTTCAATAACATCTCCCTGACCACTAAAATCAATAAAGCCATCATGCTTTTCTGCAGTACCATCAGTTAATGGCTGAAACCAATGTGTATAGTGAGTTACGCCAAAACCCTTAGCCCAACTCCTCATTGCATTAGCAATTAAATCGGCCTTATCTCTCGAAATAGGTTTACCATTTTCCGATGCTTCAACAACAGCCGTATAAGCCTCTTTAGGCAAATATTCCTGCATAGTTTTCTTATCAAAAACCAAAGAAGAATAATAATCAGAAAGGTTTTTAGAAGGTAAATTAACTTCAATAGGCTTACGATTCATAAGCTCTTTAAGTGCAAAAAAACGCATTTTTGACATATGGGTATAAAATTATAGGGTTTATTTTGCAAAAATACTATTTTCCCGATTTCATTCCCCTATTTTAAGAGACTATTTTCAAATATTAATACACTTTTTTCAGAACACCCCCTTAAAAATACAGACCAGCGCTTAAAAAACTACTACATTATAATTTTATAACCTCTTGTCTATTCTATAAGGTCTAATAATATTAAATGAGTCTATACTTTTTTCAAATGTATTTAACTCTTCTTCTTTTATATTACACAATAAAAAAGTTACTCCTTTTCTTCTGACTATTTTATTATATCTATCGTCTCTTAATCTAATCTCTTTTCTAACATATTCTCTCATCTCATGATTGGCAAAGCTTTCAAAAATAATATCAATAACAGATTTATTAACCAAATACATAGTATCAATATTCTGAGAAACTATATCAAAATAGTCGCGATAGTCATAATATATAACTATATATTGTTTGCTTTTGAAATTAAAAAAGAAATGCTGTTCAGCGAAAATACTGAAACTCTTATATGACTTTGGAAAAACCATTTTAAAAAACATTGGAAAATATCGTTCATCATCACGTATTCCTGTTGCGGGAGTGTAATATTGAAATAAATATCCTCCATTAATCTTAGTTATTAGTTTATCAGGTATTGTATCCTTATTTGTTAAATCAGAACTAAAAGCAAAACTACTTATAAGCAAAAAACAAACCAACAAATACTTTTTCATATCTAATTATTTTATTCCAAATGTTTTCAACGAATTATATCATCAACTCCAAATCTGATACGCTACCATTATTTATCCCAATCCTTTACGGTATTATTTAGTATAAAGCCACCTTTATTACAAATCAAGTATGTTGAATCGTTCTTTAGTCCAATTTTATAAATATTATTCTTTGCTTCACCATATCCTTTTTCATCAATAAAGAAACGGATTGCATATTTACCATGTAAAGGATTATCAGGAACATTGAAAAATACATAATCTGGATTGGTACTTATGATTTCCCAAGTGCCTGATGCTTTTGCTTTCATTTCATAAACAGTAAGGTTTGTATCACATAACCTAGGTAAAATACATTGATTTTTGTCCTCAATCTTCATAATTGTAAGACACCAATTATAAATACTATCTCTCTCCCAATATGAATTCTCTATTTCAACATTCCAACTCCCTATAAGTTTTCTTTCTATTGGAGATTGATATGTTTTAACGATTACATAAATTAATAATCCAATTACGATTATCACTCCAATTAAAATTATTATTAATTTATTCCTGAATAAATGGTTTAACCTTTTTTGTTGTCTGATTATATCTTCCGTCGTGAGGTATTTGCAATCCCGCACGTCTTTATTATTAGGATTTTCAATCCGATACTTATTCATTACTAACTCTTTATTTCTTTCTAAAGTTCAAAGGTAGGGAAATATTTTTATATATTGTTAATCCTTTTTCGTCGTGCAGGATTTGTAATCAGATTATTATTCATACATATCATCATATCATAAATGTTTTTCAAAGACTTACATCATCAACTCCAAATCTGATACACAAGCTATCTTTCAGTGTTAATGTATATAAACTTTTCTTTATATGTCATTTTATTACTATTCTTAGGCAATATATTTAAGTCATTTATTGCTGGCTCATAACCAGTTTTTGCTGATTTTTCTAAATATTCAATAGCTAATTTTGCTGTTGCTTCATCAATACTATCCAACTTATCATCGTCATAAATTATACTTATATTGGAAAAGACTACATAAGAAGCAAAATAATCATTAGTTTTATTTGACATTATAATTGAGTAGGGCAAAAGAGCTGCTCTCCCATCATCTTCATCTAAATATTCAACAAATAAAAACCAAAACGCGTTAGTATCTCCCTCATCATCCATT
>ENA-UOOE01001181-UOOE01001181.1-fermentation-metagenome-genome-assembly--contig:-NODE-1181-length-22750-cov-3.740207_pt1 | contig 22750 bp, 23 predicted proteins | sample MGYA00245776_ERZ724021 | MGnify/ENA primary metagenome ERZ724021 (study PRJEB28704, sample SAMN03018321) | fermentation metagenome | biome: anthropogenic terrestrial biome; feature: soil; material... | reverse complement strand
CTTTTATTACAACCTCTGGTAATTGTTAATTATTGTTTTTCGAATACACTAATTATTTGTCATTATATTTAAATTATTAAACTCTTTTATAATCCTCTCCTTTCATATATTTAAATAAAAAAAGACCCTTGTCCTATAAAAATAGAACAAAGGTCTTGCAATCCCAATTACGAGTAACTATCCGGGCGTATATGCCGTCATGACGAATAGTTATAAACTTTTGCTACTCCCCTTCGTAAGATAAATTATAGCATATACTCCACCTATATACAATAACTTTTTATAGAAAAAATTAATATAAAATTATTCCTAAAACTGCTGCTATAACTATCACTAATATAGGGTGAATTTTTTTGGAAAGCAAAGCTCCCATTATTATTATTCCAATAAATACGCTTTTAAAATCCTTATAAGCTCCCTTAGCTAAGGATAAAAAGGCGGAAATAATAAGTCCTATTAAGGCTGGTCTCATTCCCATTAATGCTGCACCTAATGCTTTAGATTCTTTAAATTTTAATATATAATGGTTGGCTATGGATACCAATAAAAACGAAAAGCTTACAACCCCTAAAGTAGCAGCAAAGCTTCCCCAAAACCCTGCCACTTTATAACCTACAAAGGTAGCAGAATTTATAGCTATAGGCCCTGGTGTCATCTGAGAAATTCCTATTATATCACTAAATTCCTGATAATTTATCCATGACTTATTATTTACTATTTCCCTTTCTATTAATGGAAGCATAGCATAGCCTCCTCCAAAACTAAAAGCTCCTATCTTTAGAAAGATTAAAAATAATTGAATTAGAATCCCCAATCACTCCACCTTCTTCCTGTAATAAAGATATCCATAAAGCCCAGCAATTAGAATTACTATAACAGGATGTATATTAAGAATACTTATAAGAAAAACTGTAACTAAAATAATTATAATATTTATATAATTTTTTTCTACGGACTTTGAAAGACTGACCACAGCAATCAATATAAGCATTGGAACTGCTGCAGAAATTCCCTTAAAGGCTAAATCCACATAATGATAATTTCTGAATTCCATAAAAAAGGCAGCTATTAAAAGTATTGTCATAAAAGAAGGCAGCACTGTACCCAAAAGTGCCATAATTGCGCCTATTACTCCTCCTATTTTATATCCTATAAAAATTGAAGTATTTACCGCTAGGGCTCCAGGAAAGGATTGAGATATTACCAATATATCTAAAAAATCCTCCTTACTTATCCACTTCTTATTATCCACAACTTCCCCTTGAATAAGAGGAATCATGGCATAGCCTCCACCAAAAGTAAAAGCTCCTATCTTAAAAAAGCTCCAGAACATAGTTAAAAGCTTTTTCATCACTCCACCCCCAAAATATTAGAGAATTATGATAATCATGCCAGCCATATATTTATTATACACATATATTTATTATACATTAGATACATTACTTATAGAAAACTTCCTTTATTAGTGGCATTGATAATTAACGTATTATAATATTTCCATTTATATCTGTTCTTAATATATTAGTATTTATTTTTTTTAATCTATTTAGTGTTTCATTCTCAGGACTTTCCCTTCCATTACAAGTTATTATAGACATTTTGGGATTCACTATATTTAAAAATTCTTGGCTACAACTAGTATTTAAACCATGATGAGGCACTTTTAAAATATCACAATTATTTATTTCTTCTCTATACTTATTTCCAATTTCCTCCTCCATTTTCTTTTCTATATCCGCAGCAAATAAATATTTTTTACCTTTAATTTTCCCTAATAATACTATAGAATTATTATTTTCTATATGCTCATCATATTCATTTGATACTATCCCTTTAAGGCTTAACTCCTTTTCCTCTATGATAAAATTCTTTTCTATATATTTAACTTCTATATGGCTTAAATATGCATGCCTATATATGATATCTCTCATGGAATTAGGATAGATAGGTATATATAGCTTTTCAACTTTTTTATTACTAAGGACTTTCTCTAATCCACCATAATGATCATCATGATAGTGAGTAAGTATTAAATAATTTATTGTTTTTACCCCTTCATTATCCAAATATTTAATAACCTTATCAGCTGTAGAATCAACTCCGGTATCTATTAGTATATTAAAACTTTTCCCCTTAATTAGAATACAATCACTTTGTCCTGTATCTAAGAAATGTACTTCATACTTTTCCTTTGCATAAACCTTTAAACTACATAGAATAATAGAAATTGCAATAACATAGCATATCTTCTTTAAGTATCTCAACTTTTTCACCTTCTTTTGTTACATTTAATATTAGTATTTCTATTACAATCTAATATATTTATTTATGGTTTAATTTCAAAGGAGTAAAATATTGGGTCAAAAAATAATTTGAAGGAATCCTTTCTAGAATTCCTTTCTTAAGAGTTTATATGCTATTTAGTCATTATTAGTTTACCTAATAAGCCTAGTTCCTTCATCGTCCTGCTTAATTAATCCTTTTTTCATAAGCCCGCCTAATGCTCTTTTAAAATAATTTTTGCTTTCATGAAATACTTCCCTTATTTCATCAGGTGAAGAGCTATCATTATAGGGCATAAAGCTATCATGCTCTTTTAAATATTTTAGTATGTCTTCCTGAAGCTTATCTCTTTCTTCCTTACCTGTTATTCTAGGAGTAAGGCCTAAAGTTCCATCCTCATATATTTTTTTAACCTTAAGTTTTAATGTATCTCCCACATTAACATCCATAAAATATTCATTTTTTAACAATATACCTTTATACTTATCTTCCACAGCCACTGCTAAATTTTCACTTTTATAAAGTTCAACTATTCTGCCCTGTACTTCATCTCCAATTTTATAATCCTCAGCTATTTCTAAGTACTCATCTACATCTGGTGTAGCTGCAAGTCTATTTGTTTTATCTACATAAACATAAAATAAATATTCTTTTCCCTCTTCTAAATTATACTTTCTTTCTTTTAAAGGAACAAGCAAATCCCTTTCCAGTCCAAAATCCACAAAACTACCTATTTTTGTGTTGTCTTTAACTTTAAGAAGAGCTACATCTCCTACCTTAGCCAAAGGTTCCTTCATGGTAGATATTAATCTATCCTGGGAATCTCTATATATGAATACCCTGACCTTTTGTCCTTCTTCTAATTCACCTTCCAGACAGCTGCCAAAAGGTAATAATATGTCATCTGTTGTATTCCCTGTTTCTGCATCTAAAAAGTAGCCTGGAGCTCCCTTTCTAGCTACAGTTAATTCATTAAATTCTCCTATTTTTATCACAAATGTCCCTCCAAAATATTTTATACTAGTTTATTTTATTAGCAATTTTTTTATAAAACTAAATTTCAATAAAGATCTTTCTTCAATATAATTAAAATATATAATTATAAAAATTAATGCTGCTAAACTTAGAATCCCACAAATGGTAAAACTAAATTCTAAAGAAATATCCGCCGCCTTACCAATGGCTATATTAGCCGCTGATGCTATTACATCACTTATCATAGCATACATAGAAAGCATAGTAGCTCTATCTGCTGTTTTAATAGATTTGTTTTGTATATCTAAGCTCAATGGCTGTACTAAAGCAAAGGCCCCTTCTATAACAGCTATTAATATTATAGTAATTATAGCACTATTAGAATAAGCTAACCAAAATGAAGCTATTGTAATCATAAATAATAAAAAATTAAACACTATTCTATGTCCAAAATTCTTACTTAGTTTATATGATTTAGCGGATGCTAAACATATTATTTGCATAAAAGCTGTTAATACTCCAAAATACTTTAGGTCTATACCTACATTTAAATATTTAGGTCCATTAAGAAATACACATATAGAATGAGTAGTTTCTCCTATTAAGGCAATGGCTATTATAAAAATAAAGATATTTTTATTTTGCGCTATATTTTTAAAGCTGTTTTTTATACTGATGTCCTTTTTATCATACTCCACATCTTTAATAAAAAAGATTAATATAAAAGCTATGCCATAAGGAAATATAGTAAGTAGTACTGGAAAATCCAAACTTTTCTTTATCATAAAGGTAGATAAAAAAGATGCTGTGAAAAATCCTCCTGCACTAGCTGCACTATACAAACTGAAAGCCCTTTCTGATTCCCTTTCTCCCACAGATAAATATATTAAAGCTGAATCACATCCAGATATTCCTGATATGCTCATAGAAACCGCAATGGACTCTAAAAGAAATCCATAAAAATTATAGCTTTTATAAAATACTATTTTTGATATAAAAAATAAAAAATATGATACTATAAGGGTTTTTTTATATCCAAATTTATCACTAAAATGTCCCCAAGGCACCTCTAAAAGAATCATAGATAAAGTAAATATAAATTGTAATAAAAATATCTGATATAAATTAAGTCCTCTATATTGTCTAAAAATAGTAGCTATAGGCCCGTAAAAAACAAGGCCTTGCAAAAAAGCTGCAATGCACATTATATATAAATTTTTCTTATAATTATTCAATTTGATACACCCTCCGATTTTTATATATCACAAAAAGACCTTAATTAAAGGCCTTTTAAAAAACCACTTTTGGTGTATCAAATATCTACCATCATACCTATCCTCATTTCATAATTACTAATTTACATTAGTATAACATATTCTTCAAATATAATGCTACCAATATTTACACAAGGGTTCTTAAATTTTCTAAAAATTCAAGAACCCCCATCTTATTATTTTTCTTATTTTATGATTATCCCCTTATATATTTGCAATGCCATATAGCTTATAAAGCTTAAATCAGATTTTAATTATTTAAATAAATCTCCACTAATAATTAATTTCTGAATTTCATTTGTTCCTTCGTAAATCTGAGTAATCTTAGCATCTCTAAACATTCTTTCAACTTGATATTCTCTCATGTATCCATATCCACCAAGCATCTGAACTGCTTCAGTAGTTACATGCATAGCTGCATTTGTACAAGCAAGTTTTGCTTTAGCAGCTGAAACACTAAATGGTCTTCCTTCCTGTTTATCAATAGCTGCCTTGTAAAGAATATATTTAGCTTGTTCAATTTCAAGATCTAATTCAGCCATTTTAAATGCTAAATACTGATTCTTATATAATGGTTTTCCAAACTGAATCCTTTCTTTCAAGTGTTGTTTTGCTATATTGAAAGCACCTTCTGCTATTCCAAGTCCTTGAGCAGCAACTCCAATTCTTCCACCATCCAATGTACTAAAAGCCACCTTTAAGCCTATACCTTCCTTCCCTCCAATTAAGTTTTCAGCTGGAACTATACAGTTTTCAAAGAAAATTTCTGAAACTTGAGCTGATCTGATACCACATTTATTTTCAATTTTTCCCACCTTAAATCCAGGGAAAGATTTTTCTACTATAAATGCTGATATTCCTTTAGGTCCTTTTTCTTTATCAGTTATGGCTACAACCATAAAAGTATCGGATAGAGGTCCATTTGTGGTGAAGCATTTTGAGCCATTCAGTATGTAATGGTCTCCTTCCTTTACAGCTACAGTTCTAATTCCACTTGCATCTGATCCTGCGTTTGGTTCAGTTAATCCAAATGAACCAAGTTTTTTACCAGTTAACAAGTCTGGCAGATATTTTTTCTTCTGTTCTTCTGTAGCAAAGGAATATATTGCCCCTGAACATAATGAAGTTACAACTGAATATGATATACCCATAGCTCCTGATATTTTTGAAATTTCTTCAACAGCTAATGCATAGGATAGATAGTCTCCACCTGATCCACCATATTCCTTTGGATAAGGGAGTCCTATTAAACCCATCTCTCCCATTTTCTTATAAGCATCTAAAGGAAATTCTCCTCTTTCATCATAATCAACTACTATTGGTTTAAGCTCTTCTTCAGCAAAATTTCTTGTCATGTTCTGTATTAATTGTTGTTGTTCTGTTAATTTAAAATCCATATAAATTATCCCCCTTATTTAATAATTCAAGCTATTCACTTGATTATTTTTATATATTTTGCTTACTTTCCTTCCCATACTATAATAGTGCTATAGGTATTAATATAAGAGGCTACCCCAATGGGATAACCTCTTTATAAGCCTGCTATTATCTTGCAGGAACTTCATAAATTGAAAAAGTTTCTAATGTCATAACAGGCTTTTCCAATACATTAACTGCTGAATTCTGTTCTGGGATTCTTGCATTCTCAGCTATTTTAAATGATCTACATTGAATCTTTAATTTATTTCCACAAACACCTACTATTCTTCCATCTACTTCAATGAAGTCTCCTGCAAATGTAGGAGCTGTAAATCTAATATTTTCATATTTTTTACATTCACCTTCATTGCCAGCATACATTGCACATAAGTTAGTAGCTACATCGCCCATTAATTCTACTGTATATGAACCATTAACTAATTCTCCTGCATAATGAGCATGTCCTGATGACATACGAACACGTATCATAGCTTCATAATCCTTTTCTGGCTTTACAAATACATCTGCCATTTAAAGCACCCCCATAATTTTAAAATTATTTTAATTTAGGTCTAGTGATTAATCCCACTTATTTTCTACAACTCCGCTAGGTTGTACACCTCTTTGCATAGGTTTCTTAACTACTAGTGTTCCAATTGCTTCACAAACTAATACTGGAGGATCAAGTGCTACTACATCGTTTTCAGCAGCGTTTTCTTTTCCTAAACGTTTTGCTGGAGTAGCAACTTTATAAGTCTGAAACTTGCAAGTTCTTGATGTATTTCCTAATTTTATAATTTTTCCTCTGCATTCAATAATATCTCCTACATAAACTGGAGCTAGGAATTCAACGTCATCATAGCCTAAGAATAATGATTCGTCTCCATCCTGTAATACGCATAACTCTGTTCCAACATCACCGTAAATATCTAGATGCTTATTAGGCTGAACAACTCCTCCTAAATAATGAGCATCTTCTGAATTCATTCTATACCTAAGTATAGATTCTCTTACCATAAACGGCACCCCCATTTTTTAACTTTTTTGTAGGCTATTAACTTGTTCCTACACTTAAGATTATATACCTAATAGTAAGAATATTTTGTAAAATTCTATTGATTATTTAAATTTTTTATCCTCTCGTTTCTGCATTTATACCCTATACATGCTTGAAAGATTCATGAATTTCACTTTTATGCATTCTTTTAATGCTAAAAGGTGTATTATTATAACCATATAAGTAAAATTAAGGATAACGATTTATGTAACATTTATTGCACAGATAAAAATATCTGAAATTATTCATTACTAAAAGATTTCATATAGTTAATAATAATAGTATGATAATTGATATAACAAGGAGTGATTTATTATGGATAGATTTGTCATAGTCTGCTTACTAAAGGGAGAGACTCTTAAATTCCATGAAAAACTGGTAGAGGAGGTCTGTGATAAATACAAGGTTAAAAAGCAAAAGCTTCCTGCTCATTTTACAATAAAAGCGCCCTTTGAAACAGATAAAATAGAAGAAATAGAAACCACTATAGAAAATTTCATAAAGGATAAAAGCAGGGAAGATATTCTCATTGATGGTTTTGGTCATTTTAGAACAGATGTAGTGTTTATGAAGATTATTCCTTCTAATGGAGCAATTAAGCTTCATGATACTTTTATTGATGAATTAAAAAAAGTATCATGGCTTCATTGGAAAGGACATGAAGGCAAGGAAAAAATATTTCACTGCACTATAGTTACTCGCTTAAGAGAAAATAGCTTTACCTCTATATGGGAGTATGTAAATAATTATAATCTACAGTTTAACACCTATTTTGATAACATATCCATACTTAAATGGCAGGATTTTAGATGGATGACTTATAGAGAATATAGCCTTAAGTAAAAAAAATTCAGGAAGTGCATCCTATTAGTACCTGTTGCACGAATTGCATATATTTGTAAAATGATACCCCTTTTCCATATTTTTAGTCGCAATTAGCATATACTATTAATTTAAATGTTGTATATTAATATGAAATAAATCATTATTATATATAGAATTTACATGAATATTATTATATAATATATAATATGTTTTTTAAAAATATGGAAGGGAAAGGAAAGACTACCTATGACATTGTATGATGAGACCAATATAAATATTATTAAAGATGACTTAAGATACTTAAAATTATTAAGTACTAAGTATCCTACTATTTCTTCTGCCAGTGCAGAAATTATAAACCTACAGGCTATTTTAAATTTACCTAAGGGAACAGAACATTTCATAAGCGATATTCATGGGGAATATGAATCCTTTACCCATATGCTTAAAAATGCTTCTGGAGTAATTAAAAGAAAATTAGATGATATATTTGGTACTTCCCTTATGGAAAAAGATAAAGCTAGTCTAGCTACTTTAATTTATTACCCAGAAGAAAAGTTAGAATTACTAAAGGAAGAAGACATCGATTTAAACGAGTGGTATAAAGTTACATTATATAGACTAATTCAAGTATGCAAATCCGTATCTTCAAAATATACACGCTCAAAGGTTAGAAAAGCTCTACCAAGTGATTTTGCATATATTATTGAAGAATTACTAAATGAGCAAGCAGATAGAATTAATAAACAAGAATATTACACTGGCATTATTAACACCATAATAGATATTGGATGTGCTAATTCCTTTATAATTGCTCTATCAAAGGTAATTCAAAGACTTGCAGTTGATAGGCTTCACATTGTTGGTGATATCTATGATAGAGGTCCTGGTGCTGAAATTATTATGGATGCACTTATGGATCATCATTCTATTGATATTCAATGGGGTAATCATGATATTTTATGGATGGGAGCAGCTTCTGGTTCAAAAGCTTGTATAGCCAATGTATTAAGAATATGTTTAAGATATGCAAATTTGACCACAGTGGAAGATGGCTATGGTATAAACCTTTTACCTTTAGCTAGTTTTGCTATGGAAACCTATACAGATGATCCCTGCAATAGCTTTATTCCTAAAACTTTAGATAAAGTATTGAACGATAATGACAAAGCTTTATTTGCAAAAATGCATAAGGCTATATCCATTATACAGTTTAAATTAGAAGGGCAAAAAATATTAAGACATCCTGAATTTCATATGGACTATATGCTCCTTTTAGATAAAATAGATTTTGAAAAAGGTACTGTAGTGGTAAATGGTAAAGAATATAAATTAAATGATACTAATTTTCCTACAATTGATCCATCAGATCCTTTTAAGCTAACACAACAAGAGGAAGCCGTTATAAATAAACTTAGAAATTCATTTATAAATAGCGAAAGGCTTCAAAAACATATTAGATTTTTGTACAGTAAAGGAAGTCTATATTTAGTTTATAACTCAAATTTACTGTTCCATGGTTGTATACCATTAGCTGATGATGGTTCATTTAAAACATTAGAAATAGAGGGAAAAAACTTTAGCGGGAAATCGCTACTAGATGTCTTTGAGCGATATGCTAGAGAAGCTTATTTCTATAAAAATGATTTGGCTGTTAAAAATTATGCCATGGATATAATGTGGTACCTATGGTGTGGCCCTTATTCACCTTTGTTTGGAAAAGAAAGAATAACCACTTTTGAAAGATATTTTATTGACGAAAAAGAAACCCATAAGGAAAATAGAAATACTTATTATAAATTAAGAGACGAAGAAGAACTTTCTAATAAAATATTTGCAGAATTTAATTTAGATCCTGAAAATTCTCATATAATAAATGGACATATACCTGTAAAAACAAAGGATGGCGAAAGTCCTATAAAGGCTAATGGTAAATTATTAGTTATAGATGGAGGTTTCTGTAGAGCTTATCAGCCCGAAACCGGAATTGCAGGATATACTTTAATTTATAATTCCTATGGTTTTTTATTATCCTCCCACGAGCCTTTTGAATCAACCAAAAAGGCCATAGAAGAGGAAAAGGACATACTTTCATCTACTGTTATACTAGAACATGCTGCTACAAGAAAAAGAGTTGAAGACACAGATATAGGAGCAGAAATTAAAAATCAAATTAATGATTTAAAAAAATTACTTGTAGCCTATAGAAAGGGCTTAATTGACGAGAGAGATGGTGGTTAAAAAGTGCTTAGCACTTTTTAAGTTGACAATGGACAATTTTTATATTTTCAAATAAACATAAAATCTCCAAATCTAAATATTAGACTTGGAGATTTTATTAGTTAGTAGCATCATTTCCGAATTTAATTTCCATATTACGCTTTTGATTATTTTCCATATTATTTAAAAGTCTCATGTCCCTATATAAAAAAGCCCCAGTTAACACAGCTGATAAAACATCTGATATTGGTCCAGCCATCCATACTCCATCTAATTTAAATATTGGCGGAAGTATAATTAGCATTGGAATGAGAAGTATTACCTGCCTGGAAAGGCTTAAGAATATAGCTATTTTAGCCTTTCCTATAGCTTGAAAATAGTTTGAACTTATTATCTGGAATCCTATGATTGGCAAAGCTATCATGTCAATTCTTATGCCATGGGCTCCTATAGCAATAAGTTGAGTATCTTCCTTGTTAAATATGCTTATTAAAGCTTCTGGAAATGACTGTATAATTATAAATCCTATGGTAGCTATAATAACTCCTGCAGTTACTGCAATTTTTAATGTTTTCTTAACTCTATCATACTGCTTTGCTCCATAGTTATATCCTACAATTGGTTGATAACCTTGGTTTATTCCAAACATAGGCATAAAAAAGAGCATTATTATACTATTTATAATTCCCATTGCTCCTACTGCCAAATCTCCACCATATGTTACTAGTTCCTTATTGTATAGGGTAGTAACAAGGCTTGAAGCCAACTGCATAGCAAAAGGTGAAACTCCTACAGAAAAAATGTCTTTTACTGTAGGTGCATTTAATTTTAAATTTTCCTTCTTAAATTTTAATGTGCTTTTGCCACTTAAAAAATAATATAGTACCCATGCTGATGATACAGCCTGAGATAATATAGTAGCTATAGCCGCTCCTTCTACTCCCATTTTAAAAATGAAAATAAATATAGGATCTAGAATAGTATTTAAAACTGCCCCTATCATCATGGTAGCCATAGCAATTCTAGGATTTCCTTCTGCACGAATAATATTATTTATACCAAAACCTATATTTTGAAGCAGCGCCCCTCCAATTATATATTTCATGTAATCTCTAGCATATGGCAAGGTATCTGCACTAGCACCAAATACTTTAAGTATACTGTCTAAAAAAGTTACCCCTAGCACACTTATAATCAATGATATTACTACATCCAATACTAAAGCATTTCCTAGTATTTTTTCCGCTTCATCTTTTTTCTTTTCTCCAAGTTTTATAGAAACCATAGTAGAAGAACCTATTCCTACTAACATTCCAAAGGCCATGTTGATTATGGAAAGAGGAAATCCTACAGCTATACCTGATATAGCTAAAGAACCTACCCCTCTTCCTATAAATATTCTATCTACCATGTTATATAATGCATTAACTAACATTCCTACAATAGCTGGAATAGAGAATTTTAATAAAAGTTTTCCTATACTCTCTTCTCCTAACTGTTTTGATCTATCCAACCAATCCCCTCCTAATCTAAAAATATTGCTGCACAATATTTTTATAGTGTAATCATTTTATTATATACAAAGTGTCCATGTTTTTCAATAACTAAAAAGGATATGCAGTGAATACCATATTTATCACATGCATATCCTTTTTGCTAAACTATTGATGCTAAAAGTAATACTTCTTCATTATCATTATATATTTTATCAAATTGGGATATAGGAAGAGGGTTTTTGCCCTTACCTACTTCTATTGTATATCCTGGCCTTCTAAAGGCTTCTATGAACCAATCCTTATAGCCTGCATATGCAGTTATGCCAGAAGCCTCCTCTAAACTATATCCGCTAGCCTTTGAAAATAGTTCGCCTATTCTTCTTGAACCCGGTGGAATTATATTATCATACTGCCAATATATAACCTCACCTTGACTATGATAGGCAATAACTAGTCTAAAATTATGATTCTTTGTAAAATTTATTACAGCTTGGGTTTCTGGCTCTGATTCTGGATAAAGTCCTGAATACCTGGTAGGACCCGGTCCATAAATTCCATATAACTTTTCTGCTTCTTTAGATTGCTGCCATGAAGCATTATAATTATGATTTAAATCTACTCCCCTATTATTAGCTTCCCAGTCCTTTGAAAAATCAGTACTTCCATTGTTCCACACTATTAAATCATTATAATAAGGATTATCTTTACTAAGTCCATTTAATACTAAATCCACTCCATCAGGATTAACCATAGGCATTATATAAATACTGCTTTTACTCCATATATCAGCAACATCATATCCTCTCATTTTTCTCCCCAATGCATAGTTATTAGCAAAATTCTCTATAAATTTCATTAATAGAGGGGAAGTTATCCATTCCAAAGCATGATGCGCAGCATTATAAAAGACCTGATTTGGTCCAGCTCCAAGTTTTATATAATATAAATTTTTTCCTAAAAGGCTTTTCCCCGCTATCCCTATAGTTATAAAAGGGTATCTGGCCTTCAGCCCTTCTATGTCCTTGATTAGTACATCATAGGTATAATTAATATCTGTTTGAACTACATCTTCTATTTTCTTTAGCATTGATTGTATTTCCATTACATCTGAACCCTTAGAACCTAATTTTAAAACTCTCATAAAATCCACCACAATATTATTGTTACTATTATTAGTTTATTTTTTTATCATCCATATGTGAATAAAATTTTAATGTAATATTGACAAGAATATATAAAAAATATATAATGAACGTTGTTCAAATGAATTTTATTATATATATTTATGAGGTGTTTTATTTGGCAAAAATGATTGAAAATCCTAAACAGCTTATATTAAATAAATCCAAGGAAATTTTATATACTGAAGGTTATAAAAAATTGAGTATGCGAAATATTGCCAAAGCTTGCAATATAGCTATTGGAACAATTTATAATTACTATTCTACTAAAAAAGATCTAGTTATAGAAATGATGACTGAATATTGGGAAGAATATTTTTGTGTAGTTGAAAAACTAATAAATTCAAATGATAATTTTTATATAAAGCTAAATAATATTTTCAATGAACTTAGCATTTTTATTAAGACCTTTAAGGAAGTATGGCTAAAAGCTGAATTTTATGATACCCCTGATTATATAACAAGCGGAGTGGAAAAGGAATCGATTTACATAGAAAAATTAATCAGAAAAATTGAAGATATTTTAATAAAGGAAGCTTCTAATAAAAATTCTGCAATTCATATTAAACTAGATTCTTATGAAACAGCCAAATTTATCTTAATGAATTTTATTACAATGATACGTATGCCTCTTTTTCAATATTCATCCTTTGAATGTTTTTTAAAAGAATTACTAAAATAAATCATATCTAAAAGATTGAATTATTATAGGAGGATTATTATGTTAGCTTATGCAGTAATATCTATCAATTTAGCCCTATTATTTTATACAATAGGAGTATGGAGTGAAAAGAAACAAGGAGAATTAAAGAGGTGGCATCTAATTGTATTTTGGATTGGTCTAGTATTTGACACTTTGGGGACAACCATTATGGGCAACATTGCTAATGGAGGCTTTAAATTTAATTTTCATGGTATAACAGGTTTATTAGCAATAGTTTTAATGCTTTTCCATGCACTTTGGGCGACTTTTGTTTTAATTAAAAATGATGAAAAAGCAAAGTCTAATTTCCATAAGTTTAGCATTTTTGTGTGGATTATCTGGCTAATTCCTTTCATATCCGGTGCAATTTTTGGTATGTTAAAATAAACAGATTTCTAAGCTTTAGAGAAGCTTTTATTTCCCTTAAAGCTTGGAAACCGTTATCTAGGGATGTAGCCGCTCTTTACTCCCACTTTTATTTTAATTATTTTTTAGCTCTTCAAAATTGACTTTTTCAAGTTCATCCTCAAGTACCTTTTGAATGGTATCTAAGTGTTTATGAACACTACAATTGAAGTTTCTATTTGCGTTACAGAAACTATCATTTTTTAAACAACGATTAATAGCTATTGGGCCATCTATAGCTTCTATAACTTCCTTTAAACTTATGTCTTTACTATTCTTTAAAAGAGCATATCCTCCATTTACTCCTCTAAAGGATTTAATTATACCTGCTTTTATTAACTTTCTTAATAGTTTTAATAAAAACCTTAAAGGTACGCAGCCCCTCTCAGCTATAGTTTTAGCGTCTAACTTCGCCCCTTCTCCTTCTTTGGATAATATTAAAACAGCTCTTATAGCATAATCCGCTTCTTGAGTTATATTCATAATTCATCACCTTATTATTTATATTCTACATTAACTATACTTATATAGTCCTCTTTATATTATTATCTACATAAATAAATGTCAATACTCTTTTTTAGCTTACTAACATAATAAAGCTTCTATATTTATTCTTTATAATTTTTTATTTATTATTTTAAAAAATATTTATAAATTAACGGAAACGTCATAAATAAGGTTTAAGCACAATATATTGTATATGTAAATATGGTATAATACTATATATGTTATCAAATGGTACTTTTACATTTTAAATAATTATTGTATACTAAATAAGCATTACTTTAAAGGGAGGTATTAAACCTTGGAATTTTTAAAAGGAATAGATTCTATTCATAAAATTGTAAAAAGATATTTTACTAAGGAGTTGGAAAAAAATAAAAATTTGTCAGTTTATGATTTATTCAACTGGAAGAAAGTCGATGTATTTTTGAAGGATCATAAAACGGGAAAAGTTTTAGTAGATATGAAGGATTTGGAGTTTCCGGAACATTACTCACAAAACGCATGTGATATCATAGCTTCAAAATACTTCAGAAAAGCTGGAGTCCCAAATGAATGTGGATATGAAAATAGTATGAAACTGGTAGCTCATAGAATGGTAACCTTTTGGTGTGAAGCTTTAACTGATGAGGGCATTTTGAAAACAGAAGAGGAAAAGATCATATTTTATGATGAAATGGTGTATGCCTTACTTGCTCAAATGTATGCACCTAATTCACCTCAATGGTTTAATACAGGACTGTCCCTATGCTACGGTATAAAAGGAAATAAACAGGGAAATTATTATTACGATGAAACCTTAGAAAAAGTTGTAGAAAGCGAAGATAATTATACTAGGACTCAAGCTTCCGCCTGTTTTATACTATCAATAGAAGATAAGCTTTTAGGACATCATTCTATTTCAGAGCAATTTGTAACTGAAACAAAGCTCTTCAAAGGTGGCTCAGGGACAGGTACTAACTTTTCTTCACTAAGAGCTAAAGGCGAGCTTCTATCTGGAGGTGGAGTATCATCTGGTCTTATGAGTTTCTTAAAAGGATTAGATAGAAATGCCGGAGCCATAAAATCTGGAGGTACTACAAGACGTGCAGCTAAAATGGTATGTCTTGATATAGATCATCCTGAAATATTAGATTTTATAACATGGAAAGCTCATGAAGAAGATAAAGTAAGAGCCCTTGGTAAAATGGGATATGACACAGATATTGATGGAGAAGCTTATGAAACTGTATCTGGTCAAAATAGTAACAACTCTGTAAGATTTTCAGATGAATTTATGAGAAAAGTTGAAAATTTACATAAAGATCCTGAAGCTACTATAGAATTATCAGGACGTGCAGATACTTCTGTAAATAAGAAAGTTAAAGTTAAAACTCTATGGGATGCTTTTATTAATTCCGCTTGGCAGTGTGCTGATCCTGCTCCTCAATTTTCAGATACATTTAATGCATGGCATACATGCCCATGTGGAGAAGATGGATTATACAATGCTAAACATAATAGAATAAATTCTACAAATCCTTGCGGAGAATATGCTTTCTTGGATGATAGTTCATGTAATTTAGCTTCTATAAATATATATAATTTTTACGATGATGAGAAAAAAAGCATTGATTTAGAAGGGTACCTTCATGTAATAGGTCTTGTACAATTAATTTTAGAAGCATCTATCCATTGGGGACAGTTTCCTACTAAAGATATAGCTAGAAAAACTTATATGTTTAGAACTACAGGTCTAGGTATAAGCAATTTAGCTTCATTGCTTATGGTTATGGGATATCCTTATAATTCAGAAGAAGCTAGAAACTTATCCTCAGCTTTAATAGGAATTTTAACAGGATACTCCTATTATGTTTCATCATTAATGGCTAGAGAAGTAGGTACCTTCCCAAAATATGAAATTAATAAAGAATATATGCTAAAGGTTATTAGGAACCATTGTAGAGTGGCTGGTGCATTACCTAATTCAAGTGATTCTTCAAAAACATCTGACTATGAAGGATTAAACTATGATCCTGTGAAAATAAATCACGATATACTTATAAAAGAATCCTTGCAAGATGTAAGTGAGCTTCTTAAAGACTGTTGGACTATGGCTTTACAATCAGGAGAAGAATTTGGCTACAGAAATGCTCAGGTTTCTGTAATTGCACCTACAGGAACTATTTCCTTTGCCATGGATTGCGGTGCTACTTCCATAGAGCCATTTTTTAGTCATATTGCATATAAAAAATTATCTGGCGGAGGAATGATGACAGTTATAAATCCTGTTATTAAAGTAGCTCTTAAAAATTTAGGTTATTCTAAAGAGCAGATAAATGATATCTTAGAATATGTTTTAAGAAAAGAAACTGTTGAAAATAATGGATTTAAATATGAAAAGGTAATTGACGGAAAAATAGAAGGCGCTCCTCATATTAAAGAAGAGCATCTTCCTATATTTGATACAGCAAACAGATGCGGTAGCGGAGATAGATATATTAATCCTATGGGGCACGTCTTAATGGTAGCTGCTATAACTCCATTAATCTCTGGTGCTATATCAAAAACTGTAAACCTTCCTAATGAAGCTACTGTAGAAGACTTTAAAAATGTCGTTTTAGCTTCTTGGAAACTTGGCATAAAGGGAATTACCCTTTACAGGGATGGTTCAAAGGCTAGTCAGCCTTTAAATACTAGTTTAAATCCAGATAAGGATTTAAAACTTGAAGACTTAACCTACGATCAGCTTTTGGCTAAAGCAAAAGAACTTCAAAAGGGAATTAAATATTCTAGAAGAGATAAACCTGTAGGAATAAGAAGAGGGACTACCCATCCTGCTCAAATAAATGATGTTAAAATTTATACCACTGTAAATAGAAGAGAGAATGGTGAAATATCAGAAATATATATAACTACAGATAGAGAAGGAACTATAATTATGGGACTTTTGAATTCTCTTTCAAAAGCTTTATCTGTTATGCTTCAATATCATGTACCGCCACAGGATATTTCAAGAATGCTTAGAGGGCAAAAATATGAGCCTTATGGTTTTGTTCAAAAACATCCTTATATAAAATCTGTAAGTTCTATTTCTGATTTGATAAGCAAAATAATAGATATTGAACTTGGTGATTATTCAACCTGCCAAGTAAAGCCCGAAAATTATGACTCAAATACTAATAAAGTAAATATAGTTTCCACTCAGGAAATTATAGAAGATCAACTAGTTACTGATGGTATGGATGGTGTAGAAACCCCTAAAAATAGCGCTAAAAATAATGAAAATAATAAAAATAACGGGGACGGTTATGAAGATTCCACACCTAACAGTCCTCAATCAAAAACAAAAGGAAAAAGGGTTTATGGTTCTACTTGCCCTAATTGTTCCAGCACTAGAATGGTGAGAAATGGCACCTGTATGGTTTGCTTAGACTGCGGCTCCACCACTGGATGCAGCTAAGGTCAGAGTACAGAGTATAGGCAATTATAAAAAATAAATAGCAAAGATTCAAGTGATTTTTAGCTTCAGATGAAGTTTGTTAAAAAATTCAGAATGCAAACTAAATCTACTAAAAGGTCTTAATTTAAAGGGAGCATATATAGATTTATGTAAATTAATCTATATATGCTCCCCTATTTTTAATTAATTTCAACAACTGTCAATTGTCAACTACCCTAAAGTCTTCTTATGGTTTTCTATAATTATTCCTGTGCCTATAAACACTAATCCTATAAAAGATGATATTAATATCTTTTCACCTAAAATGAAAAAAATATATACTAAAGATATAAATGGAGTAATAAATATAGTGTTAGACATTTTAGCTGTATCCCCGTATTTTAAAGCTAAGAACCAGCATACAGATGCCAATCCGCTACAGCATGTCCCCATCCATATTATGCCTAATAATTGTTTTAAACTTATTTTGGGTATTGATGAAAATAAAATTAGGTAGACAGTTATATATATAAAAGCAAACATATAATAAAACATAGTAGAGGAATATCTTTCATAGTTTTGCTTTTTACCTAGTACTGAAAAGAAGCCATAGCATATAGCCCCTAGCATAGCTAAAATATCACCTTTTAATGTTTGTGGCGAAAAGCTTAATGTTAACTGTCCCTTTGAAGCTACAAGATATATACCTATAAATCCTAGAATTATAGATATTAATTTTTTAAAATTAAAAGGCTCCTTTAATATTAAAGTAGCAAAAATAACTACCCATACTGGCCAAGTATAATTTACAATAAAGGCCTCTTGAGCTGGAGCATAGGTTAGTGCTCCATAATAAAAAATATAATACAAAAAAACCCCAACAAAAGACATACGGGCAAAATTTAGATAATCCTTCTTATCATAATTTTTTATTATGTATAATTTTCCATGCAAGCAGCATATAACAAATAAACTTATGGAAGCAATAAGAGATACATAAAATAACAATTGATAATTATTTAAATCCTTTAGCATTATCTTACCTATAGATGGAGCTGACCCCCACAACATAGCAGCTATAAATACATATATATATGATAATTTCTCTTTATTTATAGTTTTATTTTTTACAGATAAATAAGTATTTTTCTGTGCCATAATGCTCTCTCCTTCGTATATTAAAAAATATTCATCTAAGTAAAATTATAGCATATCTATATAATATTTATCACAAATAAAAAGCTCCCTTTGCAAGTTATAGTTTTAGACTATAAGCCTAAAATAAAATGCAAAGGGAGCAATATGTTTAATTTATATTTATTGAACATTGATATTGTCAGGAAGTAATAAAAAATTTAAATTTCTAAAAACATTTTTATAGGAAATGTCATTAGCTATATCTCTTGCTTCTTTTAAACTTCTAGCTTTAAAAGTGAAATGTCCACCTTCTTTATTATAAAATCCTCCCCCGATTAAATATCTAGCATTTTCAGTAGTTTCCCTTATGTCCTGTCCATTGACATTATAGTATATTTTTATAAATAATTTGTTATTCATAAAGTATATCTCCCCCTTAAATCCTAGGTCTACATTTGTACATCTATAATAAGTATATTAGCTTCTTCCATTAAATATTCCATTTTTATTATAGCGAACATACGTTCTAATGTCAATAGAAAAAAATGCTGCGAATCACAGCATTTTTTTAAAATTAAAATTATTTTTAATAGGTCTTTTTGATAATACTCCAGGAGCTTTTATATCATAATATTTAAAGTAATCCAGGATTTATGCTATTACCCATTGATTTTCACTGAAATTTCCTTTAAAAAATCCTGAATTTTATTCATATAATTATTTTCCTTAAAATCCTTACTGTGCAGTTTTAAAGTAGCAATAGGTGTTTTACCTATTAATTCTACAACATCTTTATATACCATATTAGATGAGGAACCCTTCTGGGTAGAGAAAAGTGCTACATTCTTAAATTTTTGTCTATTTTCATGTATATAAGTTCTAATGGCTGGTGATATATGAGCTGCCCATACAGGGGTACCTATTATAACTAAATCATACATGGATGGATCTTTTTTTATAGGTTTTATTACAGTCATGCTTTTTTTAAAACCTTCCCTGCCAGCCTTAATATATCCAACTATTCCTTGTCTATTCTTTGCATCGTGTATTTCTTCTACACTACAGCGAAGCTTTTCCTTTATAATTTTCGACACATCTTTCGTAGTACCAGTTCTTGAATAATATACAACTAGTACCTTCTTATCCTCCATATTATTCACTCCTCTTTTAAAATTAATCTATTAAAATATCTTTAATAATTCTTTCCGCATTCTTATAGCATATCTTTTCTATTTCTTCTTCGGAAAACCCTTCCTTATCTAAAGCAATTACCAACTTCTCCATTTGAGATATATCCTGAATCTCCACGGGGCAAGATATACCATCAAAATCCGTTCCTAGTGCAATACATTGAACTCCACCTACATTTTTAATATGCTTAATATGCCTTACCATATCCTCTATGTTGCTTACACCTGTATTATCGTCCCCCATAGTTTTCAAAAAACCATTGCAAAAATTGATTCCCATAATTCCTCCCTTTTCTGAAAGAAGTTTTATCATTTCATCTGTTAAATTTCTTCTGTGAGGTGTAATAGCTCTTGCATTAGAGTGAGAAGCTATAAAAGGATCCTTTGAATGTTTAGCTACTTCATAGAATCCTCCATCGGAAAGATGGGATACATCTATTATCATCCCTAAATTATTCATTTCCTCTATTAGTTCTACACCAAAAGTAGTTAATCCTTTTTCCATATATTTATCTTTACAATTTGGATATCCTATTTCATTTTTATAATTCCAGGTAAGAGTTATAAGTCTTACTCCTAATCTATAAAAATTTCTAAGATTATAGAGTTTTCCTTTTAGTGCTCCACCATCCTCTATGGTCAAAAAAGCTGATATTTTCCCCAAACTTTTATTATTACATAATTCATTATAATTTCTAGCCAGTCTTATATTATCTTCATTTTTCTTTAATTCTAAATAAAATCTGTCTAACATCTTAAGACAGGTATCTAGAGAATCTTCACATTCCTCTTTATCTATAAATAGAGCAAAAAATTGTGCCAATGAATTCCCACCCTTAAGTTTTTCTATATCCACAGACAAATCATTTTTCTTTAAGTTTTTCTCTTCTTTAGAATTTACTAACTTATAGATAGTATCACAATGCATATCTATGATATTCAACATTATCACCTCTCCTTAATCATATTACAGTATAGAATAAATTGCTATATAATTTCTAAATAACCAAAAAACCCTATAATAGTAGGGTTTTTCTTAGGTAAATTAAAATATAAACAAAAAGACACTGATTATATTAAATTCAATGTCTTATTTGTTATTTCCTTATTTTTTCTTTTCTGTATCTTTATTATTTTTTACCCTGTTTGGCTTTGCCTTAGGTTTAATTTTAACATCATTTTTTTTATTCTTCATAGCCAATCTATCATCATTAAATAAGTCTATAAACCATAGTATTAGCACAACAAATATTCCAGAAACCACCATACCACCTGCAGTAGTATTAAAGCCTGGTTTAACCATTGTTGGAGTTGTTAAAATTGCTATAGCTATAGCAAATATTACCCATTTATTAGGCTTATACTTTGATAATACAAAGACCTTTAAAAGATTATAAATTATTATTACTATAAATGAAAAGATTAATAATTTTACGAAATAAAGCCAAGACATATATTATTTCCCCCTTTCATAATTAAGCCTACTATATATTATTGTATATTTTTTTAAATATATCAACAGTAATTTAAATTATTTTGTATAATAGTTATATAATATTAAATTATAGAGGTGATTTTTATGGAACTCACTAAAAATCAGCAATTAGATTCTCTTGACATGGAAATATTAGGTGTACTATTAAAAGATTCTAGGATCCCATTTTTAGAAATTGCAAGAAAGTGTCATGTAAGTGGCGGGACAATACACGTTAGAATTAAGAAAATGGAAGATATGGGTATAATAAAAGGGTCCAAGCTTATAGTTGATACTGCAAAATTAGGATATGATATATGTTGTTTTATAGGAATTAATTTAGAGAAAGCATCTTTTTTAAGCTCTGTATCTGAAGAGCTTGAGAAAATACCAGAGATAGTAGAATTATACTATACCACTGGAGAGTATTCAGTTTTTTTCAAAGTAATATGTGAAAATATATCTCATCTTCAAAAACTCCTTGCTGAAAAGCTTCAGGTTATTGAAGGCGTTCAAAGTACCACTACTGTTGTATGTTTACTCCAGAAGATAGATAGAAACATACAGTTATAGAGAAATTCAAGCCAAAAGGTTTGAATTTTTTCTTTTTAAGGCTATATTTTTTCCTAGATGGTTATATTTTTTTATTTCTTGGTAAAAATATAACTAACAGAATTAAATTAACAAAGGAGATGTAAAGTATGCGAGCTTTAGACGCAACCGCACTTGTATTAGTTGTTATAGGAGCTATAAACTGGGGATTAATAGGATTTTTTAGTTTTGACCTAGTAGCTGCCCTTTTTGGGAACATGACTGCTTTCACTAGAGTTATTTATGCTCTTGTTGGAATAGCTGGTATTTATGCTCTTTCATTTTTTGGAAGAGACAGAGAAGTTAGAGAAGCTAAATAATATTAATTTCTTGCAATAAAAAAGAAATGTGAATAAAATCCACATTTCTTTTTTATTTTAATTCATATTTGCTGCCTTTTTTTCAACTACACTATTTCCTTTAGTTTCTTCAATTGGTTTTCCTAATATATATAAACTCAATACTGTTGCTGCTATTGATATAGGTAAAACAATATATATTGGTAAACCTAATCCTACTGGTATATATCCAAATACTACAGTAATAAATGCTACCACTAAGGAATACCACATTTGAGTCTTTACATGATCCAAAT
>ENA-UOOE01001180-UOOE01001180.1-fermentation-metagenome-genome-assembly--contig:-NODE-1180-length-22768-cov-20.045040_pt1 | contig 22768 bp, 17 predicted proteins | sample MGYA00245776_ERZ724021 | MGnify/ENA primary metagenome ERZ724021 (study PRJEB28704, sample SAMN03018321) | fermentation metagenome | biome: anthropogenic terrestrial biome; feature: soil... | reverse complement strand
TGTTAAATCGATCTGCTATCCGGAAATAAAAAAGTTCTGCCGCAAGCAGCAAAACTAAGACGATCAAATATATTATTATTGCACTCATTCTCCCTTGTTATCTGAAACTATCAAGCGTTTTTCGAATATCCTCCTTTGCCGATATCGACATTTTGTCGATGCCCAGTGCTTGCTTTATTTTCCCGTTGTTCACCACGTGGTTCTCTGTCATATATATCTATTTTCAGCGAAAACACCAATTATTCAGTAGACCCGAATTAAAGAAGGGCATGTAGGTAGTCGGCAGTATCTTTCAGCCCGTTTTTTCTTAAACAGTCCAACACTTCATATTCATCTAATTCAGGATTTTTTTTGTTAAGCACCATCTCTTTGAAAGCCTCAACCGCAATTTCAGTATTCAAGTCAATGATATCCGTCAGAAAATCATCGGGTGTTTTAATTTTAAGGCCATATTTATCCAGAACATCTTCCGGGAAATCCTTTATGTTGTTAGAAACGATTACATGTGCATTCGTTTTGATAGCTGCTGCCAATACATGCCTATCTTTAACATCCGGCAATTCAAGATGCTCAATAAGCGTTTCGTAATGTGTCACCATAGCATCAGGAAAGGCATTGTTCAGGTTAAGTGTGCGTTTTTCTGATTCATCCTGAGAAACACCTTTTCTATGCATAACATCCCTCCATTCATCAAAAATATGATTACTCCATTTAGGGGTATATAAATCATAATAGGCAAACCAGAGAAGAAGATCTCTGATAATTACCGGATAAATCACATTGGTATCCAGGACTGCCGTAAATCGAACGCTATGAATCATAAAGCCCTAGATCCTCATCTGCATGCATCATCTCAATGAGCCGTTTCTTTTGCTCCTCTTTCATCTTCTTTTTATAATCAATAACATCCTCATATTTAATACGGCGATGTTTTCCCACTTTTGCATATTCAATCTTACCCTCCTCCAGTAGTTTCACGAGATAAGGTCTTGAACATCCCAAAATCTCCGAAGCTTTCTGCGTTGTCACTTCCGTTGCAATAGGTACTATTGAAATAGGTTTGCCCTGACTCATTGCCTTGAGTATTTCACCCAATAAATTCAATGCCTTTACAGGAAGTATAATTCTCTCACTGGTCTCTTCAATTTCAATTTCCGCCTGATCCGATTTTAACTGTTCAATCGAGGAAATGAGAGTAGTGTAAGACTCCTGTGCTAATTTACGCTCACGTTTATTGGGTCTTTTAATATCATTTGTCGTTACCATAACTGTATTTTTTTATGTTGTAACTGCAAATATAAACGAAATATTCGAATTATGTGTAATATTCGAAATATTTAACTCGCCTAATTTACTAACATATTCTGCAAACCTCATAAAAAGTCACAATGAGACTCGCTTTTTTACCTAAAACTCTCCAACGTTTTTCGCATCCCCTCTTTGGCAGATACCGGCATTTTTTCGATGCCCAGCGCCTGTTTAATTTTGACGTTGCTCACCACGTAGTTCTCGGTAAGCTTCTGCAACCTGACTTTGTTGAGCGGAAGATGCAACACACCCCCCACCCGGGCAGCAGTATCCATCAGTCCCTTAGGGAGCTTCCAGATACGCGACTTTTTCCCGACCGATTTACTGATCAACCCAATCAGCTCATTCGTAGAGAGCGGTTCATCATCCCCCACGTGGTAAATACCACTCGCAATGTTTTCTTTCACAATCAGCTGCTCGACTACGTACGAAATATTATCAATGGAGCAGAAAGAACGCAGATTCTCATACGATCCCAACGGCCAGGGAATACCTTTTCTCACTACGCTGTATAGCAAGTTGAGGTTGCCCTTATTGCCCGGCCCATGAATCATGCAAGGCCTCAAAATATAGATGTTTTTATTTTTTGCTCTCGAATCCTGGTTTCTGGCTTTAAGGATGTACTCCTCCGCCCGGATCTTCGATTCACCGTACGGGCCAATCGGGTGGGGAACAACCTCTTCCGTGAGGACCTCACCTTGTACGCTGTCTGCTGCCGCTTTCACTGAACTGAAGAAGATAAATGTCTGTGCATCCGATCGCAAGAAATAGTCAAATATCTTTTGCGTAAGTCCTGTATTTACATCAAAGTAAACCTGTGCTTCACTTTGGTTCTTCGTGTCGTGCGCTTTTCCAGCCAGATGCACAATTGTATCCACCGGAGGCACCTTACCCAGTTCATCCCATCCGAATATACGATCCACACCCTCCTTTTCAGGCTGATGAATATCTAGGCCGTATATCGTATGGTTCCCTGACCAGCTATTGGTAAAGTTGGTACCGACGAAGCCGTTTACACCGGTGATAAGAATTTTCATTTTATAAGTATTTTATAATAGAACGAGCCATTTCCCTATTAATATTCTCCCTACTAAATCTCTCCATAAACTCACTTCGCTCTTCATTTATATAATCATAGCCTTCCAATTGTGTCACCATTGCATCCACATCACATGGATCAAACAGAATTACATTTGAAACATTCTCTCTCATAAATTGATTTGCATATCCACCCACACCTGCTATAATTGGTTTATCGAAGGTGGCGAGTTCAAATATTTTGGAAGGAAGTACTTTCTTAAAGGCCTCATAGTCATTCAGGTGCAGGAACAAAAAGTCTGATTCATTATATATCTCTAAAAGGCGTTCACGCGATACCGGGGATAATATTTCCACATTCGTAACATGTAACTGTTTTAGTTCATTTTCCAACAAACCTTTTGCTCCACCATCACCTACTACTCTGAATCTATATTTATTGCCCAAATGGGCAGCAGATTGAGGAATTATTTTATGCAACCCCTGACCTTCTCCAATATTTCCAGCATATGTTATTGTAAAAGTTTCTTTGGAAGTATCTTGCTTAATAGTTTGTGGTTCTTCTTCCATTCTTACGACCTTATTCAGGAATATGTCATCGATACCATTTGTGAAATAAGAAAAGCTTGCCTGTGAATATTTCGTGAAATAAGGTTTGAAACCTTCTGAAATCAGGTTAATATGATTTGCGTAAGCAAAAGTCTTTCTTTCTACTAACTTCAGAAAAGGCATGACAACTGTTTTAAGCCACCTGTTTTTCAGCACATCGTCCATTGTATCCACGAAGATGTCCCTTATATCCAGATACAAAGGAATCTGCTGTTTACGGGCAATAACATACCCCAGGTAAGCCGTAAATAACCTGGATGAAGATGCGAATACCAGATTATATTTCTTGTTTTTAGTTATTTTGAGAGCTTGAGAAAAATATGTTTTAAAAGAATGCACCTGATCAAGCATTCCGCTTTTATGTTCGGGCAACTGAATCCTGTGGATCGTCATGTTCCCAATCGTTTCCCTGGCTTCCGCTTTAACCTTAAATGTGTTGTACCTGTTTGGATGAGACGTTACGACCTCAATCACAGAATCATTTCCTGCTTGTTTAGACAATTCTTTAGCGAGCGGAGAATTTCTGAAAGAACCTGCGCAAAGGTCAGGCTCAAAATAAAATGATAAATATAATATATTCATTTACACATAATTTGTGTCGTCAATTTCCCGGTAAAGAGAATCTTCAGGCTTATGTTGTAAACCCTTTTATTAAACTCGGGAGAATGATAAGTAGCTATTTTTTCTATTGAGGTATAGTTTGTAAAAACGATCCTGAAATCATCCCCTCTGAGTTGATTGCCATCTAATAAGAATTCTCTGGGAGCAAAATGAAAATGAGCAACCCCCGTTTGTCCTTCCAAATCATCCATAATTGTCACACCATTTTCATCCACAACTATTTCTCTGGTATGATACACGCCGAACTTCTTTTTGTATCCATCATGTCGTGCAACAATGCAATTCGTATCATCTTTTAAAAGCTCTACACTTGCTCTTTTTGCTACTCTATGGCCAGCCCACACCTGACTTGAATTCTCGTTGCCAATAGTAACAGTGTTGTGTGCCCTTGTAGATCTTTCGTAAAAGCGAGTTTCGTTGACTTCATATGTAGATGTGCCAGTGTCAATAATTACAGGTCTATTATTGATGTGCATTTGAAAACTAAATGTATCAGCGTGAGCATGCCCAGGTTGATAAGTAGGGCCCACTTCACCCACATCAAAAATAAGCTCGTAAGAAACCGATGTGAACTTCCTGTATCCAGATTCAGAGAATGTTGACTCTCCAACTTCAAGTCCTAAACGTTGAGCATAAGCAAACAGCTCCGACGGGGAGGGTGCAATTCCATTTGCCGCATCATTTATCAAGGGTACATCACCATTTCTAAATGAAATAGCATGAAGAAATGAAAGCATTCCTTCTGATACCTCTTTCAAGAAAGCCTCTAATTCCCTGTTAAAAAAATCATTACTTACAACCAGATTATAGCAATCGAGCACCCTGTATGTCATTAAGCTGTGATACATCGGACTCAATTCGAAATGAGCCCCATCTTTCAAAATCTGTTCCTTTAGCTCTGGCAATAAAATACCTTTTGCCTCTTTATAAAAGATTGAATCATTCAAATAATATGCACCAAAAAGAAAAGCGAAGCCATTCTCCAAAAGATGATTGCCCATCAAATGATATTCTTTCAGCTTGCGAAGCAATTGAAGTTGTGCCAACACATATCCGTTGTATCTCTTATTGTCGATATGATGGGTAATAAAAAACCGGATCCAGTTCATTACCCGCAATGAAATTGGGTAAGGCTCCAGTCCGGTTTTATTATTGTCAATTGATTTTATATACTCATCAATGAGTTTCAATCCTTCCTCTATAGAAATATCCTTTTGGTTTAAAAATTCAAAATAATTCAGATTGTATGTCCATAATCTTCCGTATTCAGCGTAGTTCCAATCTATGTGTTCTGGAAATGTGTGTTTTAAATTTAGAAAAGTAAAAGCATTCCTCGGTGTGTAAGCCTTGTTGTTATCAATTGATGGTTGAAACTTTAAATTTGGTACAGCATATCTTGAAATATCATTGAAAGCCTCTAATTGAGGAGATTTTCCTAATCTATTCCTGATAAAATGCTTTAGCCTGTAACCAACTTGAATTGGTTTCAGATAACGAACAGTATGTATTAGTAAGCCTATTTTATTCACCTTTTTCCCACAAACTCGATTATCCGTTCACACGCTTGGCCATCGCCATATGGGTTGTTTGCCTGCGCCATGGAATTGTAATAATCCTCCTCATCCAGTAAACGGGAGGTTTCAGAGACGATGAGGTCGTAGTTAGTGCCCACCAGCTTCACCGTACCGGCATCCACTGCTTCGGGGCGTTCTGTGGTATCACGCATCACCAGTACCGGCTTGCCCAGTCCCGGGGCCTCTTCCTGGATGCCGCCGCTGTCGGTGAGCACCAGCGTGCTTTGCTCCATCAGAAAGACAAAGGGCAGGTATTCCAGCGGTTCAATAAAATAGATGTTGTGATCGGCAGGTTTCTCTTCTATATTTTTAGACACAGCCAGTTCTCCGAAAATCTCTTTTATCGGCTTGCGTACGTTGGGGTTCAGGTGCATGGGATACACAAAATCCACTACGGGATATTTTTCCGTCAGCGTCTTGATGGCATTGCACATGTTCAAGAAACCCTCGCCAAAGTTCTCCCTGCGGTGACCCGTAATGAGCACCAGCTTCCGCTTGTTGGGGAGCGGTGACATGTAATCCTCCACGATCGCAGCAGGCAGTCCACTTTCCAGCAGCGTACCCTTTATATCCGACTGCAGGCTCTTGTCGCTTTTAATCTTGTCCAGCACCAAATAAAGCGCATCAATCACCGTGTTACCTGTTACGATGATGGTCGATTCATCAATGCCCTCCTTCAACAGATTCTCCTTGCTCAGAGAAGTCGGCGCAAGATTATATACAGCAATCCGGCTTGTAATCTGTCTGTTCATCTCTTCCGGCCATGGACTGTAGATGTTGTGCGTTCGCAATCCCGCTTCAATATGTGCCACCGGAATCTGCTGATAAAAAGCAGCCAGTGCCGCAGCCATTGAGGTGGTGGTATCACCATGCACAAACACCACATCAGGCTGCGCCTCCTTGTATACATCCCGGAGACCCGTGATCACCCGTGCAGTCACATCATACAGATCCTGACCCTGCTTCATGATGTTCAAATCATAATCAGGCTTGATTTCAAACAGATGCAACACCTGATCCAGCATCTCCCGATGCTGACCGGTTACACATACAATTGTCTCAAACTGGTCTGTATGCTTTTGGAATTCTTTCACCAGAGGTGCCACTTTTATTGCTTCGGGACGTGTGCCGAAGACCAGCATCACTCGTTTTTTTTGTTCCATATCGATATTCAGTACTAAAATAGATGCCTATTACCTTTTAAACACTCCTGCAAAATCGAGAATCACCTTATCCTCTTTCCAGGGAAGCTCTTTAAATTGATTATGCGCAACCAGCATCACCACGATATCAGCCTGCTCATACGCCTCCTTGTAGTCGGTCAGTTTAAACACCTTGTGCTCCTCAATGTTGGGCTCCACGATCAGGAAGTCCGCGTTGTTATGCCCCTGCATTACTTTTGTGGCAATATATTTGGCAGGCGATTCGCGCAAATCATCGATATTCGGTTTAAAAGCAAGACCCATCAGCGCCACCACAGGTTCCCGGCCGTTTGCCAGTTCAAACTCTTTCATGGCGATCTGTGTCTTCTCGGCACACCAGAAAGCCTTGTAGTTATTCAACTCCCGTGCCTTGCCGATGATCTGACTCTCCATGGGGAATGCCGAAGTAATAAAGTAAGGATCCACCGCGATGCAGTGACCACCCACACCGCTACCCGGTTGCAATATATTTACCCGCGGATGCTTGTTTGCCAGTTGAATCAGCTCCCACACGTTGATGCCCGCCTTGTCGCAAATAATCGACAACTCATTCGCAAAAGCAATCTGCACGTCGCGCGACGAGTTCTCGGTGAGCTTGCACATCTCAGCCGTACGGGTATTCGTCCTGTGACAAGTTCCCTTCACGAACCTGCCGTAAAACGCGACCGCCTTTTCCGTCGATGCCGCATCCAGTCCCCCGATCACCCTGTCGTTGTTCACCAACTCGTAGATAATATTTCCCGGGAGCACCCTCTCCGGACAATACGCAATATATACCTTGCCCTTCAGTTCAGGCCGTTCAGCAAAAATCAGTTCCGCCATCTGCTCCGTGGTACCCACAGGCGACGTCGATTCAATGATAAACAAATCACCCTCCTTCAGATAAGGGATTACACTCCGTGTGGCAGCCTCCACATAAGAAATATCCGGTTCATGATCTCCGGTGAACGGTGTAGGCACCACAATCAGGAACACATCACTCACCTCCGGTTCCAGTTGCGCCTTCAGTCCGCCGTTCTGCACCACCTTCGCAGCCAGATCAGCCAATCCCGGTTCCACGATGTGGATCTTTCCCCGGTTGATGGTCTCAACCACCTTGGGATTCACATCCACCCCAATTACCTCAATACCGTTGTCTGCAGCAACAATTGCTGTGGGAAGCCCAATGTATCCCAACCCTATGAAACATGCTTTCATATCAATAATTTCTGATAATGTTCTTTTTATTTGATTTCAACCCATCTGTTCTCTTTCAGGCTCTGAATGGCAGCGAAGCTTGCCTGTGTGGTATTCACGATGCTTTCAAATGGAATGAGCGCCTCCCCACCCGATTGTATCGCCTTGATCAATTTGTGGAATTGATTCTTATGTCCTTTGTCCATCGATGTCTTCAGTTTCGAGAAACCCTTTACACCATATCCTTTCGTCTCCCGAAAGTTGTCCATGATCAAGGTGCGCTCCTGTGAGAATACCTCAACCCGTTCCTTGGCATAAGCCTTGGAGCCGTTCGCAAAGTAGTTGATCACACCGGTCGACCCGTTTTCGTATCGCAACAGGATAGAGGCATTGTCTGTATTCTCCTCGGGGGCAGTCCCCATGGCATTCATACAAACCGCTTTCACCTTACTACCCGTGAGAAAACTAATCAGGTCGATATAGTGACAAGCCTCACCGATTATTCTTCCGCCGCCCGTCTTCATATCGTGCACCCAAACGTTGGCAGGAATAAAACCGGCGTTCATGGTGGCAATCACGTTCATCTGACTGTCACCCACCAGACGCTTTATCTTCTCCATGTGCGGTGAGAAGCGGCGATTGAACCCCACGGTCAGTGTCTTGCCCGACTGTGCATACACCTCTATGATCTGTTGAAGCTCCTCATTGTTCAGTGCGAGGGGTTTCTCCACGAATACATTCTTTCCGGCCTGCAAACCCTCAATCACCATTTGTGCATGCAAATCATGACGTGTGGTGATCAACAGGGTATCCACCTCTTCATCCTTCAGGATCTCCTTGTAGTCTGTCGTCGAATGCGAAAAACCATATTTCTTTGCCAGCAGGGTACTACTCAGTCCGCCCTGACTCGATACATATTTAAAGCCCGCTCCGCTATCTTTCAGGGCAGGCATCATCGTCATTTTTGTAAAGTTGCCGGCACCAATTACACCGATCACCCCTTTTGCCCCTTTGAAGCTGTTGTTGACAAAAGAGACAGTATGCATCGGCACCTTCTTCTCTGCGCCTTCGTAATTGATGATGGAAGCGATCGACTTATGAGTACCTATATCGCCATATATCTTTTTGTATTCTTCCAAAGGCACCACCTCTGTGATCATCTCCTTCACCTGAAGAGCCCCCGAAGAGATGGCATAGAGAACCGACTCAAAGTTCCTCTGTTCTGTCCATCGTACAAACGGTAGCGGGTAATCCATTCCTTTTTGTTCGTAGTCGTCGTCATACCTGCCGGGACCATACGAACAAGAGACCTGAAAGGTCAGCTCCTTTTCGTAGAATTCAGCGCGACTGATATTCAAGCCAATCACACCCACCAGTACAATCTTACCCCGCTTGCGACTCATTCTTGCAGCCTGTGAGATGATTGCATCCGTATGAGCAGAAGCGGTGATGACCACACCATCGGCACCTACACCACCCGTCTGTTCCTCCACAAACTTCACCACATCACCCTTGCCGGAGTTAAAGGGTATGATCCCCCATTTCTCAGCCAGAGCCAGTTTCTCTTCATCCAGATCAGAACCAATCACCCTGCAACCATTTGCTTTCAGCAACTGGGCGGTGAGCAGACCAATCAATCCAAGACCAATCACAACCACGGTTTCACCCAGTGTAGGATTCAAGAGTCTTATTCCCTGCAGGCCAATCGAACCAACCACCGTGAAGGCAGCCTCTTCATCCGATAAATTCTCCGGGATATGCGCCACCAGGTTCTTGGGTACACATACAAACTCAGCATGAGGACCGTTCGATGCGACTCTATCTCCAATCTCAAAACCGCTCACACCATCGCCCACAGCGATCACCTCACCCACGTTGCAATAACCCAAAGGAATTGGTTGCCCTAGCTTATTAAACACTGCTTCAACAGTTGGCTTCAGACCATCTGTTTTTACTTTATCCAGTACCTGCTTCACCTTGTCCGGCTGTTGCTTTGCCTTCTGCAGATAGTTCGATTTCCCGAACTCCACCAGCATCCTCTCCGTACCCAGTGATACCAAAGATTTAGATGTTCTTATCAGCAAACACCCTCTTTTAACCTGCGGTGCCGACACCTCTTCCAATATCGTTTCTCCTGTTTTAAAGGATTGTATGATTTGTTTCATAAATATAGAAAGTGATTACTCTTTTATTTGATAGCTATTCGAAATCTCTTTTCGAGATGTATCCATTTTAATTAAGGTAGTATTACTTATTCCAATTCATTATTGTTGAAGTTAAAGGATAGAATTTGCCATTCAGATTTAATCTTAAAATTTCCTCAAGCTCGTCATCATTTCTTCAATACCTGCATCGTCATTCTTTTTAAAGCCACCTCCAAATTCTCGATGAAAATCTTCATCATAATCCCTTTCAGGTTCTTCAAAGCTATTCTTTTTTTCTTCAATATCACTTAAGAAATCACATTTAAATAAGTCATAAGGTATGAGCTCTAAAATTTCATCAACAAGACCTGATAATTCCTCTGCTTCATTCTCATCAGTGATACTGCTTTCTAAAGCATAGTAAATTTCATCCTCTATTCTTGTCACCAAGCTTTTTTCTTCTTTTCTTTCTGACATACCCATTGCATCAAACATGTCCAGCAAATCACGGAATTCGTGAATTTTAAGATCTTCACAAGTCATTGATTCAATAATTGGATCTAAGTCCGCAGGAATCTTATTCCAATCCAATTTAGGTAATAAATCTGCTCTTGCAGAAAATGGAGTAGTCTGGTACGTAAATATATCCGGATTTATTGTTCTTTCTATGAGTCCTACATACCTGCGAAGAAGTATTGGATAACTATCTATAAACTTCGCAAAAAATAGTACTTCATCATATCCTCTTTGTCCATGTAGTTCCCCTCTGTACATAGATAACTCACATGATTTAGGACCTTTTGACATCATTTCTTCGAATCTTCTAACTACATGATGAAATATGTCTTCACCTATGCACACGTATGCATCACCTCCAAAAAAAGATCTTGGGCTATCTCTAAAAATTGAACATAATTGCTCTACATAATAAGCATTTTGTAAAACCAGTTTTTGAGTTTCTTTATTTTCATTCAAATAGGCAACAACAAATCCACGAATAGAGGGGCTGAAATGGTTGACTAAAGTATTGTTACCACTTATATTTATTTTAATAAAGCAATCTTGCAGGACTTTTAGGATTTTCTTCCATTCTTGTTCATCACATGTAATACCAAGTGTTGAGTGAGTTGACCGGCAAAAATTTTGAAAAGCATCATACCAATTCTTAATATATACTTCATTACCCATGGATACCAAAACTAACAAAGAGTAACGAGCCTTGATGTCAAGATTCTCAAAAGCAAGTTGCCACACCATAATGGGTTTGTAAAAGAATTCTTCGAAACGAAGCATAAACTCTTCGGCAGGAAAATTCCGCCACAATTTTCTATCAATGTATGTCTCAATAATTCGAGGGTTGAAGTGTGGGTGATTTATTAGGTTCTTATATCTTTTATCATGTAAGATTTGTTCAATATACTGATTCGGGAGATCCGCCTGTGCCAGGTGATTATATAAAATATTTGCCCTGATATACTTCGTGTAAACACCAAGGTCAACAGTACATTTTGCAATTTCTATGTTATTTGTCTGAAACTTCTCATACCTTATTTTTGCCTCGGATAGAATATACTCACGTGTTGTTAGAATAAAGATTTTGTCATTTTCCCTTTTAATAGCATCAATGAAAGATATTAGTTTTTTGTCAAAATCTTTTTCAGTAGGTTCAAATACGTTTGAGCCAAGAAAATCATCAAAGAAGAAAACCTGTTTTCTTCCTTTTTGAAACAATTTAGCTCCATCATTCAGGTTATCTTGAATACATACGAATTCATCATAACCAATAGCAAGAATATTGTACACCAGCATTCTTGCCAATGTTGTCTTTCCAATACCAGGTATACCGGAAATTATAACATACCGATGTTCTTTAAGTATCTTATATGCTTGCTGGAAACTTTCGTTTGTTACGTATGTACTAATTTGTTCTTTTATCGAATCAAGTTCAAATCGTGACCAGTTATGTACATCTTTGTTAACAATCTCTTGAAGAACAGAAGTACTTGCCAGCCAAAGTTTATAGTACTTCTTCTCAATATCTTTGTGCTTGCCTAAAAGATTGTTCAGATCATCTCGACCATAAATATCACTTGTATCAACAATATAAGGGTTGAACATGTGCATAATTGTTGCCTTGTTGTCGGGGGACAATCCTGCAGATGTAGAAAGTATATATCTCTCCGGATTAAGTCTTGTGACTTTACTGACTTCTTTTTCAAGTTGAGGCTTCAGTTCTTTCCAATCCTTGTATCTTTTTACTTGAACGATTGCTCTACCTCCTTTAACAGTTCCAAAACGGAAGTCAATGCCACTATCTTTTCCATCCTTAAAACTCTCAATATAAATATCAAATTCTGCCTGGAGAAGGTCACGTGTTAGGTTTTCAAATTCATTGTATTGTAGAATTCTAAAATCGTAATCAACCATAGTTCCTTATTACACGAGTAATCCCTCTCTTTTATAAGACATTTCAGTATCTTTTATTATTACCTCTCTGATAACACATATGTACCTTAATTTTACCGTTTGTATTCATTACTTTATCAGCAGATTCACCTTCCCTGCAACAGTTCTTACAGGTTCATCACGCAGCACAAATGAGATATCCATGTTCACATTATTTGAATCAAATAACGTAGCAGCTTTGTTTGCGGACAAAGCATTTGCTACATAATGGATTTCTATCACACCAGGTTCAATCTGTTTCACCTGGATATACTTAGCTTCATTGAACAGCTCGTGGTGTCGACCAAAAATTAAGCCCGTCAGGTTAATTTTCTTTCCATCCCTATCAATCACAAATTCACCCGAACGACCACCTTTCATTTTAAAACTTTGCAGGATACCGCCCTCACTCGTCGTTTCAGTAATTTCATCATTGGTGTTATAGCGGATGAGAGGAGAAGCCTGATTGTAATAACTGGTAGCAACCAATTCATTCTTACCGTCACTATTCACTTCCTCTGCATATCCGTATGTCTGAAATGGTTCATATACGAATTTCTCATTCTTCTCATATGCAAGCACACATCTCTCCGTATGTCCGTACCACGAAACAGTATCAATGTCAAAAACCTCTTCAATCAAAGCTCTGTAATGCTGATGTGGAAACTCAGACCCCATAAAGGCACCTTTTAATTGTTTTGCAAGCATTTCACGCAATTCATTGTCTTGTTCTTTGCAAAAAACTGCAAAGTCGTAAATAGAGGAAGGATAACCATGCAGGTACTTTATCTTATACCGCTTCAATATCTTTTTCAACTTAGCAGAAACATCCTTATAATCTGCATACAAATCCAAACCAAAGCTATTTCTGACAGCATCATAGTCAACTAAATTTTTGATATTACTTCTACCTCCGAATACCAATTTCAAATCAGAAACTTTGAATCCGAGTTTATTCCAGATTGTATGCATATGTGCCCATTCGTGACCCATGGAACTCGGTTCTATGTAAAACCCGAAAGGAGTCCCCGAAGATCCCCCGGTGTTTACGATATACCGTCCTTTTTTAGGGAAGGAACGTTCTTCTATCGGATATTGACTTAAGATTGATTTACTAGTAAGAGGAATTTTTGCAATATCATCAAAAGATAATAGTAAATCAGGGTGGAAGCTCTGTTTATTGTAGTAATCTTTATAGGCAGGTACCTTATGATAAGCAAAACTGACGATAGATTTCATTTGTTGGAAAATGAAATTCCGTCTATCCTCTGTAGTAAAAGATTCATATTTTGCAATTTCAGATTTTCTCTGACGATAAACTGCTCCTATTCCGGGTCGATAGTCGTAAGGAAATTTATTAATCGTTTTCCCGATTACAGGATGAATATTCGTCAGATTATTTTTAAGGTATAGGGCAATGCTCATTACTTTATTTGAAATAAAATTTAATTTAACATTGTGATTAAAGAATCGATTTCATTCTTAATTTTAGGTGTAGTTACATTAAGTATACTATTTAAACTAAAAATAACAGCATCTGCGATAGACTGACTCACATGAGGATTGAAAGTATATGAGGGTTCTACAACTTCATATGTATATTCAAGATCTGCAGCTATAACTTTACACCCATAGCCAACTGCTTCGAGCAAAGGCAATCCAAAACTTTCAAAAAGTGAGGGAAAAATGAGGTATTGTGATTCTGCATATAGTATTGACAATTTTGTTTTGTCTATAAAACCATGATTAACTACCTTTACTCCTTTATCAACTAATACATTAATTTTATTAATCAACTCAATTTCGTATTGAGGAATGGTTAAATGTAATTCAGGATTATAACCTTTATGGTAAATAAGTAACCATGCGTCCAATAATCGATTTATATTTTTATGAGAAGCACCGGAGCTTACATATAAATATGTATTATTCTTTTTCTGTGTGGTAATTACCTCTTCTGATAAATCAAAAAAAGGGCATACATAACAATCATCAGCGCTAATATTTAGATACGAAACTAATTTATCTTTTACCAAAGATGATTGTACTATCCATAAATTCGAAAACTTTTTGAGTAATCTAAAAAGTTCGTTTCTGAGATAAACTTTTAGCTTTAGACCAATAGAATATTCGTTTCGTTTATTAAACATCAGGACATTGTGGAAATAGGTATAAACTATACCATTATTTATCTCACACGGTGGAGGTATATTCCCAAAACAAAATATTTTAGTAAAATTCTCTTTATTACTTTTGTAAAATTTATACCGATTAAGAAAACCAGCTTTTAAATATACCTTTCTATCATTTGGTACTTGTTTAAAATCATTCTTACATCGCAAATCAAACAGATAAAAGACATCCATATGACGCGCTTCTATCTCTTTCACCAGATATTCTAAAAGAACTTTACCTCCACCTACGTTTATATATAAACTATCTACTAATAACATACTAACTTGTAAGTTTCACTACCAATTTGTGGAGATTAATTTTAAATTAGAAAAATATATTTATGACCTTGAAACCTGAAACCCTTTGTGGGAAAGTTGCATTTCCACAAAACGGGCTTTGTCATTCGGCCGGTTCTCCTCTAAGATCATTCTGATCTACAAAGTAGCTTCCGGGTCTTCGGCAACCATATAGATACATCCTCCACCTACGGCACCTGACAGTTTATACCCAAAGGCATTATCTTTTATCAGATAAATGATGTGCACCACACCAGGGGAATTGGTCCATTTGTCCGGCGCTTTATTCTGTTGCAAGGTCTTGTTAACGGTAATTGAGAATGCAGTAATTTCGTTAAATAACAATGTACCGGTTTTAGCAACTATTTTAAAAGAAATGAAATTCCTCTTTTGAGCTTGAGGGTTTCATTTTCAAAAGAATAATCAGAATTGAATTTCCCTAAATTTTCTGTATATGATGAGATATTTGAAAACATATTGGTTATCAAACTAACTTTATCCTCTGTTGTCATGTCTTTATAGATTACTTCACCAATATGATACTTTTTTGATACTTTAACAAGAAAAGGTTGTGGAGATAAAATCATTGGAATATTCAACTGAGCATACTCATATAATTTATTCGGTGAACAATAATAATTATTTAAACCATTAAATGAATACGAGACTATACCTATTTTACAATTACTATTTTCTTCAATTAATCTTGAATATGGAATAAGTCCTGTGAATCTTACTCTATCTGTTAGGTTAAATTCTGAAACCATATTTTTGAAGTATTCCAAATGAGGCCCACCCCCTATAATCTTGAGTTTAATGTTCTTAGGAAGTTTTGTCAACAAGGATATATAATCTTCCAAATCTCTGTCTTTTGATAAATAACCCTGATATACTATATAGTCTTCTTTAATAAGAATATTTTCAGTTTTATTGTGTTTTATATGTGGGGATATGTTTAAAACATTTACTGTATTTTTTAGCTTGTAAACAGATTTCAAAATTCTTTCTCTTTCTTGATTAGCAGCCACAACAAGATGAGCATGTTTTATACTGAGTTTTTCTAAAAGTAGGAAGAATGATTTTCTCAAATTATTCTTTGTCTCTTTTCTTTCAATCAATAACTCATGTGCATCATAAACCCATTTTATATTGTAAAAGAGATTTATAAATCTTCCGATAAAAACTAAATAATAATCATGCAAATATAATAGTTTTATTTTTTGTCTGTTTACAATACTGTATTTCACAACAAAATACCAAAAAGAAAGTAATAATAATCCACCTTTATACTTAGAGTTGAAAGAAAATGAGCCAAAATGACTATTTAGGTATGATTCATCGCTGTTACATGAAATGACAACAACTTTTTCTCCTAAACTACTAATTGTTTCAGCTGCCCTTATAACACGTGCATCATATTGTATGGCATTATATACAACCATTAAAATAAATTGGTCGTTTTGATTCTTATCTATCATATTTGATTTTATATCTCGAGTAAAAATGTATAATAATAAAAAAGACAAGTAGAATTTTAAGAATATAAGGCAGTCCAGAACCCGTTCCTCCTCTATTGATGAAATAAGTTAATTCAAAAACTGAATAAAAGAGTAAAATACCCATTTGATGATGCCTATTAAGTATCCTAAAAGTGTAACCAACCAACAAACCGACCAATAAGCTATGAATCCAAAATAAATGTTTGCCAAAGTAATAAACACTTTCACCAACAAGTCCTGGCAATACAATATAAAAACCACGTTGTCCGGAATCAATACCTAAAAGTAATCCAGCTATTTCATCACCTTTCAAACCGGTATCTCCTTTCAGAAAGCCAGGAATAGGAAGAGTAATTAACCATTTAAAGTATGTAATTAAATTATTTATGTCAAAAGGTTCATTATATATAGTGGAAAACCAAAGTGGATAATTTGACTCAGAGAAAATTAAATGCTCTAATGCTTCGAAAGTATTATCTACGCTCGCAGTACCACCGATTCTTATTTGAGTATAATTGACCATAAAAATAATCAAAGTTGGCAAAAAGATAGCAAATGAAATAACAATAAGTTTTCTCATTCTTGGAATAAACAGATACAAAGTGGCGATTATAATAAATAAATATTGAAGCATATCTCCTCTCCCAATATAACCTACTCTGCAATAATCTATATACGGGATCATGATTAATAAAAGTACTAATTTCCATGGTTTAAACCTGTACTTATACAATGAAAGAAAAAAAAATGGAGATAGAAGACTTAACAAGTAATATGTAATTGACTCAAAAAAACTTGACTCTTGTGTTTCAAATCTTTCAGCGAAAACACTCGATAAATCTGGAGCAGGTGGAACTATTAATCGATGAAGTAAGAACTGAGGGTATATTAAAGATGTTAATTTAAGCAGAAAAAAAACTATTATTATGGTTGTTCCATATTTATCAATCAATTTAGTAAGTTTATTTTCTGTTGATTTACGAACAACACATTTATTGTTTCTGCCCCTTCCTAAATATAAACCTATACTGATAAAAAATGTATATATCACATAATAAATAAAATAGTGTTCATCAACTTCTTTAAGACTACCCCCTAAGCCAGAATAGGTAAAAAAGGCTAACAGGAATAATCCGAAGAAAAGTTTTGAATTAAAATCCTTCAGTTTGAATATCCAAAAAAATGGCAGAAGAGTGACTACAATAATTAAAATAAGTCTGTATATATCAAACATCTTTAACATTTATATTTGACAAGTCAACTAAATCTCCCATAGTTCTCAAGAATGTTGCGCTAGCAGCACTGTTATGACCTGGGGTGAAAGTTAATTCACTAAAAACTGGGTTATCATCAATTTCATAAAAATCCACTCTAACAAAAGGAAATGGTTTTGATAATTTCTCTGCAATTATTAGCATTTTATCGAGAGACTTAGGCTTTTGTTTTATTTCTGCAATTGTAAGACCTTTATTTATGAATTCTGGATGTGGCTCCCAATTTGTGTCATATATCATTTTAGAGTATTCATGTGTATTTGCTATTCTATCAGAAAAGACAAAAATATACATAGGTTTTCCATTGAAACAATAAATCTTGTAATCTGTCAATGATTTGTTGTAATCACCACCTTCTACTAAATATTTTTCGGCTAATATTAAAGGTTTAATCCGTGAGTAATGAGGGGTTGCAGTTTTATAACCATAGTCAACCTTCAACCAGTTATTCAATTTCTTTTTCGCACTAGTGATATTTAAATAACGTTTATCCCTTACAAATATGTTAGTAGCACTCCCATTATTGGTCTTTAGTACAAACTTCTCGGGTAAACTTTCAAAATTAATTTCTTCAGGTGATTCATATACTCCGTATAACTCATTTAATATTTCAGGAAATCCATTTTTAATTATGTAATCTCTCACTTTTACTTTATCAGCTAATTCACTCCAAAGAGAAGTATCAGTATAAAAACTCATAAAATTAATCTTTTCATCCAGAGTCTGTGGATTATCCAGATTTAAAGGTATGCCCATATTATTCCTGTATGTCATTTTCATTAATTTTATGGGATCGTTTTTCCTGAGATATCTGATATATAGTCTTTTTATAAGATAGGCAGGGTAAAGTATAGAGTATTTTAATGCTTTCTTCAATTTCTTATTCATCATAATTTCTTTTATTGATTTGTCATTTGAATATTCAGAATTTTATTGATTTATTTGAGTCTATATATTATATTCTTTAAAACAATCTTTGGACCTTCAAAAAATACAAATTTGAATAACAAAATAAATCTTTGTTTATCGTGTTCCAGTAATCCATTTTGTTCTTTTACTATATATGGTAATGAATTAATTCTGTCATAGAATTCTTTTTTTAATGGATAACGTTTTACATATTGTTTCAATCCTCTTGCCTTGATATTTAAGAGTAAAGAATTCCATTCTTCATTCCCATCAATAAGATAATTGTCAATTTTTGATAAAAATCGTTTATTGAAAGGTGGAAATTTCCCAACAGAACGAGATAAGGGATTACCACCAGTATTATAATAACTGATTAGGGAATTTGTGTAACAGACTTTATACTTTAAACCAATTCTTATCCACATATCAGTATCTTCTCCATGAGTTAGATTTTCATCAAAATATCCACTTATTTCAAACACATTTTTATTTACTAAAATAGAAGAAGAGTTTATAGAATATAAGTATGAAAAGAAATCGAAGTACCCTTCTTTAATTGGTGGAAATCTATCCAATATAATAATATCTTTTGCATTGTTGACCTGAGCATATTGACCAGTATATAAACCTGCATCTGGATATTTGGATTTTAATTCAAGTAATATAGATAAAAAAGTTGGTTCCCAATAATCATCCCCATCTAGAAAAGCTAACCATTCTGATTTTGCTTCTCTTATTCCTCTGTTTCTGGCACTGGAAACACCACCATTAGATTTATTAATAATTCGAATTCGATTATCATTAAATACTTCTAAAGCATTTCTACTTCCATCGGTTGAACCATCATTAACAATTAAAAGCTCAAAATCAGTATATGATTGATTTAATACCGAATTGATTGTGTTACAAATAGTCTTTTCTTTATTATATAACGGAATAATTACTGATACCATATTATTTTTAAAGATATTTATTTAGGAATTGTAACCCTTTTGTTTTTTCTTCATTTATCACGTTATTAACATCTTTCCATTCGATTTTTGATGTTAATATTTCAGAAATAACATCTTTTGAATAATTAGAAATAAATCTATCTTCAAGATGAAATTGTTTTAGAAGAGATTCAAAACGAGCAATCCCTCTATTCTTGTTTCCAATTACAACAAATGGTATGTTGAAAAGTATGGAGAAAACAGTACCGTGGAATGAATCAGTAACAACAAATTTTGCATCATAAAATCCTCGTAACCATTTTGCTGGATTAGGGTATATGAAATTATCCACATTGTAATTTGTTACTTTTTCAGAACCCAACCTTTTTGTAGGAAGAGTTTCAAAAGGTTTATACCCATAACGTTCAACAATATGATTCACTATTTTATTTTTCTCCTCATTCTTATCCAGAATATATATGTGTAAATCTCCATTAATTTCTGGAATTTTTTCTTGTTGGATAATATCTAAATAATTTTTTACTGAAAGTAACATAGTGGGATCAACTAAATGTACAGCATCATTCCTTCCTAAATACTTTTCAACTAGTTTAATACCAGATGATTCCCTTACACTTACGGCATCAAATTTTTGTATAAGACTTTTGCATGCCAATGTGTCATCATTATTGAACTCCCATTCTGATAAGCCGAATGAAGCTGCATAAGATAGTTTAATTACTTTCCGATCGGTGTCAACAAAATCTAAAAAAAAATTTCTTATATTCGGGGAGTATCTAGGACGCCAGCATTGATCACTTCCAACTATATATGCATCAAAGCCCAAATTCTCTAAATTCTTCATTTCTTTATCATTGGTAATAAGAGACGACAATTCAGGAATATATTTTTTCTGAAAAGATTTAGTTTCATTTGAAATTTTTAGCTCATGTTTTTTTGTCAAATACAATGATGGATGAATCTTTCTGTGTAATAACACACTTTTTATCATTGATGCTTTCTTTCTAAACCATGATACTTTAGCTCTTCTTCTATTAATAATTTCTATTTCATGCCCCATCGATTGTAGTGTCTCTTTCAGAGCATAGGCTTGCAATAAACCTCCATAATTATCATGCAATGGCTGTGTTAGTATCCCAATCTTCATATTCCCATTTTTCTTTTGATGGCCCGTATATAGTGATTGATCTTAGTCTTTTTCTGCAACTTATCTCTTAAACTCAGCATTACTTTATCAAATAGATGACTATCGTTCATTATTGGCCATTGAATTAAACTTTGCTTCCGAACTACCATTCTTTGTTTCTGTACCAATTTAAAATCAATAGAAATCTTCTCTTGATCGTGACGTTTGGGAGGAATTAACAGCCCTTTTTTCTTAGCCAACCTGATTCTATATCCCAAAGCTTTCTGACGATGATTGAAACTTCCTTGCTGCGAAGATAAAAATTGATTAAAATCTAGATGCTCAACGGTTAACTCTTTCATCGTTATCCCCTCATTTATCAATTCTTCAGAAAGCTTAGACCGGGTTACCATGACATTTGTCCCTTTCCCATCTTGATTGTATGGATTCAACCAGGCATCACCCAAAGATATATCAGCCAATTCAGTGGTTACGTCATCACAATAATCACAGGCATTATTTTTAAACATTCCAGAGCCCCACATATCTCCCACTTTTCTCATCTTAATGGTGTGTAGAGCTCCCTCTTCATCTTTGCATCCGAATGAATAATCTGATGCTCTGCTTTGATGATCTTTAATTCTGAACTGTGGTTGAGTGAAATGATTATTTGCAACTCCAGCTTTTCCTGCCAAATATTCAGCAAAGAATCTACTTTTAATTCCACCACAAATAATGCCTATAGTGAATTTAATTCTTTCTTTAAGTTCCGGATGATAGATCTGCAACAATCTTACGGACTTGATAAAACAAGCAATACCAACTACAGCAAATCGTTCATTTGAATTCTTCAATCGTTCAAGCACTGTTGCAAGTGTTACCGGAAAATATCTGGTTTTTGATGTGGAAATTATTTCATCGGTTGATCTTACAATTGAATATTCGTAGAAACTGTTTTCTCCTTCTTTAACGGTAATGACAGCATCAACAATCTTTTTATTCAACAATTCATCAATCAAATAGGTGGCAATACCCCCGGAAGAAGATGTCAATCTGTATTTGTTGGAATAACCTACATAAGTATTATAATAATGGCCGACTTTTTGATCACGGTTTGGCGCATTCTTCAGAAATATATCGGCTATCTCATTTTCAGTCCTTACTTCTTTATCAGGGAAAGGATTAAAGGGACAAACCTTCAAATTATCTTCTGATAACAATTCAGGAATATCCGGGTTTGGGTTCAGGAAACCTTCTTTGTTCCATTTCATCCCTAAATTATTTTTTGTAGATGAATACAAGCAGGCGCCACAACCGACACATAAATCTTGTTTTACTACAGCGTCGAATATATTCTTATTAGGCACAGTCGTCATGTTCTTTTTAAAATTTTATTAATGCCCCTTATCACAATTGCTTTCTCTGATTTCTGTAAACCGAGTGAGAATATGATGACTGCATTCCAAATTAATGTAACAAAGACGATAACAATTAATCGTATAAAATGCTCATCCATTGAAATTCTAATTAAAAGGGGCAATGAGAGAGATAATAAGACAATTAGGATATTTTTCAAGATTATTTCTTCTACAAATCGTTGTATCGGAAACTCCAATAACTTCCATACAAGGTATAACCGAAAGGACAAGGCAATTATCGAGATTACAATATTTACATATAGAGTAATCTCCGGAGAATATCCCAGTTCCAACAAAAAATATGATATTGGTAGAATTAGCATTAACAAAGATCCAACCACCGCCTGATATACCTTAATTTTACCGGTTGCTTGAATTGCTGTCATCAATGGACCGGAAACACAGTCTATCAAAATGATAACCAATACAAGTATTGTAAAGATTGAAGAATAATCTGGAACAGTTTTTAACCAAAGCTTTAAAATTTGATCTACTTCAATCATGATAGGCAACGAGAGAAAAAAAAGAAGATAGAATGAAAACTTGGAGCCTCTTATAACGAGTGAATACATGTACTCTCTTTCGTCTGCTGCGTAAGATTTAATGATTTGTGGGTTTACAGCCATCTGAAAATTACTTACAAAACTATTTACTGCAGATTGTACTTGCATGGCAATACCTCTGGCAGCATTCACAACCGGGCCGTAGAATATATTCAATAGGATATTTACCCCTTGTCCTTTGGCAACAGCAGCTATATTACCAAATAAATTCCATCCGGAATAACTTATAAGTGTTTTGTATAGTTTTTGATCATTTACAAATTCAAATTTCGATTCTTCAAAATTTCTACGTGTATAAACTCTATAGATTGCTGCGATAATGAATACTACACCGAAATGTAAGATTCCATACAATTTTAGTTTATCGTAGGTAATCCATGTAAGCATGAATACGATCAAAAGCTTAAGAGAGACTTCTATAATGCTTACATAGGCATA
>ENA-UOOE01001179-UOOE01001179.1-fermentation-metagenome-genome-assembly--contig:-NODE-1179-length-22780-cov-4.463806_pt1 | contig 22780 bp, 20 predicted proteins | sample MGYA00245776_ERZ724021 | MGnify/ENA primary metagenome ERZ724021 (study PRJEB28704, sample SAMN03018321) | fermentation metagenome | biome: anthropogenic terrestrial biome; feature: soil; material... | reverse complement strand
AAGCTGCTTGTTCCGTCCACTCTCGGACTCTTTGTGTTTCAATGGATGGTTGGTTACTTCAATTTAAAGCTCAGCGGTGCCTGGAATATGATTCCGGTATTTATCCGCTACCCTGTCATGGCCATTTCAGGAATTGGCCCATTATGGTTTATCCAGATGTTGTGGGTATTCTCACTGCTGCTTGTGCTGATTCGGAAAATTGATTCTAAGGATAAATTCTACACATTCTGCGGAAAGTGTAAACTTTACGTGATTTTGCTTCTTTTCCTTCCCCTCTGGGGAGCTTCGCAGATTCTTAACATGCCAATCATTACGACTTATCGCTTCGGAATTTACTTTGCTGCATTTTTAATCGGTTATTTCATATTCTCTCACGATGAGATTCAGGACGAAGTGCAGAAGATTCACTTGCCGATGCTGATAATCGCTGTTGTGATGGGTATTGCTTATACGGCTTTTTATTTCGGCCGAAATTATACTGATGATGCCTGCCTGAAAAGTATTTTCACCAATGCTTACCTGTGGATGGCGATTCTTGCAGTTTTAGGCTGCGGAAAGACATGGTTCGACAAAACGTCGCAATTTGCAACTTATATGACAAAATCAAGCTTTGGCATATACATTGTCCACTATCTTGTTGTACTTTCCGCCTGTTATTTCCTGAAGCTTTATACGGCCTTGCCTGTATTTGCAATTTATCTGATTGCCATTTTCTCAGTCCTTATTATTTCTCCCGCTTTCTATGAGCTGCTGAAGCGTATCCCGATTTTGAGGTATCTAATTCTTGGTATTCAAAAGGATAAGATAAAAGAGGAGTAAACCAATGGAAGCCGATTGCAGTATAACCTGCAATCGGCTTCCATTTTTCTCTTTATAGGGAATGTGATTTTCTATCAGTCTGGCACGGTTGGGACTGCATCCGCCGGGATTGGACAAACATAACCGGACACTGTGTGCTTTTTAAATTCATCCCGGGCCTTTTGCAGTGTTTCCGGGGAACCAAGCAGGTCAATGACAGAGGCAGCCAGTACTTTCCCGGCACAGAGGGCTGCTTTGAGGCCGATGGATGTACGGTCACATGAGACATTCTGCCAGCTGTGTCCGGGGCAGCCGTTCGGCCATGCGGCTACATGGATTTGCCCGGTTGGCGTTTCCCAGCTTACATCACCTACGTCGGTGGAACCGGGGTTAAAAGCATCGCCCTGATAGAGAGGAAGCAGGAAACTATTCATGGCATGGCCCGCCTGGCGGCGCAGCTCAGCGGCCTTTTCGGCATAGGCGGGATCATACTGACTGCCAATGCCGGGTATGGAATCGTTTCCCTCATAAGTTGAAGACAGCTGATCTGCGAAGGAGAGTTCCTCATCCGTGTAACCGGGTACGCCCATGGACACAAAATTTTGGTACAGAACCTGCTCCAGCACGTGATTGCTGACAGTATCAGCTAAGCCGTCAATAAATTTGCGCGTGTAACTGGTTTCCGTCATAAGAGCGGCCCCGTCAGCAATTTTATCCACCCGCTTAAGAAGCTTTACCGCATCAGCAACATGATTGGAACGTACCATGTACAATACGCTCGCTTCCGATTGGACGACATTTGGGCTGAGGCCGCCGGTATTGGTGACCGCGTAGTGAATCCGGTCTTTGCTGGACATATGTTCTCGTAGAAACTGGACGCCGACATTCATCAGTTCCACTGCATCCAGTGCACTGCGACCAAGTTCGGGGCTGCCTGCTGCGTGCGCCGGGATACCGTGAAATTTGTACTGAATCTGGATGCAGGAGTTGCTGGAACCGGTAGCCACCTCATTCCGGTCTTCCGGATGCCAGGTCAGTGCTGCATCCAGGCTGCGCCACAGACCGTCACGCGCCATGAATGACTTCGCTGCACCGCCCTCTTCTCCGGGACAGCCATATAACACGACTGTTCCGGTTTTCCCTGTGGACTGTAGGTAGGATTTTACGCCGAGTGCCGCGGCCATGGAGCCAGCACCCAGAAGGTTGTGCCCGCAGCCGTGCCCACAGCCACCCGGTGTAATCGCTTCACGCTTTACGCTTCCGGCTTTCTGAGAAAGTCCGGACAGTGCATCGTATTCCGCGAGTATTCCGATAACCGGTCTTCCAGAACCAAACGAGGCGGAAAAAGCCGTTGGAATGGAACAGATACCTTCCTTTACATTGAACCCACAATCGCGCAGTGTCTTACAGTAAAGTGCGGAAGACTGGAACTCCTGAAGCGACAGTTCTGCATATTTCCAAATTTCGTCGGCAACATGGCTAATCAAGGCTGCGTTCTGGTCTATCGCAGCCAATGCCGCCTGTTTTTCTTTCGTCATTCTGGTTCTCCTTTTCAAACTTAAGAACTCGCCGGCGTTTTTACCACACAAAAGCAGGTGAAAACGCCGGATGTAGAGCCCTACAAAACTTTGCTTAGAAAATCCTTGAGGCGGGTATCCTGCGGACGGTCAAAAATGTCGGATGGTGTACCCTGTTCCATCAGTTTCCCATCGGCCAAAAACAGGACCCGGTTTCCCACCTCACGGGCAAAACCCATTTCATGGGTGACGACCACCATAGTCATTCCGGCATGGGCAAGTTCTTTCATGACATCCAGCACTTCGCCAACCATTTCTGGATCCAGCGCGGAAGTCGGTTCGTCGAAGAGCATGACATCAGGCTCCATGGCGAGGGCGCGAACAATGGCTACACGCTGTTTCTGACCGCCGGATAGTTGGATGGGGTAAGCGTCGGCGCGGTCTTTTAGACCAACCCGGTCCAACAACTGAAGTGCCTTGTCTTTGGCGGCGGCCCGATCGAGATGGAGAACCTTGACAGGCGCCAGCACCATGTTCTCCAAAATCGTCATTTGCGGGAAAAGATTGAAATGCTGGAATACCATGCCCATTTTCTGACGGTATTGATCCACGTCCAGCCGGACCGACTTTCCCGTTTTATCACGGTACTTTGCACGGGTGATATCTATGCCATCAAATAGAATTGTGCCGCTGGTCGGACGCTCCAGCAGATTCAGGCTGCGAAGAAACGTAGATTTTCCGGAACCTGACGGCCCGATGATTGCTATGACGTCCCCGCTGTTAATCTCCACAGAAATATCGTCAATCGCTTTGATTTTTCCCTTGTTGTAGTATTTCCGCAGATGCTTCACTTGGATCAGTTTATCGCCTGTCGCCACGGCTCATTCTCCTCTCAAAATAGGCAATGATTTTTGATGTCGGGAAAGTCAGGCAGAAGTAGAGGACCGTAGCAACGATCAGGGGTTCAATGATAACATAAGTTGCACCTTTGATATCGTTGACGGCGGACATGATATCCTGCACGCCGATGGTATAAGTAATGGAAGATTCCTTGATGATGGTGACAAATTCATTTGCAATGGCAGGCAGCGTATTTTTAATAGCAGGCGGCAGGATAACGGAACGCAGAGTTTGTTTTTTGGAAAGTCCCAGGGAACGTGCGGCTTCACTCTGGCCACCGTCAATAGACTGAATTCCGGCACGGATAATCTCGGCAAGGTAGGCACCGGAATTCAGCGCCAGTGCCACAACGCCCGGGATGAAACGCTCCAGACGGATAAAACCGAACAGTGTCGTTTTGGGCAGGTCGATAACGGACTTGTCAAACAGCAGAAAATACACCAACCACAACTGAACCAACATAGGCGTTGCCCGAAAAACTTCCACATAGGCAGTGGCAAGCAGACTCAGCGGATTAAACCGGCTCAGATGGAACAGGAATCCCTGTTCCCGAAAATGACCGTCACGCGTAACAGAGAAGAAACGGAATGGCTGAACGCTGGAGAGGCGCATAACGGCAAGCAGAAGCCCCAGAAGAAAGCCAAAGAATACGGTCAGCGCCGAGAGCAGGACGGTGCAAACCATGCCTTGCTTAAAAAGATCCGCGTACTGGGCAACTTTTGCAAAGTTAGCCGCGGTGACAAGCTGTTTCATAAATATCCCCTTTATCTAAAGCCAGCTGAAAACACTGCCCCGGTTTTACGGAGTATGATAACCGTTTGCTGGCAGTTTCGTTTCCCGTTTAAATCAGCCGGCGGAGGAAGCTTTGCTTGCTACCGGGTTGCCGCTGGAATTCAGCATGCCCTCATAAATTTTTCCGGATGTCTGCTCATTGGCCTTAGCGACAAATTTGTCCATGGAACCATCTTTGAGCGCTACGGCGATAGCCCGGTTTACGCCGTCCAGTAAGGCTTTGTTTCCCTTTGTTACCCCAACCGCAGAACCCTTATATTTATAAGGGACGTCAAACGCAATGTACAGATTCGGGTAATTATTTTGGTAAAATTTTGCCACATCAGTGCTGACATAACCGGCATCCAGCTTACCGGAAAGCAGTTCCGAAATGATATCGGTTACTTTGGCCAATTTAACAATGTCGGCCTTAGGAGTGTTCTTGGTGGCCAGATCTTGCTGGACGGAACCTGTTTGAACGCCGATGGATGTATTTGCTTGGTTCAGGTCGGAGAGCTGTTTCCATTTATTCTGGTTTTTCTTGACCGTCACTAGCGACTGTTTGCCAGAGTAGTAAATATCGGAAAAGTCCATGGAGTCGGCACGTTTTGGATCAGGGGCAAGTCCCGACACGCCAATATCCACGTTGCCAGCGCTCAGCTCCATAATGACGCCGTCAAAGTCCATGGGAATGATGTCTAGCTTCAAATGCAGGTAATTGGCAATGTACTGCGCGAGCGATATGTCGTAGCCTGCGAGGGTTGGCTTTCCGTCGCTGCCGATGGCGTAGAATTCACAGGGGGCGAAGTCTGGGCTGGTGGCAACAGTCAGTGTCCCTTCTTTTACAGTTGTAATTTCAGAGGATGCGCTTCCCGTAGCGGAAGTGTTTCCTTTTTCTGGGGTTGTCTTGCTGCTACAGGCGGCGAGTGACAGGATTGTTGCGGTGGCAAGGATTATGGACAGCAACTTTTTCATGATGTTTTTCCTCTTTTCTTTCAGGACCGTATGTCTAAAAACACGTGGGAATTCTCTTGCTTTTTTGGGGGAGAGCTTTTCTCCCTGAAATTATGAATTACCTTACCACGTTTGCTCCTAAAAATCAATAGCTTTTCAAAAAAAATGAATAAATATTAATATTTACTTTCTGAGATAAGAAATTAGTTGGCTATATTACTAAAAATATTGATTTTTAGGAGCAAAATCAGCATGAATATTAAATGAATAATTTAAGCGAACCATCAAGAGAATTTTCAGCTTTTTGATTGGACAAGGTAATACACAAGATTCCGCAGAAATGCTATTTATCCCGTGAAGTGTTTTTCGGGAAGAATTTGCCTATATTAGTCCCGACCAAAAGACATGCCGATTATGATTGTCCGCTGGTATCCGGGGGGGAGCGAGATGATTCCGCTGGCAGTCTACTGGAATGAAGGAGAACGGTATGAGACTGACTGTGCGCTGGATATTCGATCCGCATTTATTTTGCCATTCTACAAATTACAAAAAGGACTCTTCCTTCGCTGAAAGCGTTGGAGGGGCCCTTCGATAGGCTGACGTCCGGAGGATCCTCCGGGTGCCGTTGCTTGTTGAATTGTGAATAGTGAATTCGCAGAATAGTTATCTCTGATGACGTATATTCTTATCTGCTGCACGAGTCATAAACGCGCGCGGCGTTGATGCACACGGCTTCCTTGATGTTGCCCGCGCTTGCCGCCGACTGGTTTACAGTCTCGGCACGATTTTTATCCATAAAATCATCCTCCTGACACTTATCCGTGGGCTTTATTTCTCAGTATCAGTTTATGGCGCGGGTTTCGTTGTGTTACAGAATTTTCCGGAAAATGGCGAAAATACATTAAAGATATGGCTTTGTGTCACCGTTTTCCAAGTGCTGTACGGCCTCTTCAATGCGGTTCTTTGCATCTTCCCCTGTTTTCGCATTCTCAACGAAATGAATGACGGATTTCTGTTGCTCATCATTCAAAAGGCTGAATTCATGCATGGCGTCACCGTGCATTGCAAGTGACATCATAAGACCAATCGGCATGTTTTCGGCTTCATGCTTTTTTTGCTCCATTTCAGAATTACTCCTTTTTCCCATGGAATTTCCGGGTTCTTGGCCCGATTTGTTATATTTTCCCCGGAAGGCCAGTTTCCATGCGAAGCAGATAGGCCAGTTTCCAGGTACGGATTTTTCACGCGAAAAAACAACCGTTTCATGCGGAATAAATTGGGACTAGTTGTAGGCGGTATCTTTTTCCCCGCCCATTCATTATATTGACTTGCAGTGGAAGTATGGCATGATAAAGTTATAAATCGTAGATTCACGCTTATGTAAAATCCCTTTTGACAATAAGTTTAAATAAATAAATATAAAATGTTTAATATATATACATCCAGTACAGAAACATGAAAAGCTCAAATCCCTGTGACAAGGACAAAAATCAGTCAGTATGGTATTTATTTTCTCCAACTGGATTTATTGCATAACCTTTTATCTGCTCGTTGCCCTGTTTTCAACCGGTTGCCTTTCCAAAGGGCCAATATTGAAAAATTCCACCGTTCTGCTATAATTAATTGATATATATGGAACATAGAGGAAGAAGGATAGTCCAATGCCAAAAGTAACCTTGATTTCCCATACGCCAGTTCCGGAAAAGCTTGTTGCATCTGCTGCAAAGCTCTGCTATTCCTCCGCCGGAATTGATGAGATTGCGGAAGGGCTGACGGAGGAAAAGACTGCCTCGTTTGTGCACAGGCTTGCCGAGATGGGCCATGACAGCGTAATTGAGCATGTTTCATTCACTTTCGGTATGGAAGGCGTTTCCCGTTCGTTCCTTGCCCAGATAACACGGCACCGCATTGCTTCCTACAGTGTCAAGAGCCAGCGCTATGTGAATGAAGCGGATTTTCAATATGTGATTCCCCCGGAAATTGAGAAAATCCCGGAAGCAAAAGCGGAATTTCTTGCTGCCATGGAGGAAGACCGCAGGCACTACGAGCATCTTTCTGCCCTCCTGACCGAAAAGCATAAGCGTGAATTGATGGCCTCCGGCAAAAACGAAAAAGAGGCTTCCCGTGCTGCCGTCAAGATGTCTAATGAGGATGCACGGTTTGTCCTTCCGAATGCCTGTGAGACAAAGATGATCTGTACCTTCAATGCACGGGAGTTGCTCCACCTTTTCTCACTGCGCTGCTGCCGCCGTGCCCAGTGGGAAATCCGGGACGTTGCGGATCGGATGCTTGCACTTGTCAAGCCGGTCGCACCGGATATTTTTGCAGATGCAGGTCCGGCGTGCGTGCGCGGTGCCTGCCCGGAAGGCGGTATGTCCTGTGGACATGCCACCGAAGTCCGTGAATTTTACCAGTCGATGGGGGCGGGAAAATGAAGGGGAAACTTTTTGCAGTGGAAGGCCTCGATGGGAGCGGCAAGGCAACGCAGACTGCAATTCTGGAAAAAGGTCTCCTCAGCCGGAAAGTCCATCTGCGGCGGGTTTCTTTTCCGGATTATGGCGAACCGTCCAGTGCGGCAGTTAAAATGTACCTCAACGGCGAATTTGGGGACAAGCCGGGTGATGTGAACGCATATGCTGCATCGTCATTTTATGCTGTAGACCGCTGTGCAAGTTATCTTAAGTCCTGGCGGGCGGATTATGAAAATGGTGCCCTGATCCTTGCAGACCGCTATACGACTTCCAATATGGTTTATCAGCTGCCAAAGCTGCCGGAACAGGAATGGGACAGCTTCCTTTTATGGCTCCAGGATTTCGAGTATGCAAAGCTTGGTTTGCCGCGGCCCGACCTGACAATCTTTCTTGATATGCCGCTGGAAATCTCACAGAAGCTGTTGGATGAGCGGTACCGAAGAAACGGTAAAGAAAAAGACATCCACGAACGTGACTGCGTTTTTCTTGGCAAATGCCGTAAAGCAGCACTTTATGCGGCGGAACGCCTTGGCTGGCGTATTATTGCGTGTGCGGAGTGCGGTGCGCCAAAGCCAATAGAAAAAATTTCGGCGGAGCTGCGTAGTGTTGTCCTGCCGGAGCTTGGCATCCCACCGGAGACGGAACAATGACCGGATTTGCACGCTGGGAGATGCGGCAGGAGCTTTCCCTGCTTTGGCAGCAGTGCTTCGGCGATCCGAAAGGCTTTCCGGATTTTTTTCTCAGCCACCTTTTTTCTCCCCGTGACTGCCTGGTCACAACGGCAAAAGAGCGAGTAGTATCGGCTGTTTATCTGCTGCCTGCAAAAATCCTTTCGGATGGGAAAACCGTTCCGGCTCATTATATCTTTGCTGCCGCAACTATGCCGGGATTTCGTTCCCGCGGGCTGATGTTATCTCTGCTGAAGCGTGCGGCGGAAGAAGGGGAGCGGCGGGGGGACTGTTATTCTGCGGTTCTTCCTGCTGACGAAGGGCTCTACCGCTTTTATGCTGCGGCAGGATATGAGGACTTCTTTCAAGTCCGCAGGGTAAAGCTTTCCGCAGCAGAACTCAGCAAGACTGCCAGCCTGGATTCTCCACCCAACGGCTGCCAGCCGGACTGGGCCGGGTGGAACCGCTGCCGGACAAAGCTGCTTGCGGGGAACTCCGGTTCTCTTCTCTGGAATGACCGGATGTTCTGCGGAGCTGTTTCCATGAGCCTCGTTTATGGTGATCAGTTCGTTTGCGCCGAAGGGCTTTCCTATGCACTTTGCCGCAGGGGAAAAACACAGTGTGACGTATTGGAAGCCGCAGCAGACCAACATGCTTTTCCATCCCTTGCAGCCGCGGTCCTGAAAGAAGCACCGGCGGAACACTACTGCTTCCGTTTCCCCATTGGATGCAGTTTTTTCCCGGGAAAAGGGACAGTGGAACGGTTTGGGATGCTAAAGGGCCTTGGCGGTCGGGCAACAGGGGATGTGAAACCATATCATCCCTATCTGGGTCTTGGTATGGATTGATTTCCGGTGTGGGCTGCACTGCTTTGAAATTGGGAGGTTTTATCAAAATGATTTATGTGTTTTTGCAGGAAGGCTTTGAAGAGATTGAAGCAATGGCTCCAGTGGACGTTCTCCGTCGTGCCGGGGCTGAGGTTGCCACAGTAGGGGAAGGAAGCCGTACAGTTGTAAGCGCGCACGGTGTAAAAATAGAAGCTGACCTTGCGGAAGCGGATGTTTCTGCAAAAGATGCTGAAATGGTCGTCCTTCCCGGCGGGCCAGGAACAAAGAATCATGAAAAATCGCAGGTACTCCGCAATATGCTTGCCTACTGCGCAGAAAAGGGGAAATATATTGCTGCCATCTGCGCGGCACCATCCGTTCTCGGCCATATGGGCCTCCTTACGGGGCACAGCGCCGTTTGCTATCCCGGCTATGAATCCGAGCTGGGCGCCTCGCACATCCTGCATGACCCTGTTTGTGTCAGCGGCAAAATTATAACGGGACGCGGGCCGGGTGTTTCCATTGAATTTGCGCTAAAATTAGCAGAGATACTTTATGGCCCTGAAAAATCACAGAAAATCAGAAAGAGCATGCAATGTATCAGGACATCCGCGGGCTGAAGCAGGAAATCCGGCAGTATTGCCGGGATTTCCGTGTCCAAATGACGCAGGGACAGAAAGTGGAGTATGATGCGCAGATAACAAAGAGAGCCGTTACGCTTTGGGAGTTTTCCCGGGCTGACCTTGTCTGCACTTATGTCAGCAAGCCGTTGGAGGTAAGTACCTTTGGGCTGATTACGGCAGCGCTTGATTTGGGCAAGTGCGTTGCAGTGCCACGCTGTCTCCCCGGGACGCGGGAGATGGAATTCCGGCGGATCGCTTCGTGCAGCGACCTCCTGCCAGGCGCTTTTGGCGTACTGGAACCGGATCCGGAGAAATGCCCGGCCGTCAATGCTTCCGGGCGGACATTCTGCGCAGTGCCAGGTTTTAGCTTTGACACCGAAGGTTTCCGCCTGGGGTATGGAAAAGGTTACTATGACCATTTCCTTGCGGATTTCTGCGGCTTTGCAGTTGGGCTATGTTACACCGGCTGCATCCGGAAGACTCTTCCGCGCGGTCGGTTTGATTGCAGGGTGGATGCCCTTGTAACGGAACGGTATATCCGAAGGATTTCCGGCGGCCTGCCCGGCCGCTAGATACAGGAGAATGTTTTATGAACAATAAACATGATGAGGAATTCGATGAGAGACGCCGGCACAAGGTGGAGAATTTTCAGGTGAACATCCATGATGATGCTGCTGGAGACAGCCAGCCGGAGGAAGGAAAAGAAACAGTCATCAGCAGCTACAGCGATCCGAAAGAAGCCCAGAAAAAGGAGATTAATTCAGAGGAGGCTGCGCTCAACCGGGCAAAGCTTGCGCATACCCTACGCAATAAAGAGAAGGCAAGAAAAAACAGGCGGCTTTTCCGTGGAGTGTGGTTTTGCATTTTTTTGCTGTTTTCAGTTCTTGCCGCAAAATATGTTGTCGCTGATGTCAATGATATGCTTGCCGTTGGCAGGCAGTCTGTGAATGTTACGGTTGAAATTCCCAAAAATGCGACTTCAGGCGAGGTTTCGCAAATTCTTTATTCTGTTGGAGCAATAAGGAACGTTGATGCATTCCGCCTTTACAGCAAGCTGACAAAAGCCCCCGCAACCTATGGTGGTGGCAGCTACAAGATTACGACGGGCCTCGACTATGAGGCACTTATCAACTCCATACAGTCCTCTGCAAAGAGGGTAGATACAGTAAAAATCACTTTTACCGAAGGTATGAATGCACCGGAAATCGCCGCAAGCCTGGAGAAAAACGGCGTGTGTTCTTCGGCGAACGCTTTAAAGGCTTTCAATACAAACAAGCTTGACGACAACTATGACCTGATTGCCGCCATCCCCAACGTTTCATCCCGCTACTATAAGTTGGAAGGTTACCTTTTCCCGGACACTTATGAGTTCTTCAAGAATGAAGATACGGTGGATGTCGTGGAAAAACTGGTCAGCAACTGCAACAAGAAACTCACCAAGCAAATCCGCGATAAGGCTAAGGAAGAAAAAATGACGGTTGACCAGATGATTACGCTTGCCTCCATGATTCAGTCAGAGGCGGCCAACAAGACAGATATGTATAATGTTTCGTCTGTTTTTCATAACCGCCTGAACAGTAAGGATGCAGCCCTGAATCACCTCAATTCTGATCCGACGACACTGTATCCGTACCGGAAACGTGCACAGGTCCCCGCCAATATCCGGAGCACTTACAAAAGCAAGTATGATACCTATACAATCACGGGGCTTCCTGCAGGTGCTGTCTGCAATCCTGGCCTAGACGCGATTAATGCGGCCCTCAACCCGAACAGCACGAACTACTATTATTTCTGCCATGATGCAAAAGGCAATGCCTACTATGCAAAGACGCTTTCCGGGCACGAAGCAAACCTGAAGAAAGCTGGTTTGAAATGAGCCAGCCGATGAGGTGGAGCGTTTCTTCCGGTCTGCCGGAACTCCTCTGCCCGGCAGGCAGCCGTGAGCGGCTGGAAGCAGCAGTGCACTTTGGTGCAGATGCGGTCTATCTTGCGGGGAAAGAATTCGGGATGCGCTCAGGCTCGCCGAATTTCGGTCCGGATGAACTGGCTTCCGCAGTAGAGTATGCCCACTGTGCCGGCGTACGGGTTTACCTTGCCTGCAACAACCTCATGAACAATGCAGACTGTGAAAAGCTGCCCGGTTTCCTGCGGATGGCCCAGAATGCCGGTGTAGATGCGGTGATTGTGACGGATTTTGCCGTGCTGGATTTTATCAGGGAGTATGCACCCGGAATGGAAATCCATATTTCCACTCAGGCGGGGGTCACAAATTGGGCGGCTGCAAAAATGCTTTACAATCTTGGTGCAAAGCGCATTGTGCTTGCACGTGAACTGCCGCTAGAAGAGATCGCAGGAATCAGGGCAAGGGTGCCAAAAGACCTGGAACTCGAAACGTTCGTCCACGGCTCAATGTGCATGTCGTTTTCCGGAAGGTGCCTGCTTTCGGAATATTTTACCGGACGCAATGCAAACCGGGGCGACTGCGCGCAGCCCTGCCGCTGGAGCTATGCAGTGATGGAGGAAACCCGTCCCGGATGTTATTTCCCGGTGGAGGAGACCGAAAAGGGGACTTACCTGATGAATTCCCGTGACCTCTGTATGGTCCGCCATATCCCAGAGCTTGTGCGTGCGGGTGTGACAAGCCTTAAAATTGAAGGCCGTGCAAAATCTGCCTATTATGCGGCCGTTACGGCAAATGCCTATCGCCACGCGATTGACAGCTTTGCAAAAATGCCGAATGCGCCGCTTCCTGCATGGATTCCGGAAGAATTGAACAAAATCAGTCACCGCGAATACAGCACAGGCTTTTATTATGGATGGACACCCGGTGAGGTTTACGAAAACGGCGGCTATGTACGCGGGTGGGAGGAAATCGCAGTCTGTACGGGAATGCACGGCAACGAGGCGGTGCTGTCGCAGCGGAACCGCTTTTTCCGCGGTGACACCGTCTCTGTTTTGGAACCGGGTGCAGAACCCTATGACCTTACACTTAGCGAAATTTATGACGAAAGCGGCTGCCCGCTGGAAACAGCCAACCATGCGGAAATGACGGTGCTGGCCCCTGTGGATCGTCCCGTTGCAGAACATGCTATTCTGCGGAAGCAAATCCGGCCGGACGGTTAAAAATCCCTCTGTCAGGAAAAGATATCCTGACGGAGGGATTTTTCATGCCAAAACGTGCATCAAAACGCGTCTCTTTCCTTTTTTTCAGCTTTCTAATCCTACTTTTTGCCATTGCGATGGTCCTTTACCATATTTCACGGGGCGGTACGCTTGCCGCAGCAGCCGAAAATCAGCAGACTGATACGGTTACCCCCGTTTCCCTGCGCGGGACTATTTACGACCGGAACCTTGATCCACTGACAGGGAATGGTGTAACGGAATATTCGGCAGCCATTGTGCCGACTCTACAGACTGCGAATGCCCTTAAAAGCATCCTCCCAACCGACAGAATGAGTGCTGTCCTCAAAATTATGAAAGACGGCAGGCCATTTACACTGAGACTTCCAAAAAATATGTTGGTGCCGGGAATCAGTGTCTTTCCCGTAAAAAGCCGGTATGACGGGAGCCGCCTTGCCGAGCATGTGATTGGCTTTCTCGATGGCTCCGGCCAGGGTGCTTCCGGCGTGGAGAAAGCATTTAACGCTTCGCTTTCCGCTGGAGGGAAAGTCACAGTTTCTTACCAGGTTGATGCACTTGGCCATGTCCTGACAGCGGGGAAAGGGACAGATACCGACACTACCAAAGAAAGCCAGAGCGGTGTTGTCCTTACACTTGACCGCTCGATTCAGCGTCTTGCTGAACGTTCCGCCGCTAAGTACCTGAAAAAGGGAGCTGTTGTTGTGCTGGAAGTCCCTACGGGGAAAATCCTTGCCATGGCAAGCCTGCCGACTTTCCCGCAGGACGACGTTTCCTCTGTGCTCAAGTCTGCCGGTTCTCCTCTCCTGAACCGTGCGACTTCGGCGTACAGCGTCGGCTCGGTATTTAAGCTTGCTGCGGCTACGGCTGCGCTGGAGAATGGGATTTCCCCTTCAGAGACTTACTGCTGCACTGGCTCCATTTCGGTGGATGGACAGGCTTTTCACTGCTACGGTTCGGAAGTGCATGGTACGGAGGACATGAAAAAGGCCGTTGCAGAATCCTGTAATACCTATTTTGTACACCTCATGCAAAAAGTTCCACCGGCCAATTTTCTCCAAATGGCAAAAAAGCTTGGCTTTGGCCGTTCCTTTTCCCTTGCGCCGGGAATGGAATCGGCCACAGGCACGCTTCCGTCCCTTGCAAACCTCAGCGTGCCGCGGGCACTTGCTAATTTTTCCTTTGGGCAGGGCGACCTTACGGCAACACCGCTTCAGATTGCAGCTATGGTAAATACTATTGCTTCGGGCGGCGTATTTACGGCTCCGTCGCTGGTCTCTGGCCGTGTGAATGCGCAGAAAACCTATGTGGAACGCACCACAACCCCTTCCGGCGAACGTGCCATGTCGGACAAGACGGCGGCTCTTCTGCGGAGCTTTATGAAAGAGTCAATCAATTCCGGCACAAGCAAAAAGGGAAAGCCGCATTATGGCACAGCCGGCGCCAAGACAGCCACGGCGCAGACCGGACGCTTCATCAATGGGAAAGAACTGAATGAATCATGGTTTGCAGGGCTTTATCCCTATGAGAATCCAAAATTTGTCATCACAGTATTCTCAGAGGGCGGCGACACTGGAGGGACAACCTGCGGCCCAGTTTTCCGGGAGATAGCCGACGGCCTTTACGGCTATGTGAGCTGAAACGCGCTTTTGTAGTGCACAGTGATTGACTTTTTTGCATGTGCGGTTTATACTGAGTCAGTAATTCAATATGAAAAAGCGCAGAAGGGCAAAAAAGTGCGGATGTCCGTTAAAGAGAGGAAACAGCAGGTGAAAAGCTTCCGCGGAAAGAGCACAAAGGCCGGCCCTGAGCTCTGCATTGTTGAAGTGTGGCGTTTCCCGCGTTAAGGGAAAAGAGAGGTGCCGCTTGCGGCGCAATTTGGGTGGTACCACGGATTTTTCCGTCCCATGTGGACGGGGAAGTCTTATTTTTTTGCATCAGTCAGCCTGATCGGAAAATGGAGGGATTTTTTTATGAAATGGATGGGGCTCAATGAACTCCGTGAAACTTATCTCCGGTTTTTTGAAGAAAAGGGGCATATGCGGCTGCCCAGCTTTTCGCTGATACCCAAAGATGACAATACGCTGCTCCTCATTAACGCTGGCATGGCCCCAATGAAAAAATATTTTCTCGGACAAGAAACACCGCCCGCGAAGCGTGTCTGCACCTGCCAGAAATGCCTGCGCACCGGGGATATTGAGAATGTCGGCGTTACGGACCGTCACGGGACCTTCTTTGAAATGCTCGGCAATTTTTCATTCGGCGATTATTTTAAGCATGAAGCGACAGCCTGGGCATGGGAATTTTGCACAAAGGTTCTAGAAATGCCTGTGGACAAACTGTGGGTTACCATCTATCAGGATGATGACGAAGCGTTTGATATCTGGACAAAAGAAGTCGGTGTAGACCCGTCGCGTGTAGTCCGGTTCGGCCGGGAGGATAACTTCTGGGAACATGGCAGCCTGCCCTGCGGCCCCTGTTCTGAGATTTACTTTGACCGCGGCGAAAAATACGGCTGCGGCAAGCCAACCTGTGCAGTTGGGTGCGACTGTGACCGCTATATCGAATTCTGGAACATTGTTTTCCAGCAGTTTGACAGTGACGGCAAAGGCCGCTATACCCCTCTTAAAAAGCCAAACATTGACACCGGAATGGGCCTTGAACGCCTTGCCTGCATCATGCAGGGGGTTGATAACCTGTTCCTTGTGGATACCATGCAAAATATCATGAAGGAAGTCAGCCGCCAAACCGGTGTCCGATACGGCGAAAACCCGCAGAAGGATATTTCCCTGCGCGTCATTGCAGACCACGTCCGCGGGGCTGCATTCCTGATTGCCGACGGTGTAAAGCCTTCCAACGAAGGGCGGGGCTATGTTCTGCGGCGCCTGCTGCGCCGGGCAGCCCGCCATGGACGCCTTCTCGGAGTGCACAGCACGTTTCTCAGCAAAGTTGCCGAGGCAGTTATTCAGGAGAACAAGAATGCCTATCCGGAGCTTGTGGAGCAGCATGACCTTATTGTAAAAATGATCCGCGTAGAAGAGGAGAGCTTTGCCCGCACGCTCGACCAAGGCCTCCAGGTTCTGGACGGCTATGTGGAAGATACGGTAAAATCCGGTGCAAAGGTATTTCCCGGCGGGGATGCGTTCCGCCTGAGCGATACCTATGGATTCCCGCTTGACCTTACCAAAGAGATTGTTGCAGAACGCGGCTTGACCGTGGACGAGGAAGAATTCGGCAGACAGATGGCAGAGCAGAAAGAACGTGCGCGTGCGGCCCGTAAGAAAGCCGGCACGGGTGCCTTGACAGGGGAAGGCAACCTGTTGGGCGGTGTTCCGGAAACGGAATTCCTCGGCTATAAAGCACTGGAAGCCGATGCAAAGGTTCTTGCAATTATTCGCAGCGGTGAGCGTGTTAATTCCGCGACGGCAGGCGATGAAGCAGTAATTGTGCTCAACCGTACACCGTTCTATGGTGAAGGCGGGGGGCAGGTTGGAGACACCGGTTCCATTGAGTCGAAAAATGCGGTCCTTGCGGTAAGCGACACAAAGAAAAATCACGCGAAAAACTACCTGCACCATGTCACAGTTACGGCGGGCGAAGTGTGCGTTGGCGACTCAGTCCGGGCTTCAGTTGACCGGGAGCGCCGCGAAAGCATCATGCAAAACCATACCGCGGCCCACCTTTTGCAGGCAGCCCTGCGCAAGGTGCTTGGCACTCATGTACAGCAGGCTGGCCAGCTTGTGGATGAGAACCGCCTCCGCTTTGACTTTACGCATTTTTCTGCTCTAACGGAAATGGAACTGCGGCAGGTGGAAGTGCTTGTCAATGATGTTATTCTCTCCGCTGTGCCTGTTGTGACACGGGAGATGCCGATTGAAGAAGCGAAAAAAGTTGGAGCAATGGCACTTTTTGGTGAAAAATACGGAAAGATTGTCCGTGTTGTCTCTGTAGATGATTTCAGTAAGGAATTCTGCGGCGGCACCCATGTGAGCAATACGGCAAAGCTCGGCCTTTTCAAAATAACGGCAGAGACCAGCGCGGCAGCCGGTGTGCGCCGTATTGAAGCAGTGACCGGTTACGGCGTTTACAACCTGCTCAATGAGAGCCTTGCGGAGATTGGCCGTACTGCCGCCGCGCTGAAACTCAGTGACCGGAAAAATTTGTCGGAACATGCGGAGCAGGTCGAAGAGGAACTGAAAACAGCCCGCTCCGAACTGGAAAAGCAAAATGAAAAGCTTGCTGCGCTGCGTGTGGAAAGCCTGCTTCACTCTGCAAAGGACGTGAAGGGAGTCAGGCTTATCACAGCAAAGTTCAGCGGCTTAGAACCCGCCGCCCTGCGCGTAATGTGTGACAAAGTCCTTGAAAAATCACAGGACTGTGTTGCCGTATTTGCCGGAATTCACGGTGGGAAAGCTAGTCTTGCTGCATGTGCCGGGAAGGATGCCCAGGCAAGGGGTGCCCATGCGGGGAAAATTGTGCGCAGCGTTGCCATGGCGGCTGGAGGGAGCGGCGGCGGACGCCCGGACAGTGCAATGGCCGGGACGAAAGATATTTCAAAACTTGACACTGCCCTTGCTTCCGCGGAAAAAATTGTTGCAGACATGATTCGATAAGATTATAATATATCTTGTTTGCGAAGGAGGCTGTATATGGACTGCGTATTCTGTAAAATTGCAAAGGGGGAGATTCCAAGCCGCAAGGTTTATGAGGATGACCGTGTCCTTGCCTTTTACGACTCGGATCCGCAGGCGCCGGTGCATATTCTGATTATTCCAAAAGAGCATATTTCTTCGGCGACTGCAATCACACCGGAAAACAGCGCAATTATCGCACATATTTTTGAAGTCGCAGTAAAACTTGCGGCAGATCATCATCTTGACGGTGGATTCCGCATTGTCTGCAATGTAGGAAAAGATGGCGGCCAGACGGTGCCGCACCTACACTTCCATTTGCTTGGCGGACGTTCTATGAAATGGCCTCCCGGCTGAAAACCTCAACATATTTTGAAAGGTCGTTCTGAGACTTATGAGTGGGAAATATTATGAGATGACGATTGCAGGGTGCAAGCGCAGCCTGCCGATCTGCCCAATCAATGAACATCTTGACATTGCGGGCTTCATTATGCTTGGCGATGTGGAGTTGACCGAAAAGACGGCTGCTGAGCTTCTGGAGAAGTGCCCGGAGCACGATGTTATTGTTACGGCGGAGACCAAGGGGATTCCGCTTTGCTATGAAATGGCACGCCAGGGCTGCCGCAAGTATGTAGTTGCACGCAAGAGCGTGAAAGCCTATATGCGGAACCCGATTTTTGTCGAGGTAAAATCCATTACGACAGATCACGTCCAGAAGCTTTATCTCTCGGAAGAGGATGAAAAGGTGCTGCGCGGCAAGCGTGTGCTGATTGTTGATGATGTCATCAGTACGGGCGAATCCCTTGAAGCTATGGAAAAACTGGTCAAAATGTATGGCGGGAACATCGTCGGCCGTGCCTGCGTTCTTGCAGAAGGCGACGCAAAGGATCGCAAAGATATTATTTACCTTGAACCGCTTCCGCTTTTTGCCAAGTAATCCGGGAAACTGATACGGAGGGGTTTCATGAAACGGCCGCTTGTGTTGGTAGGATTTTGTGTTCTGCTGACGCTGGCGGCCGCCGCTTTTTTCGGGGCAGAGACGGCGCGGGTGCTGTTTTGGATTTGCCTCGGCGGCTTTTGTGTTACGGTCGCTGTGGGTAAAACACGCCGTGCTGTTGCTTTTCCTCTGGCATTTGCTTCCTGTGCCGCTGCGTTTGCCGCTTTCTGTTGCTATGACTGTTTTGCTGTGGAGCCGCCCCGTACTCTGGATGGGAAAACAGAGGCCTTTTCCGGTACGGTCTGTGAACTTCCGGAACACCGGGATGGCAGGTGGCACTATACTGTCCGTGTGGACAGCCTCGGAGGTAATGTCCCTTCCGGTTTTAAAGTCCGGCTCACTTCGCAGAACGGGCTGGAAGCCGGGCCTTACTCACGCATTTCAGGGAAAGCGCATTTTTTCCTTCCTCCGGGCGGTGAAGGCTTCTCTTCACGCGGCTACTATGCTTCCAAAGGCATTATGATGTTTGCTTATCCGGAAGAATATTCCGGACTTACGGTGGCACAGCCCGTGGAAAAGCCCCCATATTATTATGCGCTCCGCTTAAGAGAAAAACTAATCGGTGCTGTAAAAGCTTTGCTGCCGGAAAAGGAAGCTTCCCTTGTCAATGGTGTCCTGCTCGGCGAGAAGGGCAGCCTCTCTCAGAGCCTTGTTGATGATTTCCGCGCAAATGGCATTTCCCATCTGCTTTGTGTTTCCGGGCTGCACATGAGCACAATTTCCCAGTTGCTGATTCTTGTGCTTCTATTTTTCCATGTGCCGAAACGGCCTGCCGTAGCGCTGACTGCCGCAGGGATATTTGGCTTTATGGCTGTTACATGTTTTGTCCCGTCGGTCACACGCAGCGGCATTATGTGTCTCCTTTTCCTTGCCGCTCCGATGTTTTCCCGAGATGCGGATCCACTCAATTCCCTTTGCACTGCCGGGATTCTCATCTGTCTCCAGAATCCGTATTCCGGTGCCGACGTCGGCTTCCTGCTTTCCTTTTCTGCAACGCTTGGCCTGATTCTCTGTGCCGGGCCGATTACAGCTTCCCTCAATAAGATATTTGGCAGAATCCGCCTGCTAGGCCCGGTCGTGCGTGCAGTGGACGCCGTGCTTGGCACTTCACTTGCCGCCATGCTGTTTACGCTTCCGGTTGTTCTGCCGGAATTCGGCCTGCTTTCTGCTGTAGCTCCGCTTGCCAATGTGTTGATTCTGGTTCCGTCTACGCTGCTGATGAGCTTTGGGGCTGCCGCCGCCGTACTGGAAATCCTTCTTCCGGCAACTTATCTTTCAAGGCCATTTGCGCTTGTTGCGGGCCTGCTGGCCCGGTATGTCAGGAGCTGCGCCGCATGGCTTGCGCATTTGCCGAATGCCTGCATTTCAGTTTCCGATGGATGGGTGATGCTCTGGCTTGCGGGGACGTTTGTGCTTTTTGGGGCGGCACTTGTGCTTGGCAGTGGGAAAAAACTGTTCCCGCAAGCTGCCTGCCTCTCTGTAATTGTACTGCTTGCAGGGATATTTTCATTCCAGATTGCCAACCATGACGTGACATGCTTTACCGTACTTGACGCTGGTGATGGAATTTCCATCGCTTTGACGCGGGAAAGGCATGCGGCGGTGATTGGATGTGATTCGTACAGCTCGGGGAAAATCATTTCCTGCCTCCAGAAAGAAAATGCTGGAAAGCTTGACTGTTTGGAGCCCCTTACTCAAGGCAGGGAAGAATTCACGTGCGCTTCGGATGTGGCTGCCCGGTTCCGCCCGGTATTTTTTACTGCGCAGCAAAACAGCATGGCGGATTCCTTTGTCTGTAGGGCAGGGCAGCAAAGTACCCGCAGCATAGGGTTTCAGTCATCAGAAGACATGAGCTTTTGGAATAGCGTCCGGGTTGAGGCGGAAGCCTCAGAGAAATCATGTGCGGCGCGGATTACCGTTGGCGGCCTGACGTTTCTTGTCTGCCCGAGAAAATTTGACTGCGGGAAACTGCCAAATTCCTGGCGAAATCCGGATTTTCTGATTACGGACTCTTCTGAAGTGAACAGTTTGCTTTGCCCCGCAGTGACGATTTTTTCTCTTGACCGCAGGACTTTGGGAAAATCGGCAACAGATGTAAAAAGATGCCGCGCATTTTGGACAGGCGGCTATGGGAATCTTGTGTTAAAATTAAAAGGGAACCGGGTGCTTTCAGTCGGGAGGGAAACGTAAATGCCGGAAATCAAGGAAGCGGAACTAAAAAGGCAGATTGAAAAATCTGATTTTGCGCATTTGTATTTTCTCTATGGAGAAGAAAAATACCTTGTGGAATATTATGCCCGGAAACTGATTACAAAAGCTGGAGGAAAAGATCCAAGTGACTTTAACCTCCAGAAATTTTGCGGAACGAACGCAGGTATCGACGCGGTTGCAGCTGCGGTAGAGGCACTGCCCGTCTTCGCGGAGCGCAAGTGCGTGGCTGTTTCTGACCCCGACATCAATGCACTCCATGGAGCAGAAGCAGGAAAGCTTTGGCAACTGTTTGACGATTTGCCGGATACCTGTGTGCTTGTAATCTATCTGCCAACGCTTGTTTTTGATGAAAAACGTGATAAGAATTGGAAAAAATTTCTTTCAAAAGCAAATGCGGTAGGGAATATTGTCCCGATACGCCGACGTTCCACAGCACAGCTTGTGAGGATGATGCGCTCCGCTGCGGATAAGCGTGGATGCATGCTGTCGGAGAAAAATGCAACACAAATGCTTTCTCTTTGCGGCTCAGACCTTTCTACGGCAGTCAATGAGATAGAGAAACTTTGTGCTTATACGGGAAGCGGTGAGATTACGGCGCAGGCCGTAGAACTGCTGACTGCAAAAAATCTGGAAGCGCGCGTTTTTGATCTTTCCAAAGCTATCCTGGCAGGGAACAGCGACCGGGCATATGCCGTTCTGGAGCAGCTTTTCAACCAGAATGAAGAGCCGGTTGCAGTGCTCTCGGTCCTTGCGGGTGCCTATCTTGACCTTTACCGTGTAAAGGTTTCACTTCAAAGCGGTTTTTCTGCCTTGGAACCGGCTAAATATTTTGACTATGCCCGGAAGGAGTTTCGCCTGACAAATGCGGAATACAGTGCCAAACACTTTTCCGTTCCAATGCTGCGGCAAAGCCTTCGGGTGCTTCTGAAAACGGACCTTCAACTGAAGAGCGCACGCGGCAACCGGAAGCTCGCATTGGAAAAGCTAATTGCAGAGCTGATCTGGATTGTGGAAAAGGAGAAGATGAATTGATTCACGTAAAAGAAGCTGTGATTGTGGAGGGGAAATATGATAAAATCAAGCTTTCTTCTATTATTGACGGGCTGATTCTTGAGACGGACGGCTTCCGCATTTTCAAAGACCGGGAAAAAATGGCCCTGCTGCGGAAACTGGCTGCGGCCCGTGGCCTCTTGGTGCTGACGGACAGTGACTCGGCTGGTTTCCTGATTCGCCATTACCTTTCGGGCTCCATTCCACCGGCACAGATTAAGCATGCCTATATTCCGGATATTTTCGGGAAGGAGAAGCGAAAGTCCAAGCCTTCCCGGGAGGGAAAACTCGGCGTGGAAGGCGTACCGGATGCGGCAATCGTCGAAGCGCTGCAGCGGGCAGGTGTCGCGGCTGGAGAAGGGCCGCAAGCAGACGGTTGTCCGAAAATAACCAAAACGGATTTATATCTTTCCGGCCTTTCCGGAAAGCCCGGGAGTGCACAAAAACGCAGGAAATTTTTGCACAGACTAAATCTTCCCGAGCATCTTTCCGCAAATGCACTGCCGGAGGTCCTAAGTGCACTCATGAGCAAGGAAGAATTTTACAGAATTTCCTTGGAAATCCTGACACCAGAGGATGACTGTGCCGGAGATTGATAAAATACTTTTTCCCGGTTGACAATCGGTGTAGTGCAGTGATATAATATCAACGTTGCCTCAGAAAAAGGGCAAGTAATCTGCGCGAGTGCTGGAATTGGCAGACAGGCACGTTTGAGGGGCGTGTGACGTATGTCATATGGGTTCAAGTCCCATCTCGCGCACCACATGATAAATCCGGGAAGCCGCATGGACACTGAGTTATTCAGTCGATTATGCGGCCTTTTTACATACCTTATATTTTGAATCTGCCTGTATAACGCATGCCCGCCACAAAAAGTACATGTTGTGTTATGATACCTGTCGGCGTTACCCATATCTGAATGGCTGAAACGACATGATGGAAAATACAAGGCGGAACCTGGAAAGGAAGACTTCCAGTAATCAGCAGAGACAAGCAAACACAAATTATTTTAAAATCCAGACGAATCGGAATGGTTAAATAAGTAAGATAATTGAAATCATATGCAATAAAGAAGAAAGAAGCCACCATTCCAAATTACTTCAGAATGACAACTTCTTTCACCGCTTTTTCGAGAGCCAAAAAATCTAAGACTACCATTCTACGTGGGAAAAACATTAGTCTCTTTTGCCTATGAGTGGCAGGGGCAGAAGGATTTGAACCCTC
>ENA-UOOE01001178-UOOE01001178.1-fermentation-metagenome-genome-assembly--contig:-NODE-1178-length-22788-cov-27.376457_pt1 | contig 22788 bp, 18 predicted proteins | sample MGYA00245776_ERZ724021 | MGnify/ENA primary metagenome ERZ724021 (study PRJEB28704, sample SAMN03018321) | fermentation metagenome | biome: anthropogenic terrestrial biome; feature: soil... | reverse complement strand
GTCACGCACTTTTCTCCTCTCCATTGGCAATGAGCATCAGGCGTGCAAGAGTTTGCTCCAAAATTAATTCACTGTCTGTTCGGGAAGATTTTAAATTTAAATCTGCCTGCAGCAAAACATCCAGACTTATTCGTAACGTTTGGGTAGAAAGATGATGCATGTTTTTCTCCGCATTTGTCAGGCGGAATTCACGGCGCCTGTATTCCTCAAAGCGGCTGGCAGGTTCCAATGCAGTTTCACCGCTCTGCAGAGCCGTACGAACGCGGTACATATCCACATAAGCGCTTGATAAAGCTGCAAGGATACGGACCGGCTGCTCATTCTGTTCCAAAAGCTGCCCAAGGATTCGATAAGCTTGCTCATGACGCCCAGCCAGCAGTGCTTTACTAAGGTCATAGATGCGCGCTTCAAGATTTCGGGTAACTAGCCTGTCAACCGTTTCTGCCGTAATTTCCCCGCTGCCTGTATAGGCACAAACCTTTTCCAGTTCGTTCAGCAGCGCAGTCATGTCATCTCCCACATAGCGAAAAATGCGGTTAGCTTCCGGTCTGGCTAAATGGCAGCCGCGTTTGCCCGCCATAGTCATCAGCATTTTTTCTAAATCGGATTGTGTGCGGCGGGGGCAGTAAAGACAAGTACCGCACTCTTTGCAAATCGCATAAATTTCTTTCCATTTCTTTTCTTTTTGAATCGGCGGTTTACTGACAGCAAAATACAAAACCAAAACAGTTGTTTCCGGTACATCTTGCAGCAATTCTTTTAGTTTTCTGTTTTCGGAGGGACTTCGGCTGTCCAACGTTAAATCGGATACAGCTACACATTTCCGCCGTGCCATAAATGGAAGTGCCTGTACGGCGTCATTCAAAGAATCCGCAGAGACATCACCTGAAAAATGCTGGGAATTAAAGTCCAAAAATTTTTTTCCGGCTGCCTTTTGAATCAGCCGCCGTGCCCAAGTAGAAACCATGTAGTTTTCTTCCCCATAAAGAAAATACACACCGGAAAGCGTATCTGCCGCAATTTGCTTTTTTAATTCTGATTCTCGGATTTCTGCCATCAATCATTCCTCCTTATCCGAATCGTACTGCCTGACGGTTCCAGCACAAGATCTTTCCCACTGCCAAGTATAACAGGCAGTCCACGACTTTGGACTGAATACTGCTTTAACGAATGAGGATAATCACACAAAACTGTCATCGGAGTCTGCAGAACCGCACTTTGTTTGGGAAGTTCCCCACAGATTAAAATTTGTGTGCTCTGCATATCAACAGGCATCTGTGTGAAATCGGCATCTTCACCACAAAGCAAAAGCGAAAGATGATTCATTTTCAGATTAGCGGCACCATTTTCACAGGTAATCAATACAGAACGCTGCCATAAAGACATTTGTGCCTGCATGCCTGCCGAAATACAGCTTCCCGCATAAGGAAGGGATGCTTCCAAAGAACCATCCAGCACTGTCCCCGCAGGCAAAATGACTTTATCCGGATGCCAGTCGCTGATAATCTTTGCTGCCTGCTGACATTCGTGATTTGAAAGGCTGAGCAGCACCGCAGCATCAAGATGCCCAACTCCGCATCGGCGCAGGATATGTTCTGTTTTCCAGCTTTCCGCCCCAAAACCGACAGCTGCCCCATGACCGGCAAAACTGACAACAGCACTTACGCCTTCCCCACTGGCTGCAATTGTAACTTTCAGTCTTTTTGCATCCACCTGATAAATAAAAAGGTTAAGCAGCAGAAGCACGGCAGAAAGCATCGCTGTCAGCTGCAGGGGCAGTTTTTGATGTCTGCAACAAAGGAGACAAGCTATTCCCAGCAAAAACAAAGTACAGGCAAGCCAAAGCGGTACGAAACAATAATCTGTCGGAATCTTGGCAAGTGGAAAAGTGGAACACCACTGTGTGCTGAGGATTAACCATCGCGCCAAAGCATCGGTAAGATTCCATGCAAGAGAAGCCACAGGTGTTAAGAAGGGGAACAAGCTAAGCAATGCCGCGGCAAAGCCTGTGTAAATCATCCACGACGAGGGTGTCAGCACCAACAGATTTGCAAAGGGTGAAACCAAAGAAATTTCATTAAAAGCCAGCAGAGAAACAGGAAGCGTAAACAACATTGCGGAAAGTGACATCATTATGGTGCCCAATATGAGTTCTGTGAATTTTCGTGTCATCCATTTCTTTTTTCTAAAAAGGAATGGCTTCACAGGAGCCATACAAACAATGATACCCAGAGTCGCTGAAAAACTGAGAATCAGGCTGATGTCGGCCGCCGCATAGGGGTTAAACAGACACAGCACAAGTACAGACAGCCCTAATGAATTAAGACTATCTGCTTTGCGGCGAAAACAATCTCCTGAAAGCAGCAGCAGATACATCATGCCACTCCGTGAAACTGAAGGTGAAAAACAGGTCACCCCCATAAAAAGTACAACACCTATACCCGCCAGCACCGAACGAAGTCTTTTGGGAATTGGAAACAGTCCCAGCATCAAAAGGAACATCTGTGCGACCGTGGACATATGCAGACCGGAAACGCACAGCAAATGAGAAACGCCAGCCCCGCGGAAAGCATCCCGAACAGTATCAGGAACTGCCTGCTTTTCTCCGACAAGCACTCCGCTCACCAAAGTATCTTCCGGTGACGGCAGATGTTCTAAAAAGCTGTCCAGTAATTTGCGGCGGATCGTGTATGGCAGTCTCTGCAGCAAAGGAATTTCAGTTGCATGGATACTGCATGGCATAAAGTCATAGAAATAGCCCTGCAAAACAATGCCGTCTGCTAAGAGCTGATTTTTTCGAGAAAAATAATCATTTCCTTCTGGCAATGCTAAGTGAAATGTACCGGTAACCCTGTCAAACTGGTCAGCAGAAAAAGTTTCTCCGGAAGAAAACTGCACTTTTTTACCCGCTAATGGTGTATTCGATTGGTTATTGCAAGTTTCCACCCGAAGTATGAATTTTGCTTTTCCATTAGAATAATCCGGCGCTTCAGATAAAATTCCGGAAAGGCGTACCGTTCTCCCAGAATATTTATTGGCCTGCAGCAGTTGCTGACTACTAAGGAAAAAGAGGATACAGGAAGCAGCAGCTGTAAATGCCGCTGCACACAACACATACGATTTCAAACCCTTCCGATGTACCAGCAAGAGCAGAAATCCTGTTGCCAAACAAGCTGTACCCAATATCAGTGCCCATTCCGCTCCCAGAAAAATAGAAACCGCCTGTGCCAGCAGATATGTAAAACCTACCAACGCAAGCGGTCTTTTCATCCTAAATCACCCGTTTTTCTCAATCCTTTGGGAACAAAGGCAGAGGCTCCAGAAAAGTAATGTCCTTACGATTCTGTGCATCCCCTTCCGCCAATACGGCAGCGCGGCCGACAATGTTTCCACCAAATTGATGAACAAGCCGCTCCATAGCAGACAGAGACTCCCCTGTACTGATAACATCGTCCACAATCAAAACCCGTTTCCCTTGAAGGCCCTTATAATCGTCCTCTGCCAGATAAAGCTCCTGAATATGGTCGGTTGTAATGGATTTTACCTGCACATGAATCGGATTCCGCATATATGCTTTCACACTTTTGCGGGCAACAATATACTTGCCACAACCCTGACGGGCCATCTCATAACAAAGCGGGATTCCTTTTGTTTCTGCTGTCACAAGTACATCGTGTTCCGGACAGTGTTTCAGCAGTTCTGCCGCGCTTGCCTTTGTAATCTCAACATCTCCCAGCATCACAAAGCCGGCAATATCCAACTTGTCGCTAACCGGACAAATTGGCAGATCGCGTTCACAGCCTGCTATCGTCATATGATAGTACTTTAAGCCATCAATTGTTTTTATTTGATTCACAAAAAACCGGCCTTTCTACTTACTATAAATAATTTGTTTTGAAGAATAGAACTTTTCCGTCAGCCGGGAGGCCATGCCATGGGCCGTCCGCCCAAAAGATGAAAATGCATATGTTTAACAGTTTGTCCGCCATCTTCGCCTATATTGCTGACAATCCGCCAGCCTTTTTCAAGGTGATTTTCTTTGGCAAGTTTTGCAGCGACTTCAAAAATATGTGCAACAATGGAGCTGTTTTCCGGTGTAACTTCTGCGACAGAAGTAATATGCTCACGCGGAATAATTAATAAATGCACAGGGGCCTGCGGCTCCAAATCTTTGAAGGCAACGCAAAGATCATCTTCATACACACGCGTACTTGGAATTTCACCCGAAGCGATTTTACAAAATACGCAATCCATTCTTTTCCCTCCTTTTCTAAAAAAATTAACGCGTTTACAATATTGCGGAACTTACAAAAAGCTTTGCAGAAGCACCCCTGCTAAAATGCATGGATACTGCAACAAAGCCTGTTACTTATTCATTATAAGCGTTTCTCCCACATTACGCAAGAGATGAAAATCTATTCAATAAAATCCGATACGATTCCGGAAACCGAATGCAGAGCAAAATCCAATTTTGTCAGGTCCTTGGCACCAGCCATTGCAAAATCCGGTTTGCCACCGCCGTTGCCACCCGCCAGTTGTGCAACTGCTTTGGCAATCTTTCCGGCATGGACACCTTTCTTCAAAGCATCCTTGCCCACAGCCACTGCTATATTTGCCTTTGCACCGTTCACTCCGGCAAAAACAGCCACCATATCCGGTGCTTTGTCACGGACTTTATCACACATCGTGCGCAGTCCCGCCGCATCTGTCCCATTCAGTTTTGCGGTGCAGACGCGTATATTTTTAAGTGTTTCCGCACCCTCTATCAGCTGCTTGACGCGCTGATCGGCAAGTTTTGCATGGAGTTTCTCCAGCTCATTTTCATTCTGTTTCAACTGAGCTGCAGCCTGCTCCGCATGTTCTGACAGATTCGCGGTACTATTTAATTTCAATGCAGCAGCAGTCTGCTGTATGGTTTTCAGACTATCATTGAGCAGAGTATAAACGCCAAGGCCTGTGACTGCTTCAATGCGGCGTACACCAGCAGCAGCACTGGTTTCCGAGAGAATTTTGAACATGCCGAGCTTTGCTGTATTGTCCACATGGGTACCTCCGCAGAATTCTTTGCTGAAATCATCCACAGAAACGACACGGACAATCTTACCGTATTTTTCTCCGAACAAAGCCATTGCACCCAGCTTCTTTGCTTCTTCAATCGGCATTTGACGGGTTTCCACTGGAATAGCAGAAAAGATGACTTGATTCACCATCTTTTCAACTTCCTGCAGTTCTTTCTCCGTTAAAGCAGCAAAATGTGTGAAATCAAAGCGGACATGCTTTTCATTCACGAATTGCCCAGCTTGTTCCACATGCTTACCCAATACTTTGCGCAAAGACGCCTGCAGCAGATGAGCGGCTGTGTGGTTGCGCATAATTGCAGCCCGACGTTCCCAGTCCGGTTGAGCCATGACATGGTCGCCGACATGAATTGTTCCGGCCTGTATTTGACAGTGATGAATAAAGTTTTTCGCATGATTCTTCGTTGTATCATTAACCTTGAGTACCACATCATCCGCACGGATGACGCCAGTGTCTCCCACCTGACCTCCGCTCTCGCCATAAAAAGCAGTTTTATCCAGCACCAAGTCAATTTTATCGTGTGCAGTAGCCGATTGTGTGCATTTACCGTCTTTAACGATGGCAAGCACCTTTGCCTGTACGGCCTTTTCTGTATAACCCAAAAATTCTGTTTCCGGAATTCCTTCCAGTAAATTGCTTTCACCTGCCCATGCATCTGCACCTGCATTTTTACGGGCAGCACGGGCACGGTCTTTTTGTTCCTGCATCTGTTTACAGAAAGTTTCCTCATCAACCGTCATATGATGCTCAGCGGCAATTTCTTTCGTAAGGTCAATTGGGAAACCATAAGTGTCATTCAGTTTGAAAGCATCCTCGCCAGAAATAACCGATCCACTGCTCTTGGCAATAATCTCATCCAACAATTGTGTCCCTTGATCAATGGTGCGGGAAAAGCTTTCTTCCTCAACAGCAATCAACTTTAAAATCATTGCCTGTTTTTCTTCCAATTCAGGATAAGCATTTTTGTTTTCATGGATTACAGATTTTGATACATCTGCAAGAAACGGTTTGTGAATACCAAGCAAACGGCCGTGACGGGCAGCGCGGCGCAGCAGACGACGTAAAACATAACCGCGGCCTTCATTGGAAGGCATGACACCGTCCCCGATCATAAAAGTGGAGGCGCGCACATGGTCAGTGATTACCCGCAGAGAAATGTCTGCTTGTTTGTCTTTGCCGTACTGCTTACCGGAAATTTTGCAAACTGTTTTCATGATGTTCTGAGTAGTATCAACTAAAAACATGTTATCCACCCCCTGCATAATGCAGGCGAGGCGGTCAAGTCCCATGCCGGTATCAATATTCGGATGTTCCATCGGCGGATAATGGCCATGACCATCACAGTTAAACTGGGAGAAAACAATATTCCAAAATTCCACATAGCGGTCACACTCACATCCAACACCGCAAGTAGGTTTACCGCACCCATGTTCCGGTCCACGGTCAAAATAAATTTCCGAACAAGGGCCGCAGGGACCAGAGCCGTGCTCCCAGAAATTATCTTCTTTTCCAAGACGGACAATATGGTCAGCAGCTACACCGACTTCTTTGGTCCAGATATCAAATGACTCATCATCATCTTGATATATCGTCACCCAGAGTCTGTCTACCGGCATTTTCATTACTTTCGTACAAAACTCCCATGCCCATGCAGTTGCTTCGTGTTTGAAATAATCTCCGAAGGAAAAATTACCCAGCATCTCAAAAAATGTACCATGGCGGTCAGTTATACCGACATTTTCAATGTCACCGGTACGAATGCATTTTTGACAAGTGGTCACCCGTTTGCGGGGAGGTGTAACTTCACCCGTAAAATATTTTTTCATCGGTGCCATACCGCTGTTAATCAGCAGTAAGGAATTGTCGTCTTTCGGAATCAAAGAAAAACTGGGCAGACGAAGATGTCCCTTTTTTTCAAAAAATTCCTGAAAGGTTTCACGGATTTCGTTAAGTCCCATCCATTCCATCTGTTATTCTCCATCCTTTATCATGAAATTGAATCGATTATTAGGTAAAAAGAAAAGTGCCCCCGCCCACAATGGGACGGGAACACCCGTGGTACCACCCAAATTGCGCCGAAACGCCACTTTTATCCTCTTAACGCGAGAAAAACGCCATCACTCATCGTGAGGAACTCTGGACTGGCCCGTCAACTGTGAAGAGACCGGCTTTTCAACATTCGTCGGCTTTCTGTGCATCTTCCAAGCAGAAAACATCTGTCCTTCTTTGTTTTTTCTTTATTCAACAAACAGCCAAACCATAACCATCTAAATTACAATAGTATTATTATAGACTTAATCAGCAGGCTTGTCAATCTCATTGGGATATAAGGAATCCGCAATTTTCTTAAAGACCGGACCGCAGGTCCGGCCGCCGCTGTCCCCTCCCTCATTCATTACAACTACCACATATTTAGGTGAATCTACCGGAAAAAATCCGGCATACCAACTGATAAGATCTTCTTTTCCATTTGTAAAATGTCCGGTTTGTGCAGTAGCTGTCTTTGCCGCTGCTTGAACATACATCGGTCTTCCTGGGCGTCCAGTTCCGTCTGTCGCGCCGGACTCCATAAAAGAACGCAGCAGTGCCGCATTTTTCTGGGAAATTGCTACCGTGCCTGTCCTGCTTTCGGCACGTACGGATATGCGGCCAAATCGGTCGGCTTGACCGGCATATAAAGTCGGCTGCCGAAAGATACCGCCGGAAGCAATTGCATTAACCATCGCGGCAATCTGCAGTGGAGTTGCTGTCAGGTTCCCCTGTCCAAATGAAAAGTTTGCTAACGCTTTTCGATTTTCCAACTCTGATAAAGTGGGCAAGCTGCCGCTGCTGCTGATAAAACCAGGTGCAAGTTCATCGCTCTGCCCGAAGCCCAGATTATGTGCCATACTTAAAAACTGCGCTTGTGGAACAAACTGCATCAAATGAATAAAATAGCAGTTACAGGAATCTGCAATAGCTTCACGCATTGTAATACGCCCATGCTTTTCTCCACCTGCACAGTGAAAGGATAAACCGTCCACAGTTTCACTGCCAGTACAGTTATATTGTGTGTTGGGATCTGCTCCATGCTCCAAAGCCGCAGCGGCAGACACTAACTTAAAGACAGAACCCACACTGTAAGGCTGCATTACCCGGTTCACCAAGGCACCGTCATCCTTTTTAAGCGCAGAGGCAACATTCGCTGGAGAATATCCCGGCAAACTCACAGAAGCAAGGATTTTCCCAGTTCCAGCTTCTAAAATCACAGCAGCTCCTTTTTGTAAATTTGCGGCGCTGTCCTCTGCCAGTTTCTGCAGATTCCTGTCAATGGTCAGGACAATTCCGGTCTGAGCACCAGCCGGACTTGTCTCTACTTTCGGCGTCTCACCCGGCAGCTGATGGCGCAGTGCATCTACTGCGTAAGTGATTCGGGTTGTGACATTGCTGCCGGAAAGCGTACGATTAAATGCTTTTTCAACACCGCTGACACCAGAACCGCTATTATCCAGATAGCCCAGCATATGTGCTGCAAACGTACGTTTCGGATAACGAGCGGCCTGCGGAAAGCACAGAATATCGTCAGATTCAATGGGTACATCCAGATTGGTAAGGAAAGGTGCTCCTGCTTTTAACTGCTCATAAATTTTGCGCATCCGCTGCGCAGGAAGCACTTTGCTGAGAACGGCGGCGGATTTCCGGCTTGGAACGATTGCTGTCATATAAGAAGTTTTTCCACCGGTCAGCGGCTGAAGATTCCGGTCATAAATGGTACCGCGCCCGGTCGAAAAAGTAAGCTGCAGCGTCTGCTGGGCTGCTGCTGTTTGTGCGAAAGAATGATTACAAACAGTGATGCCCAACACACGAACAGCACATATCGTAAACAGCAAGAGTATCCCTGTAAATACAATTAAAATCCGTTTTACCGGCTGTTTCATAAAAAGCACCTCCATCCAGAAAGTTTTTCCAGAAAAAGGTGCTCTTATGCATTATATCATTGAAAGCCTATGGATCAGGTGGCTGCTGTTTTAATCCGAAGAAGCGCCCCGGGCGCAATAAATGTATTTGTATAAAGCAGGACTGTCATCATCGCGTGGTTGGCAGAATGGATCTCTTCTCCATCCTCATTTTGAATATGATCCATTTTCACACAATAAGGTGCTTTCCCCGGTTCCAGAACATCGGCAGTATCTCCCCGAAAAAAGCGGTTCCTCTGCGACAAAACTGCAACGCCATTTTGATAAGATTTGCAAACAGCAATTACCTCATAGTTACGCACATAGCTGCCAAGATCCATATTTTGGTCCGGACGTCCAAAGTAAAAACCCGTACTGTATTGCCTGTGGCTGATTTTGTCTAGTTCGTCTGTAACCCATGGTGTCAGCGGATTGCCGGCAAGCGCATCATCCAAAGCCCTGCGATAGGCATTTGTCGCAGCCGCCGTATAATAGGACGATTTTGCACGGCCTTCAATTTTCAGACTATCCACACCGGCTTCCAGTAACTCCGGAAGATGTTCTGACATATTCATGTCTTTGGCATTTAAAATATAAGTGCCGTCTTTGTCCTCGTCAATAGGAAGATACTGACCAGGTCTTGTTTCTTCACACAACGCATATTTCCAGCGGCAGGGCTGTGCACAGTCACCATGATTTCCGTCACGCCCTGTAAAATAATTGGAAAGTAAACAACGTCCGGAAACGGATACGCACATTGCACCATGCACAAAACATTCTATTTCCATTTGTTTCGGTGTCTTCGCACGAATGTTGGCAATTTCCTCTAAGGAAAGTTCACGTGCCAGAACGACACGTTTTGCGCCAAGCTCATATAAGCGCCGTGCCGCTGCATAATTGGCCACGCCGGTCTGTGTGGAAATGTGAATTTCCACTTCAGGTGCAACACGCTGTGCCATTGCCATCACACCAAGGTCTGTAACGATAAAAGCATCTACTCCGGCATCTCGTGCCATTCGCAGAAATGGCTCCATCTTCTCAATATCTTCATTATGCGGAATAATGTTGCAGGTAAGGTAAACGCGCACTCCGCGGCTGTGAGAATAAGCGACAGCATTTGCAAGTTCCGCCGGCGTAAAGTTCAGTGGTGCGCTTCGCATGCCAAACTCTTTTCCTGCAAGATAAACTGCATCTGCCCCAAACTGAATCGCCGCTTTTAAACGTTCCATATCCCCTGCGGGAGACAGAAGTTCCGGTAAATAGGTCCCTGATTGTTTTGAAATCATTGCGACAATCCCGCCTTTACTAAATTTTCGGCTTGTTCTTCCGCATTGGAAGCATAATATGCCCTCTGCGTTTTGGGATTGTGGCAGAAGTACAAGTAATCAGTCGTATTAGGCTGCAGTGCCGCGTTAATAGCTGCCATACCCGGATTACAGATTGCTCCTGCAGGCAGTCCCTTAATCGTATAAGTGTTATATTTACTCTTATATTTTTTACCTACGCTCGCAGGTATGACACTTTGAGAACGATAGGGATAATACGTTGTCGAATTACAGTCAAGTGTAAAAATATTGTATTGGCTCCCGTATTTTAGGCGGTTATGCAAGACAGAAGAAACATTCAACATATCACTGGAATCTGCTGACTCTGCCTGAATAATGGATGCCATCGTTACAAGTTGGTCCAATGTCATATTCTGCGCCTTAGCTTTGTCCCGAATTTGTGCTGTATAGTGTTTATTGGCATCATCCAACATTTTTTGAAGGATATTCTGTGGGTCTTCATTCTGATAAAATTCATAGGTATCTGGGAAAAGGTATCCCTCAAATTTATAATAGCGGCCGCTTAAGCCCTTTAAATTTGAAATCATTGTGTAGGAATTATCAAATGCATTGGTATTCAGCACATCAAGAAATTTTTGTTTTGAAGAAACGACCCCGTCTTTTTCCAGCAGTTTGGCAATTTCCAGTGCATTTTGGCCTTCAGGAATTGTTACTTTTACAATATCCTTGCGACCTTCATTGGACTCAAATGTATTGGTGATTTCCTCATAGTCAGTTTTCGTATTCATTTGCCATGTTCCACTGCGAAAGCATCCATCCACCTTACGCAAATGAACATACAGGCAAAAGAAATTCGTATTCTTGATGACGCCGTCTTGTTTGAGAATTTGCGCAATTCTGCTAGTTACTGCGCGATTTGTGCGATTAGCATTTTGCTGCTGCTGGCTATTCAGTTTTTCAAATTCAGCGGGCTTAATGGATTTTTCTGTAACACTAGATGGAATCTCCACGGTAACATTCGCACTAGATCGATTTACTGCCAGCATATCATTGATACCAGCAACAAAGAACTGTCCCAAACATGCCGCCAGCAAAATCACCATGCTCCACCAAATAAGGCGGAAAAAGCGCTTATTCCCTTTCCGTTTTTCACGATTCCTTCTCCGGTGATTGCGTATGGTCCGCTTTTCATCGGCTGCCTCTCTTGCAGCTTCGGCCCGTACTGCTGCATCCCCACTAAAACTGTTCAAAGATTCATTTTCGGTCATGAAGTACCTCCTGATGACTTGCAGGATGGCGATTTGCCCTTCTGATATAATTTTTAATGATCTTCAGTTATCAGAACATCTACTTTACGGTCGTAAAAGCCATGTGGCAAATCCCCAGAGATACATGCTCGATAACAGATACCGACCGTTGCACCACCAAAAGAAGCAAGGAAACGGTCATAATACCCTTTTCCATAACCAAGTCGATAGCCCTTTGAATCAAAGCTCAGGCCTGGTACAATACATAAACCATGATGCAAATCACAAACCGGCTTGCATCGTTCCACTGCCGGCTCGAGTACACCAAACGTACCCGGTTCCAAATCATCCAAAGACTGAATAAAGTAAAACTGCATCTGATAAGTGTTGGGAATACAGCGAGGTACAGCTACGCATTTGCCCTGCAGCAAAGAATAGCGGATGATTTCTGTAGTATCCACTTCAATTGGTTTACTGACATAAGTTAAAATGACATGATTTTCCTGATAAGCGGGCAAATGAATTAATCGATTAAAAACAGCTCCATCCATTTCCTTCTTTTCGGCCTGCGGTAGGTTTTCACGGTAAAGCCGATATTGCCTGCGCAAGTCTTGTTTCATTTGTTTTAGGTTTTTTTTCACATGCATTGGATTGATTTCCTAATCTCCTTTGATTTTTCAGCGCCGCACAAGACTTCTGCCAGTTTAAGGCCAAAGTCAACTGCCACGCCAGCTCCTTTTGCTGTTATAATTTTATCACTCTGCACAACAGGCAGACTACTTACTTTACACCCCAGTTCAGACTCATAACCTGGATAGCATGTTGCTTCATGCCCTTTCAGCACACCCCAGTGCCCAAGGATAGACGGTGCGGCACAGATAGCGGCAACAAAGCTGCCGCTTTTGATGCAATGCTCCACTGCTTTTTGAACGACAGCAGAAGCTTCCAAATTTTTAGTACCGGGCATTCCGCCAGGCAAGATGACCATATCAATTGATTTTTCAGAAAAGTCGAGGTCTGAATCTGCAAGATCAGCCTTTATTTCCACACCACGTGCACCAATGACTTTCCTCTCGCCAATGCCAACAGTAGTCAGCTGCAAACCAGTCCGGCGCAAAATATCAAGCGGTGCCATCGCTTCCACTTCTTCAAATCCATTTGCTAAAAATTCATAAATCATAACTCAAAAACTCCTTTCGATTATTATTCAATAATAAAGAAAGCTCAGAGAATAACACTGCCAATCGAACTTAATCTTATCATAAAAAAGCTTTTTCAATTGCTAAGAGAAGTTCCCGATGAATTTGTTCAGGTGTTTTTAAGCTTCCTTTTACATGGCAGGAAATGCACACCCAGCCAAGTTTCTCGGCTGCATAAAGTGCTGCTTCATGGCATCCGTCCTGAAATGCTTCATCTTTTTCATGAATATCTTTCTGCGTTTCATCGCCGCTGTAACGTTTGGTAAGCAAAGATTCCGACATTGCAACCGGCATGTCCAAAAAGATGGTCATGTCTGGTATTGGTAAGGCTAAGCGATGATATTCATAATCCAAAAGCCACTCTGTAAAGGAACCCCACTCGCGCCGTGGAAGCTTTGGTAACTGATAGATTAAATTCGAAGTCGTATACCGGTCAGCTAAAATCACACTGTCGGTTTCATAGGCTTGTTTCCAAAATTTTTGATAAGATGCAAAACGATCCACTGCATAAAAAGAAGCGGCAGCATACGGATTGACATCCCGCGGAGAATTTCCAAAGTCCCCTTGAAGGTACATTTTTACAAGTGCCGAGGAAGGTTGTGCATAATCAGGAAAAGTCACACGCCGGCATTGGATTTTCTTCGCCTGAAAAGCCTGCTCGAGCAAAAGTGACTGGGTCTCTTTTCCGCTGCCATCGAGGCCCTCCAAAACAAGCAGCTTTCCCATTATTTTTCACCGCTCATTTCCGCATAATGCGTCCGCACCTCATCTGCATGTCCACAGCACATTTTCCCCTCAGGACATGGGCCGTAAAGACAGGCCGGACCAGCTTTTGCAAATAAATGTGGGGCAACCTTTTTTACAAGCCAAAGCATCTGCTCTGCAACATCACGAATTTCCCACTGGGCACGATTACAGCAGCGCAGAGAAAAGAAGTGCATCAGGCTTCGCGCGTCCATCGTGCAGACCAGTTTGGTTGTGCAGGCATTTGGCAAGACAAAGCGTGCATCCTCAATTGCTTTTTTCTGTGCCTTTCGCGCTGCAGCTTTTTCAGACAGTCCCTCTTGCAAAAATGCTTTTCTGTGTTTTTCCTTCAGCAGATTTGTTAGACTGTCATAATGACGTTGGTCCTCTTCCATAGCACGCAGAAACTCTTCTTTTGCCTCCGGAATAGTCTCAATTTCCGGTGGCACAACAAAGGAAAACTGCTTTTCTGTCACATAGCGCTGGCTCTGCACACTGAAGCTCGCAATGCGGTGCCGCGTGATCTGTGCTAGCAGAGAACGCGAAACTCCTTCAATGCCAAAGGTAAAGGAAGCATGTTCAATAGGTGTTTCGTGCCCGTTCTCTGTGAGGATGTCCATAAAATGGGTCGTTTTTTCATCGGTCATCCCCTGCTGAATTTCATGAATACTAGATGATGAATAACATAGTCTGGCAGCAGAGGCTACCATCTTTTCCGGAAACTGTGTATAAGTGAGCAACTCAACGTGCGCCATAAATTTTGTGTGCCTCCATAAGTTCTGTATGCATAGTATTATATCAAAGTTTTTGTATGGATTCAACCTTCATTTAAAGCTAGCAAAAAGCTGGTTGAGTATCGTAACATTTTTCTTTCATCTCCATAAGATGGTACTAAGCAAGAATCATTTTGCCTGATAGGAGGACTACAAGATGGATGAAATGAACGAAAATCTGCGCTCCGCAAACTTTAAAGAAGCAGTTTGCATTGATGCGCAAAGGGTTTATGACTCCTGCAGCGCCAAAGACTGCCTTGAAGACCTGCAGGTTTGCTTTACAAAGGCAAAGCGCCCCATCATTGAGCGGTGTGTCAGCGTTCGGCTGCGCAATGTTGAAGTGCTCACCGTCTACTTGAACATGGAGGCAGTTCCTTTTAATAAAGGCTTCTACTCCATTGATATGACCTTTGTTTTCGATGTGTCCCTGGACGTTTACACAGCACCTGCTTCCTGCCCAATCGTGGTTGACGGAATTGCACTTTTTACCAAAAAAGCAATTCTTTATGGCAGTGATGGAAATGTAAAAGTATTTACTAGTAATAAAAACTGTGATATGAATGAAAACAACAATCAGACTCTGCCAAAAGCCGTGTGCCAAGTTGCGGAACCAGTTGGTTTATCCGCACGGGTTTGTGACTCACGTCCGGGTACCTGCCCCGGCTTCAAAATTCCAGACGATATTTGCGAACATTTCGGCGGCGACTTTGATTTTGAATGCGGGCGCAGTGTTTATGTGACAATTGGCCTGTTTTCAATCGTACAAATTGTCCGCAATGTACAAATGCTAATACCTGCCTATGACTTCTGCATTCCTTCAAAAGAATGCACACCTGTCAGTGACAATCCCTGCGAAATGTTTAAACGCATCGATTTCCCAACTGATTCATTTTTCCCACCAAAAGTGAGCGACATAGATGGCGGAAGCGGCTGTGGATGCACCCAATCACAAAAGCATCCAGATTGACAAAAATGGCAGATGCTTTTAAGCACCTGCCATTTTTCTGCAAATAAAGGGAACAATCTGTTCCACATCATCCACGTTTTAAGTGTGCAAAATTTGCCATGATCTTTTTGGTACCTTTTGTTTCAAAAGCAATTTCCAGCAGGGTGTCATTCCCCATCGGCGTCGTTGACAAAACTGTTCCTTTTCCAAAGGCTCTGTGGAGGACCGTATCGCCAGGCTTAAACACAAGGGATTTCTTTGCATGTGCCGATTCTGGTACACCAAAATGCAGCGCAGACTCCATGGCAGCTGCACGTACCTCTTTAGAGGAAACTGGAAGTGTTGTACCCGGCCGTGGCTGTTTCCAGCTTCGCACTGCCGTATGCTCGGTTAGTTCCTCTGGAATTTCATCTAGGAAGCGGCTTGGTCGGTTTCGATTCGTTGAACCAAAAATAGTACGGCTTTGCGCGTTAAGAATATAAAGTTCCTCCCGTGCGCGGGTAATTGCCACATAAGCAAGACGACGCTCTTCCTCAATCTGCTCCGGATTGTAAATTGCCTGCACACCCGGGAAAACACCGTCCTCAAATCCGGGTAAGAAAATCACAGGAAATTCCAGTCCTTTAGCAGAATGCATGGTCATCATGACAACCGTGTCCGCTTGACTATCATAATTGTCAATGTCTGTCATTAGAGAAACTTCTTCTAGGAATCCGTCCAAACTGGACTCTTCTCCACTTTCTTCCTCATACTGCTGGATATTCGTACCCAACTGGGTAAGGTTTGCAACCCGGTCCTTGACCTCATCACTTTCCGGATTTCCGAGACTCGCTATGTAACCTGTCTGAGAAAGGATTTCATCATACAATTCTTTCAAGCTGCTATTTTTCTCTTCATTCAGTACCATAAAGCCCTGCATGATTTTGGCAAATTGAAGGAGTTTGGGCGCCGTTCTTTTTAAAGGTTCAAACTCATCGGCATGGGAAATAACGTAAAAAACGCTCTTACCAATTTGTGATGCAAGGTCAGATGCAACAGAAAGAGTCTTATCTCCGATACTGCGCTTCGGCTGATTAATAATGCGTCGCAGACGAATCTCATCACTGGGATTATTGATTACACTCAAATAAGCAATCATATCCCGAATTTCCTTGCGCTCATAAAATCGCAAGCCGCCAATAATGCGGTATGGAATACCAGACTTGACAAAATTTCTTTCCAATGCGCTGGACTGTGTATTCATACGGTACAGAATGGCATAGTCGCTGAACTTTCTGCCTTTTTCAACGCCTTCCAAAATCTGTTTGCCAATATAGTCCGCTTCATCCTGCTCATTTAGTGCTGTATGTGTCTGGATTTTACGACCCACCGGGTTTTCAGTCCATAAGGTTTTGCCTTTGCGCTCTGTGTTATGGGAAATAACGGCATTTGCAGCATTCAGAATTGTCTGAGTGGAACGGTAATTCTGCTCCAGACGAATCACCTTAGCATCAGGAAATGTTTTTTCAAAGCTGAGAATATTTTCAATAGTAGCACCGCGAAACTTGTAAATGCTCTGGTCATCATCGCCCACTACACACAGATTTTTGCTTCTCTGCGCTAAAAGTTTAACCAGTATGTACTGTGCGTGATTCGTATCTTGGTACTCGTCTACCATGATATAGTGAAATTTCCGTTGATAATAAGAAAGGGCACTGCTGTTTTGCCTTAAAAGCTTCACTGCATTAGCAATCAAGTCATCAAAATCCATTGCGTCTGCCGCTTTCATTCGATTTTGATAAAGTTGATAAGCCTTTCCGATCGTTGCGGCTCGGTTGTCATTTCCGACGTTCTGTAAATATTCTTCCGGACTAATCAAAGAATCTTTTGCATGGGAAATTTCACCAAGTACAGATTTGCAGGCCAGTACCTTTTCATCAATTTTTAAATCTCTGAGGCAGTTTTTCATCAGTCGTCTGGAATCATCTGAATCATAAATTGTAAAATGATTGCTATAGCCCAGCTGCTCCCCATATTTGCGAAGCATACGGGCACAAGTGGAGTGGAAAGTACCGGCCCAAACATCCTTGCCGGCATTCCCCAGCATATCCGTCAGACGCTGTTTTAATTCCCCAGCTGCCTTGTTGGTAAACGTAATAGCAAGAATTTGCCATGGTGCGCACGGTAAAACCGCCAAATGCTCCCGCACTTTTTCAGGTATGGGGGTTTCCTCTTGTAGATACGCACGCATTGCTTGCTGATCTGCTTCACTCAGATTGGCTGAAGTATCCGCATAGGCATTTCCAAAGCGAATAATATTTGCAATCCGATTGACAAGCACGGTTGTTTTTCCGCTTCCTGCACCCGCTAGAACCAATAACGGACCATTCACAGAAAACACCGCTTTTTGCTGTTGTTTATTCATACGGGAAAATTCCTTTTCCAAGACCCGCTGTCTCAATTGCAATGCGGATTCACTCAATATACTCACCATCTAACTTTAGATTTTTGGAACAAATTTACTGCAAACGCCCGCACGTTGTTTTGTGCGGGCGTTATAATTAGCCATTTTACTCTTAAAAAAGACAATCATAATTTAGCAACAGGCATCAACCTAAAATGCTTAAAAGGACACCAGCGGCAACCGCGGAACCAATAACACCAGCCACATTGGGACCCATTGCATGCATGAGGAGAAAATTGCTCGGATTATCAGCCTGGCCTACTTTTTGGGAGACACGTGCTGCCATTGGCACAGCCGAAACACCTGCAGAACCAATCAGCGGATTCACTTTTCCATGGGTAGCCTTACACATGAGTTTGCCAAACAAAACACCGCCAGCGGTTCCGATACAAAATGCAATCAGACCCATCACGATTATTTTAATTGTTTGGCTGCTTAAAAACACTTTACCTGTTGCCGTTGCTCCAACCGTTACACCCAAAAAAATTGTAATAATATTCATGAGTTCATTCTGTGCTGTATTCGACAAGCGGGAAACCACGCCGCTTTCACGCATTAAATTTCCCAGCATCAGCATGCCAACCAGAGGGGTTGCGTCCGGCAAAAGCAAAGAAATCAAAACCGTGATAATAATAGGAAACATAATCTTTTCCAGTTTGGAAACTGGACGTAACTGCTCCATGACTATACAGCGCTCTTTTTTCGTCGTCATTGCCCTCATAATCGGAGGCTGAATAACCGGCACCAGCGCCATATAGGAATAGGCTGCCACGGCAATTGGCCCCAGCAGTTCCGGCTTTAGTTTACTGGTTACATAAATGGCAGTCGGCCCGTCTGCACCGCCGATAATTCCGATGGAGGCAGCAGCTTTTGGATCAAAGCCTAAAGCCAATGCTCCAATAAAAGTAATAAAAATTCCGAGCTGCGCAGCCGCACCCAACAGCAAACTGGAAGGACGCGCGATTAATGGGCCGAAATCTGTCATGGCACCAACACCTAGAAAAATGAGTGGCGGATAAATGCCAAGCTTAACCCCTCGGTAAAGATAGTAGAACAGGCCTCCGTTTGCTTGGGCCGTCGGTTCTGCCATAATACCAGGAAAAACATTTACCAAAAGCATGCCAAAAGCAATTGGTAATAAAAGCAGCGGCTCAAACTGCTTCTTAATTGCAAGGTAAAGCAGCACACAAGAAATTCCGATCATTACATAGTTCTGCCAATCACTTGTAGCAAATCCGGAGCTTTTCAGTATATCTGTGATTGCTGTAAGAAATTCCTGAAACACTTAAATACCGCCTCTCAGTCTTGTGAAATGTTAATTTACAGAAAGCCAAGGTTAAAACGGACGGGTATTGCTGTAAGCGCCAGCCTGTCTCCATGCAGAACGGCTGCCTGTGCGTGTAGCAGCACGGCGCACAGATAAAATTGGTGTTTCTTCTCCATAAAGTGCATAAACTGCGGCACAGATTGCTGTGACTATTTCGGGTGAAATATCATTTGCCGCTGCCGGTGCTGCGGAAACAGGTTCCGGCGATGGCAAAGAATGACGCTGCGAAACAGATGCCACTGTTGTTTCGATATCATCCGTTCCACGGCGTTTTTTCTGCGCGGTATGGACTGCGGTACTGTACAGTTTAATAATCAGGATCAGCAAAACCAGCACTGCAAAGACGATTACCAAACCGGTTGTCAGAATGACGATGGCAATCTGACCTGTACTCATTTCTCCCATGGGAACATCCTCCTAACAGAAAATCTGTCGACTGGACACTGCCAAACCTGTAATGGTACCAAATTACTGTGTAGTGCATGGTGCAAAAAATAAATGATATTTTTATTATATCTGATTTCAGCAATAATTTCAAACTATTTTTATTAATTTTCTTCAATTTGGCATTGATGATTTATTTTTATCGAATATTGAAGTCTAATTGGAAATGCGCTACAATAATTATAAATACAAGTGGAAGTGATGATGGATATGACAGACAGCGGTTTTCGGCGCTCCTACAAAGGAGAAAGTTATAATCTGGGACTAGCTGTTTACAGTTGTGGTATTCAGCGCTGCCACCCTGCCCATTCTTGGGGACCTGCTATTCGTGACCATTATTTAATTCATTATATTGTCCGAGGAAAAGGAGAGTTTTCCACAAAAGGAAAGTTGTGGGATCTGCAGGCTGGTGATGCCTTTCTTGTGCAGCCAAATCGGATTGCAAGCTATCAGGCCGACCTCAATGAACCATGGGAATATGACTGGGTTGGCTTCAATGGCAGTGACGCAAATCACTTGCTTCGTCAAACCGGATTATTGAACATGGAACCTGCTTTTCACTGTCCACCGGAAAATTGCTTTCATGCCCTCCTTTCCGACATTATGGAAGTTTCCGGCACATCAAGCAGCTCAGAAGCACGCATGGAAAGTGGACTGCTTCGCTTTTTGGCAGAATTGATGGATGTTTTCGGCATGAATACGCCGCAAAGTGACAGTGGTTATAGTTATGTTCAAAAAGCAATCCAATTTATTGACCGCAACTATTCCTGCAACATTAATGTTGAAAAAATTGCGAAAAGTGCTGGAGTTTCCCGCAGCCACCTTTATCGATTATTTATGACCTATATCAACATGCCGCCGAATGAATACTTAACACGTTACCGCATTAATAAAGCCGCTGCCTTCCTTAAAGACTGCGGGTTGACAGTCGGTGAAGCTGCTTATTCAACAGGATTTTCAGATCAATTGTATTTTTCACGTGTTTTTAAAAAATATATGGGAATGCCGCCTAGCAAATTCAGCGGCGGCACTGGCAAGGAAGTATAAATTAATGGACAACAAAAGTACAAATATACCTGAACAGAATTCACTGACTCTTTGGACACAACAGGTTTCAAAGAACCAATTAACTCCATGGGACCGTTTTCCGGAAATTTACCTTTATATGGATCAGGTCCTTAGTTTTATGGAAGCGCAGCTGCACTTATTCGAACAGGAAAAAAACACGCTGCTTACTTCCAGTATGATCAACAATTATGTAAAAGATGGAGTCCTTCCCCGGCCTGAAAAGAAAAAATATAATCGTGACCATCTCGTCCGCTTAACCATCCTTTGTCTGTTAAAGCAGGTTCTTTCCATCCCAGATATTCACACTTTGCTGGACAGTTTGCGGGAGCATAGTGATATTCACGCTCTTTATACCTCTTTCTGCGAAGCTGAGGAAGATACTTATCGCGAAATCTGCAAACGCATTGACACGGCATCCTCGAGCGGTACGGAGGCTCTTGCCAAACTTGCCCTGCAGCTTTCTGTGGAATCCGGTGCACGCAGAACTGCAGCGGAACGTATTATTCATGAACTTCAGCAAAAAACGGTAAAGGCCGCAGAAAAAGAATAGGAAGGAGAAAGAGTTAGCTTTTATAAGGCTTGAGGTAAAGAATTTCTTTTTAACTAACTCCAATTTTCAAAAATGGGAAATTGGGTTTTACAATTTTCATAATTTGTCATGTTTTTTTACAAAAAATTATTGTTGTCTAAGGACAAAATGAAAATTTGTTTCTAAAATTTTCTTATACGTGCTGATAAGGTCATTGGCACTTTACACAAACTGTATTTCGCATATCTGAGAAGCGGACAAATTTAAAATTTATTATTGGAGGAATCATATATGGCAGAGAATGGCTTAAAAGAAGCACTAGAGAAATTTGGTATTAAGAAAGCCATCAGCTATCTGCGCAAGGATCCGGAAAAGAACCTGCCGAAACTGATGGACATGATTGATAAAGCAGATAAGGATAATATCTTTGCTGCTGCACGTTACTCTTTTCATCAGGCAATTGATGATCCCGGAAGCAATTGGAACAAGTTGATTTTCCATGTTGTTAAGGAAATTGATCCCCATATTCTGGAAACATTTTTCACAAATTTCTTTATGAACTCTACTTTTATCGGCGGACAAAAACAGATGGAATACCGCAAAAAATACGGTTGTAATGTTCCATGGGCAATTTTGCTGGATCCTACCAGCGCCTGCAATCTGCACTGCACCGGCTGCTGGGCTGCCGACTATGGTAACAAATTAAACTTATCCTTTGATGAAATTGACGACATCATCAATCAGGGTACCGCAATGGGTACTTACATGTACATCTACACCGGCGGCGAACCGTTGGTACGCAAGGATGACCTGATTAAAATCTGTGAAAAGCATTCGGAATGTATTTTCCTCTGCTTCACAAACGCAACTTTGATTGACGATAAATTTGCTTCCGATCTTCAGCGCGTTGGGAATTTTGTCCCCGCCATCAGTGTGGAAGGCTTTGAAGAAGCAACGGACAGTCGCCGTGGTAAAGGTACGTTCCAGAAAATCTGCAAAGCAATTGATATTTTGAATGCACATAAAGTCCCATTCGGCATTTCCTGCTGCTACACCAGCCAAAATGTTGATTCCATCGGCAGTGAGGAATTCTTTGACTGGATGGTCGACAAGGGAGCAATCTTCACTTGGTTCTTTACCTATATGCCAATTGGCAAGGGTGCCCCGACAGATTTGATGGCAACTGCTGAACAGCGCGAGTTTATGTATCACCGCATCCGTGATTTCCGTGCGACAAAGCCGCTGTTTACCATGGACTTTTGGAATGATGCAGAATATGTTTACGGCTGCATTGCCGGCGGGCGTTCTTATCTACATATCAATGCAAACGGAGATATTGAGCCTTGTGTATTTATCCATTACAGTGACTCCAATATACGTGAAAAGACTCTTTTGGAGGCTTATTGTTCCCCACTGTTCATGCAGTATCATTTAAATCAGCCTTTTAATAAAAACATGCTTCGTCCCTGCCCGGTACTGGATAATCCTTACCGGTTGGAGGACATGGTCAATAAAACGAATGCCCATCCTACCGATCTGGTCGGTCAGGAAACACCGCATGAACTTTGCGCAAAGTGCGAGCCTGTCGCCAATCAGTGGAAACCGATTGCTGACAAACTTTGGGCAACAAGCGGTGCCAATGGACGCCATTGTTTGGAATGTGATGATACCATTCTGCCGCAAAATTTGATTCCGGTAGAGGAACGTATCTCTTTTGAAAATATGGTGAAGTTTGAGCAAGCCCAGAAAAAGCAACAAGGCAATGGCT
>ENA-UOOE01001176-UOOE01001176.1-fermentation-metagenome-genome-assembly--contig:-NODE-1176-length-22806-cov-3.903213_pt1 | contig 22806 bp, 19 predicted proteins | sample MGYA00245776_ERZ724021 | MGnify/ENA primary metagenome ERZ724021 (study PRJEB28704, sample SAMN03018321) | fermentation metagenome | biome: anthropogenic terrestrial biome; feature: soil; material... | reverse complement strand
GAGCATGGAAATCTTTTGAGGGATTTCCATGCTCTTATTCTATATCCACTATAAATAGGGATTTCCAAAGGAACTTATCTACCATATGAAAGATTAATTCACCTATTACTATGGCAGAAATTAAATCCATGATAACATGCTGCTTTACAAAAAGAGTGGATAATATTATTATGATTGAAATAGAATAAACAAGGAATTTACTTAATATATTATGATTATTTTGAAAGTTTATTCCTTTAATCACTAGGTAGCAGGTTAATACATGTATACTAGGAAAACAATTAAAAGGCTTATCAAATCTATAGACTAACTCAGTTAATTTTATTAATAAATCATTTCCATAAAGTTCAGGCCTTGGGACTGTAGTTTGAAAGAAAAAGTAGGCTACATAGCATACAACTAATCCAATATCTATGCTTATTATGGTTTTATAATAGGTGTTTAAATCATTCATACATAAATACATTAAAACTAAAAATACATAAGGATACCACAGTAAATATGGTATTATGAATGCCTTTATAAAGGGTATATTTCTATCTATGCCTGTAATAATGGTAAAAACTCCCCTATGATTATTATTTAGCAGTTGATAACAAACATTTATTATTGGAATTGATAATAATGCTAATAAATGATTGGAATTACTTTTTACTCTTTCCATTTTAGCCTCCTGAAGGTATTATTTAACCATAAGCTTATTTTAATACTTCTTTCTTAATTATTATATTAAATATATCTTAAGAATTTATAAATTTTTTATACATTTTTAATTACATAAATTTTTAACAAGGTGCATATATTTTTTAAATATACGTGTTTATTCAATGTTATATCTTTTATAAACTAGAATGTTTTTCAGAATTTTGGTAAAATGTATAATAACGGGATCTACTTAATAATAAAAAAATGAGATAGGCGGTGGGGTTAAATGCATAAAAAGGAAATGATAGCTATGATTTTAGCTGGGGGACAAGGGACAAGACTTGGAACCCTTACAAAACAAAATGCTAAGCCAGCAGTACCATTTGGTGGAAAATATAGAATAATAGATTTCACATTAAGCAATTGTTCTAATTCAGGTATAGATACCGTTGGAATACCTACGCAATACCAACCTCTTATTTTAAGTTCCCATATAGGAATAGGTATTCCTTGGGATCTAGATAGAATAAATGGCGGAGTAACTTTGCTGCCACCTTATCAGACAAAAAGTGGAGGAGACTGGTACAAAGGTACAGCTAATGCAATTTATCAAAATATTAATTTTATAGATAAATTCAATCCAGAATATGTACTTATTTTATCCGGAGACCACATTTATAAAATGGATTATTCAAAGATGCTCAAATACCATAAGGAGAAAAAAGCGGATGCTACTATTGCTGTTATAGAAGTTCCTTTAGAGGAGGCAAATAGATTTGGCATAATGAATACAAAGGAAAATGGTGAGATTTATGAGTTTGAAGAAAAGCCTGAAAAACCTAAAAATAATTTAGCCTCTATGGGTATATATATATTTAACTGGAAAATATTAAAATCATTTTTAGAAGCAGATGAAAATGATAAAGAATCTAGTAATGATTTTGGTAAAAATATAATTCCTAATATGATTAATATGGACAAAAAAATTTATGCCTATGCTTTTAAAGGATACTGGAAGGATGTAGGCACCATAGAAAGTTATTGGCAGGCTAATATGGATCTTATCAATGACCATAAAGATTTAAATATATATGACAGCAGTTGGAAAATATATTCTGTAAACCCTATAAGACCTCCCCAGTATATTGGCAATGGAGCTATAATCAAAAATTCTTTAATAACAGAAGGATGCACAATACATGGGGAAGTTATAAATTCCGTTATTTTTCCAGGAGTTTTTATAGGTAAGAATGCTAAGGTTAGTGATTCTGTGGTTATGTCAAATTCTATAATAAATGAGAATACTTCTATTCAAAGGGCCATAGTTGGTGAGGAAGTGACTGTGGACAAAAATACAATCATAGGTGATGGTAATACTATAACTGTAATTAGTGAAGGGGAAAAAATTTTATAGAGAGGGTGAATTTTGTGTTAAATAATTATATGGGGATTTTAAATTTAGATGAAAATGAAGATAATATAAGACCTCTTACTATGTGTAGACCTCTAGCTTCTATACCTATAGGGGGCAGATATAGAATTATAGATTTTATACTTTCAAATTTAGTTAATGCTGGTATAGAAAATGTGGGGATTTTTACAAAAACAAATTCCAGATCTCTTTTAGACCATCTAGGGTCAGGAAAGCCTTGGGATTTAGATAGGAAGATAAGTGGATTATTTTTATTTAATTTTGGTCATATAGCTTCCTATGATGGAGATGTAGGGTCCTTAAGAAACAATATGGAGTATTTTACAAGAAGTAAGGAAAAGTATGTTATACTAGCCTCTTCAAATATGATTTGTAATATAGATTTTAGAGAGGCTGCAAAATGTCATGAGGAATCGGGAAAAGATGTTACTTTAATATACAAAACTATTCAGCATGGTGAAAATAGTTTTATCGGTTGTGATGCAATTAATCTTGATAAGGATAAAAATATAATAAGCATTGGTAAAAACATAGGAAAGGATAATGAATTAAACATTTTTACAGGAATGTATATTATGGAAAGGGAATTTATAATAAATATAATACACACCTGTTTACAAACTGGATGTGCAAAAAATATTAAAGATTATATAAAGAATAATCTTAAAAAAATAAATATTAACACCTATGAATTTAAAGGATATTTGCAATGCGTAAATTCTATAAACTCTTATTTTAAAGCTAATATGGACATGTTGTCTGAGGAAATAAGAAACGAATTGTTTTATAGGAATGGTTTAATTTATACTAAGGTAAAGGATGAAGCACCAACAAAATACAGCGATAATGCAAGGGTTTATAATTCACTGATAGCTAACGGATGTATAATAGATGCCTCAGTAAAAAACAGCATAATAGGAAGAAGAGTAATTATTGGAAAAGGTGCTGAAATAGAAAATTGTATTATAATGCAAGGGGCAGAAATACAAGAAAATGTAACATTAAAAAATGTAATTATTGATAAAAATAATATTATTGAAAAAGGAAAAGAATTAAAAGGAGATAGTGAGTTTCCATTAGTCATAGAGAAGAGAACATTAAGTTAGGAGTTGTTAGTAATGAAAGTACTTTTTGCAGCATCAGAAGTATATCCTTTTATGAAAACAGGAGGACTCGCGGATGTAGCCTATGCTCTTCCTAAAGCTTTGAGACAACTTGGAATAGATGTAAGGGTTATAATGCCCAATTATGGAGATATAAACGTTAGATATAAAGAAAGAATGGAAAAAATCTGTAGCTTTTCTGTACCAGTAGGTTGGAGAAATCAATATGCAGGTTTATTATATTTAGAAGAAGATGGAATTCCTTTCTATTTTATGGATAATGAATATTATTTCAAGAGGAATGAAGGATCTTATGGGTATTATGATGATGGAGAAAGATTTGCATATTTTTCTAGGGGGGTATTGGAATCTATTAAATATATAGAGGATTTCAAACCAAATATAATTCATTGTAACGACTGGCATACCGGTATAATTCCAGTACTACTTAGAGAACATTATAGTTCTGATGAAACCTATAAAAAAATTAAAACTATATTCACCATACACAATTTAAAGTATCAAGGCGCATTTGCTAAAGAAACATTGGGGGAGCTGCTATCCCTAGGAGAAAATTATTTTTCAGAAGATAAGTTAAAATATTATGATGGGATTTCCTTCATGAAAGGTGGAATAGTATTTTCAGACATAGTAACCACAGTAAGTGACACCTATGCAAAAGAAATAAAAACACCGGATTATGGTGAAGGACTTCATGGATTATTAAATGAAGTAGGTTATAAACTATATGGCATTACAAATGGTATAGACTATGATTTGTATAATCCTAAATATGATAAAGAAATAGACTTTAATTTTGATGAGAATAATATTGAATACAAGTGTAAGAATAAAATGGAATTACAAAAGAAATTGGGATTGCCTGTTAAAGAAGATATACCTATGATAGGAATAATATCAAGATTGGTTCAGCAAAAGGGCTTTGATTTGATATGCTCTGTTATGGATGAATTAATGAACTTAAATATGCAGTTAGTCATTTTAGGAACAGGAGAATCTAAATTTGAAGATATGTTTAAATATTATGCTAACAGATATCCTAATAAAGTATCCTCTAATATTTTTTTCAGCAATGAATTAGCTCAAAAGATATATGCTTCATCTGATATGTTTTTAATGCCTTCTCAATTTGAGCCCTGTGGTATAGGGCAGCTTATTGCTATGAGATATGGCAGTATACCTATAGTCAGAGAAACTGGAGGACTTAAAGATACTGTACATTCATACAATGAGTGTACAGGAGAGGGAAATGGATTTTCTTTTACAAATTATAATGCTTATGACATGTTATATACTATAAAAAGAAGCATTGATTTTTATAATAATAAAGATATATGGAATGGTTTGGTAAACAAATCTATGAGAGAAGATAATAGTTGGAATAAATCCGCTAATAAATATATAGAATTATATGATAAGTTACTATGGGGAAATTAATAGTGCTTCATATAGACTTGAAACATAGGAGGAGACTAAAATGAAGATATTGGTTTATGATGAATTAGACAAAAATTCTATTAAAGATATTGAAAAAGACGGAGAGAATAAAGTAGTAACTTTAAATAAGAATAATTTTGAAAAAGGTGACAAAGAATTACAGGATGCTGATATATTAATAGGCTGGGGAGACACTAATGATTTTACAGCAAGAAGAATAAGTATGAGTAAAAAATTAAAATGGGTTCATGTGCTGGCTGCAGGTGTTGATAAGCTGCCCTTTAAGGAATTAAAGGAAAAGAATATAAAGGTAACTAACTCAAGCGGAATACATGCTACACCTATATCAGAGCATGTATTTGCCACACTTTTATTTTTAGAAAAAAAATTAGATGTTTTATATAAGCAGCAATTAAATAAATGTTGGAGACAGCAGCCTATAGAAGAGCTTAAGGATAAAACCATGGCTATAATTGGTGTGGGACAAATAGGAAGAGAAATTGCAAGAAAAGCTAAAGCTTTTGATATGAGGGTTTTAGGCATAAAGAATACTCCTACACCTGTAGAATATGTAGATGAAATGTATTCAATGGATAACCTAAAGGAAGTGCTATGTAAATCCCATGTAGTAGTTATAGCTTTGCCATTAACAGAGGAAACAAATGGATTGTTTACTTTAGAAACTTTTAAAAGCATGAGAAGGGACGCCTATTTTATTAATATTGGCAGAGGAAAAATAGTCCATGAGGAATCATTAATTAAATCTCTGCAACAGGGAATAATAAAAGGAGCCTCTCTAGATGTGTTTCAAGAGGAACCCTTAGATAAAGATAGCCCTCTTTGGCATATGGACAATGTTATAATTACCCCTCATCAGTCAGGAAATTCTCCGCATTATATGGAAAGAGCAGTGAATATATTTATGGAGAATTTAGAAAAGATTAAAAATGGAGAGGAATTAATTAATTTAGTGGATTTAAATAAGAAATACTAGGAAATTTATCAAATGTTTTAGGAGAGAAAAATATGATTATAGGCATAGGAACAATTTATTTAAGAGCTAATTGGGTACATTCTTTAAAAGAGAAAAGAATGATAGTGAAAAGTATAACAGCTAAAGTAAGAAATAAGTTCAATGTATCTATAGCAGAAGTAGAAAATCAGGATATACACCAATCTATAGTTTTGGGAATAGCCTCCGTTAGCAATGATTCAAGGTATGCAAATAGTGTAATACAAAATGTACTAGACTACATTGAGAGTAATACAGAAGCAGTAGTAGAAGATATAACTATGGAGATATTATGAAAAGCAGTGATTTATTTCACTGCTTTTTATTAATAATTAAATAATAATTAAAAAAAGATTAAAAAACATATTTACTTATCCATAAAACTTTCATATGATAAATAAGGAGGGGCATACAGTTTACGGAGGTAATATACATGACTGAATGGTATAGTATTAGTTGGAATGATGTAGTAAAAAAATTAAATAGTAATGTTTATAGTGGATTAAATGATGATAAAATTGAAGAACTTCAAAGATTATATGGGAAAAATATTATAAATATTCCTAAAAGTAAAAACTTTATATCTATGTTTTTAATACAATTAGGTAAGTTATGGGTAATACTACTTTTAATTTCATTGATTATTTTTTTGTATCTAGGAGAAATAAAGGTTTTCGTACCTTTAGTTTTAATTTTATTTTTAAATGTATTATTTTTGGTAAAAGATGAATATAGAGAAGAAAAAAATTTAATGGAACTTGAAAAGTTAGATTCTCACTTTACTACTGTAATTAGGAATAGAAAAGAAGTAAAAATACCTTCTGAGGATTTAGTATTGGGCGATATTGTGGTATTAAACAAAGGGGATATAGTTCCAGCAGATCTTAGAGTTATCGAAAGTGATTCACTAAAAGTTAAGGAAGGTGCAGTTACAGGACAAGGATATACTATAGAAAAGTATAATACTAAAATTGAAGATTTAGAAATAAGTTTAAGTGAAATGAAAAATATTTTATTTAAATCTTCTGTAATAATAGAAGGAAGTGTTACTGCAATAGTAGTGGCCGCAGGAATGGATACTCAAATAGCCAATATAATAAGTATGCTTTTTGAAGAAAAGACAGAAAAGTATATGTTAAAAGATAAATTGCAAAAATTAATGAATAATTTTAGCAAAATGGTAGTTATAGTTACCACTGCAATTGCCATTTTCGATTTCCTTATAAAGAAAAATTTAGATTATATATTATATAACTCAGCATCTATCATAATAGCTTTTATGCCTGAAAATATATTTTTAATATTGATTATAACATCCTACATATTGTTAAAATACTTTAAAAAAAAAGGCGTATATTTTAAAAATTTATCTGTAATACAAAATTTATCCCAAATATCTTTAATATGTGATGATAAGGTGGGAGTATTTTCACAAAGGATCATGAAATTAGAGGATGTATATGTAAATGACAATATTATAAATTATAATAATATAAATTTAGAAGATGATAGTGAAAATAATGAAACAATAAAAAGAATGTTCAAAATTGGGCTTCTATGTAATGATACTAAGATAATAGAAGGACAATTATATAATGGGAAAGATGATTTAACAGAGATAGGTATTGTAAATTCAGTTTTTGATCTTGGCATGAGTAAAAAAACATTGGAAGCACATGAAGAAAGAATTTTTCAAATACCCTTTGATAGAGAAAGAAGAATTATGACCACTATTAATAGAGTTGAAGAAAATTACAGGGCCAATGTAAAAGGGGCAGTGGATGTTTTATTAAGCAAATGCACTCATATAATGAAGAATGGCATTGAAAAAGATATCACTGAAGAGGATATAAAAATAATTAAAAATGCAGATATAGCCATGTCAAAGAAGGGACTTTCTGTAATGGCCTTTGCCTATAGAAACTTTAATTATGAGCCAAGTCTTAAGGAAAATATAGAAAGCAATTTAGTATTTGTTGGATTTATGGGATTTAAAAATCCGCTTATGCCATCCATAAATAACTTAATAAAAAATTGCCAAGCCATGTGTATAAAGCCGGTAATAATTACTGAAGATAATAAAATAACTGCAGAAGCTTTTGGAAAGGATATAGGAATATTAAGAAGAAATAAAAGTATATTATCTGGTGTAGAAATAGATAACATGCCTGAAGAAGATCTTGAAAAAATTATTGAAAATGTAGGCGTATTTTCTAGAATAAATGCTAAAGATAAAGTTAGAATTGTTAAATTCTATAAAGAACATGACCACACAGTGCTTATGTCTGGTGGAAGAATTACAGATCTTCCTTATTTAAGAATGGCCAATGTGGGTATTGCTACAGGGAGTAGTAATATAGTAAAAAAATTATCGGATATTACATTGATGGAAAGAGGATTCGAAAACATATTACATATTATAAAACTCTCTAGAAAATTCATGAATAGCATAAGAAAGGTGATTATATATACATTTATTTGCTGCTTATGCCAATTTATGTACATACTATTAACGACTACTGCTGGATATAAATCTTTGCTGTCTCCTTTAAATATATTGTGGACAAACAGCATAACTGTTATTTTAGCCTCTATTAGTATAATGTTTGATTACCAACATGAAAACATTGATTATAAGCCAGATGTAATTGATGAATATTTATTAAAGAATAATTTAAGTAAGGTCTTATATAAAGGTATATTTATAGCTTCTATAGCTTTTATATCCTTATATTTTAATAAAAAAGCCCCAATTAATATAAGTGGCGGCATTGCATATTTTGTATTAAATTTAAGCTTGATAATTTATTCTGTTAGTTTTTCTGAAGGACATATATTTAAAAACAAAATTTCCAATGTAATCCTTCTATTAAATGTATTAATTCAAGTTGGTATTTTACTAGGAATTTGTAAAAGCAATATTATAGTATGAAAAAAATTTTGTGGTTTAAAACTCCAAGTTATTGGGCAAAATAATAACGTGGAGGTGCATTTTTTATGATAGAAAATGTATTTGAAACAATAATAATGGGAAGTAATACGGTGTTTCTGGATATACCAGAAGAAGAATATCTTTTAAAATATGCTTCTTTATCCTTGGACTCTGCTCAAAATTTAGCTGATTATTATTTTAAATATAGAGGAAGAAATGTTATGCCTAAAGTAAAAGATATAGATTTAGATTCAGATACCCATAGGGTAAAAATAACAGTGGAAGTAAATGCACATAAGGAAAATATTCATTCCAACAATGTGCTTAATAGCTTTTAAAACATATATGACTATGAATAAACCTGTTATATTTTATGCACTTTCCTTTTTTATTGGATGTGTTTCCGCGTTAACTTTTAACAATAGCCTGATTGTAGGTGCAGTAATAGCTGCATCTTTTTTGTCTATAGTGCATTTTACTAATAAACCTATATTTACCTTGTTTACTGCAGCATTTTTATTATGTGGTATTTTTAGCTTTAATATTTATTTTAATTTTTATAGTAAACATATAGATAAAATTAGAGTAGTAGAAATAAAGGATTATTATATTATGGGTAACTATAGGGGAAGAAATATACTATTAAAGGGAAATACAGAGGGATTAGAAGAAGGGCAGAAAATAAAAGTTCAAGGCAAATTTCAAGAAGATATAATCTATGAAAATGGCATAATAGGAAATTATAATATAGAACAATATGAAGATGTTAAAAAAGATTTTATATATAGATGTTATTACTTAAAGAGAAGAATAAAAAATCAGCTGTGTAAATATTTAGATGATGACAAAGTAGCCTTAATTATGTCTTTATGTTTTGGAGATACCAGTATGCTGTCTAGAGAAGATAAAAATAAATTAGGCAGACTTGGAGTAATACATGCGGTGAGTGTGTCAGGATTCCACTTGACTATAATATATAAAGTTATAGAATGTATAGCAGGCTTAAAACTAGCTTTATTATTTTCGCTTTTTTATGTAATATTTACTGGATTAAAATATTCAGCCATAAGAGCTCTTATAATGATTGTGATTTTAAAACTCTCCAAAATATTGTATAAAAATTATGATGGCCTATCTTCTCTATCTACAGCTTTCATAATAATATTAGCTTTTAAACCCTATTCTTTTTTGGAAGCAGGTTTTATGCTTTCTTTTCTTTCTACTCTAGGAATTATGCTATATAATACTAGAATAAAAAAAGCACTTTACCTTCTTCCAAATAAATTAAATGAATCCTTAAGTATAACATTAAGTTCTCAAATATTTTCTTTACCATACATTTCATTTACCTTAGGAAATTTTAGCTTGGGATTTATTCTAGGTAACTTATTTTTAATTCCCCTGTATGGAGCAATAGTTGTAATTGGAAACCTATCTTTGCTATTTATTAATTTTCAAACTATATTTAAATTCATTAATATTTTATTATATAATCTTTGTGTAGGAGTAGAAGGAGGAAACTATATTTTGTTAAAGTTTTGTCCACCTATGTCCTATTTAGGGGCTAGGGAAGGCCTATGCTTGATTATAATATACTTCAGCTATGTCATGTTAATACATGGTAAAGATAAGTTTAAGTATCTTCCTATAATGGCTGTGTCTACATTATTTCTAAGTTATTATACAATCTTTCCTGAGGTTCATTTTGTAAATTATCCTGGTGTTAATACAGCTATAATAAAATATAGCAGGCAATGCATAATGTTGTGTAACTACGATTTAGAAAATGGCAAAGAAGTTATAAATATAAAAGAAACATATAATCCCAATAGGATTATCACTAATAAAAGTGATAATTTTAAGGTTAAAATAAATAATTCTACAATAGAATTACTTAATAAAGGAAGTGAAATAAATGGTATATCTATAAAAAATCGTAAAGATAAATTGCTTTATTATGATATAATTAATAGGTGGGAAAATGAACATATTTCATACAAGATTATATTAGGTAAGGTTTGTAAATGGAGGTGAAATACACTCTTCTGAGTGAGAATTATGATTAATCTAACCCAATTTGAAGAAAACATAAAGAAAAATAAACTGGATAATTGCTATATATTTTGCGGTATAGATGAAGAATTAATAAAGGAAAGTATAAGATCTTTTATAGATAAGATTTTAGATAAGAATTTTATAGATTTAAATTATGTAAAATTTGATGGAGATAATTTATATAATTTTAGTGGAATCGTAAATGCCTGTGAAACCCTTCCATTTATAAGTGATAAAAAGGTTGTATTGGTATATAGAGCAAATTTTTTAGGAGAGGGAGAAGATAATACAAAAAAGAGATTATATAATGAATTTAAGGAATATATAGGTAACCTTCCATCTTCATCTATATTGATACTCTATTATATATTTAAAAATAAAAGGGAAAAACCAAGTTATAAAATACAAAAATTAAATAATAAGTGCACAGTAATAAAGGCAGATAAAATTTTTGGCAGACAACTTGAGGCTAAAGTTAAAAGTATATTTGAAAATAAAGGGAAAAATATAGGAAATGTGGAATTAAAATTATTCTGTTCAAATCTTCCAAGTGATATTGGAATTATAGAAAATGAAGTGGAAAAATTATGCTGCTATACTATGGATAGAGAAATAAAAAAGGAAGATATACATGATATGTATCCTACAAAAGGTGAGGAAGATATATTTGATTTGGTAGATTTAATAGGTGATAAAAAAGTAAAGGATGCAGTAGATACTTTAAATGGGCTTATTTATAAAGGCGAAAAAATACCTGAGATATTATATATGATAGAAAGGCAATTTAAATTATTGTATAGAATAAAAAATTCTATTGATAAAGGGAAAAATAAAAACTTTATAGTAAGTGACATAAAGCTTCCTTTATTCATATGTGAAAAGCTTATATCCCAAAGTAAAAAGTTTACTTTAAAGCAGATAAAAAAGGCCATAGACATATGCCTAAATGCAGAGGAGAAGATGAAGAAATCCTCTACAAGCAAAAAAGTTGAAATGGAATTATTGATTATAGAAACCATAGCAGGATAAATAAAAAACCGGTTAAAAAAACCGGTTTATTTATTAAGCATTTAAAGCGTTTACTCTTACTGCTAATTTTGACTTAGCTCTTGCAGCTTTATTTCTATGTAATACTCCCTTTGAAGCAGCCATATCCAAAGCTTTAGCAGTTGCTTTATATTCAGCTTTAGCTTCTTCAATATTGCCACTAGCAACAGCAGCTAAAGATTTCTTCATGGAAGTTTTTAAAGCTGATTTTATCATTCTGTTTCTTAAAGTTTTAGTTTCAATAACTTTTATTCTTTTTTTAGCTGATTTTATATTTGCCATTCTTTCACCCCCTTGTATTTTAATAGGGTCTCAGCAGTTTTGGGGAAACCTGCATATGAGTCTCAATTATTAACAAAGGTTATTATATCATTAAATTTAAAGTACTTCAAGTAGAATTTACCTTTAATTTAATAAGAATATGAATAAATATTATTGGAAAAACTATAATGAAAATACATATGGAAGGGAAGGAACTATATGCTAAGTGTAAGAACTGATTTAGCGGTAGAAGCCAAAGAGCTTTATGAAGAGAAAAGCAGCAGTAAAATTCCTGGAGTAGAAGTAAAGGAATATAGGGAAGGCTTAATAAAAATAACTGATGTTAAAGTGGTAAATGACGAAGGTGAAAAAGCTATGAATAAACCTAAGGGAAGCTATATTACTATAGATATCCCTGAAGTAAGTGGATATGATCAGGATACTATGGAAGAGATAAGTGAAGTCTTAGCAAAGGTACTATGTCCTTTAATAGAATTAGAGGACAATATGACAGCTATGGTGGTGGGCCTAGGTAACTGGAATGTAACTCCAGATGCTCTGGGACCTAAAGTAGTGAAAGGTTTAATGATAACAAGGCATTTAAAGGAATTGATTCCAGACCAAATAGATGAAGGTATAAGGCCGGTATGTGCTATTGCTCCAGGGGTATTAGGACTAACAGGTATTGAAACTGGTGAAATAATAAGGTCTATTGCTAGTAAAATAAAACCCAATTTAATAATATGCATTGATGCCCTTGCTTCAAGAAAACTTGATAGAATTAACAGAACAATACAAATTGGCAATACAGGCATATCTCCAGGTTCAGGAGTGGGCAATAAAAGAATGGAGATTAGTGAAAAAACTTTAGGAATACCCGTAATAGCTATTGGAGTGCCTACTGTAGTAGATGCAGCTACTATAGCAAATGACACTATAGATATGGTTATAGATGAGATGATAAATCAGGCTACTCAAGGCGGCAGTTTTTATAATATGTTAAAATCCCTGGATAGAAATGAAAAACAGAGAATGATAGAAGAAATATTAAACCCTTATGTTGGCAGCCTTATGGTTACTCCAAAGGAAGTTGATAGTGTTATAGATTCAGTATCAAAGATAATATCTACAGGAATAAATATTGCATTACAACCAGCATTAGATATAAAGGAAATTAATAATTATATAAGTTAGAACAGGTATATAAAAATTTATCCCCTCATATAATGATTAACAGATAAAATGTATTACATATGAGGGGGTGTATTATGGATTTTAAGGGACAGGAAAAAAATAAGATAAATTACTTAAAGAAGAAAAGTACACAGGACTCTAAAAGTAATATACTGATTTTTATTTTAACCCTATGCTTAACATTATTTATTATTTTACCTTTTATGGTTAAGGCAAATCCACAAGGGGAAGGCACCAGGGAAAACATGTTTTATGTGCAGGTGTTAAATAGTGAAATGTCACTGATTAAAGCTACAGTTTTTAATGAAGAAGACATAGCGGAAAGTAATTTTTCTATTAAAGGAAGCATATTTAAACTGTTTAATGTGGATATATCCAATCCAATAGCCTTAATAGGAAAGGAAATATCCTGTATAAGTATAGGAGACCAAGTAAATAAAGCTGGAGATAAATCCACAGACATATTATTTAATCCCTTTAAGTTAAATGACAAGTCAATAACTATTGATAATAACAGTGGTACTACTGATTTACCCAATACAACTGTAAGTTTATATGATCCTAAGCTTAAAAAGGAATTAAATAAATCTAAACCAGAGGTATTTATTTATCATACTCACACTACTGAAAGCTATAAGCCTGAAAACAACAATAGTTTAGATGAGACTAAAAATGTTTGTGCTATAGGAGATGCCTTAGCCAATGAACTTGAAAATAATTATGGTATAGCTGTTATTCATGATAAAACAGTACACGATGCTCAAGCCAGTACACAAAGCTATGAGAGATCATCAGCAACAGTAGATAAGTATCTAAAAAAATATGGTGACTTTAAACTTATAATTGATTTACATAGAGATGGAGTAGACAATAAAAATATTGTTACTACAAAAATGAATGGAGAAGATGTGGCCAAGATAATGTTTGTAATGTCACGTAAGAACCCCCATTATAAAAATAATTTAGCGGTGGTAAATAAGCTTTTAGAAATATCAGATAAGTTATATCCAAACCTTTCAAGGGGCATATATTATTACAATTATGGGACAAGATATTTCAACCAAAATAAGAGCAATAATTCTATATTGATAGAAGTTGGGGCTAACTCAAACAATTTTCAAGATGCCAAAAATGCTTCTAAGTATTTAGCTAGAATAATAGGAGAATATATAAATGGTAAAAAGTGAATAAGATTCATGTAAAAGGACATCCTTAAAATAGTGAAGAATTAAGAATGAAGAGTTAAGAAGTAATTTATGGGGTGTTTTTTTATGAGAAAAAGAAGTGTAATAATAACAACTATAATTTTTGTTAGTATAATTGCCGTTGGATTTATAAAGGTTACTAGCAGCCTTCCCAACTTTATAAAAAATAATTCTAATTTTAAGGTTTTTTATACTAATAAACCCTTTGATTTGACTTTTGAAACAGACAAATATGTGATATATATAAATGAGAAAGCCCTTCACAATATGAATAATAGTGTGAATTCAGTTTTTAATAATATAGTAGAAGGTACATCGAAAATAAGCAAAGACATAATTCAGGGGACTTATGATAAAATTAATAATACAGTAGAGAGATTTAGAGAAAGGACAGAGTAAAGAGCATAGAGATAATTATAAATCATAAATGTTAAAGAATAAATAATAAATATTGATAATTTTTCTCCATTATCATTAGGTCAAATTTTAAATTAAATTTATCTCTTATCCTTACCTATTATCTATTATCTATTATCTATTATCTATTATCTAACATATTGACATATCCCCTTAACATTGTGCTATAATTTACTTTGAATTATTCACAATGGAGGTATGTTTGATGCAGAGCAAAAGACAAAAGCATATAAGAAATTTTTCTATTGTTGCCCATATAGACCATGGTAAATCAACTCTTGCAGATAGATTATTAGAGAAAACAGGAACTCTTACAAAAAGAGAAATGGAAGAGCAGGTACTGGACACTATGGAACTTGAAAAAGAAAGAGGAATTACCATAAAGTCTCAGGCAGCTAGACTTATATATAAAAGAGAAGATGGAGAAGAATATATACTAAATCTTATAGATACTCCAGGACATGTAGATTTTAACTATGAGGTTTCAAGAAGTCTTGCGGCCTGTGAAGGTGCAATACTTGTAGTAGATGCTACACAAGGAATACAGGCACAGACTTTAGCTAATTGCTACCTTGCCTTAGATCACGATTTAGAGATTGTTCCAGTTATAAATAAAATAGACTTACCTAGTGCTAGACCAGAAGAAGTTAAAAAGGAAATTGAAGATGTAATAGGAATAGATGCCCATGATGCACCTTTAGTTTCAGCAAAAACTGGTTTAAATATAGAGGATGTATTAGAAGCTATAGTTGAAAAGGTACCAGCACCTTTAGGAGATGAAGATGCTCCTCTAAAGGCTCTAATATTTGACTCCTATTATGACAGCTACAAAGGAGTAGTTTCCCATGTAAGAATAAAAGATGGTACTGTAAAGCCTGGTACAAAAATTAAGCTTATGGCTACAGAAAAAGTTTATGATGTTATAGAAACAGGTGTGTTTGTTCCTCAGTATATGAAGGTTGATGAACTAAAAGCTGGGGACGTTGGATATATTACAGCTTCAATTAAAAATGTTAGGGATGCTCGTGTAGGAGATACTATAACAGAGTCAGACAGACCAGCAGATAAAGCTCTTGAAGGATATAGACCTGCTGTGCCTATGGTATTTAGTGGTATTTATCCTGTGGATGGAGCAAAATATGAGGAATTAAAAGAAGCTTTAGAAAAACTGCAGATAAATGATGCCGCGCTTTCCTTTGAACCTGAAACTTCTATAGCTTTAGGCTTTGGATTTAGATGTGGATTTTTAGGACTTTTACACATGGACATAATTCAGGAAAGAATTGAAAGAGAATTTAATTTAGATATAATTACTACAGCTCCATCAGTTATATATAAAATAGCAAAAACAGATGGTACTATACTTGATATTACCAATCCAACTAATTTACCAGATACAACAGAAATAGAGTATATGGAAGAACCAGTAGTAAAAGCGTCAATTATTACTCCTTCTGACTACGTAGGTACTATTATGGAACTTTGTCAAAATAGAAGGGGAACTTTTAAGGATATGCAGTATATTGAAACTACTAGAGTAGTTTTAAATTATGAAATTCCTTTAAATGAAATTATATATGACTTCTTTGATGCCTTAAAATCAAGAAGCAGAGGATATGCTTCTTTAGATTATGAACTTAAGGGATATCAAAGAGCACAACTTGTTAAACTTGATATACTTTTAAATGGGGATATAGTAGATGCTTTGTCTATGATAGTACCTGATGAAAGAGCTTATGCCAGAGGAAGAAGTATGGCTGAAAAATTAAAAGAAATCATTCCAAGGCAAATGTTCGAAATACCTATTCAAGCAGCTATAGGGTCAAAAATAATAGCAAGGGAAACTGTAAAAGCTCTTAGAAAAGACGTTTTAGCTAAATGTTATGGTGGAGACATATCAAGAAAGAGAAAGCTGTTAGAGAAGCAAAAAGAAGGAAAGAAGAGGATGAGGCAAATTGGTTCTGTGGAAATTCCACAGGAAGCATTTATGGCGGTGCTTAAAACAGAAGAATAATATGAAAAGTTAAGAGTAAAGGGGGGACCTCTTACTCTACTTTTTTTAGTGGACAATTGTCAACTAAAAAATTGTTCACAATTTTTTAAAATGGGGTGAATTCATGTATAGCGAAAATACAAATAAAGAAGTTGGTTTATATATTCACATACCCTTTTGCAAACAAAAATGTCTATATTGTGACTTCCCATCCTTTTGCGGGAAAGAAAATTTTATGTTGGATTATATAAAGGCTTTAGGAAAAGAGATAAATAGTTTGCCAAATAGGAAAATAGGAACTATATTCATAGGTGGTGGAACACCTACTTATTTGAATTTAGAATGTTGGAGAATATTAAAGGATTCCATTGATAGCTTAAATAAAGATGAGAATATTGAGTTTTCTGTGGAAATGAATCCAGGCACTGTGGATAAAGAAAAGTTAAAATTCTTAAAACGTATGGGTGTAAATAGACTAAGCATAGGACTACAGGCCTGGCAAAATAAATTACTTAAAAAACTAGGTAGAATACATCAGGTAGAAGACTTTATAGAAGTGTATAATGGAGCTAGGGAGGCAGGTTTTAATAATATAAATATAGACATAATGTTTGGCCTTCCTGATCAATCTATGAAGGATTGGAAGGAAACATTAGATAGAGTTGTGGAATTAAATCCAGAACATATATCCTGCTATAGCCTAATAATAGAAGATGGAACAGCTTTTCATAGATTATATGAAAAGGGAATGTTAAATATTCCTTCTGAAGAAGTTGAAAGAGATATGTATTCATATTGCATTAAGTTTTTAAAGGATAAGGGTTATAATCAATACGAGATATCCAATTTCTCGAAGAAAGATAAAGAATGTAAACATAATCTTATATACTGGGAGTTAAAAGAATATATTGGTTGTGGAGCTGCAGCTCATTCATATATTGATGAAGTTAGGTATAGGCATACAGAAGATATTGAAAAATATATTTATGATATAAATAATAATGAGGATATAAGACTGGATTTGCATAAAAATTCTTTAAATGATGATATGGAAGAGTTTATGTTTATGGGACTAAGAAAAACAAAGGGAATAAATATTGATGAATTCCAAACTAAATTTAACAGAAGTATAATAGATGTGTATGGAGAAACAATAAATAAATATTTAAAAAATAATCTTTTAATAATGGATGAAGGCAATATATCACTATCTCCAAGGGGCATAGATATTTCTAATAGTATAATGTGCGATTTTATCTTAGAATAGCCTAAATAGATATTCATAGATATATGGAGTATTAATAAGAAATTATTAAAAATACGCAATAAAATGAATGTAAATAGCAAAATATAATCATATTAATATTAAAATAAGTTTGACAAATATAAAATAGAATGATATTTTTTAATCATAGCAGTTAGCACTCAACAAGAGTGAGTGCTAATAAATGAGGTGATTATGTGGAAATGGATAAAAGGAAAATAAGAATACTTCAGGCTATAATACAGGATTATATTAATACAGCTGAGCCTGTAGGTTCCAGGACCATAGCAAAAAAGTATGATTTAGGTATAAGTTCTGCGACAATTAGAAATGAAATGTCAGATTTAGAGGATATGGGATATCTTGAACAATTACACAGTTCTTCTGGGAGAAAACCATCTGATAAAGGATACAGACTTTATGTAGACAATTTTATGCAATTGCATAAACTATCACCATTGGAGGAACACATAATAAAAACCCATATATTAAATTCTGCTTTATATGAAGCGGATAAGGTAATAAAGCAAGCTACTACACTTCTTGCAGAGTTGACAGGACTTACTTCTATAGTTAAATCACCTTCAAGTAAGAAAAGTTGTATTAAGGCTGTACAGCTTATGAATATTGATAGCAATAATATTTTATCTGTAATAATAACAGATACCAGTATTATAAGAAATAATGTAATAAGATTAAAGCAAAGCGTAAGCACTGATGTTTTAGCTAAATTAAGCAATATTTTAAATGCAAGGCTTAATAATTTAACTGTGGAAGAGATAAATTTAGAAGTTATAAACAATTTAAGAAATGATTTTAGGGGATATGAAGATATATTTAATGCCATAATACCAGCTCTTTATGAGAGTTTAAATAGCATAGATACTTCTGATATTTATTTAGAAGGTACTACCAATATATTTAATTATCCAGAATACAATGACATTGAAAAGGCTAAAAATTTCTTGTCTTTAATTGATAATAAAGATAAGATTAAAAATTTAATAAATAGTAGTGATAGTATAACTATAAAAATTGGAGAAGAAAATTTTATAGAAGATGCCAAAGACTGTACTGTAATATCAGCAGTATACAGTTTAAAGGATAAACCTCTTGGGACTATAGGGGTTATTGGACCAACAAGAATGCCATATTCTAAAGTTATATCTATATTAGAGGAAATAGTAAATGAGGTAAATAATATTTTAAATAATGAATATAATGATTGATTGTAATATGATTGATGAATATGGTGGCTAGGAATTGGTATGTAAAGAAGAATGGAGGCATAAAGTAATGGGAAAAGATAAAAATGATTGCTCAGAAGAAAATTTGAAAGATGAAAAACTTTCAGAGGAAAAAGCTAATGCGGAAGATATGCAAGATGAAACTTTAGACCAGGCAGAAAAAAATAAACAGACAGAAAAAAATGAAGATGAAGAATCTGAAAAAATCAATAGTGAGGACAATGACATAAATGCTATGAAAAAATTAAAAGACGAAAATAAAAGACTAAATAATGAATTGGATACTTTAAAAGATAGGCTTGCAAGAACCGTAGCTGAATATGATAATTATAGAAAAAGAACAGCTAAAGAAAAGGAGGGAATCTACACAGATGCCTGTGAAGATGTTTTAAAGCTTATGCTTCCTGTACATGATAACTTAGAAAGAGCATTAGCTGCTGAAGGAAATATTGAGGACTTGAAAAAGGGTGTAGATATGACAGTTAAGCAGTTTAATGATTCTTTAGAAAAATTAGGAGTTGAAGAAATTTCAATAGAAGGTGGATTTGACCCTAACTTCCATAATGCAGTTATGCATGTAGATGATGAAAATTATGAAAAAAATGTAGTGGTTGAAGTATTTCAAAAGGGGTACAAAAGAGGAGAAAGAGTTTTGAGACATAGCATGGTTAAAGTTGCTAATTAGTCTTTAAATAGAAAAAATCTATTTAATATATATTATAAGGAGGTAGTTTATATGTCAAAAGTAATAGGTATCGATCTAGGTACTACAAATTCATGCGTAGCAGTTATGGAAGGTGGAGAAGCAGTAGTTATTACAAACTCAGAGGGAGCAAGAACAACACCATCAGTTGTATCATTTCAGGCTAATGGTGAAAGACTTGTAGGGCAAGTTGCTAAAAGACAGGCAATTACAAACCCAGATAAGACAATAATTTCAATAAAGAGACAAATGGGAACAAATCATAGAGTAAATATAGATGGAAAAGAATATACACCACAGGAAATTTCAGCTATGGTACTTCAAAAATTAAAAGCTGATGCTGAAGCTTATCTTGGAGAGACAGTAACTCAAGCGGTAATAACAGTACCTGCTTACTTTAATGATAGCCAGAGACAAGCAACTAAAGATGCTGGCAAAATAGCTGGACTTGAAGTTTTAAGAATAATAAACGAGCCAACAGCAGCATCACTTGCTTATGGCATGGATAAAATGGATAGTAATCAAAAGATATTTGTATATGATTTAGGTGGAGGTACTTTCGATGTATCTATACTTGAACTTGGAGATGGAGTATTCGAAGTTAAGTCCACTAATGGTAATACAAAACTAGGTGGAGATGATTTTGACCAGAAAGTAATGGATTATATAGCTGATACATTTAAAGCTGAAAATGGTATTGATTTAAGAAATGATAAGATGGCTCTTCAAAGATTAAAAGAAGCTGCTGAAAAAGCTAAAATTGAATTATCATCATCAACTCAGACAAATATAAATTTACCATTTATTACAGCTGATGCTACAGGTCCAAAGCACATAGATATGAACTTAACAAGAGCTAAATTCAATGAATTGACTCATGATTTAGTAGAAGCTACTATAGAGCCAATGAAAAAAGCTCTTAAAGATGCTGGACTTTCAATTAATGAAATAGATAAGATTTTATTAGTAGGTGGTTCTACAAGAATTCCAGCAGTTCAAGAAGCTGTTAAGAACTTTACAGGAAAAGAACCTTCAAAAGGAGTTAACCCAGATGAATGTGTTGCAGTAGGTGCTGCAATTCAAGCAGGAGTTTTAACAGGAGATGTTAAGGACGTATTACTTCTTGATGTTACACCATTAACTCTTGGTATTGAAACCCTAGGAGGAGTTTCTACTCCATTAATAGAAAGAAATACAACAATACCAACAAGAAAGAGTCAGGTTTTCTCTACAGCTGCAGATGGTCAGACTTCTGTTGAAATTCACGTAGTTCAAGGTGAAAGACAAATGGCTGCGGATAACAAGACTTTAGGAACATTTACTTTATCAGGAATAGCTCCAGCTCAGAGAGGAATTCCACAGATAGAAGTAACTTTCGATATAGATGCCAATGGCATAGTTAATGTTTCAGCAAAGGATAAAGGAACAGGTAAAGAAGCTAATATTACTATTACTGCTTCAACTAACTTAAATGATGATGAAATTGAAAAGGCAGTAAATGATGCTAAGAAATTTGAAGAAGCAGATAAGAAGAGAAAGGAATCTATAGAAGTTAAGAATAATGCTGATCAGATATCGTACCAGACTGAGAAGACATTAAAAGAATTAGGAGATAAAGTATCAGCAGAAGATAAGGCAACTGTAGAAGAAAAGTTAAAGGCTTTAAATGCTGTTAAAGAAGGAACAGATACTGAGGCTATAAAGAAAGCTACTGAAGACTTAACTCAAGCTTTCTATGCAATTTCATCAAAAGTGTACCAGCAAGCTGGAGGAGCTCAGGGTGCAGGCCCTGACCCAAATAACATGGGAGGAGCAAACCAAAGCGCAAACAATGGTTCAAAAGATGATAATGGTCCAAAGGATGATAATGTAGTAGATGCTGATTATAAAGTAGAAGATGACAAATAATTAATAATTATTTGTTAAACAAACTTCTTTAAAGTATCATATAATAGTAGTGTAGAATTAAGGGATGAGGAAACCTCTTCCCTTAATTTTAAGCTAATAAATAATAAATAATAAAGAATAAATATTGAAGGAATTTTTTACACAGTAAAAAATTCTCGCCTAATTTATTATTTATAAATTTTAATTTAAAGTATTAGGTGGTGAATGGTGAAAGGATGGCAAAAAAGGATTACTATGAAATTCTTGGCATAGAAAAAGGCGCAAGTGATGAAGAAATAAAAAAGGCATTTAGAAAGTCTGCATTAAAATACCATCCAGATAGAAATCCTGGAAACAAGGAAGCGGAAGAAAAATTTAAAGAACTAAATGAAGCATACCAAGTACTTTCGGATCCACAAAAAAGAGCTCAATATGATCAATTTGGTACTACAGATTTTAATGGCTCAGGATCCGAGGGAGGCTTTAACGGATTCGATTTTTCAGATTTTGGTGGATTTGGAGATATATTTGATAGCTTCTTTGGCGGAGGCTTTAGTGGAGGAGGAAGAAGAAGAAATGGTCCTCAAAGAGGAGCAGATGTTGAATACACAATTAATTTAACTTTTGAAGAAGCTGTTTTTGGTGCAGAAAAGGAAATAAGCTTGACCAAAAGTGAAACTTGTGAAAGCTGTGGAGGAACAGGAGCTAAGGCAGGAAGCCATCCAAGGACCTGTACTAAATGCGGTGGTACAGGACAGATTAAGGTGAAGAGGAATACTGCATTGGGAAGCTTTGTCAGTGTAAATACCTGTGATGCTTGTGGCGGAAAAGGAACAGTTATCTCAGAACATTGCCCAGACTGTAAAGGAAAAGGGCATGTAAGAAAGCAAAAGAAGATAAAAGTAAATATTCCAGCAGGAGTGGATAACGGAAATGCAATTCCTGTAAGAG
>ENA-UOOE01001175-UOOE01001175.1-fermentation-metagenome-genome-assembly--contig:-NODE-1175-length-22829-cov-163.616449_pt1 | contig 22829 bp, 20 predicted proteins | sample MGYA00245776_ERZ724021 | MGnify/ENA primary metagenome ERZ724021 (study PRJEB28704, sample SAMN03018321) | fermentation metagenome | biome: anthropogenic terrestrial biome; feature: soil... | reverse complement strand
TAAAAATAAGCAACTTTCGTTGCTTACAAAAGCCATATTTAGAAGGCTGACCTGGTTTTTGACCCCACACCCGCCTAGCTGGAGGTTTTGCCTCAGGTTTATTCCTGTCACTTGACCCCTCTCGGATAATCCGGTAGGACTTACTTCTAAACCGCACCATGCTCGCCAGACTTTGTCTGGTTTACGTGGATCGTTTTGCCTGCGACTAGCATCGACTTTCAACCACAGACCCATCTAATATGCCTTTTTATCAATATTTGTTTTTGCAAAGGATGCTGCACCTACATACCCTGCCCCTGCTTCTTTTAGTGCTTTTGCACAATAATATACAGTTGCTCCGGTAGTAATTACATCATCAACTATGAGTATGCTTTCGCCCTTTAAATTTTCCCTGCACTCAAAAGCATCTTTAACATTATACCATCTAATATATCCATCACACAATACCTGAGATTTTGTGTCTTTTATCTTTATAAGTAAATTTTTATAAGGAATGTTTGTTATATTGGAAAGCTCCACGGCTAAAAGCTGAGATTGATTATATCCCCTTTCCTTTTTTTTCTTATTATATGAAGGAACATTAACAATAATATCATATTTTCTATGGGTACTTTTAATTTCATCCTCTATCATAAGTGCCATTGCAGAAGCATATTCTTTTTTATCCTCATATTTTAAATTTCTAACCATGTCACATACTATGCCCCTGTACTCAAAAGCATAAGAAACGCTGTCACAGTATTTATAAACCTCTTTATTAGGCATATAAAAATTCATAAAATCATTAAGTTTTAAACTTTCAAATTGAGTTAAGCAGGCAGTGCATAAAATATATTTGCTCCTGTTTTCAAGCTTTCTGCCACATAAAACGCAGGTATGAGCAGGAGGAAAAATAATGTCTATGAAGCAGTTTAATAAGTATTTTACTTTTTTAAATAACCTTTTTCCCATCCCACTTCGTTCAAATACCTTATTTTCTTCTGAGCTAAAGACATCTCTTCACTTTCTTGAGATCCGACATATAACACCTGCCTTGTATCAAATTTATTAAAATTTTTTTCTACAGCTATGGCTGAAAGATTTATAAGCCTGTTAAGAGTATAAAACTCACAATCACTATACATAACAATTACATTTACATTGTCAAAATTCAATAATGCATCCTTTAAATCCGATGAAATGAGTATACTGCATATGCCCTTTCTAAAATAAGCAATTCCATCCTTTTCTTTTTCCGTTGAGATCTGAACTAAATCTGATTTGCATTTCATTATTTCTGTAATATAAAAATACACTTTGTGAAGTTTTTCTTCATCAGGTACAAATATAAATACTCTTATATTCCTGCTTATGGACCATTCTATTATTTCTGCTGCCATTTCCGGAATAAAAGGTGTTTCATCATTTAATACCTTTGAAACTACTATTCTTGGCTCTATTATTGGATTTTTATGCTGTGAGACTGGAATCATTATTTTACTGCCATCAATTTTCTCATTTTTTAGTTCATCACCGCTGCAGGATATGAATATAAATTTTCCGCCCTCCTTAGTCCCCCGTTTAGCTGTGCATATAAAATTTTTAGGAGGCTCTTTTATAAAAGCTTTCATATAATCTAAAACCACAACATCAAAAGCCTTATGAAAGCACTTATAATTTTCATAGCTTGATATACAGATGTCAAAATCTCTAAAGTTTACAAATTCATCGCCAATTATTTTAACCTTTACTCCTTCTATAGAGTTTTTAAATCCTTCCTCTACTTTTCTCATGGAAATATTTGAAGTAATAAATAAAATCCTTCCCCCATTTTTAATTATGCTGCCTAAAGGTTCCGATAGCACTTCAACTTCAAAGGCTCCCGGGGCACATATTATGGAACAATTAGAGTTTTTTGATTTTATAAAATTATTTACTCCAACCTTAGCGTCATTATACATTCTTTCCAATTCCATCTTTTTTATATTTATATTTCTAGTTATTTTAACATTATAATTATCAGCAGCATAAAGAAGTATATCATCTCGCTTAAATCCCATAGAACAATCCTTACAAGCTTTTTTTTTCGATATATTGCAAATTCTTTCATTTTTTCTATTTATTCTTGAAGGCATCATTTTTATTCGTCTCTCACAATAAAGAGCTTGAATTATATTTATGGTGTCGCCTCTTTCATATCCCAAATTTTTGGATATTTCGATAAGCCTTTCAAGACTAATAATCCTTCCTATAATAATCTCCTCTATTTTTGAAAGGTCAGAATTTGAAATATCAACTTTTTCATACTTAATAGGGCTGCACTTAATTTTAAGCTTGCTCCTTTTAAAAACAATATTTGAAATATCCCTGCTATTAGCCGTAAGCCTTGCTAAAAAAGCAGGCATTTTATAAATGCTTTTTATAACTGAATAAGCATATTGAAATTCAATCCTTTGTGCTATTATCTCCATGGATTTTACATTTCGTGTAGATTTTAAAATATTAAAGTCTACTTTTGGATTAAATGTAATATCATATATATAGCCATTTTTCCCCTTGGCTCTGTAGATATCAACAAACATAAAGCACACACTCCATTTTATTTTATTAAACTCACAAAGTTTATAATTCTCTGTTTAAGGTTTGAAAATCTTTCTGTTATTGTATTGTTATTTATCATAACATAAAGTGCTTGTTTTAATCCCACAAGAACTACAAGGTCCTTTGCCCTTGTAACCGCTGTATATATAAGATTTCTGGTCATAAGCATGGGCGGTCCATAGGAAATAGGTATCAGCACTACTTTAAACTCGCTTCCCTGACTTTTATGTATAGTAATAGCATAAGCAAGCTCAAGCTCATCTAAATTTATAAAATCATAATAAACCTGTCTGTCATCATCAAATACTACCAAAAGCCTTTTATTTTCATTGTCAATTTCTTTTATATATCCAATATCCCCGTTAAAGACTCCAGTGCCGCTCGCTTCCCCTGATCCATTTATTTTTGTCCATTCAAGGTTATAGTTATTTTTAATCTGCATAACCTTGTCGCCTTCTCTGAAAATAAAATCCTTTAAATCCCTTTCAGCCTTATCTTTTGAAGGCGGGTTTAAAATTTCCTGAATTCTTTTGTTTAAATTATATATTCCAATTTCGCCTTTCCTTGTAGGAGAAAGGATTTGCATATCCTTTATAGGATCAAATCCATCTTTAAAAAATGGAAGTCTGTTTTTTATAAGATCTAATATTTCATCTACAATCTCATGATTTGCATTTTTTTGAATAAAGAAAAAATCCTTATCCCTATCATTTAAAAATGGCATTTCTCCATCGTTTATTCTATGAGCATTTACAGTAATAAGGCTTTCATCCGCTTGCCTATAAATATGTCTTAGCCTTACAGTGGTTATTACTTTGCTTTCAATCATATCTCTTAGCACATTCCCGGGACCAACTGATGGAAGCTGATCTACATCTCCAACAAGTATAAGCTTAGCTCCGGGAGCTAAAGCTTTCAAAAGGCTGTTCATAAGCAGTATATCAATCATAGAGGCCTCATCAATAATTATTACATCAGCTTCTATTGGATTGCCTTCATCTCTTACAAAAGAAGGGCTATCATCTGAAGATATAAACTCCATCTCGAGAAGCCTGTGTATTGTCTTAGCTTCACGTCCTGTAGTTTCCGTAATTCTTTTAGCAGCCCTTCCGGTAGGAGCTCCAAGAACTACAGTAAGGCCCATCTTTTCAAAAATCCTTATCATACATTTAATTATTGTAGTCTTACCTGTCCCAGGGCCGCCAGTTATAATACAAAGTCCTTCCTTTACTCCTGCTGTAATTGCCTGCCTTTGCTCATCAGCAAATTCTATATTATTTTCTTTTTCATATGAATTTATTTCTTCATCAATTCCATATAAGTTCTTTTCTGTACCTGAAAGTGAAATTTCAATAAGCCTTCTTGCCACCCCAAGCTCAGCATAATAAAAAGATGAAAGATAAACATTAGTTGAAGAATATTCCTCTCCTTCGATAACAATATCCTTAGATGCAGCTGAGATTGAAACTGCTTCTTTTATTATTTCTTCTGGGATATTTAAAAGCCTTTTGCTTTCAAACAATAAATTCTTCATAGGAAGATAAGTATGACCGTTAGCTGTAAATGAATAAAGAATATATTTTATTCCTGCCTTTGCCCTTTCAATTGAATTGAGAGGCATACCTAAGTTTCTTGCTATCCTATCTGCAGTTTTAAAACCAATACCTGATATATCTTCACAAAGTTTATAGGGATTTTCTCTGACAGTATTTATTGTGTTTTGTCCATATTTCTTAAAAATCTTTATTCCGTAAGCAGTGCTTACACCATAAGTTTGAAGAAAAACCATAACATTCTTTAATTCCCTCTGCTCTTTAAAAGCTTCACTTATAGCAAAAGCTTTCTTTTCACCAATTCCATCTACTTCTTTAAGCTTTCCCGGGTTCATTTCAATTATATCCAGGGAATCCTCACCAAATTTTTTTACAATATTTTTAGCAGTAACAGGTCCAATTCCAGGTATAAGCCCTGAAGACAGATATCTTTCAATTCCTTCAATATTAGAGGGTAAAATTTCTTCACAGCTTTTAATTTTAACCTGCTGCCCAAATGTAGGATGAATTACCCATTCGCCTTCAATTTTAATCCTCTGTCCTTCTGTTATAAAAGGAACATATCCAACTGCTGCTATTAAATCATCCTTTGTTTTGAGTTTTAAAACTACATATCCATTATCATCATTCTTATATACTATTTGATCAACGACACCTTGGATTTCCACAATAAACATCTCCTATAATCTTCGCTTTCTTCTATAGAAGATTATAACATAAGCTAAACTTAACTGTAATTCGTAATTTAGATTTAATCCACCGCTGCGATAAGAAAAATATATTCCATTCACTTTTCCCGTTTGCAAAGATGTTCTAAGGATTAAAGATACTTAATAAAATCCTTCCCACTTTTGTTCTCATATAATACATATATGATATTTATTATTAAAATTGAATTGATTCCGATAGTTATCATGGGAAGGGTATTTTGTAACAGCCCCATGCTACATCTTTGGATCAGCTCTTCTAAAAATCATTTGATCATAATTTTTTATTTTAGAATTGAAATATAGTATTAAAAGCGGTTATAATATCTTTGATTTCATTTAATGGGGGGAATTGCTTTTTGTTTAAATTAAAAAAGGTGCGGTTTAAATCTACACAATCTAGAAATGCTGCATTAAATAATTTGAATGGGATATTTCAATATATATCAATAAATATGGTAGCATCATTTGCAGGACTATTTATAAAGAGACTGAATGCCAGCGATAATCTTGTTTCAATGCTCAACTCTCTTCCTGCATTTTTTAGTGTTGTTGCCATAATCATTGGCACTAGGTTTGCATCAAATTGTAAAAATAAAAAGAAAATTGCAAGTTTGTTATTTCTTACTGCAAGATCTTTTTATCTTCTAATGGCGTTCATCACATTAATAAATGAAAAATACAGAGCATTATTTTTTGTGTTCTTATACAGCTCTCTAAATTTCCCAGGTTCTATTGCAAACTTTATGTGGCAGTCATTTTTCGCAGATACATTTAAACCTTCAGATAGAGGCAAATATCTTTCTATTAGGAATACTTTATCTACAGCAGCAGGAACAATAACAACACTGTCAGCTGGAGTCATACTTTCTAAATATGCAAAAGGAGAAAACTTTTTAAGATACTATCAAATTGCATTTGTTACAGCTTTTATTTTTGGGATTCTTGAGGTTATTACTCTTTATCTTCATAAAGAAAATAAGAACAATAGCTTTATAGAAGTATCTACAGGGGATAACCCTCTTTCATTTAAATTTTTAAAAACAATGCTGAAGCAAAAAAAATACGTTTATTTTATGATTGGTGTTATTGCATTTCATTTTTCATGGCAGATGGGATGGCCATTATTTCTAACTTATGAGGTAGATGTGCTGCATACAAATGAACTTTGGTCTGGAATAATAACTACTATAAATGGAATTTTTATGGCTATTGGATACACCTATTGGAGAAAGTTTACTGAGAAAAACGGAAATACCCTTGGTCTTGCCCTTGGTGCTGTTGGTATGGCATTTAATCCAATTTTATATATATTTGCAAGAAATATGAGGCACGTAGCGTATTTTACAGGAATTATAGGTTTTTCTCAATCAGCAGTTCTTTTAATGCTTTTAAATATATTATATGAAATTTCCCCCAGGGAAAACAGGACTACCTATATAGCCTTTTATAATTTGGCAACCAATCTTACACTTATTGTTGCGCCTTGGGTTGGTATGAAAATTTATAAGCTTATAGATTTTAAGGATTCCTTTGTTCTTATTGCTGCTCTTAGACTTGCTTCTTCCCTCTTATTTATAAAAAAGCCAAAAAATCTTTCAGAAGATCCTTCTGTCTGCATCAATGTAACCAAGTAATTCCTATAATCAGGTGAAGCGGATGAATATACGGCTGGCAGCCATCGAGCGAGTGAGCCCGAGATTGTTACAAAATATCATGATTATAAAAGCACAAAGACAGTGGGGATAAGAAAAATATATGGAATGAACACATGTAGGGAACGGTCTTGACCGTTCCGTTGATAAACGAACGAAATCTAGGAGAACGGAATGGTGCCAACACCTAGTAACAATCTCATTCTATGGCATTTGCAGGGCGATCAGAATTTAGGTGGGGCGGAACGGTCAAGACCGTTCCCTACTTCTTTGCGAACAACAGAAAAGTAAATGGGAGCTGTTGCACTAAGGAATTTACATACAATATATTGTATGTAAATTCCTAGTGTGACAGCTCCCATCTGTAAATAGCATTTTTACTTATAGATATTTTTTAATTTCATCTACTTTGTTAAGTCTTTCCCAGGATAAATCAAGATCTGGTCTTCCAAAATGTCCATAAGCTGCAACTTGTTTGTAAATTGGCTTTCTAAGATCAAGATCCCTTATAATTGCAGCTGGTCTTAAATCGAATACCTTTTTAATTATATTAACAATCTTTTCATCCTCTATTTTCCCAGTTCCAAAAGTATCAACATCTATTGAAACTGGCCTTGCAACTCCTATTGCATATGCGAGAGATACTTCAAGTCTATCAGCAACTCCTGCAGCAACTAAGTTCTTTGCAACCCATCTTGCAGCATAAGAAGCTGAACGGTCAACCTTTGTTGGATCTTTTCCTGAAAAAGCTCCGCCGCCATGTCTTCCCATTCCACCATAAGTATCAACAATAATCTTTCTTCCAGTAAGCCCTGAGTCTCCCTGTGGTCCTCCAACTACAAATCTTCCAGTTGGATTTATATAATACTTTGTATTATCATCAAGGAATTTTTCTGGAACTACAGGTTTAATTACGTATTTAATTATATCTTTTTCAATTTGTTCTCTTGTAATATTTGGATCATGCTGAGTTGAAACAACTATAGCATCAATTCTAGCAGGCTTCCCATCATCATATTCAACTGTAACCTGTGTCTTTCCATCTGGCCTTAGGTAGCTTAATGTACCACTTTTTCTAACTTCAGCAAGCTTTCTTGAAAGCTTATGTGCCATAGCAATTGGAAGAGGCATATACTCTGGAGTTTCATTGCAGGCAAAACCAAACATCATTCCCTGGTCCCCTGCTCCAATAGCCTCAATTTCATCCATTTCCCCATTCTTTGCCTCAAGAGCCTTGTTAACTCCCATAGCAATATCTGGTGACTGCTCATCAATAGAAACTAATACTCCACATGTAGCAGCATCAAAGCCAAATTTAGCTCTTGTATATCCTATTTCTGCTACTGTTTCTCTTACTACCTTTGGAATATCAACATAACAATTTGTTGTGATCTCTCCCATAAGGTGTATCATTCCAGTACATGCTGTTGTTTCAAGGGCAACTCTTGCATTAGGGTCCTGAGCAATTATAGCATCAAGGACAGCATCTGAAATTTGGTCACACATTTTATCTGGATGCCCCTCTGTAACTGATTCTGATGTAAATAATTTCTTTACCAATTATAACCCTCCCTTATTATATAAAAGAATCTACTCAAATCAATTTAAACTTGATTCAGGTATTTTAAACCTGATCTGAAGCTTAGCTGTAATTAATATAGATTCTTATTAAACTTTGTTTTGTGTCTAAAATGCATTAAAAAAATGCCTTTTCCAAAAGAAAAGGCATTAATGTACAAACATTATCCCTCATCTCTCAGAATTTTATTCTGCAGGAGTTGGCACCTTGCGCTGTGCACAGGTTGCCGGGTTTCATCGGGCCAGTCCCTCCACCTCTCTGGATAAGAGTTCTTATTCAATTATCATGATTTATATTATCACTATCTGTACTAAGGTGTCAATATATATATAAGCTTCATAAGCCATATTAATATTTTATTTACAATTTAAACACAACTTGCCATAAGGCGATTCTTAGAAGAACCGATCCAGGGGCGTAGCAGCCATTATTCCCTGCATCAAGCAGGAGATTACGGATAGTAGTCATCGGATCAAAATAAAAATGACTTTGAATATTCAAAGTCATTTTTTGGTGGATTGGGGTGGATTCGAACCACCGAAGGCTGAGCCAACAGATTTACAGTCTGCCCCCTTTAGCCACTCGGGAACCAATCCATATGGAGCCGGCTATAGGAATTGAACCCACAACCTACTGATTACAAGTCAGTTGCTCTACCAATTGAGCTAAGCCGGCATTGGTGGGTACTACAGGGCTCGAACCTGTGACCCTCTGCTTGTAAGGCAGATGCTCTCCCAGCTGAGCTAAGCGCCCATTCACTTGCGACATTTATTAGTATACATAAAACTAAGGCATATGGCAAAAGCTATAAAGTTTATTTATATTAAATTATACCCATTTTCTTTTTTATTACTCCTGTTTTCTTCAATTTTCTTGTTGTTTGATTAAATATACCTTGTTATTGAATAAAAAATGATATAAAATGAATAATATCAATTATTGTGGTGGTGTTTTTATGAAGCAAATACTTGGAAAATTAAGGCGAGCGGTACAGGATTTTAATATGATTCAAGATGGTGATAAGATTGCGGTGGGCTTATCTGGAGGAAAGGACAGCACTCTTCTTTTATATGCCCTTTCACTATATAGTAAATTTTCACCTGAAAAGTTTGAAGTTTGTGCAATAACAATAAACTTGGGATTTAAAAAGGTTGACTACACCCCCCTTAAAGAATTTTGCAGCAAACTCAATGTAGAATATAACATTATAGATACAAATATAAGTGAAATAGTTTTTGATATTAGGAAAGAAAAGAATCCCTGCTCATTATGTGCAAATTTAAGGCGGGGAGCACTAAATAACAATGCGAAAGCTTTAGGATGCAACAAGGTGGCCCTTGGGCATCATTCAAATGATGCTGAGGAGACACTTTTGATGTCCCTTTTATATGAAGGGAGAATAAGCACATTTTCACCAGTTACTCATCTTGAAAGAAAAGATATTTATGTAATAAGACCTTTTGTTTATATAAGAGAAAAAGATATAATAGGAGCATGCAGGAAAAACAATATTCCTATAGTTAAAAATCCTTGTCCTGCAAACGGATATACCAGCAGACAATATATCAAAGAATTAATTAAAAAGATTAAAAAGGATGTACCAGATGCAGAAAGTAATATATTAGGTGCTATTATGAATACAGATGAACTTAACATATGGGATAAAGAACAAATAAGCAAGATTTGCAAAAAATGAATATGCTGCTTACTTTACATATTTATTAATAATAATTAAAACTTTTTTATATTCATCCTCATCAAGTTTAGTTTTTAAGTAGTCAAATATTTCATTTTCTTCCTTGTTAGTAGTTCCGCTGTCAATAGCTTTTTTTAGTTTTAATATATCATCAACACTTAAATTCTTTGCCATTTTTATAAGCTCTAATTTATCATTAAATGCTATATTATTTTTAACTTTTTCAGCTTTTGTTTTGTTTGCAGATATTTCTTTTTGATTTGAAACATTATAATAACTGCTTACAGTTTCAATATTTTCTTTTTCATTAAAAACATAATCATTTTCTTTAATACAAATTATTTTATACCTTGAGTCTTTAAAATTACTGTTTAAAGAAAAATCAGGGGCCTTTTTATCATTAAAAGCCCCCACTTTTTCTTTAGTATCCTGTAACTTACTTTGCTTATCTATTATTGGAATATTAAGCTGCTGGTCATAATCAAATATGTAGCCTGTTCCGTCATAGGTCTTTTCTGTTTCCATAGTTTCCTCACTGCTGATTTTGTTAACTTCATATGTTGTATTTTTATGTAGTGTGCTCATGGACACTATTGTTATAAATGTAATGATTACAACAAGAACCGATAAAATATCTTTTTTCACATCATCCACCTCTCACCTATATTATGTTTCCATTCCAATAAGTTTATTCAAGTATTAAAATATTACCTCCAAATCAATTTATATTTTCCATAAAACGGGTTATAAAAAATCACCTCCTTAAAATATATATAATATAGGTCATCTATTTTAAAAGTAAACGGCCTATGAAATTGCCCAACATATATAATTAAAATCTTTAATTGATATGGGGTGAATTTGCAGGGGGGTGAAATTTTTTTGCAGTCAGATAATAATTTTTCTGAAGTTAGGATTAAATATGATGATAGAAATGCTGTAGAATTACTGTCAAAATCTATATCTTCAGCTTTTAAAAAGGATACGCTTATAATATGCATTGGAACAGATAAATGCATTGGCGACTGCCTTGGTCCACTAGTTGGAACTATGTTAATAAAGAACTCATTTCCCTTACCAGTTATAGGAACTTTAGAAAATCCAGCTCATGCTATAAATCTCGGCAATATCATTAATGAGGTAAATATTAAATATCCTGATCATCATATTATTGCTGTAGATGCATGTTTGGGATATAGAGATTATATTGGTGAAATTCAAATAAAAAATGGTCCTGTACGCCCTGGAAAGGGAGTTGGTAAAAGCCTTCCCAAAGTAGGCGACATTTCTATTATAGGGATAACTGATTCATTAGATGATCCTACTATATTAACCCTTCGAAACATAAGGTTAAACTTTATAATCAATATGGCTGAAACCATTACTAAATCCATCCTTTATGCTCTGGATTTAAGTTTTAGAAAGGATAATTTATGGCTTTAATTGTTATCTGTAATTCATAATTTAGATTTAATACACCGCTGCAATAAGAAAAATATATTCCATTCACTTTCCCGTTTGCAAAGATGTTCTAATAGTTAAAATGGCAGACAAGCCAAGTGATTTCGTTAAACTCGCTCATTCGCTCAAACAAACGAAATACACTAAGCTTCTCTGCCATTTTAATCCTAAGAACATCTAAATGCCCACTCTATGTTCATTCCATATACTTTTCTTATCTCCGCTGTAATTTGTTCATTAATGGTTTTAAATTACGAATTACAGTTAATTATTATAAGTACACTTGTACTATTTTAGTCCATATTTTTATTGTATCTTTTTTCAAGCATTGCAGCTATAGTTATTGCAAGAGCTCCGCCTATAAGTGCTGTTATAAGCTGTGGTATTCCCATTGAAGCTATTAATACTTTAAGTGCCTTTTCTGGTACCTTTATAAGAAAATGAAGAAATTTTGAAGCTGTAAAATATAAAAATATATATTTTGCAAATGCACCAAGCCCATATCCTACATATTTATAGGCTTTCCCCTTGTTCATTAAAAGTCCAAATATCAAAGCATAAATAATATTCCCTGCCATAATAAATGGAATGAAAGGAAGCATTACTGGCTTTAACTGCCCTATAAGCCAGGCAGTAAATGGAGTTAATGCTCCAATTGCAGTACCCCACCAGGTTCCACAGATTAATACAGCAAGTATTATGACTGCATTTACTACTGTTCCTACTACAAGCTGGCTAAATTGAGGTATGGCAAGAGCTTTCCCAATCACCTGAAATATAACTGCAATGGCCAAAAATAAACCGCTTTTTACAAGATTATTAGTTTTGTTATCCATATTCCCATCTCCCCTAATAGTTCATAGCTGTTAGCTCTTCAAGCTTGTCAAGTTCTTCAAGGGCTTTTCCTGTTCCAAGTGCCACACAGGACACAGGATCATCTGCTATAACTACTGGAACTTTTGTTTTTTCATTTAAATATTTATCTATACCATCTAACAGTGAACCTCCACCTGTCATCACTATACCCTTTTCGCTTATATCAGCAGCAAGCTCTGGCGGAGTTCTCTCTAGTACTGAATGTACACATTCAGCTATTTCTTCCACTGGGTCACTTAACGCCTCCCTTAATTCTTCTGAAGTTACCAGTACATTCTTAGGTAGTCCACTTAAAAGATCCCTTCCTTTAACTTCCATAGAAGTATCAGTATCTTTTTTATAGGCACACCCAATATTCATTTTAAGATCCTCTGCAGTTCTTTCACCTATCATTATATTATGCTGTTTTCTTATATTCCTTATTATAGCCTCATCAAATTTATCTCCTGCCACATTTAATGATGCACGAACAACCATTCCCCCAAGGGAAATAACAGCTATATCTGTTGTTCCTCCGCCGATATCTATTACCATAGCACCACTCGGCTTACTAATATCAAGCCCTGCACCAATAGCAGCAGCAATAGGTTCCTCAATTAAATAAACCTTACTTGCTCCTGCACTTAATGCTGCATCTCTTACTGCCCTTCTTTCAACTTCTGTTGCTTCACAAGGGATACAAACAACAAGTCTTGGTTTCCCCCAGCCTTTTGAGCCATATGCTTTTCTTATAAAATCTTTAAGCATTCTTTCTGTTATGTCATAATCTGAAATAACACCATCCCTTAATGGTCTTTTTGCCACTATGTTTCCAGGTGTTCTCCCAATCATGTTCTTAGCTTCCTGGCCTACTGCCAGTATCTTGTTATTAACTTTATCAATGGCTACAACTGAAGGTTCTTGTAGTGCTATACCCTTTCCCTTAATATAAACAAGTACACTTGCTGTACCAAGATCTATTCCCATATCACTGCTCATACCAAATAAGCCCATTATCTCCACTCCCTACTTATCCATATTAATATAATTACTAAATATATCTATTCTATATAATTCCCAAAAATCCTTCATAATTATATGTTTTTTTGTAGGAAGAAGAAATAATTTATACATTCATTGATTTGTATTTCATTTTTGTTGCCTTCCCACCTCTAATATGCCTCTCTGCTTTATTCACATCAAGTACCTGCTTGGCTTCTTTTGCAACTTGAGGATTTATCTTAGGAAGTCTTTCAGTAATATCCTTGTGTATTGTACTTTTACTAACACCAAAAACCCTTGCAGTTTTTCTAATTGTTGCACGATAGTCTATAATATATTTAGCTGCTTCAAGGACTCTCTCTTCAATATAATCCTTCAAATTCTGTAACCTCCTTTTTAAAGTTCCTTTTACACTTCTTCTTACATAAATATGATATATTTATGCAATTTATAATAGTTTTTATTACAGCTTTATAAACTTTCTGCGGAGTTCAACTTTAACCCATATTAAAAGTCAAACCCCGCAACTATTAAATTTTTATTATTTCATATAAATTTTAGGATCAGCAGATACATATTCGTCCTTCTCTTTTTTCAATACTGCAAAATGCAAATGACTTCCTTCTATACTTACGGCTTCTCTTATTGCAGAATCACCTACAGTTCCTATAACCTGACCTTGCTTAACAGTATCTCCAGTTTTAACTTTCACATCGTCTGATAAATTGCTATAAATAGTTCTCATACCGTTTCCATGATCTACAACAACAGTAATACCATAGCCAGCCTTAAGATTATGTAGCACTGCATCCTCCTTTAATATATCCACTACCTTGCCTTCAGCAGCTGCTTTAACTTCAGTTCCAATATCACAAGATATATCAATTCCTTCATGAGTTTCCCACTGCTGCATTGCTTGTGAATACTGAAGTCTTTCATTATCATAATCTTTTGCAATCTGGCCCTCTACAGGTTTTGAAATCTTAAATATACTTTTGGCATTTGCTTCCGTAACCTGTGTTTTCTTGGTATCACTATTTTTTTGAGCTGTCTCCTTTTTAGTTTCAGGAGCTGATTTTTCACTCTTAGTATTGCTTGGTATAGCTGGTGGCTGGTTAATTACTGGTGCTGTTGGTTTTTTTGTTTCATATTCTTCTACCATATCCACATTGTTTTCTGGGGGCAGTTGATCTTCTACACCTGATGCATCAAGCCCCACTTTTTTCTGGGGTTTTGATTTTCCGGTTGTGAAGTAAACTGCAGTCACTGCAACTATACAAAGACATACAAATAAAAGTACATAGAACGCATCCTTGTCAAAACCCTTTGATGATTTCTTGAAAATATTTTTTCCCATATTGGCACCTCCATTATGTAGTTTGTCCAGAATTTTGAATATAATACATATTTTTAAAATTTTTTATAAAAAATATAGATTTTTATAAAAAAATTGAGCAACTTATATTGTTAAGATGCTCAAATTATTTTTCACATATTGTATTAACTGAGTCTCAGAAGAACTCTTATTCAGGGGCGTAATATCTGTTGTTTCCCGCCTGAGGCGGGGGAACAACAGCTGGTAGCCATCGAATAAGGTGAGTCTTAGAAGAACCGATCCAGGAGTGTAGCAGCCGTTATATCCCGCGTTAAACGGGGTATTACGGATGGTAGCAGCCATCGGGTAAACAAAAATGAGCATCTTATAATATAAAATGCTCATCTTTATTATTTTTTATTCTTAATTATGTCATCTACATTTTTAATTTCTACTCCTGTATAATAATGTTTTAATATTTCATCATACTTTTTGCCCCTTTTACCCATTTCATTAGCGCCCCATTGACTCATGCCTACTCCATGGCCATTCCCCTTAACGTTAAAAGCAACATTTTTGGAGTCAATACTTATTGTAAAGTTTGCAGATTTAAGTCCCATAGCCCACCGTATATCCACGCCACTAAAAGTTTTATCCCCTATTTTAATATTTTTAACTCTGCTTCCCTCTGTTCTGTCTACTATTTTTACTTGGTTTTGAAGATTTATGTTTGAAATTTTTATATTAGGGCTTAACTCTTTAATCCTTTTTATAAACTCTTCCCTTTTCATTGTCACGGTTGAAGTAAAGGACGGAGATTCACTTTCATAGGGACTTTCTACACTTTTTAAATATGGAATACTGCTTTTAAACGCATAAACACTATCCTCTGTCCTCCCCCCGCTAGTTGAATGATATTGAGCATATTTTACAATTTCGCCATTATAAATTAGTATCTGACCTGAGGTTGAATTAACTGCATCCTCAATCTTTTTCCAGTAATCTACTGCTTTATTTTTATCCCAGTTTTTAAACCTTTCTTCCTTAGAAAGCCAAGCCTGGCAGTGAACTGTATTACATACATCTGCTCCTTCGCACTTTGAGCAGCCATTTCCCCCAAATTCAGGTGTTTTTGCTAATGCATAAGTTCTCGCAGCTACAGCCTGAGCTTTTAAAGCCTCTATATCAAATAAAACAGGCATTTCAGCACATACTACCCCTTTTACATAGTCTTCTAAATCCATTTCTTCAATTTTGTTTTTATCTTCAATAAAAACTTTCACTTTTAAAGATTCAGATTTTACCTCTTTTACCTCTTTCTTTTCCGTATCATTAGGAATTATTTTATTTATTACACCTGGAATCTTTATACCAGGGCCAATCCCACCTAATATTAATATAGGAATAAAAATAACAAGAATAAGAATCAGCAAAATATAATGTAAAATTTTTTTCAATACCATCACCCCAAAAAAAATCAGTCCTTATAATCTCCCCAAATTCCATCAAAGTGAGTCTAAGACTCACTTTGATGGGGCGCAGCATCCTTTATTCCCCGCTTTAAGCGGGGAATAAAGGATAGCAGCCATTGGGTAGGTTGCCTTCTTATATATTTATTTTTAAAATAAGCAACCTATTAAATTTTATTTTATAAGGACAACCGTTATGACTTTTTTGTGAAGTTAATTTTTTTCTTGTTATTCAGTTACCTTTTGAATATTAGCACCTACCGAATTTAATTTACCCACAATGTCCACATATCCCCTATCTATATGCTGAATATCAGAAATTTCTGTTGTTCCCTCTGCTACAAGACTTGCAATTATAAGTGCTGCTCCAGCTCTTAGGTCTGTAGCTTTAACTTTTGCTCCTGTAAGCTTTTCAACCCCTTCTACAACTGCACTTCTTCCATCTATTTTTATATTAGCTCCCATTCTTTTAAGTTCAGTTACATGCATAAATCTATTTTCAAATACAGTTTCAGTTATAATAGAGGTGCCTGGAGCAATACTCATAAGTGCCATAAACTGTGCCTGCATATCCGTAGGAAATCCAGGATAAGGAAGAGTTTTTATGTCCACAGATTTTGGCAGGGATTCCCCAATTACCCTAACTCTATTTTGTCCTTCAATGATTTTCACTCCGCTTTCCTGAAGCTTAGCAATTGTAGACCTTACATGTTCGGTAATAACGTTTTCAATAATTAAATCCCCTCTTGTAGCAGCTGCAGCAACCATATAAGTACCAGCTTCAATCCTGTCAGGAATAACTTGGTGATTTGTTCCAGTAAGTTCTTTAACCCCTTCAATTTTTATGGTATCGGTTCCTGCACCTGAAATCTTTGCCCCCATGTTATTTAAAAAATTCGATAGATCAACTATTTCAGGCTCCTCTGCAGAATTCTCAATAATAGTCTCACCAGATGCCATAACTGCTGCCATCATTATGTTTTCTGTTGCTCCAACTGATGGAAAGTCCAGGTAGATTTTTGCTCCTTTAAGTTTACTGCATACTGCTTCAACATATCCATGCCCAAGGCTTACTTCTGCCCCAAGAGCAGAAAATCCCTTAAGATGAAGATCTATTGGTCTTGTTCCTATATTACATCCTCCGGGAAGAGATATTTTAACTTTTCCAAAGCGCGACAAAAGTGGCCCCATTACAAGAAATGACGCCCGCATTTTTCTAACCAAATCATAGGGTGGTTCCATGGTTTTTATATCAGATGAGTCAATATATATTTTATTATTATTCTCATCAATATCAATTTCTGCCCCAATTGAATTCAAAACATTTAAAATCACATATACATCGTCTAAAAATGGGATATCTTCGAGGCAGCACTTGCCAGGACATAAAAGACATGCTGCAATAATAGGAAGAATTGAATTCTTTGCAGAACTTACTTTTACTTTCCCATACAATTTATTTCCCCCGCTAATTACAATTTTATCCATGTTAACTCCTCCATTTCAGCTAATACTCTACGGATATGATTGGACTTCCTATCCATATGTAAGTGCAGTCATAAGATTTTGAAGCCCTAAGTGCAGCATTAATATTTATGTATTTATTTCCATAATTGAGCTTTTCCTTTATGCCGTGAACATAACCACAAGTACTAACCATATTTGGATCACAATACTCATCTACAATATGACAGCTAAAACCGTCAAACACTTCCTTTGATTTATATTCCATTTCCTTTAAATTCATGCACCTATCAAATTTGCCGCAGACAAGTGTTGAATAGGAGGGCTTAACATTGAATGTCTTAAAACATTCTGAAATAATTTTCCTAATATTATTTATATTCTCCAAATCATTCTCTTGTGACATAGCAACTGAAGCATAAATTTCACCATTGTTATCAATATTTTTTGTTTTAATAGTGTATTTTATATTATTTTTTTTGCACTCAATAACAGTTTCGCTTGGATCTGTTGATATGGGACTATAGTTATAAATACTGATATTTTCACATATTTTCTTTGCAGCTTCATCGTTTTTTAACGGGGTTTTAAATTTCGCATGACCTTCCACTTCGTAACTTATAAGCTCTGCTCCTGTTTTTTGAAAGGATTTTACTATAGAATAATTCCATTCCTTTTTAATTGAAAACGATAAAATTAAAATTGAAAATAAAAAAACGGGAATAAGTTTAAGATATTTTTTCAAATTTGTTCCCTCCCTTCTTCTTTTGAATTTATTCCCATATGCCTTAGCTTTTATTCACCTAAATTTATTGTTTCCAAAATAAAAGGAAGTAAACAATAAGTTTACTTCCTATTTGTATTCTTCTGGCCTTCTTTTGTATATTCCATAATGATAAAGGATGCTATCTGTTATTCTTATGGAGGCTTTTCCATCTCCATAAGGATTTACTGCATTTGCCATCTTTTTATACTCATCTTTTTTATCAATTAAAATTGATGCCTCATTAACAATTCTCTCCGTATCCGTTCCAATTATTTTAACGGTACCTGCCTCTACAGCTTCTGGCCTTTCTGTTACATCCCGAAGAACTAATACAGGCTTTCCAAGGTGAGGCGCTTCCTCCTGAAGTCCGCCAGAATCCGTAAGAATAAGATAGCTTCTATTCATAAGATTATGAGTTTCCTTCGTATCAAGCGGAGGAAGAAGATGAACTCTTTCTTCACCCCCAAGTATTTTATAAACTGTTTCCTTTACTATTGGATTTAAATGAACAAGATAAATGATTTCTATATCATGATACTTTTGAGATAATTCCTTAAGTGCAAAACATATATTTTCAAGAGGTTCACCCCAGTTTTCACGCCTGTGAGCTGTAACCATTATTACCTTTTTTTCTTTAAAATTTATATGATTTAATTCTTCAGTATTAAATACATAATTCTTTTCTACAGTATATTCCATAGCATCTATTACTGTATTGCCAGTAACAAAAATATTTTCTTCCTTTATGCCTTCATTTAAAAGATTTTGTTTTGAATGAAGGGTGGGCGCAAAATGAAGATCAGCTAAAGCACTTGTAAGCTTTCTATTCATTTCCTCAGGGTAAGGAAAATATTTATTATAAGTTCTAAGTCCTGCTTCAACATGGCCAATTTTTATTTTATTATAAAATGCAGCAAGGCTTCCTGCAAAGGTTGTAGTGGTATCACCATGTACTAACACAATATCTGGCTTTGCATCTTTAAAGACCCCCTCAAGGCCTAAAAGCACCTTTGTAGTTATGCCTGATAGTGTCTGCATATTTTGCATAATATTGAGATCATAATCAGGTACTATATTAAAAAGATTTAAAACTTGATCTAACATTTGCCTATGCTGTGCAGTAACGCAAACCTTTGATTCAATTTCTTCTCTTTTTTTTAATTCTTTAATAAGAGGTGCCATTTTAATAGCTTCCGGTCTTGTACCAAATACAGTCATTACCTTTATTTTATTCAAATTTATCACCTCATAATCTATACTTTTCTTTCAAAAATACCAAACTCAATTGCACATGAAACAATAAAAGCGCAAACAATAATAAGCAGTGCGTAGGACTGCCGATTCGATATTTTCATGGCAACAATTGCAGTAGCACCTAAAACTGCACTTATAGCATACATAATAAGTACAACCTGCTTTTGAGTTAATCCTAAATCTAAAAGTCTATGATGTAAGTGCCCCCTATCTGCCTGCATTATTGGTTTATTATTTAATTTACGCCTTACCATAGCAAAAATAGTATCATAAATAGGAAGTCCAAGGGCAAGTATAGGCACAGCTACAGATACAGCAGCTGCAGACTTTATAGCCCCTTGAATGGATATTGCAGATAGAGTAAAGCCTAAAAATTGTGAACCTGTATCGCCCATAAAAATAGAAGCAGGATTAAAATTATAAGGTAAAAACCCAAGGCATGCACCTGCTAAAGCTATTGTAAGTGATGCAGGGAAATACCTGCCGCTCATTAAAGAAACAATATGAAGGGTTATAGATGATATAAAGCAAATGCCGCAAGCAAGACCATCTAAACCATCTATTAAATTTACTGCATTTGTAATTCCAACAACCCAAAGATAAGTAAGAATTATTCCTGAATAGCCTATATCCATGCTGCTGTTTTCTGTAAAAAATGGAACAGTTATTGAATTTACCCTTACTCCAAAAAGCATCAAAACTGTTGCAGCAATTATTTGAAATATAAGTTTTTGACTTGGTTTTAACGATTTTATATCATCTAACATTCCACCAACAACTATTATAGAGCTTCCAATTATTATTCCCAAAGACTGCTTATTTAACCCCATAAAAATTATGCTGCATAATGTGTAGGATATATAAATTGCAAGACCTCCCATCCTTGGTATAGGTCTATTATGAACTCTTCTTTCATCTTTAGGTACATCTATTGCTTTTAATTTATATGCCAGCCTTTTTGCAAAAGGTGTAGCTGAAAAAGATATTATAGCTGCTGTAATAAATATTATTCCGTATTTCATAAAGTATTCATCCCCTGTAAATTTTCAAAACATGTAATAATATCGGCAACAAATTATAATACATTTAATATTAGTATTTTAACATAAATAAGCAAATAATAATACATTAAACTTAACTGACGCTTTATTCGTACTGCACGATGATCAAAATTCAGGGGGGCGGAACGGTCAAGACCGCTCCCTACCATCTATGTTCATTCCATATATTTTTCTTATCTCCGCTGTAATTTGTTCATTAATGATGTCAAATTGCAACATTAAATAAAAAAAAGGCGAACAATGTTCGCCCCTACAGATTTACAGTACCCTCATACTTTACAAATTCAATTTTAGATTCTTTTATCATTTCCATGGAAAGCTCATCTGGATACTCCCCATTATAAACAATTTTTTTAATTCCAGAAGCAATTAATATTTTTGCACATATAATGCAAGGCTGAGTAGTTATATAAATAGTGCTTCCATCTATGGCTATGCCATTTTTAGCCGCCTGAATAACTGCATTTTGCTCAGCATGAAGAGCACGGCAAAGCTCATGCCTTTGACCTGATGGTACTTTAAGCTTTTCCCTTAAACAGCCTGCTTCTGTGCAGTGCTGCATTTTCGGTGGAACACCATTATATCCTGTTGTAAGAATTCTGTTATCCTTTACAATAACAGCACCAACCTGTCTTCTAATGCAAGTTGAACGCTTTTTTATTACCTCAGCAATTTCCATAAAATAATCATCCCAATTTGGTCTCATAAAATACACCTACTTAGTTCCAAAAATTCTATCGCCTGCATCACCAAGTCCGGGAACTATATATCCATTTTCGTCTAATTTTTCATCAACTGCTGCTACAAATATTTCAATGTCAGGATGAGTTTTAAGCACAGTTTCAATTCCCTCTGGTGCAGCAATAAGATTCATAAGCTTTATATTCTTTGCTCCGCGTTTTTTAAGAAGGGTTATAGCATCAGATGCAGATCCGCCTGTAGCAAGCATAGGATCAACAACTATTATGTCCCTCTCCTCAATATCTGCAGGAAGTTTGCAGTAATACTCCACAGGTTTTAATGTTTTAGGGTCTCTATAAAGTCCAATATGTCCAACCTTTGCAGCTGGAATAAGTCTAAGCATTCCATCCACCATTCCAAGCCCTGCTCTTAATATTGGAATAATAGCAACCTTTTTCCCTGTTAATACCTTTGCCTTTGTTTTGCAAATTGGAGTTTCAATTTCTATATCTTCAAGCTGAAAATTCCTTGTTACTTCATAGCCCATAAGCATTGCTATTTCTTCAAGAAGGTCTCTGAAATCTTTAGATCCTGTATTTACATCTCTTAAAATTGAAAGTTTGTGCTGAATTAACGGGTGATCTATAACTGTAACTCTTTTATCCATCATTTCTGCCCCCTATTTATTATATTTCTTTTCTATTGCAGTAATTTTATCAACTCTTTTTGCATGTCTTCCACCTTCAAACTTTGAAGTTAGAAAAGCATCTACAATATCAAGAGCAAGCCCATCACCGGTTATTCTCCCTCCTAATGCAAGTATATTGGCATCATTATGCATGCGGCTGTATCTTGCGCTATAAGTATCTGTACAATGAGCAGCCCTGATTTTAGGTACTTTATTAGCAGCTATTGATACGCCAATTCCAGTACCGCAAACCACTATTCCAAGATTAAATTCTCCATCTGCAACCTTTTCAGCAACTTTAAGTGCATAATCAGGATAGTCGCAGGATTCACAAGTAAAACATCCGAAATCCTCAAAATCATATCCTTTTTCTTTAAGATGTTTTGCCACAGTTGTTTTTAAATTATATCCACCGTGGTCAGATCCCAAAGCTATTTTCATTTTGTTTTCCTCCTCTTTCCAAATTAAAATTGTTCTTATCAAATCAATTAAACTCCGTTTTGTAAAATAATATCTTAAATTGCAAATTGAAGTCAATTGAATATTTGGCCTTAAAAAAAGGAAAGTAATAGTACATATGTACTAACCTTCCTTTATTTTTGATAATAACTTCATTACAGCCTCTGTAAGCTGCATTGCACATTCCCTATATACAATTATATCGCTTCCAAATGGGTCAAGAATGTCATTAGAATCACCAACATACTCCGTTAAAGTAAAAATCTTTTCTTTGTATGCAGGAAAATTTGAAATAAGGGTGCCCTTTTGGGCTTTTGTCATTGTTAAAATTAAATCAGCTTCAGATAACATTTTTTCTGAAATCTGCCTAGAAATATGATTTCTAAGAACAAGTCCATATTCACTCATAACCTTAATTGCATTTTCTGAAGCTGCCTGGCCGGGAAAAGCTGATATTCCTGCTGAAGACACATCAACTGGGACATTATGCAGCTTTGCCTGATATTCAGTTATACACTCAGCCATAGCACTTCTGCAAGTGTTTCCTGTGCAAACATAAAGAATGTTCATGCTTTTCCTCCTAA
>ENA-UOOE01001170-UOOE01001170.1-fermentation-metagenome-genome-assembly--contig:-NODE-1170-length-22917-cov-7.059225_pt1 | contig 22917 bp, 17 predicted proteins | sample MGYA00245776_ERZ724021 | MGnify/ENA primary metagenome ERZ724021 (study PRJEB28704, sample SAMN03018321) | fermentation metagenome | biome: anthropogenic terrestrial biome; feature: soil; material... | reverse complement strand
ATCATATTATGGATATTTGATAACATATTTGTTATAGGCGGTATTACTTGTTTCTTTCTGGATACGACTCCCGGAGCAAAGAAAGAATGATTCTCCAATGTCTTATCAAATGCTTCTGCAATTAAATCCTTATTATGGCCTACTACTACCATTTCAGAGGATTGGTCAAATATATCCGTAAGCATCAAAATAAATACGGAATAATCATATTCTTTTGCTCTCTCTTCCATCAACTTCAACAGGTCATCCTTCATTTCCCCTAAACTATCCGGGTCCATGGTATATACTTGAGCAATACCTATTTTATCTCCGCCAACTGTGAATAATTTTAAATCCTGTGCAAGTATCTCTTGAGGAGTTTTCCCTACAAGAGATGTCCCTGCTTTAAACATTTCTATGGCAAATTTGTCAATATCCAGATCTGCTATTCTTGCTAATCTTTCCAGCATTATCTTATCTACATTTGTAGATGTAGGTGATTTGAATAGAAGGGTATCTGATATAATAGCAGCTGCCAAAATGCCTGCGGTTTTTTTAGATGGTCTTCTTCCATTCTCAAACATAATAGAAGCAATTATGGTTGAAGTGCTGCCAACAGGTTCATTTCTAAAATATATAGGATTACCCGTAAATACGTCTGCTACTCTGTGATGGTCTATTATCTCTAATATTTCACATTCTTCTAATCCATCTACTGATTGGCTTCTTTCATTATGGTCAACTAATATGACCTTCTTTTTCATACTGGAGATCAAATGATATCTTGATATCAGTCCTATCACCTTGTTTTCATTGTTTAAAACCGGATAGGATCTATACCTTGTTTGGGACATCTTAACCTTTACATCATCTACCAAATCATCAAGTGCAAACAACACTAAATCTTCTTTTGTCATTGCATAATTAAGAGGTATAGATTGTGTTATGAGCCTTGAGGTAGTAAATGTATCGTATGGAGTTGAGATTACTGTAATCCCTTTTTCCTCACCAATCTTTATCAAGTCCTCATCAATTTGCGAGTTTCCTGTTACTATCAATAGAGATATATTGCTGTTTACAGCTATTTCTTGAACATCTCTTCTATCGCCGCATATTGCTATATCGTTGTCCTCAATGAAATCCGTTATTGAATCTGGTTCCATTGCCAAAACCAGAACTTTGCCTGTAAACGGTCTGATTTCTTCAGGCATAATAATGGGATTCGCTGATAATGTATCTATTATATTATCAATTGTCGTGCCGGATTTTCCAAGTATAGCATTGTCCCAAACATCTATATAGGATTGAATAATATCCGAAATCGTAGCAATCCCTACTATTTGGTCATTTTCATCTGCAACCGGCAGACTATGCAAATTATTTGTGTCCATTAGATTAAGTGCCATCCGAAGTGATATATCAGAGCTAACCGGCGGTATTATATCAAAATCTAAATCCTCTACACTTTGCCTTACGGTCTCTATAAGATCTGGTGCTTCAACCCCAAAATAATCCAATATAAATTTAGTTTCCCTATTTAATTCTCCCAGTCTTACCGGTATAGCATTTACTTCTCCGGTTCCGTTTTTATATTCAGCATATGCTATTGCTGCACATATGGAATCGGAATCCGGATTTTTATGTCCCGTTATATACACTGTATCCTTCATTTTATTCCTCCCAACAATCATTGTACGGATATTATACCACAATATCTTTAACTTTAGAAAAAAATATAAGGGCATTTACGCCCCTATAGCTTGTTGTGTTACAATTCAAAATCTATTTTGTTTATTAAAGATACAGAGTCGTATGCCTCTACTTTCAATTATAAATCGTGAATCATGAATTATCAATCATTTTATATCTGAATTTACACCACTTAATATAACCATTACAGTAGATTTGAAATCATCCTCATTTGATGAAATTATATGCAATTTGACATTGTAATTGTTCTTTTTGCCATTAAATTCGTATGCATTTATCTTTTCATGGGATTTTATATCATCATCATCGCTAAATAGCAATTCGTAATGATCATATAGTTCCCGAGGATCTGTATTTGAATAATAATATACTTGATAATAATCCTCCCCTGCGAAAATCCCACGTTCGACCCTATCAACTGCGTATAAAGGAACTATGTCCTCCGGAAAATCCTCCGGTGTTGTTTTACTCAACATAGGCTCAGGTTTTGAATCCCCGCTATTTACTATATCTTTATCTTCTTTTTTCTCAGGCTTAGTAGTTTGAGGAGTACAGCCTACAACTAATGATAAGACTAATATTATAAGTAAAATAGAATTAAACTTTTTCATTGTATCCTCCTTAATTTCTTAATACTTATATTATTTAATATTAGTCTTAATTTTATCCAGTACTTACATTTTAATCTCCATTATTGTATCTTTATTTTTCTTCACATTTCCACTGCTCTTGGAAATTTCTTTTATTTTGTTCATATTGGTTATCAGTATTGGAGTTATTGTAGATTTAGCATTTTTACCTATATAATCTAAATCCACCTCCAATAATTTATCTCCGCAATACACCCTGTCGCCTTGTGATACAAAGCTTTTAAAACCATTACCATTTAATACTACTGTATCAATTCCAATATGAATTAATATTTCTAATCCTTCATTTGTTTCAATCCCTATAGCATGTTTTGTCGGAAAAATCTGAACTATTTTCCCATCACATGGTGACAATATTTCATTATCAGATGGTTTTATTGCTAACCCATCCCCGATCATTTTACTCGCAAAGACCTCATCCGGAACATCCTCCAGCTCTATTATTTCTCCAGTCATTGGCGCGAATAGTTTAACATTTATTTCTTTTTTAAATAGATTTAACATTTATGTCCTCCTATCTATTTACAGACTCTACTTCTGTAAGTATATTTGTGCTTTTATAGCTAAGGTTATCTTTATCTAAATTTTTTTCAATATTATAATCTCTTTTATTATACCCTCCTTTACTGAATTTTTGAACTCAAAAAACTAAATACTATTATATTTAATTTTTTCAACTCGAAAACATATAATCTTAAAAATCGGGTGGGTTTCCCCACCCGACTTTCATTTACCCTAAATTTTTAGCTTTCCTCATCTTTTCTATTTCATCTGCGACAAATTGAACTTGAGGTCCAACAATTACATACAAGCTCTTCACCCAATACCACTGATATTTGCTACCTCAAAATAAAATACTGAATTTAATGCATGATGCAATCCCAGTATTACTATTGGCACCAACCTTTTACCACTGAAAAAACCAGTGCATCCATGAGTTTGACATAACTAAATCTATTATACATAGCTGCAGACAACCATCTGAAAGCTTTAAGAAAAGTCGATTTTTTGACAAAATACAGTTTCACAATAATTTCCACATAATGGGTTCATTTCTTATTTGACTCGGTAACATTACGCTTCATCAATTTTTTTGTTTCATTTATTCTCTCAATATGAAATGCTAAATACCCTAATTCATCATCCGGTACATCTACATTCTTCTCTTTTTTTATATATTCGCCTATCTTTCCGGCTACGGCAAACGAGTATTTAAATTGCTCCTTAATACTGTCCAAAAGTGGATTTTCTATGTATTTTTTCTCATCAAGTCTTTGTATTGACAATCTAAGATGGTTTATCAATCGCGTATATATTAAGTCCCCATTATCAATAGTAACGGATAGTTCATTTTCAATTAACTCGATAATATCCTTAATGAGTTTTGTATCCTTTAAGGTTTCATTTACTTTTTTATTTTGTCTTGCAGAATGAAAATGAAGAGTAATAAATCCAATTTCCGATTCAGAAATCTCTACATCGAGCCGGTCCTTAATAATTTCAGCTGCCATCAATCCAACCCTAAATTCTTCCGAGTATAAGGCTTTTATTTCATATATAAACGGATTTGATATTTCCATTCCCATTTTAATTCTATCAAGGGCAAAACCAATATGATCTGTTAATGCTATATGAATATGGGAATTTAATCGCCCCAAGTTTTCCTCTGCTAAGGCTATGATTTCTTCACTTACACCCAATACATTGCTATTCATCTGACTTATCAGTTGAAAATATTCGGTTTTGGTCTTTTCATCATATGCAATGAAGGACTTTTCTATATCACTTTCTGATAAAATGACTTTTTTCCCATCCTTTTTGCCAAAGCCTATGCCTTTGCCAACCAGAACAAGTTCCTGATTCGAATTTTTATCAGTTACCAAGATAACATTATTATTAAACACTTTTGAAATTCTATATTTCCTATCCATTGTCATACCCCCAAAGGAAAATATTTAAAAAGGCATAAACCTATATATGATAATACAATTCCATATATAGGTTTATGCCTGATTGTCATCAGTAACACACCTTTTCCGGATAATGTTAACTCTGATGTTTTATATTATTCATGTTAAGGATAAGATTAACATATAAATTGGCGATATGTCAACAGTCTATTTTTTGCTCTTAAAATCAAAAATATCAACATATAATCACTTTGTTACAATACTTCCTTTATCTGCTTCAAATATTATACCTGCGTTTCTTCTTGCAACAGTAGCAATTCTAATTACTGCCTTTGTATGTTCCAGTAGTTCATAACATGTTTCATATTCTTGCTCCTCATAAATCCTTTTAAATTCGACTATTTCGTAATACAATATGTTCTCTTTGTCCTGAATATCATATCTTTCTGTTTTCCCATCATTCAATATTAATCTAAAGCCAGCACATCCATTCGAACCTTTCTCAACATAAATATATCCTTTTTCTCCCTGAATTTGAACAAAGTTTTCTCCTAAAACATCTTTGCATCCAATACACGTAGAAATAAAATCCGGATATTCAAGGATTAGGATCCCAGATGTATCAATGCCATTTTTATGTTTATTGGCAAAATAGGATATATTTTGGGGATCCCCAAATATCCCCAAGATAAAGTGTATATTGTATATATTTATATCCATCAGCGCGCCCCCGGAAAACTTCCTATTAAATACATTGGGTGTTTCGCCTGCCAATAATTGGTCATATCGACTAGAATATTGGCTGTAATTTGATTGTATTATTTTAATGTTTCCCAGCCTTTTAACATTATCTTTTACAAGCTTATAATTAGGAAGATGAATCGTTGTAATCGCCTCAAACAAGAACAATTTCTTTTTTTTGGCTACATTTATAAGATTAACAGCTTCAGCAAATGAAGATGTAAATGGTTTTTCACAAATTACATTTTTACCGCTTTCCAATGCTTTTAATGAATGTTCATAGTGAAAACTATTAGGGCTTGCTACATATATAAAATCAATATTTATATTATTTAACATTTCAAATAAATCTGTATAGACAGTTTGTATCTTGAATTCATTTGCTAAATGCATTCCTTTTATTCCATCCCTTGAATACAACGCAACACAATCTACTCCATCTATATCTGAAATTGCATCTAAAAATCTCCTTACTATTCTCCCAGTTCCAATTATTCCAATTTTCATAGTCCTTCCACCCCATGTTACATTGTGTTCATATTGCTAATAATATTCCAGAAAACCTTATGATATCAATTTATGCTAATTTCCTGCCCGAATAATTTACTATTCTAATATACTTTCTGGATATACTTTACCCTTTATTCTTTTCTCATATTCTTCACGTACACTTTGTAATGAACAAGAATCTGTTAATAATTCAATCCCACTTAATGCCATCACTTTGGCTGCAGTAAGCATACCATTATAGCAAAGTTGTGTTTTGCCTTGTGTTGTCACTTGCCAGCAATGACCCGGTGTATCTTTTGCATAACATGCAGTTGTAACTTGAGCTACTGGAGTAAACCAACTTACATCACACACATCTGTTGAGCCTAATTTAGATACCTCAATAGGGACATACGGATAAATGATATCATTAATATCCTTGTCCTTAATTTGAGGAATAAGTGTTTCGGCAACATCTCCATAGAGCATGCGTAATGCTGAGAAAGTCATTCCCTCCGCATTGGGCGGCAAGGTATTCCGCAATTCTTTTGCATAATCAAGATCATCTTTTGTAAAAGGTGTAGGTCCCACATCCAAAAAATGCTTATATAAAATCTTTTCCAAAGCACGATTAGGTATTAGTTCACTTGTACCAAATTCGGTTACATATGTCATGGTAGTTCCGGTCATCTTTGCAGCGCCTTCTGCAACCTCTACCAAACGAGTGAAAATATGATTTACTGACTCCTTTGTCCTAGCACGCAACAAATATATCACAGATCCATGTGCAGGAATAGCATTGGGTGCAATACCCCCTGCATCAACTACCGCATAATTTATATAACTATGTGATTCAATGTGCCCGCGTAAATAATTTGCTCCTACATTCATCAACTCTATTGCCTCAAGTGAACTGCGCCCTATAACAGATTGTCCTGGAGCAGCAGCCGGGGTTCCTTCAAAATTGAACACTACACTCTTAGAAGCTAAGAAATTCATTGACCAAATGTTATTGTCATCTGTAGGATGCCATGTTATAGCAGCATCAACATCATCAAATGCTCCTGATACAGCCATAACCTGTTTTCCTTTTCCTCCTTCTTCCGCAGGACATCCATAATATCTCACTGTGCCACCTTTACCGCTTTTTTCTAAGTAGTTTTTTACCGCCAGTGCTGCACCAAGCGAAGCTGTTCCAAGCGCATGGTGTGCACAACCGTGTCCAGCTCCCCCTTCAACAATTGGTTGTCTATATGTTTTACATGGCTCCTGACTCAAACCCGGCAAAGCATCATATTCACCCAAAAATGCAATCACCGGTTTCCCCTTACCCCAACTTCCGATAAAGGCGGTTTCAAGACCTGCTACTGTACTTTCGACAACAAACGAATTTTCTTTAAGAGCATTCTCTAAAATTGCTGAAGAACGGTATTCTTCATTTTTAGTTTCTGCAAAATCCCATATTTTGCTTGCAATGCTTATAAGTTCTTCTCTCCTAGAGTCTATAAATTCTATTGTTTTATCCATAATGCTCAATCCCCCATTCATTAAATACAAATTAATTTACTCATTTATAATATTAAACAATCATTGTATAAAACAAGCCATCTCATTATATTAACTTCATAGCATTATTTTATGAACCATTTATATAATCTTTAAAACACATATAATCTACTTATAAAGCAAGCATGATACATAATGATCTCGTTCTACCTCAATCATCCTATTCAACATATCTGTTTTATCGCAATCCTTTCTAACATTGGGGCATCGTGTATGAAATCGGCAACCACTTGGAGGATTTGCCGGTGATGGGATATCGCCCTCAAGGATAATTCGATTTATTGGTATGTTAGGATTTGCTATAGGTATAGCAGACATTAAAGCCTTCGTGTATGGATGTAAAGGGTTATTAAACAGTTGATTTTTTGATGCCAACTCAACAATTGTACCTAAATACATCACACCTACCCTATCGCTAATGTGTCGTACCACACTTAAGTCATGGGATATAAACAAATATGTCAGTCCAAGATCCTTTTGAAGATTCCTGATTAAATTGAGTACCTGAGATCTTACAGATACATCAAGCGCGCTTACAGGTTCATCAAGAAAAATAAACTCGGGATTCATGATGAGTGCCCGTGCTATGCTGATTCTCTGTCGTTGTCCACCAGAAAATTCATGAGGATATCGATTAGCTGCATCCGATTCAATACCAACCAATTCAAGCATTTGTTCGACACGAGACTGTAATTCATTACTGGATAAACCACTTTCATGAATTCGTAGTGGTTCTGCTATAATGTCTTCGACTAACATTCTTGGATTTAAAGAAGCAAATGGATCTTGAAATACAATTTGCATTTGCTGTCGCATACCTCTTGACCTTTTGGAATCCATATTAGTCACATCTTCACCCTTAAATATGACATGCCCACTAGTAGGCTTAATAAGTCCTAATATACTACGCCCTAACGTACTCTTGCCACAACCAGATTCTCCTACAATTCCAAGTGTCTCCCCTTGATCTATGGATATATTTATATGATCTACAGCTTTTACTTCTCCAACTTTTTGTCGTAAAACTCCCTTATTGATGGGGAAATAAGTACATAAATCTTGTACTTCCAGCAATCCCTTACCACTCATCATGATTCACCTCCCTCTTGTTCATATAACCAACAACTAACACTATGATCCTTACCCGCCTCTATGCTCTTTGGCTGCGATTGCTTACAAATCGGCAATGCATGCTGACATCTCGGGCTAAATTTACATCCGCTAGGCATATTACTTATACTTGGAACAATACCTGGAATTGTATTTAGTACATCCACATCATAATCTAAACTAGGAATAGATGAAAGAAGCCCTTTAGTATATGGATGTTTTGGATAATTGAAAATTTGATATTTATCTGCAAATTCAATAACATTGCCAGCATACATGATTGCTATATTATCGCACATTCCCATTACTACGCCCATATCATGTGTAATAAGTATGATTGACATTTGCAATTTTTCCTGTAACTGTTTCATCAACTCCAATATTTGTGCCTGTATTGTCACATCAAGCGCTGTTGTGGGTTCATCAGCTATAAGCAACTCCGGCTCACATGAAAGTGCCATTGCAATCATTACACGTTGCCTCATACCCCCAGAAAGTTGGTGTGGATACTCCTTCATGCGTTGCTCCGGAGATGCAATACCTACCATATTCAACATTGAAACTGCATAATCATAAGCATCGTTTCTACTGCATCTACGATGCAAACGTATTGGACCTATTAATTGATATCCAATAGTAAAAGAAGGATTAAGCGAAGTCATTGGTTCCTGAAATATCATTGAAATTTGATTACCCCGAATCTGCTGCATCTTCTTTTCATTCAGTTTTAGCAGATCTTGTCCATTTAATAGGATTTCACCCTGTGTGATCATTCCTGAGTGTGGCTGAATCAACTGCAAAATAGATAATGCTGTCACACTTTTGCCACAACCTGATTCACCCACTATTCCCAACGTTTCGCCTTTCTTAATGCTAAAATTTACGTCGTTTATAGCACTTACAATTTTTTTATCCTTGCTATAAAAACAAGTCTGCAGATTCTTAACCTCCAATAGCTTCGACATATAATCCGTCCTTTCATATATTTCATCATAAATACGTCATCAGACAACACTCGATTATCTGGATACAAAATTTGAATACTACTTAAATGTCCACTCCATAACTCTCATGTTATTAGCTAAAGAATCCTCACAGGGATAATGATCAAACTTATCCTTGTTGTAGGCAAATAATGTATTAGGATGATAAAGCCATACAATGGGTGTCTCCTCTAAACACATTTCTTGCCATTCACCATATAACTTCTTACGTTCATCTACACTTGTAACACTTCTAGCTTTGTCAAGGACTTCATAAAAATCAGTATTATCTAGATGACTAAAATTATTAGACCCCTTAATATCAAAATTCAAACGAACATCATCCGGATCTGTACCTAAACCACCTAAAAACCCAAAATCAAAATTACCTTCACGCATTTCTACAATTATTGTGGCAAAATCCAAATTTCGTATCTTGCTTTTAACACCTATAGCCTCCAAATCTTGCTGAATCAATACCGTTGAGTTCTCACGCACTTTATTGCCAATTGGTACAACCATATCAATTACATGGTTGAAATCCCATCCGGCATTTTCCAAAAGTGTACGTGCTTGTTCGGGGTTATAAGGGTCTGCAGCAATATCTTTATTGAAATAAATACTGCTTGGCGGAATAGAACTTACAGCGTATGTTCCTTCTTCATTTAGCAGTTGAGCAATAATAGCATTGCGGTTTATTGCCATACTAAAAGCTTTACGCACATCTGAATTCTTAAAATAGTCTTTCTTTTGGTTAATGTTCATCCACTGATAAGTATAGCTAGTAATTGATTTTGTTTCAATGTTGTCCAAAGTCTGAAGGTATTGCCAATCATCAATTGGAATTTCACTAAGTTGTGTATTGGCATCAATCTGTCCGCTCGCAAAAGCTGTAGCGTAGTTAGTGGGACTCATAACAACGTACACTAAATTATCCATATTAGCTAAACCGCCATAATAATCTGTATTGCAGCTAAACTCATATCGTTCGCCTACGGTCATATTCTTAAATTTAAATGGACCAGATCCGACAGGATTCTTCCAAAAATCGGATTGATGAAGCTCTGCCGCCGGAATATCTCCCAAAAGATGTTCAGGTAAAATATATTGAAAACGTCCTTCTATAGTAATATATGCATCAATGTTACGCATTCCCTTAAGAGTATATTGTACTGTATGATCGTCTATTGCTTTAACACCTAAAGCATCTAAATCTTTACATACTCCACTATCATCTGTACCTAATAAACTTGACCAATAAAAACGTCTTGTTGTTACAGTTTCAGGGTTGGTTATTGTCTTAGCTGTGAAAACCACATCTTTGGCAGTTACAGGTTCTCCGTCATGCCATTTTGCCCCATCATCCAAATAGAAAGTCAATACTGTGTTATCCTCACTATCAGTTTCAACATCATAATCAGTACATAGACGATTAATTAATTCTCCTGTATAAGTAGTATCGAAAAACTTATCGTAAATTACATCGTTTATGGGATCCCCATATGCACCACTTACATTATATGGGTTCAATGTATCAGGCGAACTCTGAATCGCAATCGTAACCTGATCAACTCGTTTATTAGTATTCTCATCCTCTGCAGGTATTTCAGGTGCTACACTTTCATCAGAATCACTACTCTTACAAGATGTAGACAGAGCCGTCATGGCTATTACCAATAACAAAACAAGTATGCTCAAAAAACTTTTTCTTCTCAACTTCATAAAAATTTCCTCCTTTTATAATTATTATTTTTTCTTAATAAGACCAAACCATTCAAAATAGAGCATTAATTATTGATACTGAACCTACAATAATCTAATTTGACAATATCTATTTACACAATCTGAGATATCTTATATATATAAAGACCTCTTTCTTCATGTAAAAATTATACCTTCATCTTAGGGTCAAGTGCATCACGAAGCCCATCCCCAATAAAATTTATTGATAATACAATGAACATCAACAACAAACCTGGCGGTATCCAAAACCATGGGCGCATTGTCAAAGTCGTTATAGATTGTGCATCATTAAGAATGTTTCCTAGTGAAGCAGTCGGCGGTTGAACGCCCATCCCTAAATAGCTCAAAGACGCTTCCTCTAAAATTGCAGATGCTGTTCTGTACGTAGTTGTCACAAGTATTGGAGAAATTGCATTTGGGAGAATATAATCCTTTATAATACGGAAGTGCGAAGCCCCAATAGCATGGGCACTTTCAACATATTCTTTAGAAGTAACTGATAAAACACTTCCATATACAATACGCGCAAAATTCGGCCATCCCATTATCCCCATTATAATTGTCACAGACCATATTGAAGGACCTATAATAGATACAAATACCAAAATCAAGATCATCGATGGAAACACCATAAAGATGTCAACCATACGCATGATAATCACTTCAAATGGTCCTCTAAAATAACCTGCACAAAGACCTAGTGGAACACCTATTATGATGCTAATAAATGTAGACACTAATCCAACCAGCAAAGATGTACGACCCCCATATAGAAGTCGAACAAGATTATCCCTTCCTAATCTGTCAAGACCAAGTATAAAAATGCCATCTGGCTCTTGAAAACTCTTCCCAAGAGTTGCCTTTGATGGGTCCAAGCCCAATAGCGGGGGTATAAACAAAACTGCAATTATTATAAAAGTCATTATACATAGACAGAACATCGCAATCTTATGTCGTCGAAATTTCCTAAAAACGTCACTATAATAGGAGCTATGTTTATTCTTTACAGATTTCATTTTCATCTATCCCCCCTTAATCATATTTCACTTTTGGATCCAATATCCCATAGGTAATATCTACCAAGAGATTGCCTAACAAAACTGTGATTGCAACCACGACAGTGATGCCTATAATTACAGGATAATCACGTGTTGTGATACTAGTTACCATCAGACTACCTATCCCAGGCCATGAAAAGACTTGTTCAGTAACTACAGCCCCTCCAACTAAAAAGGGTAATGATGTGCCAAACAAAGTAACGATAGTACCCATTGCATTTCTCAAAGCATGTATATACACGGTCTTTATTTCTGACAATCCTGTTGCTCGAGCCGTACGCACATAGTCTTCGCTAAGGACCTCCAGCATGCTGCTCCTCATTTGGCGCATAACATTTCCTAACTGTTGTAATGCCAAACAAGTAACAGGCATTGCCATATGCTTTAGTAAGTCTATAATAGAATGTTCAGCACTAGACGAATACATACCTCCCATAGGAAGCCAACCGAGTTTTGCTGAAAATATCCAGATCATAAACATACCTATAAAAAATCCAGGCAAAGCCATTGACACAAGTGCGACAGTAGCGGAAAAAAAATCGCCTATGGAATAGGGTTTTCTTGAGGAGTGAATTCCAATGGGAATTGCAATAAAATAAGCAATCAGCAATGATGAAAATGTTAGCAATAATGTATTCCCAAATCTTTCTCCAATCATTTCTGTTACACTTCTATATTCACGAAGTGAAATACCCAAATTTCCCTTAAAAAATTCCTTTAACCATGTAAGATACTGTTTATAGACTGGCTGATTTAAACCTAACTGCGAAGCACGCAATTCTATTTCTTCAGGCGACATATTAGAGTTTGCCAGTATATAATCTAAAGAAGAACCTGGTGCCAAATATGAAATAAAAAAAACAATTATTGTAATACAAAAAAATGTTAGAATAGATAACATAAGTCGCCGTACTATATATTTTGACATTTCGTCACTCCTTCTACTTCTAATGTAATGGGTGAAATTATATTGCGATTAAAACATAGACAATCAAAACATGTGCCAAGGATTTGTAGCATTGTTTTCTAATAAATTATTGAAGTATGTGTCTATATTTAGCTTAATCAAGATCATCGCCGTTTGATTGAATTACCTTCTTATACCAATCATAAGATTTTTTCTTAATACGCTTGCCAGTTCCATTTCCATCATCGTCTAAATCAACATAAATAATCCCATATCTCTTGGACATCTGTCCGGTTCCATTACTTACAATGTCAATAGGTCCCCACATAGTATATCCGAATAAATCAACCCCTTGTTCAACTGCTCGTTTCATTGCTTGAATGTGTAATCTCATGTATTCTATTCGGTAATCGTCGTTTATGCTTCCGTCAGCCTCTACTTTATCTAAAGTACCAAGCCCATTCTCGGAAACAAATAAAGGTTTTTGATATCGATCATATAGGTCCATAAGCGCTAACATTAACCCATCTGGATCTATAGACCATCCCCAATTTGTTTTTGGTAAATACGGATTAGATATACCTTCTATAGTATTCGTATCAATTTCTCCAGGTTCTACATATTCACTTGAAGCAACCCTTGAGCGATAATAACTAAAAGAGATAAAATCAAGTGTATGACATCTAATGATCTCCTCATCTCCCTGTTCCATTTCAATGGTTATATTATTATCGTAGAAAAACTTCCAAATATAGGATGGATAGTACCCTCTAACCTGAACATCAGAGAAGAAATATTCCTTTCTTTTTTCGTTTTCACACGCAACTACATCAGCAGGATTACAAGTATGCGGATAAACTGTTTTATATGCTATCATTCCACCCACTAATGCGTTAGGATCCGTTTCACGAATTAGCTTTGTAGCTAAGGCACTAGCAACAAATTGATTATGTGCTGCTTGGTACATTTTTTGTAGTAAGTTTTCAGAATCTGGATGAATTGCTGCTGCATCCCAACAGATCGGTGTTACTGCAACATTGCCAATTTCATTAAATGGTAGCCAATAGCTTACAATTCCTTTATATCTCTCTACTATTGTTTTTACAAACTTCATATAAAAATCAATATACTTACGGTTATACCACCCACCATATTTCTCTACTAAAGCAAGTGGCGTTTCGTAGTGTGATATTGTAACCATCACCGTCATTCCATTTTTTATACATTCTTTAAACATATTATCATAAAATTTTAACCCATTCTCATTAGGCATATCTTCTTCACCCGTTGGATATATTCTTGTCCAATTAATGGATGTCCTGAATATATTGAATCCAGCATCTCCTAATAATTTTAAATCTTCCACGTAGGAATGATAAAAGCCAATAGCATCATGTGTTGGATAATATTCCGCATTCCTTTTAATTCCGCCAAAAAAACCTCTTGCTTTAATATCGGCTGTGGACATTTGCTTGCCATCTTCAAGATAAGCACCTTCACATTGATTGGCAGCAACTGCTCCACCCCAGTGAAAATTCTTTGGAAAATTTTTTCTTACATTATAATTATTATTTTTCATACTAAATATCATTCCCTTCATTGATTTTATTCGTCCCTTCTTCTATATCATCAAACCCTAAAATAAAGGCAATTATAAATGATACAAGAAAGGAAGCTACTATGGCATAGATTATTGCAATAATCGTGTCTTCAAAAACTGGAATAGATAAAATACTAGAGTATACTAATGCATAAGCGCGAGCACCAAGAAATCCAGCAATACTACCCCCTGCCAACCCTCCAATCACCACTGCAATCAAGGGTCTCTTTAATCTTAAATTAATTCCATATAACGCAGGCTCAGAAACACCCGATACAATTGCGCTAACTGCTGCAGCAATTGCATCTGACCTGAATTTCTTATTCTTTGTCTTTAGAGCTACACCAATACATGCACCTCCTTCAGCAACATTATGTAGTATCCATGCTGGCCTAAAAAGATTATCATAACCACTAGATGCCAAAAGTTCTGTCATAGGAGCGACAAACAACATATTCATACCACCCATTAAAATAAACGGCCAGACTGCTGCCAGCAACCCTATAGATATCCCCCCAGTAATATTGGAAATCCAAACAAATATATTAACCACATTATTACCAATGATAATACCAATTGGCGCTAATACCACCAATACTATAGGTAGAGCAACCGTCAATATACATAAGGGAGCAAGAATTGTGCATAAAGCCGGAGGAATTATTTTGTAAAAATACTTTTCTAATTTTGCTAGTAATATAGTTGACATTATTGCGGGTAAAAGGGTATTGGAATATGATGCTGATAAAACAGGTAATCCAAAAAATGTCATTGTCCCACTCTTCTCCAGCAATGATGTGAAATTTGGATACAACAACATTGCAGAAACCGTAATAGCAAATATGGGGTTAGATTTCAAAGTTTTAGCTGAACCATAGGCTATTAGAATCGGCATAAAATAAAAAGGTGTTTCTGTAAAGAGATTAAACATTATGTAAGTAGCATTATTAGATAAACTTGGCAAAAAATAAGATAAAAGGCTTAAAACTATCTTTAACATACCCGCTCCATATAGTACAGTAATAAACGGTGTTAATGAAGATGATAAAAATCTAGTAATCTTTTCCATATAATAAACTAATCTTTTTTTTGCTTTTTCATTAGATTCAACAGATTCAACAGATTCAACCTTTCCTATATAATTATTGTTGTCCTTGTCACCTGTATTAATGCCATATTCTTTTTCGATAATGTTAAATATAGGTAATACATTTGCTCCAAGTACAATTTGATATTGACCAGATCCATATACAACACCTAAAATCCCATCTAACTTTTTTAAATACATCGTATCTGCTTTTTCTTTGTCTACCAATATAAAACGTAATCTCGTAACACAATGGGTTGCAGATGAGATGTTATCAATACCACCAACCTTTTCTATAATTATAGATGCCAATTCATTCATATTAACCGCCACTTGTATACCTCCAATTACATAATAAATTTATAATATATTATTGTTTTAAGTATTCTATACCTAATTACATTTAATAACAAAACTTCTCATAATCTTTGAGGTATTCTTTATTTTTCTATATAAATATCTCATTAACATCAATGCCTCCTAGAAAAAAAGATAAAAAAAGACATAAATCCATATATGGATTTAAATCCATATATAGGTTTATGCCTGATTGTCATCAGTAACACACCTATTCTCAATAATATTAACTCTGGTGTTTTTCTATTCATGTTAAAGATAACATATAAATCAGTGATATGTCAACAGTCTATTTTAATATATATGAATTTATTAATAATTTTTAATCAACTGCTCTCATTCCCGAGTTTATCACCATGTAACTAAATCTAAAACTATGTAACCTTGTAATTTTAATTGATACAAGGAATATTTTTTGTCAAATTTTATTCTTTTTATAGTTGTCCGTTATAGTCCGTTATGGTATAATAATACTGAGGTGGTAATAAATGTATGTTAAGAAAATATTTGAAAAGAGAACTGGTAGAACATTTCTCACTATTGTTGAAGGATATAGGGAACCTGGAACAGGTAAGGTTAAACAAAAGACTGTTATGAGTATTGGATATTTAGATGAACTAGAAAAAAAGCATGATGATCCTATTGCCTACTATAAAGATATTGCAAAAAAGATGACAGAAGAGGTCAAAGAGGCTTCCAAATTATTAACTTTCAATTTTACTGCCAATGAAACGATTGATACTTCTACTGTGTTGAGAAAAAATCTTGGATTTTCTGTTCTGAGTTATTTTTATCATAAGTTAGAGATTAATAAATTCCTCATTAACAGGCAAAGACATCTAAATATTAAGTATTCACTTAATAATATTTTTCAAATGCTTGTGTATTCCAGAGTTATATTCCCCAGTTCCAAGAAAGCTTCTTATGAAAATATGGATAATTATTTTCTAGATTTTAATTTTCATATTAACCATATTTATAGAGCTTTAGATTATTTTAATTTGTATAGAGATGATTTGCTTCTACATATTCATGAAATGATTTGTTTGAATTATGGTAGGGATACTAGTAATGTCTATTATGATGTTACTAATTACTATTTTGAAATTAAAGAGCCTGATGACTTCAGAAAAAAAGGGGTTTCCAAGGAGCATAGAACTACTCCTATTGTTCAAATGGGATTATTAATGGATAACTCTGGTCTTCCTATTACTTACAAATTATTTGAAGGTAATACTAATGATTCCACTACGTTAATGCCTGTTTTAGATGAATTAAAAGATGAGTATAACTTTGGCCGTGTCATTGTAGTTGCTGATAAGGGGATGAATACTGGAGAGAATATCGCCTACAATATTATTCATAAAAATGGATATATTTACTCTCAATCCGTTCGTGGAGCAACCACTGAATTAAAGGATTATGTTTTATCTGATGAAGGTTATGAAAAATCTTCTGACGGATTTAAAATTAAGTCTAGAATAGTGACCACAAAAATATGGGTTGAGAATACTAAAGAAAAAAGGGTGCAAGTAGAAGTAGAGCAAAAACAAGTGGCATTCTATAGTCCCGATTACGACAAAAGATCTAAGTACGAAAGAGAAAAGGCAGTTGAAAAGGCAAGGAAACTAATTGAAATGAGTAAAAACGGAAAAATTCCTGTAAAGGGTGCACAAAAGTATATCACCTCTGAAACTTGTGATAACGAGACTGGAGAAATCCAAGCCAAACTATCAGAATATCATTCTGTAAATAGAGATAAAATATTGGAAGAGGAAAAATACGATGGTTATTATGTAATCGTAACAAGTGAGCTAAAAATGCCCAATCATGAGATACTAGATGCATATAGAAACTTATGGAAGATAGAAGAAACCTTTAAAATTACTAAAAGCGAATTAAAAACTAGACCAGTATTTTTATCTTTAAAAGAACATATTGAAGCGCACTTTTTAATTTGCTTTGTATCATTGCTTTTATTAAGACTACTAGAAAAAGAAACGGACCATAAATATTCAACAAAAGAATTAATTAATGAGATGAAAAATATTTCTGGGACATACTTGGCAGAAAATTATTATATGTTTGACCGTAATAGCACTATTATACAGGATTTAGGAAACTTAGTGGGAGTAGATTTTACTAAACGCTTTATGACCATAGGTGAGATTAAAAACATTTTAGCAAAAATGAAAAAATGATTTATTTCACAACAACTTTATGATTGAAACGAAAAGTCTATAATCCTTTATGTATGAGGGTTACAGACTTTTATTTTACTGTCTTAGTGAAAAAATCAAGATATAAATCAGTGATATGTCAACAGTCTATTTTAATATATATGAATTTATTAATAATTTTTAATCAACTGCTCTCATTGAATAGACCATCTTAATATTTTTCAAAGGGCAATATCATACATGTTGATTTAGCCAGAATTTGACGCTATCTTAACGGAAGATTTAATATTGACATTGTATTATTAGTTTGATAAAATTTATCCTAATGAGTTAGTTAGTTGAAAAAAACAACACTAGGCTCGAAAATAACTGTTTTCGAGCCTTTATTTTTTGAGTAATTTTAAGTAGTAAGTTTAGTTTTTTATAGACTTGATTTTGACTTTCAAAAAACTACGGAGGGGCAAGTATGAAATATTTTTATCTGAAGACAATAAATAATAATGCCATTGTTTCTATAGATGAAAATCATCAAGAAGCGATTATTTTGGGTAAAGCAGTTGGAGTAGACCCTAATCGCTATGTTGGAGGTCAAGTTAATCCAAGTTTAATAGAAAGGGTTTTTACAAAAAATAATGAATATATTGAACCGTTATTGCGTGATATTCCTTATTCCTATTATGAGTTAGTTCATTGGATAATGGACTATGCGGAGAAAGAGTTTAATTATGATTTTAAGGATTCTCTATATCTCACTTTGCTTGATCATATAGTATTCGCAAATAAAAGATATCAAGAGGGTGAAGTTATAATCAATCCATTGCTTAATGAAATAAAAGCGTTTGAAAGAGAGAAGTATGATTTTGCTACCAAGGTTGTTAGTGAAATCAACAACAGATTGGATACATCTTTTGATGAAAACGAAGTGGGATTTATTGCCTTTCATTTTGTTAATGCAATGTCAGAATTAAGTCAGAGTCAAAACAAAAAAGTAGTTGTAATACTGAAGGAGTTAACGGATTTTTTAACGGATTTTTTGTCTAATTCAAGGCATCTAGAAATTGATCAAGAATCATACTATTTTTCGAGATTGATAACACATTTAAAATATTTGTTGACAAGAGCTCTATCAATTAAAAATAGCAAAAATGGAGGTGATGATGCCAAGCTTATAGGGATGATTAAGGAAAACTTTTATGACGAATGGACAATTTCTTTAGAGATATGCGCATATTTAAAGAATGAATACAATATCGTCACGAGTGAACAAGAAGTAGCATATATAACTATGCATCTTTTACCAATTTTAAATAATTCGAAAGGAGAAAACTAGACTGTGGAAATGTCTAAAAAAGAATTGGCTCAACAAATAATTAATGAAGTTGGAGGTGAGGTAAACATCAATGAAATTTCACATTGCATGACTCGTTTGAGACTTACTGTGAATGATCAAAAATCAGCCAATATTGAAAAAATAGAAAAACTTCCCGGGGTAATGAAAGTTATTGCTATAGGAGATCAACTGCAAATTGTGCTGGGTGGAATTGTTGATGAGGTTTTTGATGGAGTAGCATCTTTAATTGAAAACAATGATATTGTTAGTAAGGAATGTGTTAATGAGAATATTGATGAAACCGTCGTCGAAAAACAAGGTATTCTTAATCGTTTGATTACATTACTATCAGGTATTATTTCACCGATTATTCCTGCAATGATGGCATCAGGGTTCATCACGACAACAGCTAGGTTAGCTATAATATTGGGAGTACCGGAAACAAATTCAACTATTCAACTGTTATTAACGTTTGGAGATGTTTTGTACGGATTTTTCCCTATTATAATAGCTTGGTCAGCGGCAAGATACTTTAAGGCTAATGCAGGTGTAACCTTAATGGTCATTGGAATTCTTGTATATCCTGGATTTACAAACTTATTTAATGATGGCGCTTCTATTAGTTTTCTTGGTATTAATGTAGCTAACGTTTATTATGGAAGCTCAGTTTTACCGGCAATCTTTGGAACATATTTACTTGCAAAGATAGACAATTGGTTGCGTAATATTCTTCCAAGCTTTATGAAAAGTATTTTTGTACCATTCCTGTCTGCCCTAATAGTGACACCTTTGCTTATTACAATCATAGGTCCGATTGGAGTTTGGGGAGGTAAAGTATTTGCTTCAATATTTACTAAATTATATGAGTTCAGTCCAATTTTGGCAGGAGGACTTATAGGAGGTATATGGCAAATACTAATTATCTTCGGAATGCACATAGCAATTTTAGGAATGGTAACTGTGCCAAATATAGCGGCAACAGGAAGAGATACTGTAATAATGACACATGCTCCATCGTTAATATGCCAAGTAACTGCAGGATTAGCTGTAGCTCTTAAAGCTAAGGATAAGGGAATAAAAAAGAATGCTTTTACTTTAAGTATTATGGCTCTCCTATCAGGTAGTGTGGTGGAGCCGGTTATGTACGGCGTTAATTTGAAATATAAGAAACCCTTTATTGCAGTCTGTATTGGCGGCGCAATTGGCGGTGCAATTACCGGAGCAAGTTTTGCCGGAACAACTGCAGCTGTAGCATTTGGAATATACACATTCCCGGTATATTTCGGACAAGGATTTAAAGGGTTATTGTTAGGTTGTCTTGTCGGGGGATTAACTACATTCGCTTTAACTTATGCGATGGGTATTGATGAAAGGATTTAGTTATGGAAGAGATTAAGGTTAATGATATTGAGTTTATTTCAACCGATCATGTTTTGCAAGAAATTCAAGATATGAATGTTAAAGGGGGGAGCCCTTTCGGAAGGGCTGCAGCTTGGGCTTTCAAGCTAGCAGTAGAGAAAGAAAAATTTAACAATTATTCGGAAATTGAAAGCCGTTTTAAAGTAATTAGGAATAAATTACATGATTTAAAGCCTACTATGGCAACAATAAATAATACTAGCTTGATTATTGAAAAAGAGCTGGAACTAAACAAAGAAAAGTCCGTGAATGAAATATCTCATATAATTAGCGAAGTTGCCGATAGTATAATAAGCTATTCTTTTGATTCGGTAAAAAAGGTGGGTGATATTGGGGCAGCTTATATCAAGGACAATGATACAATCTTGATGCATAGTTATAGCAGTACATTGATGGAGGTATTTATTAGAGCTGCAAAACAAGGGAAAAAATTTAAAGTAATTTGTACCGAATCCAGACCACTCAGAGAATCAAGAAATGCAGTAAATATCTTACAGGAATTGGATGTAGAAACAAAATTCATTTCAGATGCATCTGTTTATGAATTCCTTAATTTAGCGGATTATGTATTAATGGGAGCAGATAGTCTAAGTGCTGATGGGAGCGTAGCCAATAAAATGGGAACTGCACAAATTGCAAAATTAGCAAGTTTTTGCAGAATTCCAGTCTTCATAGCCAGCGAATTGTATAAGTTGGACTTAAGAACTCAATTCGGTTATGCTGTGGAATTAGAAAGAAGAAGCAAATGGGAGTTAGTCAATAAAGATGACTTTAAAAAGATGGAGAAATTAGAAGTTATTAACCAGTTCTTTGATTTAACTCCAGCTAGCGATATACGAGCTATTATTACAGAGTTTGGATTTCTTCATCCGGCACAATTATCAATTTATTGGAATGAATTAGAAAGAAAAATAGGAGTTAGATAAATATTTAATTCTAAGTCTTAAGCATTATATCAGAAGGGATGATTAAAATTAAAAATTACGATTTAAAGGACAGAATACTTGGATGTCTATATTCAGCTGGTATAGGGGATGCAATGGGAGCTCCGTCAGAAGCGCTGAGTCAAAATGAAATATTAGAAAAATTCGGAGGCTACATTACTGAGTTTTATGGGCCAGGAGATAGCTTATACGTTCAAGGAAATATACCCGGAGAAATTACTGACGACACATCTCAAATGTATGAAATGGCAAAGGCTGTAGTAAAATCAAATGGAAAGTTTACAGTTAATGATGCTGCAGAGGCTCTAGTATCGTGGTCAAAGAATTATCCCAAGTATTATCCAAGAAATGCAGGAGCGACAACTAGATTTGTAATTGGAGAATTGATTATCGGAAAAGATCCTGAACAAGTTGGTATGACTGGAAAGACATATGACCGCGGAACAACAAACGGGGCTGCAATGAGAGTTGCGGCAGCAGGATTAGTGAATCCCGGCAATTTGGATAAAGCCACTGAAATGGCAATCACTATGTCTAAACCATCGCATGGAACCCAGCATGCATTTGCAGGCTCAAGTGCAATTGCTTGCGGCATTGCCGAGGCATTAACGCAAGATTCTACGGTTGTGTCAGTTATTGAAGCTTGCATATATGGAGCAAAAAAGGGATATATAATTGGCAATAAAGAAGCTAGAAATGCTTCAGGTTTGAACTTGCTGCCTAAGATATTTAAAAGCATTGAAGTCGCCTTTGATACTGTAACGATGGAGGAAACGCTTCAGCAATTAGATTCTCTAGTAGGAAATGACGGTTCAATTCAAAGCAGTGTGGCTTCTGCTATTGGAATTTTTTTAGCAACTAAAGGGGACGCGAGAAAGACTGTAATTTATGGAGCTAATCTTGGTGGTGATACAGATACTATTGCATGTATTGCTGGTATGTTATCCGGGGCTTTTTGCGGATTATCTTCAATCGAAAAGGATTGGATTGAATTCTTTGAAGATGCTAATCCAGATTTGAAATTAAGAGAACTAGGCGAAGATTTGATACAAATAGCCAACAAAAATATCAAATAGCATTAATAAATGGATAGAAGGAAAGCTTCTATCCATTTTGTATTTTACAAACCATGAGTATAATTAGTGATATGAATT
>ENA-UOOE01001168-UOOE01001168.1-fermentation-metagenome-genome-assembly--contig:-NODE-1168-length-22926-cov-4.090289_pt1 | contig 22926 bp, 23 predicted proteins | sample MGYA00245776_ERZ724021 | MGnify/ENA primary metagenome ERZ724021 (study PRJEB28704, sample SAMN03018321) | fermentation metagenome | biome: anthropogenic terrestrial biome; feature: soil; material... | reverse complement strand
AGGTGTGCCAAGCTTTTCCCGCGTTCCGCGGAAAAGAACGCCGCCCGCGCGGAGGATTTTTTTCTTCTCTTCTCTTTTGCTCCAAAACAGGTTCTCACCCGTTCCCAGACCAAAGGAAAGAGCCCGCTTGTGCGGGCTCTTTCCTTTGGTGGACGCAACGGGACTCGAACCTGTGACCTCTCGCGTGTGAGGCGAACGCTCTAACCAGCTGAGCTATGCGTCCAAAAATTTGCGCCTGATCCGCGCAAATACGGCAGGGCAAAATGGTGACCCGGGCGAGAATCGGACTCGCGTTACCGCCGTGAAAGGGCGGTGTCTTAGCCGCTTGACCACCGGGCCATAGCTGGTAGCGGCGATTGGGGTCGAACCAACGACACTGCGGGTATGAACCGCATGCTCTAGCCAACTGAGCTACGCCGCCATATTGTGTCCCGCTGTCACAGCGGGACGAATATTATTATACTATACTGATACCGGGATTGTCAACTGCTGTATAAAATATTTGCATGGCCCCCAAAGTCATATGGAAACAGAATAGTTCGGTGCTTCCTTGGTGATCTGGATGTCATGCGGGTGGCTTTCGCGCAGACCTGCACCAGTAATCCGGCAGAACTTCGCCTTGGAGTGCAGCTCATCAATATTGGCACATCCGGTATATCCCATGCCGGCGCGCAGGCCGCCCATGAGTTGGAATACCGTGTCAGAAAGCGGCCCCTTATAAGGCACCCGGCCTTCGACGCCTTCCGGTACAAGCTTCTTGCAGCCCTGCTGGAAATAGCGGTCCGTGCTGCCGAGGCCCATGGCCGCCATGCTGCCCATGCCGCGGTAAACCTTGAAGCGGCGTCCCTGGTACAGTTCTGTTTCCCCCGGGGATTCTTCACAGCCCGCAAACAGCGAGCCAATCATCGCAATGTCCGCACCGGCTGCAAGGGCCTTTGTGATGTCACCGGAGAATTTGATGCCGCCGTCCGCAATCACGGGGATTCCCGCTTCCTGTGCCACGCAGGCAGCGTCGTAAACGGCTGTAACCTGCGGTACGCCAATGCCTGCCACAATGCGCGTCGTGCAGATGGAACCCGGCCCCATACCGACTTTTATGCAGTCTGCGCCAGCGTCGATAAGCGCTTTAGCTCCCTCGCCTGTAGCAACGTTCCCTGCAATGACCTGAAGGTCAGGATAAACCTTTTTGACCTTTTTCACTGCATCCAGCACACCGCTGTTATGGCCATGGGCAGAGTCGAGAACCACAGCGTCAACGCTGGCTTCCACCAACGCTGCAACACGGTCAAGCACATCATTTGTCGCACCGATTGCAGCGCCACAAAGCAGACGCCCGTTGTCATCACGTGCTGAATGCGGGTACTGGACGGCTTTTTCAATGTCCTTAATCGTAATGAGGCCCTTGAGGTTACCGTCCTTGTCCACCAGCGGCAGCTTTTCAATGCGGTGGCGCCGGAGGATTTGTTTTGCCTGCGCAAGCGTTGTTCCAACGGGTGCTGTTACAAGGTGGTCTTTCGTCATGACGTCGGAAATTGGCTGTTTAAAATCGTCGCCTTCCATAAAGCGGAGGTCACGGTTGGTGATGATGCCAACAAGCCGGCCATCCTTACAGATTGGGACACCGGATATATGGTAGCGTTCCATCACATTTTCAGCGTCTTGGACGGAATGTTCCGGCGAAAGGAAAAATGGGTTTGAGATAACCCCGTTTTCCGAGCGCTTTACACAGTCTACCATACTGGCCTGTTTCCTAATTGACATATTCTTATGAATAATGCCGATGCCGCCTTCCCGCGCAATCGCAATGGCCATGTTCGTTTCCGTAACGGTATCCATTGCTGAAGTCATCAGCGGGATATTCAGCTTAATCTTTTTTGTCAAGTGTGTTGTGATATCCACCTGTTTTGGCAGAACATGTGATTCCGCCGGAATTAGCAGGACATCGTCAAACGTCAGTCCTTCTTTTACAAATTTTTGGGAGTAGTCCGTATTCAGCATGCTGTTCCTCCGTTCCTTTTTCCCCCGTTTTTCCCGTCTTTTTCGTATCTTCTACGAATGTATAAAGTTCATTTTATCATTTTTTGAACACCGAATCAAGGCTTTCGGCGAAAAACCAAAAATTCCAGCGTATCACAGTAGGCTGGAAGCTGTAAAGCTCACACCTGCTCCGGTGCTGCCGCTCAAGTAAAATTTTCCCCCGCTTTTCCCGCCGCAGATATGAAGCACGTCGCCTTCCGATACTTCGTTGACAAAATTGATTTCTATTTCCCGAGCGGTACTGCGCGCTTCGGGCGGAAGAAAATCTATCACGATATCGCCGTAAACGGCATTATTCATATGGCTGTTTGCGTCAAGGTCAGAGCGGAAAACACGGCGTTCGCCGAGCGGCGCAAGGCCTTCCGGCAAACGGATTCTCCGGCAGAGTTCATCCGGCTTCACTGGCCCGGTAGCATCCGGCCCAAAGCCCTGAAGGTCACGCACACGCTTTACGCGGTGCGTCTGCGCGTCTGCCAGCACGGTAACCTGCATAACGCTCAGCAGCGGCTTGTCCCCTGCGCCGAAAAAGCGGAAGTCACGGTAATATTCGGCTTTGTTCTGCCCGCGGGGCCGTGTGAAGATACGAACTGCCTCACGGTGTGTCGGGAAGCGGAAAATCCGAATCCGCGCCGAGACCATAAAGAAAACAAGGCCGGTCTTTTTCCGCAGATCCTCAAACCCGACGCCGATCCGGTCAAGGTGCTGCTCGCCTGTTTCCTGCGCAAGGCGCATGGCAGAGCCAAGTTTTAAAGTATCGCCCGGCCCTACGTCATACGATGGGATAATCAGGCTGCGGCTGTATTCGGCCGCAAGATCCTCTTCTGTTTCTGTACTCATGGGCGTATGACATCTGTTCCGACATATTTGCGCAGGACTTCCGGCACCGTGACACTGCCGTCTGCGTTTTGGTACTGCTCCATAATGGCGGGGAAAACGCGGCTTGTGGCAAGGCCGGAAGCATTCAGCGTATTGACGTAATGCAGCTTGCCGTCTTCGGCACGGTACTTAATATTCCCCCGGCGGGCCTGATAGTCACGCGCATTGGAAGCGGAGCTGACTTCTTTGTAGATACCCATGCTCGGAATCCAGACTTCTACGTCATAAGTCCGCGCCATGGAGAACGAGCAGTCTCCCGCGGCAAGCTTGCTCAGGCGATAATGGAGGCCAAGCTCCTGCACAAGGCGTTCCGCCTTGCCGACAAGCTCTTCAAATGCCTGGTCGGAGTCTTCCGGCTTCGTATACTGGAACATTTCCACTTTATTGAACTGGTGGCCGCGTATCATTCCGCGCTCTTCGCTGCGGTAGCTGCCGGCTTCTCGGCGGTAGCACGGCGTATAGGAAATATATTTCTTTGGCAACTCGTCCGCAGAAAGGATTTCATCGCGGTGCAGGTTACAGAGCGCAGTTTCCGCCGTTGGGAGCAGAAATTTCCTGTCTGAGCTGGTCGGGTTTGCAATCCAGTAGTCCTCATCGGTAAACTTCGGGAACTGCCCGGCAGTCAGGCCGCACTCATATTTCAGCATATGCGGAACGAGGACAAGTTCGTAGCCGTCACGGAGGTGCTCGTCAATGAAAAAGTTGAGCAGCGCCCATTCAAGCCTTGCGCCCATGCCGCGGTAAATCCAAGTCCCCGCATCCGCAAGCTTTGCGCCGCGCGTGTAGTCAATCAGGCCGAGGCTTTCACAAAGCTCGACGTGGTTTTTGGGGGTAAAACCTTCAAACTTCGGCTTTTCGCCAAAATAATGAAGTGGTTTGTTGTTCTCCTTGCCGCCGGCCACAACATCATCATCCGGCATATTTGGCAGGCTGAGCAAAAGCTCCTTCTGCTTTTTCTCGGCCTTTTCAAGTTCAGCAGAGTTTTCCTTAACTTTTGCTGAAATTTTTTTCATGTGTGCAAGGAGTTCTGAAACATCCCCGCCCGCCTTGCGGATTTGGGGTATTTTTTTACTTGCCGCATTCTGCTCTGCACGGAGTGATTCTACAATCGTGGTAATTTCACGCCGTTTCGTGTCAATCGCAAGGATTTCGTCCACAGCTGCATCTGCGTCAAGGCAACGTTTTTTTGCTCCGGCCTTGATTTTTTCCGGATCGTTCCGGATCAGTTTGATGTCAATCATTTTTAGCACTTCCTGTTTTCGGATTTTAATCCTGTTTAAGGGATTTTATCAGTCCGGCAAGGTCATCCTCACCGTAAAACTCAATTTGAAGGATACCGCGTTTCTTTGTCCCGCTGACGCGCACTTTCCGCCCAAGCTGTTCTTTCAGGGCAAGCTCTGCTTCCTCATAGTAATGCGGGCGCGGGCGGTTTTTTGCTTTTTTAGGCCCTGCCTTCACCGCCTGTGCCATTTTCTCAGTTTCCCGGACAGACGCACCGTTTTCGGCAGCTTTTGCGGCTTCCCGCATTGAGTTTTCATCAGGAAAACCAAGGAGGGCACGGGCGTGCCCTGCGGATATTTTTCCTTCGGAGACAAGCTCCTGCAGGTCTTTCGGCAAGCTGAGCAGGCGCAACGCATTGGTGACAGCCGGGCGGGATTTTCCTACGGTCTTTGCAACGTCATCCTGTGTCATAGAGTACGAGTTCATCAGCGACTGGTACCCTCTGGCTTCTTCCAGCGGGTTAAGGTCTTCGCGCTGAAGGTTTTCAATCAGCGCAAGCTCTGTAACCTGCTCATCGGTCAGTTCCCGCACTACGGCAGGTACTTCGCTGAGCCCGGCCATCCGCGCTGCGCGCCAGCGGCGCTCCCCTGCAACAATCTGATAGCCACCGCCTGGAATCGGCCGCACCAGGAGTGGTTGAAGGATTCCATGCTGTGAGATGGAATCTGCAAGTTCGGAAAGCGCCTGCTCATTGAAATCACGCCGCGGCTGGCTGCGGTTTGGTTCCAGCTCATCGGTGCGAAGCGTAATTGCCGTGCGCTCGCCTTCGGCGTCATTCTCAGCAAAGATTGCTTCCAATCCTTTGCCGAGCCCCCCTTTTCTTGCCATTTTATGGTTTCCCCCCATTCATGCGGATCAATTCATCCGCAAGTTCATCATAAGCCTGCGCCCCGCGCGACGACCGGTCAAAATACTGAATTGGTTTTCCAAAGCTCGGTGCTTCGGAAAGGCGCACTGCGCGCGGGATAACCGTACCGAACACCTTGCGCGGGAAAAATTTTTTTACTTCCGCCACAACCTGCTGGGTAAGATTCAGGCGGCCGTCATACATGGTAAGCAACACGCCTTCAATCTCAAGCCGGGGATTGTATCTGCGCTTGACAATCCGTACAGAGTTCATTAGCTGGGAAAGGCCCTCCAGCGCATAGTATTCGCACTGAATCGGCACAAGAATAGAGTCTGCGGCGTTAAGCGCATTGGTCGTGATAATACCGAGTGACGGCGGGCAGTCGATAAAAATATAGCCATAGTCCGCGGTAACCGGCGCAAGAGCTTCTTTCAACCGTGATTCCCTGTGTACAAGGTCAATCAGCTCGATTTCCGCCCCTGCCAGGTCAAGGCTTGAAGGGAGCAGATCAAGGTCGTCAAAGCCGGTCGGTAATATGGCATTTTTCGTTTTGGATTTTCCAATCAAGACTTCATAGACGGAAGCTTTCAGCTTTCTGCGGTCTACCCCAACACCGCTCGAGGAATTCCCCTGAGGATCCGTATCAACCAGCAGGGCCTTAATCCCTTTCCGGCCGATTGCTGCCGCGAGGTTGACTGCGGTGGTCGTTTTTCCAACGCCGCCCTTCTGGTTGGCTATTGCTATGATTTTTCCCAATCCATTTTCCTCCGCTCGGCCCGACGGCCTCTTCTCCCAATATTTATTTCCTATTATATCACACTCACAGCAATTTTGAAAAAGCTGAGGCAAAAAACTTGCAGCCTTTTGAAAAAGCCAGATGTTTCACATGAAACATTTCGGGAAAAGCAAGGCATCATGCGGGTTTACAGGAAAGCTAAGCAATTTTTGCCGCAGACAAATTTAAAACTTCTTTCTTCCGGGTAAAAGCAGCAGACACAGAAGGGGCCGGACTTGCGTCCGGCCCCTTCTGCGGGAAATGATATAGGGAAAATAGGAGTAAATAAACTCGTAATCTGTTTCAGGCGGGCCTTTTACCACCCGCGGTTGCCTGCGCCTTTGGAATGCGGACAACACATTCAATATAACCATCAGTCTCACTGCGGAGTGTCTGTGCGGGGATACCGCTTTTTTTCATTGTATCCACTGCATGGGAAATTGTGTTGAAAAAAATACGGACATCCTTCACAATAAACATTCTGCGGGGCTTTTCCGGTTTTCCGGAAAGCAGCCTGGAAACATACTCATCTGTGCGGCGGACATTATAGCCACGTTCAATTACAGTGTGGAGTGCCTTTAGCCGCTGTTTGCCATCCTCAATACGCAGCAGAGCGCGGGCATGGCGCTCAGTAAGCCCTGCTTCGGTAATAATCTGACGCTCTTCCTGAGAAAAGCGCAGGAGCCGAAGCTTATTTGCAATGGCAGATTGACTTTTCCCGAGGCGCTGTGCAGCTTCTTCCTGCGTAATGTGCCAGAGGTTTATCAGTTCTCGGATTCCTTCGGCTTCTTCAAAAACGCCGAGATCTTTCCGCTGGAGGTTTTCAGTCATTGCCATGGCAGCACTTTCATCGGGGGTGCAATTACTTACAATACACGGAACAGTCTTCATTCCGGCAATTCGGCATGCACGGAGCCTGCGTTCCCCAGCAACAAGCTCATAATTGCCGCTGGCAATATGGCGCACCGTAATCGGCTGAATCAGGCCGTTTGTACGGATACTGACAGCAAGGCTGTTCAGCTCTTCCGTATCGAAGTTTTTTCGTGGCTGTGCCGGATTTGGAGCGATTTGATCCGGCTCAAGCTCAATGACACGCTTTCCTCCGAAAATCACTCCTCTTGCCGCCTCCTTTTCTGTTCTGTCCGCTTGGACAAGCATAACATAGATTCAGCGGAAAATACCGTCACATTCTGGTATCATATAAAAAATTTAAACTACAAGCTTTCCAGCTTTTCTCTGTTTTTTTCTTGTTTTAAACAGAAAGGAGGGGAAATTTTGCAATTTTAGAGCCATGGCGCGGATATTTATCTGGGAGAGAACCAGTTCGACGGAAAAAAAGCAGGCTTCTGCCATCCCCGGCTGGAAGTGTATAGGTCACCGTTTTTTCTGTACTGCACCCGAGGAGCGAAACCGCCTTTTCCGCAGACGTAAGCTCGGCTTTCACGTCAGGTCCTTTCATCGCAGCAAAAACACCGCCCTCTTTTAGAAATGGCAGGCAATATTCGCACAAGACCGGCATAGAAGCAACCGCGCGCGCTGCGGCAAAATCATATTGCTGGCGGTATTGTTTCTGCCGTGCAGCCTCCTCTGCGCGGGCATGCACTAATTCCGCAGAAACTGAAATCTCTCTGAGAAGCATTTCTAGAAAAGTCAGCCGTTTCTGAAGGCTGTCAAGAAGCGTGAGTTGAAGATCCGGTCGGATAATCTTCAGCGGTACACCCGGGAATCCCGCCCCGGTGCCAATATCAATTACCTTGGCTCCTTTCGGAATCTTTATATACTTGAGAATCAGGATGCTGTCAAGAAAATGCTTGGATGCAATCCCCTCCGGTTCCGTTACGGCAGTCAGGTTGACTTTCTGGTTCCATTCGGTCAGCAGGTCTGCATATCGGCTGAATTGTTCAAGCTGTTCCGGAGAAACTGCAAGCCCGGCATCCGAGGCATACTGTTTTAAAAGTGCCGCTGATTCATTCATTTTTCTGTTCTCCCTTTTTCCAGCCAAATCAGCAGCACAGAAATATCCGCAGGGCTTACTCCGCTGATGCGCGATGCCTGCCCGATATTGGCCGGGCGGATTTTTGCAAGCTTTTCCTGTGCTTCTTTTCTCAGGCCAATAATTTTCGTGTAATCGATATCTTTGGGGAGGAGGCGTCCTTCCATGCGTTTCATCTCTTCAATCTGTGCTTTCTGGCGTCTGATATATCCTTCATATTTCAGGGCAATCTCAACATTTTCAAAGACAGCATCCGAAATATCGGGACGAGCTTTATCAACCTGCTTCAGGACGGCGTAGTCCAGTTCCGGGCGCCGGATAAGCTCTGCAAGCTTTACCCCAGTAGAAACGGGCGTTGTTTCACGTGAAACAAGCAGGCCATTCAGTTCTTTAGAAGGTGGCAATACTGTATTTTCCGCCCGGGCAAGTTCCTTTTTCTTCTGCTCTTCTTTTTTTAGGAAACGGATCCAGCGGTCATCGGAAATCAGTCCGATTTTCCGCCCGATTGGTGTCAGGCGTTCGTCGGCGTTGTCCTGCCGCAGGACAAGGCGATATTCACTGCGCGATGTCATCATACGGTAAGGCTCTTCCGTACCTTTTGTGATGAGGTCATCCACAAGCGTGCCAATATAGCTGGAAGAACGACTGAGAATCATTGGCTCTCGCCCAAGGATTTTCAGGGCAGCATTGACGCCTGCAACAAAACCCTGCGCGGCAGCTTCTTCATAGCCGGAACTTCCGTTAAACTGTCCTGCTCCATAAAGGCCCGGGTAATCCTTAAATTCAAGCGTAGCATTAAGTTGTTGCGGATCGGCACAGTCATATTCAATCGCATAGGCTGTCCTCATCAGCTCAACGTGTTCCAACCCCGGAATGGTATGGTAGAAAGCAATTTGTACCTCTTCCGGAAGCGACGTGCTCATTCCCTGAAGGTACATTTCTTCGGTATCCAGGCCGCATGGCTCAATAAAAAGCTGGTGGCGCTTTTTATCCGCAAAGCGGATAATTTTAGTTTCAATGCTTGGGCAGTAGCGCGGCCCAATTCCAGTGATGCCGCCTGTAAAAAGCTGGGAACGTTGCAGGTTGTTAAGAATAATTTTTTTCGTCTGCTCGTTTGTCCATGAAACATAGCACACAGCGCGGTTTTTCCCGGGGACCAATGTATCGTAGGAAAACGGGATAACGGGATCATCACCTTTTTGGACTTCCAAATTAGTAAAATCTATACTGGAGCGAAGGACTCGCGCAGGTGTCCCGGTCTTGAAGCGCCTCAGGCGGATTCCAAGCTTCCGCAGGGATTCTGAAAGAAAAGCTGCCGGAAACATACCATCCGGGCCGCTTTCATAGGATACTTCTCCAACAAAAATTTTACCGGAAAGATAAGTGCCTGTTGCAAAAATAACAGCACGTGCTTCAAAAACCGCCCCAAAGCGTGTTTCCACGTTCCAGCGGCCTTCTTCTCCACGTGTAATGGCAACAACTTCCGCCTGTTTCAGTAAAAGGTTTGGCTGGCGTTCCAATTTCCGCTTCATAATCTTGCTGTATTCACGGCGGTCAATCTGCATCCTAAGGGAATGGACAGCTGGGCCTTTTCCGCGGTTGAGCATCCGGCTCTGCAAAAAGCATTCATCCGTAGTGCGTCCCATTTCCCCGCCAAGTGCATCAATTTCACGGACAAGATGCCCTTTCGCCGTCCCGCCAATAGACGGGTTGCACGGGCAATTTCCAACTGCATCCAGATTGATGGTAAAAACAACGGTTTTGCAGCCGAGGCGGGCGGCTGCAAGGGATGCCTCAATTCCTGCATGACCTGCCCCAATCACCGCCACATCAATCTTTCCGGCTTGATAATTCATCTTTCTTAATTCCCTCTTTCCCCGCTTTCAAGCTTCTTATAAAAGCCTTCAGCGAGAACTCTATTAAATGCTAAAAACAGCAAAATTCTGTTGTCGTCTGCGGTAAAAATATTGGGACGGTTTATATACAAGGGCTTTACTTACCTACACAGAAATGATGAAAAACAGAGTCAACGACGGTTTCAGTCACCCGTTCCCCAGTGAGTTCCAGTAATGCGGAAACAGCACCTTCAATGGAGACTGTTATGGCATCAAACGTCATACCGCATTTTAAGGCATCCTGTGCTTCTTTAACACATTCCAGCGCGCGCCGCGCGGTATCCCTTTGCCGTTCCGTGAACAAAATACCCTGTGACGGATCAAGATTTGCCGTCTCCAGAACATCTGCAACTTCTTTACGGAGTTTATCCAGTCCTTTTCCGGTCGTCGCAGATAATATAACAAAATGGCGAAATCTATCTTTAATATACTGCAAGTCAATTTTCTTTGGCAGGTCACTTTTATTAACAATCGCGACGCACGGTGTGCCATGCACTTTCTGAATCAGATTAAAGTCATCCTCACCAAGCTCCTGTGAACCATCAAAAACAGCGAATACAAGTTGCGCTGAGTGAATCCGTTGGAACGCACGCCCGACACCGATGCTTTCGACGGGATCATCCGTTGGATGCAGGCCAGCCGTATCGGCAAGGTGAAGCGGTATGCCGCTAAGAAAAACAGTATCTTCCACAATATCCCGTGTCGTTCCGGCATACTGCGTTACAATAGAACGCTCACATCCGGCGAGCAAATTCATAAGCGTTGATTTTCCTGCATTCGGACGTCCGGCAATCACTGTGTCTACGCCTTCACGAAGGGCCTGTCCGGCTTCAAATTCCCGGAGCATGGTCTCAAGCTCGCTGTGGGCTTTGCCGAGAGAGATTTTCAACTCTTCCGGTGTAACCTGTGGAATATCGTCGTCCGGATAATCCGCCCAAGCAGAAAGATGTGCCGCCGTAGAAACAAGAAGGTCACGGACTGCGTGGATTCTCCGTTCCAAGACACCGCCTTGTCCGGCGAGGGCTGTTTTTGCAGCCTGCTCACCCTGTGCACCAATCATCTGCATAACGGATTCCGCTTCTGTCAGTCCCATTTTCCCATTCAGGAAAGCTCTCCGGGTAAATTCGCCCGGACCGGCAGGGACTGCACCGGCTTCAAGGACCGCTTTCAGCAGATGCCGCGTTACATAAACTCCGCCGTGACAGGAAAGTTCAACAACATCTTCTCCGGTAAAACTGGCAGGGGCACGGAAATTCAGGGCGATAGCTTCATCGATTTCTCCATTTTGGTCATGAACCTTTCCATAAAGAGCAGTATATCCACGCTGACCGGAAATTGTTTTCCCATGTGCAGAGGTAAAGACACGGTCTGCTATTTCATGCGCTTCCGGCCCGGAAATCCGTACAATTCCGATAGCCCCGGGAGACTGTGCTGTCGAAATAGCTGCTATTGTATTATCTGATTTGTGATATTGAATTTTCATCGTTTTACTCTTCCCTCTCTCTAAAGAAGGTTCCATGGTAAACCCGGCTGACAAAAGCCTTAAAAAACTGCCTGTAAATTATTGAAAAGGCCCCGGACGCAGAGCGCCCGAAGCCTTTTCATCAAGAAGACAGAATAGTCTGTTTTTATTCTTCGGATTTTTATTCTTCGGCTTTTCCGCTATCCGCAGACTCCGTATTCTCAGCGGCCGGTTTGGAATTTTCCGGCTGATTCTGCGCTGGCAACTGCACCTTTTCATAAAGTTGTCCTTTTGCCTCACTCTTTGGAACAGACGGTGTGGGAGCGACAACCGACGGATGGGGGGAAAATGGTTTGGAAAAGTGCTGCGGACCACGTGGCGCTCCCGGATAAGGATGAAAACGGTGCGGGATGCGTTCTCCCTTAATTGGGCCAATGACAACATGGCGTTCCAGGTCTTCGCCTTCAGACCAGGATTTTGCACCTTCTACCGTCTGTACGGCAGTATGGATGATTCTCCGCTCATAAGGATTCATTGGCTCAAGGGACATATTGCGCCCTAAGCGCAGACTCTTTTCAGCCATTTTTTTACCGAGGGCTTCCAGTGTCTGCCTCCGTTTTTCCCTGTAATTACCAATATCCAGTGTAATCCGATAGTACCCGTCTTTGCTGATATGGTTGGCAACAAGCCCTGCAAGATACTGGAGGGCATCCAGTGTTTCTCCACGGTGTCCGATAATAAAACCGATGTCCTCGCCAGAGATACAGAGCATTGCGCCGCCTTCCTGACGTTTAATCTCAATGCCGGCACCCGCAACATTCATGCAGGAAAGTATCTCATGCAGATATTCCGAGGCAACGTCCGCAGGGTTGTCCTGAATATAAACGCGCACTTTTGCAGGGCTTCCCCCAAAAAGGCCAAAAGTCTTTTTCGTCGGCATTTCTAGAATTTCAAATTCCGCCTCATAAGACTCAACACCAAGCTCTTTGCAGGCAGCTTCCTTTGCCTTTTCAACTGTGTCGCCAGTTCCGATTGCTTCTTTCATAACACCCATAACCTCCCTATGAAAAAACACTGCGCGCTCAAAAAAGTACGCGGATACATTTACTTGCCGCGCTTTTCCGGCTTAGCCAGTTTTTTCTGCAAAAGCATCTGCTGCTGCAGACCAAGCGGTTTTACAGCCGCCTCCTGCTGCTCACGCAGTGCAATGCGGCGTGCCTCCGTCTCGGCATTCAGTTTTTCAGGGCTGTACTGTATAAACAGAACAATGGTCTGGATCAAACCCGCAAAGGTGGAAAGAATCCAATAAAATCCAACGGCAGCTGGGACTGTGCAGGCCAGCCACGCAGTAAATAAAGCCATAAAATAAAACGTAAATGTCATGCATCCCTGTTTCTGCTGAATCGGTTGCAGTTTCATGGTGAAAAATTGTGTCACAATAGAGGAAACAAGGCACAAGACGGGAATAATCCAGAGATTTGTATTAAAAAGTGTGCCAAAGATATTGCCTGGATCGCATGGTGTTCCAAGAAGGTCAAGGCCAAGGAACCGGAACCCATGGCTGAATGACTGCAATCTGCTGAGCTCATCAGCACTGAACATTGTCAGGTACGGTTTCAGGTTTGCAAAATTGTGCACAATTTCAATCTGCGCATAGCGCCCGGCAGCCGTATTTGCAGAACCGGGAATCTGGTTAATTATATTAATCGCTTTGGTAATTGCATCGGAAGAAAGGTGCAAAGCATTGGAAAGCGGATTCAGCACCGTATAATAAAGACCAAACATAACGAGTAACGGAAGCAGCATGGTGCTGCATCCGCCCATTGGGTCGAGACCTTCCTTTTCGTACAGCTTTTGAGTTTCAATTTGCAGGCGCTGTTTGTCATCGGCATAGCGTTTTTGAAGGTTTTTAATCTTTATCTGCATTTTGCCCGATGCAGCCATGGAGCGCTGCTGTTTAATAGAAAATGGGAACAGCAGGAGCTTAAAGACAACGGTAAAAAGGATAATGGCAACACCGTAGTTTGGAATGAGAAGATAAAACCACCACAGTACATAGCCAAAGATGCTGCCAAAAAAATTGAAGAAACTGTCCATGCGGAATATTCTCCTCTGTGTTGCTACTTTTCAGTCTGTTTTCTGCGTTTCTCTTTTTTCTCCGGTACAGGATCATAACCGCCCCGGCTAAACGGGTTACAGCGCAGAAACCGCCACAGTGCAAGAAAAAAACCCCTGACCGGCCCGAACCGCTCGATGGCTTCTATGGCATAGCTGGAGCAGGTCGGATAATAAATGCAGCAGGGATGCCGCTTCAGCGGAGAAAGATATTTCTGATAAAAGCGGATCGCTGCAATCATAGCCATTTTAACTGGACTTTTCATGGGGCCTGTCCTGTACTTTGTCCTTTTGAGTGGATCCGGAAAGGACACCGGCATTTTTTAACTGATACTTCATAATGCGGCTGATTTCACCGCTTTTGACAAACGGCGTTTTTGCCCTTGCGACAAAAACGAGGTCATATCCGGGCATAATTTTCGCTGCGAGAGGACGGAATGCCTCCCGGATAACCCGGCGGGACCGGTTTCGCCGAACGGCATTTCCAGTTTTTTTGCTTGTCGTAATTCCAATACGAAGAATTTTTTTCCGGTTTCTTACAACATAGGAGACAAGCACCGGACTGACGTAGAATTTCCCACGGGAATAAGCCCGCTGAAATTCCCGGTTTTTCCTAAGAGTTTCATAATCTGTCATAATATTTTCCAAAAGGCCCGGCGGAACCCGCCGGGAATTTTCTTTGTTTCTTTTCAGGATGAGAAAAAGGAAGAAAAAGAAACACCGGTTTTCTTTCTGAAATCAGTAAGACAGACGTACCCTGCCTTTTGCCCTGCGGCGGGAAATTACCTTGCGGCCATTGCTGGTTGCCATACGCTTGCGGAAACCGTGTTCCTTCATGCGGTGCAGCTTCTTTGGCTGATAAGTCCTTAACATGAAAAGCCCTCCTTTCGGGTTAAAACCGCGTTTTGAAATTATACCGTATGCACTGCAGTCTGTCAACCGGTCCCCAAAATTCCCGCCGGTCCCATTCTCCGGCAGACTTGCCCGGCCGCGGAACATGCACGCGGACATGCGGCCCTATAAAAGTAACTATACCACAAGAGGGCAAAATTGAAAAGGAAAAAATACAATTTTCTGCGCCACAGTGCCGTTTTCGGCCGGAACAGGGACCAGCGGAAAAAATGTTGCCCCGAAAAGGGAATCTTTTTTCTTTTTCAGCAGGGTTATTGAACAGAATATGAGGGGCAAGACAGGCCTCTAAAAAAAGGAAAGTTTGAATTAAAGGGGGTTTTGTGTTATGATGATGAATGGGTTTTTGTACGTCCCGGAAAAATTAGGGCCTTGTAAAAATTCGCCGGCGAAAAACGGTACGCAGGCAAAAAAACAGATGGGGTATGGTTACGGAATGGAATCGTTCACAGAAGTATGGAATATGGTTTGCGCCTATTGCAAAAGCAAGATCACGGAAATTGCATTTTCCACATGGATCAGCCGGATTGAACCGGTTACGCTTGATTTTGCAAACGGCGTTGCCGTTCTGAAAGTTCCAAACGAACTTCATCGGCAGACGATTCTCCATTATTATAAGGATATGATTGAAGAAGCATTCCGGCAGATTTTCAGCCAGGAGATTCAGGTCCGCCTGGTGACGCCGGAGGAAACTGACCAGGTTAAAAAGAAGAAAGAGGAAGAACCCCCGGAGAACGAAAACTATGAGTTTACGTTTGATACCTTTATCGTCGGCCCTTCCAATAAATTTGCGCACGCTGCATCCATGGCTGTCGCAAGCAAACCGGCGGCACTTTATAACCCGCTTTTTATCTACGGAAATTCCGGCCTTGGAAAAACGCACCTGCTTTATGCCATCCGGAATGAAATCAGCCGGACTCACCCGGATATGGACATCGTCTACATCAAAGGCGACGAATTTACCAATGAGTTGATTGAGGCAATCCGCCACGGCACAACAGGGGAATTCCATCAGCGTTACCGGCGTGCGGATATTCTTCTTGTAGACGATATTCAGTTTATTGCAGGAAAAGATTCTACCCAAGAAGAATTCTTCCATACTTTTAATACCTTATACGAAGCGAAAAAACAGATTGTCCTGACTTCCGACCGGCCGCCGAAAGATATTGCAACCCTGGAAGAGCGTCTTCTGACGCGTTTTGAGTGGGGGCTTACCGCAGATATCCAGCCGCCGGATTTTGAAACGCGCATCGCCATCATCAAGCGCAAAGCCGAACTCCTGAAAATTGAGCTGCCCGACAATGTAATCGAGTATATTGCAAACAGGCTTAAAAATAATATCCGTCAGTTAGAAGGTGCAGTAAAAAAGATGAAGGCCTATCACCTTCTGAACGGTGACCCGTTTACCATCCAGACTGCGCAGGCTGCCATCAGCGACATTATCAATAACGATCAGCCGACGCCGCTTACCGTCGAAAAAATTATCGATGAAGTTTCCCGCACTTTCGGTACGACGAGCGAAGACATCCGCTCGGCAAAGCGCTCTGCAAATATTTCTTCTGCACGCCAGGTAGCAATGTATGTTGTGCGCGAAATCACGCAGATGCCAATGACCGCTATCGGGCAGGAATTTGGAAAGCGTGACCACTCTACAGTTGTTTATGCCATCCAGCAGGTAGAGAAAAATATTGCACGTGACGCCAAGGCAAAAGCTACCGTCGAGGATATTATCAAAAATATTCGCGACCGCTGAAGTAAATCTGAAAAGTTCAGAACTTTTTTAACTTTCAACATTTCAGTTTAAAACCTGCCGAAAACAAAAAAAATCATGGCACCACCTTTTTCACAGGTTTTCAACTTTTTCAAACGAGTTTTCAACAGATTTCAACTTTTTCAACACAGCAGTCCGTCAGCAGAAAGTTTTCACTTGATTTTCCACCACGGCAGACTAAAAAAGCAAATACAGAAAATCCGCATGAAATCTGAGTTTTCCGGTATTTTCCACCATTCAGCGCACCCTACGGCTAATCCTAAAAAAAAGAGAACATACAGAACTGAAAAAAGGAAGCAGGCGGTTATCTATGCGTTTTACTTGCGACAGACAGAAACTGAATGACGCAGTGTTGAATGTCCAGCGCGTCGTTTCCTCAAAATCTTCCATCCCAGCCCTGGAAGGCATCCTGATGACAGCAGAAGAAACAGCAATAAAACTTTGCGGTTACGATTTGGAAATCGGAATGACAACAGAACTGCCCGCCAAAATTGAAGAACGGGGCAGCGTCGTAATCGGTGCAAAGCTGTTCGGTGATATTGTCCGCAGCCTCCCGGGGCAGCAGGTCACTTTCAGCACTGACGAAAAGCAGGTCGCAGAAATTGAAAGTGGCGAAGCAAAATTCTCCGTCGTTGGAATCCCAGCGGATGAGTACCCGGAACTGCCCAGCATCGACGGTGAGAAAAGCGTCAGCCTCCCCTCCTCTGTGCTGAAAAGCATGATTCGGCAGACACTGTTTGCTGTGGCAGACAACGACGCAAAGCCGATCCATACAGGGACACTGTTTGAAATTGAAGACGGAAAAATCCGCCTTGTCTCCGTCGATGGTTACCGGCTTGCCATCCGTGAGGAATCCATCAAGAACGGGGGAAAATGCAGTTTTGTTGTGCCGGGCAAAACACTTGGTGAAGTCATGAAACTTCTCGGTGACAGTGACGAGGATGCAGACCTCCTCATCGGGATGCGCCATATCTCATTCCGGATTGGCGGCTATACAGTTATTTCCCGTCTTCTGGAAGGCGAATTTCTCGACTGGCGTGCCTCACTGCCAAAGGAGCAGTCCACTGAAATCCATGTTTCCGTTCCCAAGTTGATTGACAGCCTTGAGCGCGTTTCCCTGATTATTACTGAACGGCTCCGCAGCCCTATCCGCTGCCTGTTTGCGGATAACTGCATCCGCCTTTCCTGCACAACGGCGATTGGGCGCGCAAATGACCGTCTACCCGCCAAAATTGAAGGCAACAGCGTTGAAATCGGCTTTAACAGCCGCTATCTGCTGGATGCCCTCCGCAACGCCGAATGCGACGAAGTGCGTATCCAGCTCAACGGGCCACTGAGCCCGCTGACAATCCAGCCGGCCGAAGGCGGCTCGTTCCTGTTCCTTGTCCTTCCAGTCCGTCTGAAAGGTGGTGCGGAATAATATGGGAACGGTCGGAAAAAAGATTAAAACTGGCTATATCCGCCTCGACACATTTCTAAAGCTCTGTGGGGTTTTTGAGACGGGCGGCCAGGCAAAAATTGCCGTGCAGGAAGGAAAAGTCCGCGTGAACGGCGAAGTCTGCACCATGCGTGGCAAAAAGCTGAAACCGGGTGACTCGGCAGAATATGCCGGAAAAACTTACGAGGTGAAGGATGCGTGAAGGTTCTCCGCTTCTCCTGGAAGAATTTCCGTAACCTTTGCGAAGGGGAACTTCTTCCCTGCCCCAGCGGAAATGTCATCTGCGGGGATAATGCACAGGGAAAGACGAACCTGCTGGAAGGCATGTGGCTTTTTACAGGGGAGCGGTCGTTCCGGGGCGCAAAAGATGGAGACCTTGTCCGCAAGGGTGCACCGTGCGCCGAGACTGGACTTTCGTTTTATGCGGACGGCCGTGAACAGAGCGCAAAGATTCGCGTGGAAAGCGGAAGACGCTTCCCGGAACTGAATGGTGTACCGAAAAAATCATGCGCCGCCATCATCGGTGCATTCCGTGCAGCCGTCTTTTCTCCGGAGCACCTTGCGCTCCTGAGCGGTGGCCCGGCAGGGCGGAGAAACTTTGTTGACGCAGCCCTGTGCCAGATCCGCCCGTCCTGCGCCGGCATTGTAGCAGAGTATAACCGGTGTCTTGCGGAACGAAATGCCCTGCTCAAGGATATCCCGGAACACACGGAACTGCTTGACACGCTTCCCATCTGGGATTCCCGGCTTGCCCGCGCAGGCCAAAGGCTTATGGGTTTCCGGAAAAGCTATCTCCAAAAATTCGGACCGATTGCTGCATCGTTTTACAGCGGTATGTGCGGCGGAAAAGAAACCTTGGAACTTTCCTATGAAACAGGCACCGAAGACTTGGAAAAGGAACTGGAACGCACCAGAAAAACTGATCTTGCACTCGGGCACACGAGCACCGGACCGCACCGGGATGATATCGCCGTTAAAATCACAGGGCTGGATGCCCGTGCTTTCGGTTCTCAAGGACAGAAACGTTCTGCAGTGATTGCAATGAAGCTTGCGGAAGCGGAGCTGCTCGGAAAAGAAACAGGTGAGATGCCTGTTATCTTTCTTGATGATGTACTGAGTGAGCTGGATGCCGGAAGGCGTGACTACCTTGTCAACCAAATCGGCCGGTTTCAGGTATTCATCACATGCTGCGAAAGCGAAATCAGCCGAATGCCGAAAAGCGGCGCGGTATTTTCAGTGAAAAATGGTGTCCCCGTGCAAATTAGATGAATGGGCGGAGGTTATTATGTTTCTTCATCTTGGGAAAGATATTGTTGTCCGGACACGGGATATTGTGGGAATCTTCGACTTGGAGACTTCTACCATCTCAAACACAACGCGCAACTATCTTGCCGTTGCTCAGAAAGCGGGGAATGTCATAAATGTCTCAGAGGAAATGCCAAAATCTTTTATTCTCTGCTGCGAAAAAGATGGGAAAACCACGGTTTATACTTCGCAAATTTCAACGGCAACGCTGCTGAAGCGCTCTTCTTTTCCGGGCGTTGTCAGTAAAATTACAAGTCCGTAAGGGGAAAAAAAATGAAAAAAAATCTTCGCCTTCCGGTTTGCCCTTACTGTGGCAGCCGGCTAAACTATGCGCAATCTTGGGTACTCCGGCGCCGCGGGGAGTATATCTGCCCAAAATGCGGCGGGCTTTCCAATATTGTACTTGACCAGAAAATACGCCATGCTGTTTTTTTCACGATTCTCGCTACTTTAACGTTTTTCTTTCTGGGCCTAATTTCTGAATGGTTTGGAGTTATGGCCCTTTGCGGCATTCTAGCTGCCGGGGCGGTTTTCTTTTTTCTTTCGCCGCTTTATGTAAGGCTCCGCAAACCTGTTCCGCCTTCCCAGCGGAAACAACAGGCAGCGAAAGCTTCCCACAGTGAAGATACGGCGGAAGAGCATCAAACAGACTGAATTTTTTTCAAGCCTTTTTCAAAAGGCTTGAGGTTTTGAAAAGGGCTTGAAGAGGTGTTTTGTTTTGAATTTCAGTAAAGTTACACAGCCTAAAAATGACTATAATGAAAGTGAAATACAAATTCTGGAAGGACTGGAAGCTGTCCGTAAGCGCCCGGGCATGTATATCGGCTCGACCGGTCCGCGCGGCCTTCACCACCTTATCTACGAAATCGTTGACAACTCGATTGATGAGGCCCTTGCGGGATATTGCAACAAAGTCGACGTTGCCATTCTGCCCGGCAATATTGTCAGCGTGACGGACAACGGCCGCGGTATTCCGGTTGGCATCCACCACCAGGCGGGAATCCCTACCGTTACGGTCGTTTTTACAATTCTGCATGCGGGTGGCAAATTTGGCGGCGGCGGGTATAAAATTTCCGGCGGTCTGCATGGTGTTGGCGCATCTGTTGTCAATGCGCTTTCCGAATGGCTCGAAGTCGAAGTTTACCAAAACGGCAATATTTATTTTCAGCGCTTTGAGCGTGGCAAGGCCGTCACAAAACTGGAAATCCGCGGCACAACCGAAAAAACAGGCACTTGTGTCCGTTTTCAGGCCGATCCGGAGATCTTTAAGGAAACAACGGAATATGACTATGAAACCCTGCAAACCCGTCTGCGTGAACAGGCGTTTCTCAACGCAGGGGTGCGCATTGTCCTGACCGACAAAAGAGATGCGGAAAACCCACGTGAAGACGATTTTATTTATACAGGCGGTATTAGAAGCTTTGTAGAATACATTAACAAGAAAAAAGCAGTTGAGGTAATTCACCCCGACGTGATTTATTTTTCGGCGATTGCACCGGATGACTCCGCCACGGCGGAAGTTGCCATGCAGTACAACGACAGCTATAACGAGCTTGTCCTGACATTTGCAAACAACATTCATACAACAGACGGAGGCACGCATGAAGATGGATTTAAGCGCGCACTTACCCGTGTGATGAATGACTATGGACGCAAATTTAATATTCTGAAAGACACGGATAAAAACCTTTCCGGCGAAGACTTCCGCGAAGGGCTTACTGCCATTGTGAGCGTAAAGCTTAAGGAAGCCCAGTTTGAAGGCCAGACCAAAGCCCGCCTTGGCAACATGGAAATCGGCCCGCTTGTAAGCGACATGGTTTACGGGAAACTTTCCACTTATCTCGAAGAGAACCCGGCTACGGCCCGCGCTATCTTCGACAAGGCGCTCGCAGCGTCCCACGCACGCGATGCCGCGCGCAAAGCCCGTGAGATGGTGCGGCGTAAATCTGCCCTGGAGGATGCCTCGCTTCCAGGCAAGCTGGCAGACTGCCAGAGCCGTGATCCGAGTGAGACTGAAATCTATATTGTCGAAGGCGATTCCGCAGGAGGCTCTGCCAAAGGCGGGCGTGACCGCAAGTATCAGGCAATCCTTCCGCTCTGGGGCAAAATGCTGAATGTGGAAAAAGCACGTCTCGACAAGGTCTACGGGAACGAAAAGCTCCAGCCGATTGTGACGGCGCTTGGCTGCGGCATCGGAGAAGACTTTGATATCAAAAAACTTCGGTACGGCAAGATTATTATTATGGCCGATGCCGATGTTGACGGCTCCCATATCCGCACTCTGCTGCTTACGTTTTTCTTCCGTTTCATGAAGCCGCTTGTGGAACAGGGACATATTTATCTTGCGCAGCCGCCGCTTTACCGCCTTACAAAAAATAAAAAGCATTATTATGCTTATACGGATCGCGAACGCGACAACTTGATGGTCCAACTTCAAAACAGCTACGAAATCCAGCAGTACAAAGGCCTAGGCGAGATGGACCCTGAACAGCTTTGGGAAACAACCATGGATCCTGCACGCCGGCTGATGCTTCGCGTTGAGGTGGAAGATGCCGCCGCAGCGGATGAAGCGTTTACTGTGCTGATGGGAGATAAAGTAGAGCCGCGCCGTGAATTCATTGAGCAGAATGCAAAATTCGCGGAGAATCTTGATGTCTGACTGGAGAATAGATTTTTCGCGCACGACAGAAAAAATATGGTTGCCCGTGGCAAAAATCCATCAGGCAGAGTAAAAAGCTAAAATACAGCATGTAATATTTTTAATTTGGAGTACTGCATGTTTTAATCACTTCAAGGGAGGGAAAAAATGGCTGAACAGAAGACTTTTGAGCCGGTTGCAGTCGAAGAAGTTCTGACAGAACAGGATTTTATTGAAGCAGCGAAGGCAGTTTCATATTTTGCGCACCCAATGAGCCGGAGATCCATCCGTATGGCCATGTGCTTTACCGGGGCTGTTATTATGACTGCGCTGACTTTTGTCTGCGGGAAAAAATGGCTTTGGCTGCCTGTGACAATAGCTGCCATTTTTCTTCTCAGTGCTATCATCATCTGGTTTTTCCAGCCGGAGCGGGAAAAAAAGCACACCCAAAAATGGCTGAGTTCCTGCCCGCTTGCAGTCCTGCCAACAGGAGTGATTGTTTTCCGGGACCGCGTTGTCCTGAAAAGCAACTGTGAAACAATTACAGAGTATTTTACCGATTTTTCCCTCTGTGTGGAAACGGAACATCTGATTGCTGCGGCAGGCGGGCCGGAGCGCTTTCTGCTTATTGTGAAGAAAGATGGAATGTCTGCGGAAAAATCAGAACGCCTTTCCGGGCTGTTCCGCTACGCATTTGGCGGCCGGTGGTACCGGATGGCCGAAAGAGAATGAATGGAGGGGTTTAAAAATTGGAACCTGTGACGGTCAACTTTGCCCTTACACGCGAAGACTGCATTAACGGCGCTATGGCACGCCTTGCCATGATGTATCCGAAGAAAAGAAAATGGCTGGTCCGCCTGGCGGAAATTTTTCTTATTGCGGCAGGCTGTATTCTTACGGCCGTAGGCGCAACAACCCGCCGCCCGGCATTTATGTGGCCCGGTGCCGTCCTTGCCGCAGCGGGCCTGTTTACAGTCATTTTTCTTCAGCCTGCCCAGGAAACCGCTGTGCGCCATATGGCCGGGGAAGGTTTCGATTCCGGGCATTTTGGCACCCCGGCCCAGACTGTAACGTTCGGCCCGCAAAACCTCTCCGTCCGTTCCGAGCGCTACGAAGCGAATGTCCCTTATACAATGCTTTTCTCTGCCTATTCAGACCGGAATGTCTTTTTGATTTTCACAGCTTCGGATGAATGGCGCATTATTCCCAAACGGACGATGAGCGATGAAGAAAACAAATGTGTTCAAGGCCTGCTCAGGGCCGGTATGAAGGAAAAATTCAAGCTGGAGGTTGCCTAAGCTGATGGACGATATGGAAGAATCCTCAAGAGTTGTCAATGTTGAACTGGAAAAAGAAATTAAAAAAGCATTTCTTGCGTACTCGATGTCCGTCATCGTATCGCGTGCCCTGCCGGACGTACGCGATGGGCTGAAGCCGGTACACCGACGTATCCTCTATACCATGTATGAAAATGGGCTTACGCCGGACAAGCCTTACCGCAAATGTGCCGATACCGTCGGCTCTGTGCTTGGACGTTATCATCCGCACGGCGACGCTTCCGTTTACGATGCGCTCGTGCGCCTT